>Ga0315293_10000014_pt1 | contig 177848 bp, 171 predicted proteins | sample YL17G13_20_MG_FD_203071 | JGI IMG/M metagenome (GOLD analysis project Ga0315293, IMG submission 203071) | Sediment microbial communities from Yellowstone Lake, YNP, Wyoming, USA - YL17G13_20 | ecosystem: Environmental > Aquatic > Freshwater > Lake > Sediment | place: USA: Wyoming | collected...
ACCTCATACTCGACCTTCTGCCCTTCATCCAGATTCGCATACCCGGCTGTCTTGATTTCCGAGTGGTGAACGAACAGGTCGGCTCCCCCGTCGTCAGCAACGATAAACCCGAACCCTTTTTGACCGTTGAACCATTTTACTGTTCCTGAACTCACAATAATGCTCCTTGGCCTTCTAACTGGCCGTCAATCTACTATGTGCCTATCACATTTTTTTGGAGGATACCCTTGAAAGGCGGAAAGATATGCTCAACAAGGCATTCATTATACCACAAATCCCCCCACCCGCAACAAAAATAATAAAATATTATTCAAAATTCCCAAAAAGGGGGTTCAGACACCGATTAACACGGATTTTTGTCTCGGTTTGGCCGGAGTTTACCCGCCGTAAACGCGGCGGCTTGATTATGCGACGGTCAGCTTTTTATGTGAGTGAGCACACTGACGCAGGTAAAGATTTACCAGGTTTTGATAAGGGATGCCGGTCTCCTGTGCCATTTGCTTGAAATACTCAATCACATCGACCCCAAGACGCAGTGTAACCTGTTTTTTGAGGGTATTCGCGTAGGGATTCCGCCTGGCTTTCATTTTTGAAAAATCGTATTCTTTCTTCATAATTATACCGTATTGCTTTCGGCATTATAGTTCAAGCAAATTAATATTTTCCGCGAAAGATTTTATCTTCTCAACTATCTACTGCCTGCCTCGGCGTTTACCCCGGCGTAGTTGACATAGCCAGGCCTGCCCTTAGAGAAGCCGAAGAATCACACTGAGATATTTGCGGCCGAAGAAGGCCGGAGAAAAAAACATTAAAAATAATAATTTTCGAGGTTTTGAACGCCGATAAAATAGATACAGTAAGCATTGGGGGTATCCAAAAGGCCGCGGCCTATAAACACAGCTTGAACCAAGGGGGTTAAAATGGAAAAGTTTCGCTGGACAGATGAATACAGTCTGGGGGTTGAGAAAATCGACCGTCAGCATCGGCACCTGTTTGAAATTATCAATAAACTCATCGAACGCTCCGCTGCATCCTCAGATTCAAAGCTGGTTACGGAGACACTGACGGAAATGCTTAAATACGCGAAAGAGCATTTCACAGATGAAGAAGAGCTTATGCAGAAACACGGTTATCCGGAGATTGAGTTACATAAAAAGCAGCACGCCTACTTCATCGAGACGACGGCCGAACTATCAATAAACGCCCTGAATAATCAATCAATGGTCGCCGGTGAGATTGCAGAGTTTCTTATGTTATGGTTGACAACCCACGTTCTCAAATCGGATATGAAATACAAGGAATTATTCAGGCAAAAAATGCCCGCTAAAGCAGCGCTCAGCCCTTCGACAAGCTCAGGGTAAACTTATAGCGGACAGTTTGTATTTCGTCGTTCGTCCCGCCTACGGCGGGTAAAATTTCGTATATCGTAGTTCGGATTGCTGAACTGAAAAAAGCTTGTTTTCTATCACCATTTGACAATATAATGATTTTTTAAATTGGTTTACGTTCAATGGTTGCGGTTCTCCCTTTGCCCCCAAGGTTCTACGGAGGATAGGTACGCGGCTTATGTCGTCGAACGTAAGACTAACTGAAACGAGCAGCGCAAACGAAAGGGAAATAAATGGGTTGGGAGAGTTTCATTGGGGGAGGTTTAAGTGCTGGAGCTATTATTATTATTCTTTCTTCATGGCTTGGGAAGGTCTGGGCTAACCGTATTCTCGAAAAAGATAAAGCCAAGTACAAAATTCAGGTTGACACTTTGCTGCAAGACTTAAGAACCGAGAACAGTAAAGAACTTTTCGTTCATCGGCTTCAATTTGAAAAAGAGTTTGAGATATACAAGGAACTATGGGTTGCTGTGCTTGAATTAGAGAAGGCAATTATACCATTGACAAATGATGTCAGCTTTTCCAGTATAAGTAAGGAAGAAACACATAGTGAAATCCGTAAAGCTTTTAAAAAACTCAATGAAATAATTTTTATCAATCGTCCGTTCTATTCCTCAGAAATATTTGAAGAGACTTACAAAATCACAGGATTATGCCAAAAAATATGTAAATGTGATCGGCGTGATGAGCGTATTGAAAACCGACCGAACACTTATAAAAATGAGAGGTTGTGGCAAGTAAATACAGATGAATTACATTCTGCTGCAAAAGAAATAAAGAAGGCGGTAAATATCCTATGCGACCTGATACGTCAGAGAATTTGGAGCACTAATAAATCAGGATGGGATAGGAATAAGAAATGCAAGTGATTGGATGAGCATTGAAAAAGCAACGGGAACTTGTTATACTGGCAGAAATGAGTTTGTGTTTGGTGCTTCTATTGAGGAGTTAATAGAATAATATGATCATAAATAAAATCATCAGTATAATTATTTCTATAACAGCAATTTTGGTCATTCCCGTTCAGATAATAACAACTTTTGTTTTAGGTTTGCTTGTTTCCATACCATTTGTCGGCTTCTTATTGCTCCTGCCAATAAGTTTAGTCTGGGTAGTTTTGTTTTGGGGGCCGCTTTTGGGCCTCTCTTATGTTTATGAGATAATAGCACTTATAAGACCAGTTATTGCCATTATCGGAATTCCTTTGTCGGTAGTAGGCAATACTTATGTGGCTTTAATGCCCTCAATGGGGGAGATGGATAGTCGATATGCAAAAATGGTTATATGTCAAACATTTCCCTACACATGGCGATTTAATCAGTATGAAAATAATAAATTAAACATAGGGAAAGATGATGTTTTGACTAAAATACTTCGAGAAGTTTCGAGAGCTAAACCTCTTAGTAAATATTTGGATGGTTTGAGGGCTGATGTTTATGAAAGGCCAGACTACATGAACGGAAAATACGAATTAGATTGGTGAAGTAAAAAATTTGCAACAATTATATAAAACGATGAATCTTACCATATAACAATTTATTTTGGAAAGTATGCCAATGCTATCGTGGTTCAAAAAGAAAGAAGTTGATGCGCAAAGCTATCCAGAGTATATGTTACTTGGGCTTCGTTATGAACAGAACGGCAATTATCAAAAAGCAATAGAGGCCTATAAACAGGCCATAAAAATCAATCCGGATATTGATGATGTGTGGTTTCAGGTTGGTCATTGTTACGACAGCCTTGGCCGCTACCAAGAAGCTATCGAATCCTATAAGCAGTTCATCAGAATCAAGCCAGATCTTGCCAATGCACACTATTTTCTTGGCATTGCCTATTGCAAGATTTGCCGCCATCAGGATGCGATAGAAGCCTTCAACCAAGCTATTGGAATCAAGCAGGATTTTGCCGAGGCACACAAGTATCTTGGCTTTGCCTATTTCAACCTCGGCCGCTATCAAGATGCGATAGAAGCTTATAAGCAGGCTATCAGAATCAAGCCGGATTTTGCCGAGGCATACAGTAGTCTTGGCGTTGCCTATGGTTGCCTTGGCCGCTACGAGGATTTAGCGGTAGAATCCTTCAAACAGGCCATCAAAATCAATCCGGATTATGCCGATGTGCACTATAATCTTGGTAATGCCTATAGCAAACTTGGCCGCTGGCAGGAAGCAATGGAAGCCTTTAAGCAGGCTATCAGAATCAATCCGGATTATGCTTGGGCACACTATTCTCTTGGCAATGCCTATTTAATAACTGGCGACAAGAGTTCAGCTCTTGAAGAATACAAAATCCTCAAAACATTGGATGACGAATGCGCAAACAAACTTTTTAATCTTAGTTTATGAAAGAAATCCTTGAAAAGACCGATATAAGTCTGTCCTCGCTACGACTCAAAATATGACTAAACTCTTCATTAGCCACAGTTCAAAAGACCAAGCACTTGCTGAAAAACTGATCAAACTAATTAAAAATGCCCTTCGTTTGCCAGCTAACGAAATCCGATGTACAACAATTGATGGTTACCGTCTTCCGGGTGGGGCTAAAACAAACGAACAACTTAAACGTGAAGTATGTGATAGTAACGCTTTCATAGTGCTTGTCTCCGCTGCGGCCATGGATTCAACGTATGTCCAATCTGAAATAGGTGCGCGTTGGGGATCAGACAAACACTTATTGCCTCTCCTTGCTCCCGGTGTTTCACCTGATATTCTTAAAGGTCCGCTCTCAGATTTAAACGCTCTAAGTTGTGGTAATCGTTCCCAATTACACCAGTTGGTCAAGGAGCTAGCGGAGAAACTTGAAATCATACCTGAAACACCTGATGTTTATGAGCGCTACATTGATGAAATTATTGCTATCCCTTGTTCAATAGATAAGATTATGTCTGGAGATAGTCAAACTGAAGCAACATCAGCGTGTAAACTCACTGATGTCCAATTCCGAATAATGAAAGCAGTTGCTGATATGAACCGACGGGAAGCAACAGTCGCAAATATTGCTAGAGCTACTGGTCTTTCAGAAATGGCGGCCAAATTCAATCTTGATGAACTCGCACGAAAATATACATTCCTCGATTGGACTGGTAACATGAATCATGATGTACCAGATTTCTACACTCTTACACATGAGGGACGCGGTTTTATTCTAAGCCAAAGAGATAGCTGATTTAAACCGGGGAAATTAAATGTGTCCAGCCATAAAATATCAAGTCCGTGTAATCAGCAAAATCCGCGTATAAGGAAAAACTCTGAGACCTTGTTGTTCTCTGAGGCAAAGAAAAAAGCCATCGAGGCGATTTAGCGGGATTTAAAGAACTACCGCCACCGTATTCGACGGCATTGATTGCCCCGAAGAGTTAATTGCCCCCCATGCCGTTTTGCTTTGTCCCGAAAGTTGGGACTGCGCATAACGAGACGCAGGGGGCTTCGCTCCGCCCAGTAAAACTGGACTCCATTTCGTTTCGTCCCACAAAATGGGACTCCGTTGCACTTCGCAAGGCGGAGCTTCGTGTTAATCTGGGTAAGATAAAGCGCTTGTTTTATACATTTGTATAAAGCGCTTGTATAAAGCGCTTGTTGGGCAAAAGCGCGCAAGTCGAAAACCCTTAGAAACCGACTTTTTCAAAAAATTTTCTACCCCTTTGGCCATAAGCACTTAAGCACTTTTGGCACCCCTTTTTACCATCAGGAAATCCCTTAGTTTTCGTCAATATCGCGCAAGTTCGCGCCATATACGGAGGGAACTGATGTCTCAGTTCCCTCCGTAGTCGTTAGTTTTTAGTGTTGAGTTTTGAGTTGGTTGTGGTTCCCCGACTGTGTAGACAAGGGGTCTGGGTCCCCGCCAACGGCGTGCGGGGATCTACGCTACGCTGGGCCCCGGATAACGACATTCCGGGGTCTTCGCTGCGCTACGAGAGGAGAGAATTATGGCGATTATTCAAATAAAGGTTCCGGATTGGTTAGACAGGGTTTGCGCGTGGCCGATGATGGTGTATCGGCGAAGACGGTATGGCTATTCATATCGGCGGATTGACTTAGGCGAGGGGGAATGGACGATTGTGGAGGCGGGAGATTACTATCGGCTGAGCAAATTCAAATGGTACGTCAACGGAACCGGAAAGAAGCTATACGCCGTTCGGAGCGTCAAAACCGGACCATTGCGAACAAGGATGACATCCTTACACAGGGAAATTATGAATCCGCCTGACGGGCTTGTTGTTGACCATAGAAACCGGAATTCCTTGGATAATCGAAGGGCAAATCTGCGTCTTGCGACATACGCAGAAAACAATGTTAACAAGCAAAAGAGAAGAAATAGTGTTTCGCGATATATCGGAGTTTGTCTTGAAAAACGCACCGGCCGATGGGAGGCGAGAATCTGGCAGCAGGGAAAAGGAATAAGGTTAGGCAGATTCAACAATGAAATAGAAGCGGCAAAGGCATACGACGAGGCGGCGAAAAGATATCGGGGCGAGTTTGCGTGCTTGAACTTCCCGGAATCAGCGGACAGCCCGGCTTCGCCTTCGGCTACGCCGAGGCGAGCGTGCAGCGTATAGCGGACAGTTAGTAGTCTTCAGTCGATAGTCGTTAGTATTGCGGCCGAGTATTTGTGGCCTGGGACGACTTCACAGCCGTTGTCGCAATAAAAATGAACCTGCAAACGTCCCTGCTTGTAGTTAGTTATGCCGATTTGGAAAACTTAGAAAGGAGCATAAGATGGCAAGAAAAGTCATTACGGGCATTATCGCAGCGGTTCTGGTGGGGGCAATAGCGCTGTTTGCCGCCGAGAAGGCACAGAAGAAAGAATCCGCCGAAAGGCCAAAGCAGGAGGCAAAGGCCGTAGAGATGCCAAAACACAAGGAAGCCCTTTTAGACCAGTTGATTGTGGCCTATAAGGCCAACGACAGGGAAGAGATGGGCGAGATAATCAAAAAGATGGAGCAGCGCAGGGAAAAAATGCGTGAGTTCGCCAAATTTAACAGATGGCATCAATGGGCACATCGCGGTATGGGGCCAGAGGGTTGCGGCTGGCGCCAAGGTCAGGCAATGGGCGGGAATTGTCCCGCTGGTCCCGGCTGGCAGATGCCCTGTGGCGGCCCACCCTGCCAAAGACCCTGTTGTGGCGGCGGTATGGGCGGCTGGGGGCCGCCGGCCGGTCAATGCAGGCCGATGCCCGGCTGCGGGATGCAGTTTGATGGCCAGCGGCGGCAAGGCCCTCCCTGTGGTGCTATGGGTGGATGGGGGGCACCTGCTTGTGGGAATAGGCCGATGCGCGGTCGGGGAAACAGCCCTCCACAAGGTTGTGGACAAGGGGCTGGACCGGCGTGGGATATGCCATCCTGCGAAGCACCGCCAAGGGATGTTCCGCCGCCAGAGTCGGACTGGTAAAAACACGACACGATTCCTCCTAACCTCCTCACCAAAATAGGTTCAAGGCGGTGTGTCCCTGACGGATACACCGCCGATTTTTTTCGCGGCCACCGACAACACGCCGGGGGCTTTGTGATTCCTTGTGGAACAAAGCAGATTGTGATATTGTCGGACTGGATTCGTGGCTCAAAAAGACGGTAAGTGGATTTGCTGATAGGAGGTTGTGAAATGTGGGCAAAAGTCACACGCAGGACAATTGCCGGTTTGATGGTTGCGGCGGTCGTATGCGCCCCGACCGGTTGCCGGCAGACAGGCGTATGTGGAAAGAAGATGTGCAGCACAGGCGAGGTGAAGATAAGCAAGACAGCCCTCCAGGACAAAATAAAAGGCGGCTGGCTGGGCAAGACCGCCGGCGTCTGCATCGGGGGGCCGACGGAATTCCAGGCCAAAGGCAGGATGTTCACCGGCTCGCTCAACTTATATCCCAGAATGGACGGCGGCTTCGGGCAGGACGATATCTACGTGCAAATCACCTTCATCGAGGCAATGGACAGGGAATTGAATGACCCGGACGGAATTTTCGCAGCGACGATGGAGGATTATGGCGAGGCGTTCAAGAACAGCGGTTATGAACTATGGCACGCCAATAAGGGCGGCAGGGACAATCTTCGAAAGGGTATTAAGCCGCCACAGTCGGGTATGTGGGCGGGCCCGCCTCAAGGCGAGGTCTCGCCCGCCTCGGCTCACGCCGCAGGCGAGGCCGGGCCAAAGGCGGACGCTGGCAATCGCTTCAACAAATGCGCCAATGACATCGACTGGCAAATTGAGTGCGACTGGGTCGGGCTGATGTGCCCGGCGATGCCGATGACGGCGGTTCAGATTAGCGACCGCGTCGGGCACGTAATGAACTACGGCGACGGGGTATATGGCGGGCATTTTGTCTCGGTTATGATTGCCCTCGCCTTTGAGTGCAACGACGTTCATAAAATCGTCAAACAGGCAATCGAAGCAATGCCGCGAAAATCGCAGTACTACCAGCTAATCAAAGACGTTATTGACTTCCACGATAAAAATCCCGGCGACTTCAAGGCCTGCTGGAAGTTCATCAACGACAAATACATCAAGACAGCCGTCGATTGCAGCGGCCCGGCGGATGATTTCAATATAGCCGCATCGCTCAACGGCGCATTTATCGCAATAGGGCTTCTTTACGGCGACGGGGACATCTTAAAGACAATCGAACATACCACCCGCTGCGGCCAGGATTCAGACTGCAACCCGGCCAATGCCGGCGCAATTATAGGAACAATGCTGGGCTATGAAAAGCTGCCGGAGCAGTGGAAAAGGGATATCGAAAAATATCCGAGCAACAAATACAGCCATACAGATTACACATACACCGACCTTATCAATAGCTCCTTCAAACGCGCGGAGAAGGCGATTCTTCAATCAGGCGGTCGGCTCGAAAATAATAACTACCTCATCAAAACCCAGCCAATCTGCCAGCCGAAGATGCTCGAACAATACGGCAATGACCCCGTGCCCAACCCCGACTTTAAGTGCAAGCTGCCTTAGCGGCTCAAAACCTGATGTTGAGCCCCGCCGCTTTGTGGTAAAGTCGCGCAAAATCACTTGCACCAGCCGAAAGAATGTGGTATAATAGCACTGATTTTAGGGGGCTTTGCGGTATTTAGAATGGAGAAGGAGGGCTATGAATTTAGACGGAGGAGCACGTCTATGAAACGGTTGGTTTTTGCGATTCTGATTGTCGCGGCTGTCCCGGCAATTGCCGGTGCCAAATACTCCGGCGGCTCGGGCACTTCCGATAACCCTTACCAAATCGGCTCCGCTGCGGACCTGCTGACGCTGGCGGCGGATGCCAACGACTACAACCAAAGTTTCATCCTCATAGCCGATATTAACTTGGACCCGAACCTGCCCGGCAATTCTGTCTTTACCACCGCCGTTATCGCACGCGATACGGACAACTCAAATAATTCTTTCGAAGGAGTTGCTTTTACCGGCGTCTTCGATGGTGCAGGTCATAAGATTACAAAGTTGACCATAAATACCAATGGAGCGGAGAACGATTATTTAGGTCTGTTCGGGAACATTGACGGTGGTGAGGTAAAAAACCTCGGTCTGGAAAATGTCAGTATCACCGGCGGGCTTTCTTCGTATTCAACCTATATCGGCGGGCTGGCGGGAGAAAACTACGGCACTATCAGTAATTGCTTCTCAACGGGCAATCTCGAGGGCAAGGCCTATTTTCTCGGCGGACTGGCGGGTGGAAATGACGGCAATATAAGTGACTCCTGTTCGGCAGGCACCATTACCGGCAGCAATGATTCAGGTTTGCTCGGCGGGCTGGTTGGAGAAAACTACGGCACTATCAGTAATTGCTTCTCAACAGGCAATCTCGAGGGGAAGGTCTATTTTATCGGCGGACTGGTGGGCGGAAACGACGGCAGTATCAGTAACTCTTATTCGACAGGCGCCATTACCGGCTGGGATGATTCAAGCTCGCTCGGCGGTCTGGTGGGAGACAACTACGGCACTGTCAGCAATTGCTCCTCCACGGGCGCCGTAACGGCAGGGCAGTACTCATATTATCTCGGCGGGCTGGCGGGAGACAACTACGGCATTATCAGTAATTGCTTCTCAACGGGTGATGTCGCCGGCAGTAATGAGTCGGAGCTTCTCGGCGGACTGACGGGAGATAACTACTACGGTAGTATCGACAATTCCTATTCGATGGGCGCCGTCAACGGCGGGGATGGTTCATCCTATCTGGGCGGGCTGGCTGGAGACAATTACGCCGGCGACATCAGCAACTGCTTCTCCACGGGCACCGTCACCAGCGGGGCCGGTTCATCCTATCTCGGCGGACTTGTGGGTTTTGAATCGAGCGGCAGTATCATCAGTTGTTATTTTCTTGTCACAAGCGGGCCGGATAACGGACTCGGAACACCGCTGACGGATGAGGAAATGAAACAGCAAAACAATTACGTCGGCTGGGACTTCAATGACATCTGGGCCATATGCGAGGGAACCAATTATCCCCGGCTGCTGTGGTCTATATTGGCAGCCGATATTATCTGCCCGGATGGCGTGGATATTTTCGACCTTGCGGTGCTGTGCGAACAGTGGCTTGTCGAGAAAATACCGGCGGATGTGGCGCCCCCTGGGGGCGACGGAATCGTCAATTTTGCCGACTTCGCCGTCTTCGCAGACCAATGGGCTGTCACCCAGGATATTTATGCCCTGCTCGACTTTGCCGAGCAATGGCTCAAGGTCGGACTGCCAAGCCATTCTGCCGACATTTCGCCTTCGCCTGGCGGCGATGGAATCGTCAATTTTGCCGACCTCGCGGTTATGGCCGACTACTGGCTGCAAGGATTCTAATCGCCCCGCCAAAGGAGTTCGAGGGCGGGCAACGGGTGCTATTCATCTTTTTAGGTGGTTGAGTATATCGTCTATCGGTTGCGCTGCTCGTTTCGTCAATCGGCTTACGGTTGCGTTTGAAACGACGATTTACGTTTGACGCAACCGATACGAGCCGCGCAACCCCAACCGTTCAACGCAACCCGCAGGAGTTACCTACAAACTCGAATCGCGCCCGCGGGTAAGTCGGCAATATTTTTTCCTTGCGATTCGGCTTCTTGCTCGATATAATATCACCTGAATTATGGTTGGGGGGGGTAAGGGTTTTATTATGAAGAAGCTTGTTTTGACGCTTCTAATCCTCGCAACAATCTATCCCTGTCTTGCCTGCCCCCGCACGTCTTTGGCAGGGGGTGGTAAAAAATGGCTAAAATTGTTTTAACCTGCCGGCAAATATGGTATAATGCTGCCGGTTTTGGAGGACATTGATAAATAAAGGAAAATCTTAAGGATTTTTGGTGGAGGACACACTTATGAAACGCATAATCTTTGCACTTATGGTCATCACGGCTGGCTCAATTCCCGCTCTTGCCAAATACTCCGGCGGCTCAGGCGACCCAAACGACCCCTATCAAATCGCCAACGTTGCCGACCTGCTGACTCTCGCAGCCGATACAAACGACTACAACCAATGTTTCATCCTTACGGCAGATATTGACCTCGGCTCATCCGGCGCCTTTACCACAGCCGTCATCGCGAGCGATACGGACAACTCAAACTATTCTTTCGAGGGGGTCGCTTTTACAGGCATCTTCGATGGGGCGGGGCATAAAATCACTAACCTGACTATAAATACCAACGGAGCTGGATACTTAGGTCTGTTCGGGTATCTCAACGGCCTCGAAGGGTATGGCGAGATAAAGAATCTCGGTCTCGAAAATGTCTCTGTCACCGGCGTTGGTTACTCATACTTCCTCGGAGGTCTGGTGGGATATAACTGGGGCGGCGCTATCAGCAATTGCTATTCGACAGGTGCTGTCACTGGCGGAGATAATTCAAACCCCCTCGGTGGTCTGGTGGGATATAGCGAACGCGGGAGTATTAATAATTGCTTCTCAATAAGTGACGTTGCCTGTGGAGAACAGGGTAGTTGGCTCGGCGGATTGGCAGGAGGAACCTACTCGGGCATTATCAGTAACTGTTTCTCAATGGGCGCCATCACCGGTGGAGATAGCGCTGGCTGTCTCGGCGGACTTGTGGGAGGCACTGGAGGAAGCATCATCAGCAACTGCCATTCTACGGGTGCCATCACCGGAGGAGATGGTTCAAGCGGCTTCGGCGGGCTGGTGGGAGATAATTGTTCTAACATCAACAACTGTTTCTCAACGGGCATTGTCGCAGGAGGAGATTATTCTTACGGTCTTGGGGGGTTGGTGGGAATAAACTCAGTTGGTTCTATCAGCAATTGCTACTCGACAGGCGATATCACCGGCGGATATGAGTCAACCGCCCTCGGCGGGCTGGTGGGAGACAACTATGGCGCTATCAGCAATTGCTTCTCGACGGGCACCGTCACTGGAGAGGATTATTCCTACTATCTCGGCGGGCTGGTGGGAGAGACTTACCACGGTATTATCAGCAACTGTTATTCCACTGGCACTGTCACAAGCGGGGATGGTTCATACGACCTCGGAGGTCTATTGGGATATGACTTCTTGGGGTATGTCGTCGTAATCAACTGCTATTTTCTTGATACCGCTGGACCGAATAACGGTTACGGCACACTGCTGACAGATGAACAAATGAAGCAGCAAAATAGTTTCATCGGCTGGGACTTTGTCTGGGAAATCGCCAATGGGCCGAATGATATATGGGCAATATGCGAAGGGGTAAGTTACCCGAAACTTGCATGGCAGTTTATTGTTGGCGATTCTGACAATGATAAAGACGTGGATTTCGTCGATTTTGCCCTGATGGGCCTCAAGTGGATGCAGACCGACTCAACACTTTACTGTGGCGGTATGGATCTCACCGGCGATGGATTGGTTGACATAGCCGATTTGGGGGTCTTCTGCAACTACTGGATTGAAGGCCTGTGAGTTTTAATTCTGAAGACAGCGTTAAACGGTTGCGGTTGCGCAACTCGCATCGGTTGCGTCGAACGTTGAGCGTCGGTTAATACGTAATCGGAATACGATAGACGAAACGAGCAGCGCAACCGACAGACGAAAAACGCAGTTTATCTCCAGTTAGTGGGATAAAAGATTTTGGTCGAGGGGACGCTGAACTTTCCCGACAGGGCCTCGACGAGCGCCTCGGCCCTTTTAATCTGCGAGTCGGTCGGCCGAACGTTTCTGCCATCAGCCACAAGGCAAACTCGAATCGTCCTGCTTGAGCCGTACCATGTATGGTCGGGGATTACCGACCATTGTTTTTGCCACTTTTCAGTGGTTTGGATTTGGCCGTCGCCGCCGCCTAAGCCGTTGCATACGACGAAGTGGCAGTTGATGTCGTCGGAACTGGCTAAGCCGGATAGCGACGAAAGCTGGCCGATATTGCCGGCCTTTGTGCCGCTGTAGTAAACCTCGACGCACTCCCATCGGCCGGGCGCCTGGGTAACGCGGGAGTAAACCGCCTGCTGAACAGGGTCAAGCCGATAATAAGTCGAAAGGCAGAACGGCCCCGCTGACGGCGGATGATTGCCCAATGCCATCAAAACAACCGCACCCGTCGTCATCGAAACCAGCAGGACCACCAATACCCTCGCCACCCGCGGCCTGCCCTGAGCTTTGTCGAAGTGTCGAAGTGGCTGATTTGACATATTTCCTTGCCTGTGAAAAAGACCCAACATTGCCCGCCTTTGGGCGAGGTCTCGCCATCGGCGGACCTGACCGGCGAACATGCCGTCGGTTACATAGAGATTCATCGGCACCCCCCGACCCACTACTATAAATTTTATGCGCAATTTTCTTAAATTATTGTAACTGGAAAACCGCATGCAAATTTTCATCCTCACTGCCGCCGGAAATTTCTTGACTTGGCCCCCGCCGGCTGCTAAACAATCGACCACAGTGCCGGTCGTGCTGCGCAGCGAATGGCCCGGTAATCGTTCATTACTGACGCAGATACCGTCACGAAAAAGTCCAATAAAACAAAAGAGGCGAAAATGGCATCCAAATGGCGTGCTTTAACCTCCGCTGAAATCGCTAAGCTCACCAATCAGGGCTGCACGAGCTGCGACTGGTCAAAGGTGCAGGTGGTCGATGGCTTCGGCCCTGAGCGGGTAAGAACAACACATTTTTCAGGCGACGTCCGCCTGGGCCTGTTCCAAAAAGAGGTCCGTTTTTGCGGCGGCCTGACCCGCCCCGCAGGCATCTCCAACGCAACCATTCACAACTGCTACATTGGCAACAACGTTTACATCAACCAGGTCAAAAGCTACATCGCCAATTACGTAATCGAGGACGACGTCGTTATTGAAAATATCGACCTGATGACCATAGACGGCCAAACCAGCTTCGGCAATGGCACCGACGTCGTCGTCATCAACGAGGCAGGCGGCAGGGAAATACCCATTTACGACCAGTTATCGGCACAGTTGGCCTATGTAATCGCGCTTTACAGACACAGGCCAAAGGTCATCGAGAAATTACGGGCGATGATTAGCCAGTATGCGAATTCCGTTGCCTCCTCGATGGGACTTGTGGGTGCGGGGTCAAAAATTTTAAATAGCAGAACCATCAAGAACGTCAAGATAGGCCCCGCCGCGACCATCGAGGCCGCCAGCCGGCTTGAAAACGGCTCCGTCAACAGTTGCCCACAGGACCCCGTTTATATTGGACCAGGCGTCTTCGCCCATAACTTCATCATCTGCTCCGGCTCCAAAGTCACCGACGGCGCCATCCTCTCCAATTGCTTCGTCGGCCAGGGAACCGAGCTTGCAAAACAATACTCAGCCGAGAACTCCGTCTTCTTTGCCAACTGCGGCGGGTTTCACGGCGAGGCCTGCTCCATCTTCGCAGGCCCATACACCGTCACCCACCATAAATCGACCCTCCTCATCGCGGGGCTTTTCAGCTTTCTCAACGCCGGCTCCGGCACCAACCAGAGCAACCATATGTACAAACTCGGACCTGCTCATCAGGGTATCGTAGAACGCGGCTCAAAGACCGCAAGCGACTCGTACATGCTTTGGCCCGCAAAGGTCGGCGCGTTCACCGTCGTAATGGGCAGGCACTATCGAAACTCCGACACCTCCGACCTGCCGTTCTCATACCTCATTGAGCATGAGGATGAGAGTATCCTTGTTCCGGGCGTCAACCTCCGAAGCGTCGGCACCGTCCGCGACGCCAGAAAATGGCCAAAACGCGATAAACGCAAAGACCCGAAAAAATTCGACCTGATTAACTTCAAGCTGCTCAGCCCATATACCATTCAAAAGATGCTCAACGGCTGCGAACTTTTGCGAAACCTCAAGACCACAAGCGGCGAGACAAGCGATTATTTCACTTATCACAGTGTAAAGATAAAAAACGACTCTTTAGACAGGGGCATAAGGTTATATCAAATCGGCACCGACAAATTCTTAGGCAACTGCCTCATAAAGCGACTGGAAGGCAAACAGTTCACAACCGTTCAGGAATTGCGAGCCGCGCTCAAACCCCAAACCGATATAGGCCCCGGCAGGTGGATTGACCTGGCGGGTATGTTCGCTCCGGAAGACGTCGTAGCCAAAATACTCGATGACATCGAATCCGGAACACTGGCAAATCTCGACCAGGTTAACAACGCGTTTGTCTCGGCGCACGAAAACTACCCGGCGTACGAGTGGGCCTGGGCCGCAAACATCCTCCAGCAGCGCTTAGGCAAAACCATCGACGCAATAGAACCAGGCGACGTCATCGAGATGACCGACAGATGGAAATCCGCCGTGGTTGAGCTTGACAATATGCTTTCCAGCGATACCAGAAAGGAGTTCGCCGCAACCGCGCAAATCGGCTACGGAATCGACGGCGACCCCGCGGACCGCGCAGCGGACTTTGCTCAGGTTCGGGGAACCTTCGAAGACAACAGTGTGGTAAAGGACATCAAAAAACATATAGAAGACAAAACGCAACTCGGCGACGAGCTTATCCGCCGAATGCAGAAAATACATTAACCCGGATTTCCCAGAGTTGTGCAAAGTGAAATATCCACAATTAGTTGAACAGGCGAAGGGAAAAGAACTCGGATATTCAGTTAGCCACGGAAAAATTAAGAAACAGGCAGAGTTTGCTTGTTTTAACGGTCTTTATATGTTATTATGGGACAGAAGTTGAGATGTTTACGTTAGTGGTCTGATCTTAATAATAATTTTTGAGGAGGTAGAGTAATAAAAAGTAGAAGAGTGATAATTTGTGTGATGGTTTTGTTTGCTCTAACGCCTTCAGTATTTGCTGGGATGATTGTTTCATGGGGTGACGATAGCCACGGTACCGGTATTCTGAATGTTCCTACAGGTAATGATTTTATAGACATTGGAGGTAGTGCTCATGCAGCTTTTGCTGTTAAAGGTGATGGTTCGCTTGTTGCGTGGGGTGATGATAGTCAGGGCACTGGCATTCTGAATATTCCCACAGGTAATAATTTTATAGCCGTTGGTGGTAGTGATTATGCAGCTTTTGCTGTTAGAACAGATGGTTCACTTGTTTCATGGGGTGATGATAGCCACGGTACTGGCATTCTGAATGTTCCTACAGGTAATGATTTTATAGATGTTGCGGGTGGAACAGACTATGCTCTTGCCCTTACCCCTGAACCCGCCACACTGTTCCTGCTTGGCCTCGGTACGGCGATGTTGAGAAAAAAACGCTGAAAACTGCCCTTTTTTGTCCTTGATTATTTATTGTTGGGATAAGAATTTTGTCAAATCAATTTCGATATAATTTGAGTGAGAAAGAACTACAAAGATGATTGAGAACAATAAATTTGCCATTGGTTTATCTGGTAAACAGCTGAAAGTTTATAACGACCTTAAGGAAATGATTGTTGCTGTTGATAAAGAAGTCAAAGAAGACGCAAATCGCAACCACCATCGCTATTACGCAAGCTTTCGTTTTTCTCCAGGCCATAAAAGAGTCGGGTTACAATTGCACCGACATAATAGTAATATAGCCTTGGTGATACCTGGCAGTTATAGGAGATTTCCAAAATTTGACATAGAAAACGTTGACGTTCAATATCTAAGTGGTTACTGTGTTACCCAAAATAGATTTTGGTTAAACGCAACAAAAAAGAATTGCTGGCCACCGAAACCTGCAAAAGGTTTTATTATTCTGTTGGAACAACTACAAAATTCTGATCTTCGTGAACAAATCAATAAGATACTGCAATTTGCAAAAGAAAACAGTGATCGATGGGAACAAGATAAACGCTAACTTGTATTCTTCTGATTTCTGCTTGTCCTTGTTAATTTAGCTTTGAGAAGAAAACACAGGGCAAAATATCTTTGAGTAAAGAAAATCCTTGATAGTTCAAAGTAATCTTTGTAAAATTATTGAGGTCGTACGGAAAAAATTATGTTCTGTAACCGTTTAAATGGGAAACGTCAGTTGAAAAAGAAGCATTAAGTTAATGCCAACCCTAACCCAATGCCAATAAGGAGGAAAGTATGCGAGTTATCATTCAGCCCAACTATGAGCTCGTCTCGAAATGGGCCGCAAACTATGTCGCCAGCAAAATAAATGAATTCAGGCCCACAAAGTCAAAGCCGTTCGTCCTGGGCCTGCCTACCGGCTCGTCGCCGCTGGGTATGTACAAAGAGCTGATTAAGCTCAACAAAGCAAACAAGGTCACCTTCAAAAACGTCGTTACCTTCAATATGGATGAATACGTCAACATCCCAGAAGACCATTCCGAAAGCTACCACTCTTTTATGTGGAACAACTTTTTCAGCCACATAGACATACCCAAAGAAAACGTCAACATCTTAAACGGCAACGCGAAAGACCTGACAGCCGAATGCGAACGCTATGAGAAAAAGATGAAACAGGTCGGCGGCGTGGAATTGTTCGTCGGCGGCATCGGACCCGACGGCCATATCGCCTTCAACGAACCCGGCTCGTCGCTGGCCAGCCGCACTCGCGTCAAAACACTCACTCAGGACACCATCATCGCCAACTCGCGCTTCTTCGGCGGCGACGTGAACAAAGTCCCCAAAACGGCGCTCACCGTCGGCGTAGGGACCGTAATGGATTCAAAAGAAGTTATGATTATCGTCAATGGCCACAACAAGGCCCGCGCGCTCTGGCACGCAATCGAAGGGGCGGTTAATCATCTCTGGACCATCAGCGCACTGCAGTTGCATCCGAAGGGGATTATCGTCTGCGACGAGGACGCGACGGTTGAGCTGAAATACGGCACGGTGAAATACTTCAAGGATATCGAATCGGCCAATCTCAATCCCGCAAAACTGCTGAGATAAAGACAGCGGACAGCAGGTAGAAGACAGAGGATACGTTAAACGGTTGCGGTTGCGCGGCTCGTTTCGTCTAACGTCCACCGTCTTTCATCCGTCTTCGGTCCTCTGGCGACGTGGGTCTTACCTGAACGCCATCCGCTAAACGCTCGCCTCGGCGTAGTTCCTTAACGAAGCCGGGCTGCACGCTGCTTCTTTCTTGACACTTTCTCTCCAACATACTAAATTGCTGACAAATTGTGTTGGATATTATTATGTTGGGCAAGGAGAAGAACAGAAGTGGCCGACATCCTAGACTTCTCGGAGTACTTCGAGCGCCGAGCTCGCCCTTTGATTGCGACGTGTCACGATCAACCCTCACCTGACGATGAGGAGAATGCGCGCGCGGAGGCATGGAACAACCGCAACTACTACGGTCCGAGAGGGCTATGTCCGTTCTGCCGCATTCAAGCACCCATCGCCCACAAGGCAACTCGGCACTCGACCCACACAACCGTGTGGCAGTGCGATATGTGTGGCTGGTGGGAACACGAAGAGGAGTATCGTGAGGGGGCCGCGATCGGTCATCCGGCATTCACTGGAGTGATTCATCAGGCCTTCCTGCGGTCGTTCAGATCTTCCGACAAAGATGCCCCATTGATGACACTCCTCAGCGCTATAGACAAAGATCCGAATATTGTGCATGAAGTTCACCCGAGCAGGTTTGAACAACTCGTCCAATATGTATTCGACGCTTACTATTCCTGCGAGGTGGTTCACTGCGGCCGATCTCACGATGGTGGCGTGGACCTAATCATGATCGATTCAGACATACCAACATTGATCCAGGTGAAGCGTCGGGGGGCAAGGAACCCTGTCGAGAGCGTCAGGTCCATTCGTGAGTTGCTCGGCTCCATGTTAATTGCCCGATCTCGCAAAGGGGTGTTCGTGTCAACGGCTGACCATTTCTCGCCCGATGCTGAGAAGACTGTAGCCAAGATACTGTCAGAAAAGACTGTGTCGCATTTCGAACTCATTAGCAAATCAGGTTTTCTGGAGCGACTCAAGGCGGTGGGAAGAAATGCAAAGCCTGTCTGGAACGAACTGATTCGAGAATAGGGAGGCCCAACAACCAGATGGACACAGACGGTGAAAACTGCGCCGATTCGCTCTGCGGCCAACTCGAATCGCCTCATGCGCAGCGTTTTCATCCGTTGTTTGTCCGCCTGAGGCGGATAAATTTTTAATCAGTTCGGTGATATAGAACGGGCTTTGCTTCGCAACGGAAATGCGTATAATGGCAGGATAAAAGCGGTGGAAATCATGGTGGATATTATTATTAAAATACGTATAAGATGAATCTTACAGAAAGCTATAATCAAGTTAAAAAAAGCATAGTGGCCTTCCTTCCAAAATATCAGCCTCTTTATAAAAAGGATGACAAACCGCATGAATTTCCGCCGATTATTGGGACTGGCTTTATTGTTAACGAAAATGGTTTAATTTTAACAAATGACCACGTTCTTAAGGTCTTCAATAAGTTATGGCATCCCCCGGATGCTGCTCCTGATGATTGGGGGGTATATGTCATGATATTGCATATGTTATCTGAAGGACAAGTTGAAATTCCTCTTGAAGTTACTGGCGTGTTTGAAATAACACAATTTACTCCTGGCAAAGCATATTATGGCCCTCACAAACCTGATTTAGCCATAGTACATGTTAAAGCTCGTGGACTTCCTTCACTTGAAATTGATGACAGTCCAATTCAAGAGGGAATAGAAGTTGCAACTGCTGGTTTTCCGATGGGAACTGATGCGCTCCGGGCTCCGGGTTGGCTTCACCAGATAACACCAACTTTACAATGTGGTATTGTTAGTGCAGTACTTCCGTTTGCCTGCAATACTCCGCACGCTTTTTCTATAAATGTAATGACTCAAGGCGGAGCAAGTGGTTCTCCAGTTTTTTACCCCAATACTGGTAAAGTGGCGGGTGTGCTTTACGGTGGGCTATTTGACCTTGGATTTACCAATAAAAAAGACGTATATAAAGTTCCAACGAATATCAGTTACGTAGTTCCGTCACATTATATCAAAAGGATTCTTTCGACAGCTTTAAAGGAACCAGCATTTTCTGAACCTTGCGATGGATTATCAATCGAAGAGATGATAGCAACAAAAACACTACACAATGTCATAGAAGAAGGTAGACAACCTGAAATAATAAATCTTAAGACAGATACCGATTCCGAAATCAGTATTACCAAATTTATAAGGCAAGATAAACATTAGGCCCAACATTCTGCACCTGCGAACATTCTTGGCGCATTGCCCCTGAATTACGTGTTCTGCCTTGAATTGGCCTCGGATTTTCTGCGGGGATTTTGTTGAAGGGAAAAGCCGGGGAAGACGGAGGACAGTCCAAATTTCGGATTTCGGATTGCAGATTTCGGATTTAACATAGAGATTGCTTCGGCCTTCGGCCTCGCAATGACGATTTTCAACAGATTCCTCGACTCCTTCGACTACGCTCCCCCGACTACAACTTTCGAGGGCAGGCAGGATAGGTGCGCTCGGAATGACCGAAAACGGAGGACCATAGGTTGAAACCACATCAAAAAATCATCATTCATCAATCCGACTTCGCTAAAGCTACGCCGGACAAGTCATCAATCAAAAATATTTTTGTTCCTTCGTGGCAAATACCAATGTAACTTCCGTGTTTGTCGGTAGTTATAAATCCGTGAAAATCTGTGGAATCTGTGGTTAAAAAAAGTTGGATTTTCATTGAACTTCGGCTGTTTGTTTGATATAATATCGACCCGCTGGCAGGCCAGCAAGGTCGCCTTCAACAGGCGGCAGCGGAGAACCGCAAGAGAGCAGCCCAAGACAGGGCAGGTAATTAGCGCAGAAGTCCGCCTTCGCTAAAGCGAAGGCGAGACAGGCGCAAGCATTTCGCCCCAGTAGGGGCAAGTTTCACGCCAAGATAAGGCCCCCGACTACGACATTCGAGGGCAGGCAAGTCAAAAAACCCGTTAAACGGTTGCGGTTGCGCAGCTCGTTACGGTTACGTTAACCGTTAAACGATGGACGAAACGAGTCGCGCAACCGATGGACGAAAGACGAAACTGGGTTCCCTGCTGCCTGCCAAGTAAGCAGTCACTCGGGAACAAGGGAGAGGATTATGAAGGTTAATTTGACAATTGGGATTCCGAGCTGGTTAGACAGGATATGCGCGTGGCCGGCGATTGTTTATCGGCAATGGAAGTTCGGCTACACTTATCGCAAAATTTACTTGGACGAAGGCAAATGGACAATTCTGGACCCCAACGATTACTACCGTTACGCCGGCTTCAAATGGTGCATAGGCGGAAACAAAGGTAAATTTTATGCCATCAGGGGCCAAATGATAAGTCCCGCTGATTCGAAAATCGTGCAATTGCACAGATTGATTATGGATGCCCCTAAAGGCCTGCTTGTTGACCACCAAAACGGCGATTCCCTCGATAACAGGAGGTCCAATCTGCGGCTGGCGACTGGGTGGCAGAACCAGTGTAACAAGCGAAAAGAAAAAAATGCCACGTCTCGGTACAAAGGGGTCTCTTTTCGCAAAGGCAGAAAGAAGTGTATCGCCTGTATTAAAGTGGGGGGAAAACAACTATGGCTCGGCCAATTCGACTCTGAAATCGAGGCGGCCAGGGCCTACGATGAGGCAGCAAAGAAATATCGCGGTGAGTTTGCCTGCCTGAATTTCCCAAATCCCTCCACGTCCCGCTGATGAAATAAAAAACGGATAGCATATGGCGTTTTTTTTCGCTATACGCTATCCGCGGCTCGACTGAGCTCGTCGAAGTCTAACCGCTATCGGTTTACTTGGGTGCCGGGGCCGTCTCAGCCGGAGGCGGAGGCACCGGTATTTTCATCGGCTCTTTGCCCGGCGGATAAACTATCTTCGCCTCGGCCTTGAGCTTTTCGATATACTCGACGGACTTGCGTTCCACTATCTTTCGTTTAAGCGTCCTGACAATAATCGGCTTGGCCTGTTCGAAGGACATAGACACCGCCGGTTTGCGGTCGGTAACCTTGATTATGTGATAGCCGTAGTCCGTCTCGATTATGTCGCTTATCTGTCCCGGCTGCATCCTAAAGGCAGTTATCTCAAAGTTCTTGTCCATCGTGCCCTTCGCGAAAAATCCGAGGTCGCCGTCCTTCTCCCTTGTTGCAGCATCTTCGGAGTTCTTCCGAGCAAGCATTGCAAAATCGGAACCCATTTTTGCCTTTGCCTGGACTAACCCTGCCCTGATAAGTGCCTTTCCCTTCGCTCTGTCGCGCGTAGGGTCGTCCGGGTCAGGTTTAAAAAAGATATGGCTGGCCCGCACCCGCTCAGGGGCATTGAAGAACTCCTCATTTTGCGTGTAAAAGGAAATCGCCAGGATATCAGTGACCTCCACCGGGCCGATAAGTTTCTCACAGACAAGCGCCTTTTTTACCTGCTCCCTCGTTTGTTCGAAGGACTGCCCCTGCGACTCCAGGGAGGACTTGTAGTCGTCCAGGGACTTACGCTGCTGGGCGGCAATCTCGTTAATCCTGTCATTGACGTCGCCGTCAGTGACAGTAATGCCGGCTTTTTTAACCTGCTCATCTAAAAGCCGGTCAACAATCATATCCTCCAGGACATGGGGCCTGATACGTTTCTTGTTCTCCTCGACCTCATTCGGCGGTATCTGCTTGCCGGCCTTATCGAGACGCTCCTTTATCTCCGCATTGACCTCGGACTCGGTCATTGGGACCCCATTAACTACAACAGCTATCTCGTTTGCGGGCACTGGCGGAGCTTTTTGCGTCTTGGCCAGCGAGCTCATACCCCCCACTGATGCCTGTGAAAGAAAAAGAACCACAAAGGGCGCTGCGATAGAAAGTAACTTGGAACGAGAAACAAGTTTCATAACCGCTCTCCTATACAGGTGAAAAATCTTAAATATATCTGTGGCTACATTGTATGTTACCTTCAGGGCAAGGGTCAATGCCGAGTTACACAGCCGAAAGTAAGACGAAACCAACTACTCCACGCCGCGTAAATAAACAGTGCCCAGCATATAGCGTTGAACTATACGCTATCCGCTACTCGTTTGTGCTCGTCGAAGTATAAACGCTATCAATTTTACTTGGGCGCCGGGGCTGTCTCCATCGGACGCGAAGGCATAAATTCCTTCGGGTCTTTGCCCGGCGGATAGACGATTTTCGCCTCCGCCTTCAATTTATCGATATACTGCTTGTACAACTTGCTTTTCTTCATTTGTTGAAGCATCTTGACAATATCCGGCTTTTTCTTCTCGAACGGCGACAGGCCCGCCTGCTTGCGGTCGGTAACCTTGATTATGTGGTAGCCAAACTGCGTCTCGACTATATCGCTAACCTGCCCTACCTTCATCGCAAACGCGGCGTCGGCAAACTCCTTGACCATTGTGCCTCTCTCGAAAAATCCGAGGTCGCCGCCCTTGGCCTTCGACGGACAATCCGAGTTGTCCCTCGCAAGCGCCGCAAAATCGCCGCCTTCCTTGACCTGTTTGAGCAGCTTTTCCGCCTTCTCTTTGGCCGCCGCCTTTTCCTCCGTCGAAGCCGACGGTGCGACCTTTATCAGGATGTGGCTGGCCTGAACCTCCTCTGGGGTATTGTAGTCCGCCTTGTTTTCCTCGTAATAGGCGAGCGCATCGGCGTCATTGACTTCCATCGCACCGACCTGGCGGTCCATAAACTTTTCATAGGCCAGCCCCTGCTTCATTTGCTGCTTGAGCTGCTCGAAATCCTGCCCCTGCATCTGCAACATCGCTTTGAAACCGTCCATCGACATACCCTGCTGGGCGATGATTTCGCTAATCTTGTCATTGACGTCGCTGTCGGTAACGGTGACATTCGCCTTTTTTACCTGCTCATCTAAAAGCCGCTCGGTAATCATCATCTCAAGTGCCTGGCCCCTGATGCGATTCTTGTACTGCCCGGCCATATTGGGGTCCATTTGCCTGGCTATCCTGTCTAAGTGCGGCTTTATCCGTGCATCGACTTCCTGCTCTGTTATACTGCTGCCGTTGACGGTGACTGCTGTTTCGCCACCTTCAACGCCAATTTTCACGGCTTTCGGCTCTACAGCGGCCGCGTTTACGTCCTTGGCTGTTGCACTCTTCTTCGTTACAGCAGGGGCTGCGTCTGTGTCTTTAGCCGGTGCCTTTACTTCTTTGGTCGTTGTATTCGCGTCCTTGACGGTCATCTTGGTGTCCTTTGCGGGCTTGCTGGCTGCAAAAACCGACACCGCCAGAATACAAACAATCAATGAAACCAGCTTCGGGCTGACTCTCATAAGATATCCTTTCGTGAAGTATAGAGGTTAATAAACGGTTCTGTTAAATCACAAGCTTATAAGTTTCCCACAATGCAGCCCAAAAGTCAATAGCTTGCCGTCACTTTTTTCCATCCCCATTTCTTGACAAGCCAGCCGATTGTTGTATCCTTATTGAGCGTGGCACGGGCTTCCAGCCCGTGAAAACACGGCCAGGCCTGCCCTGCGACTAGTCCGGCGTAGTCCCGATGTCGTCTATCGGGACGAAGTCGGAAGCTTTAGCGAAGCGGGGTGCCTTTTGTGGCTAAACATTTTTTTCTTCGTGACTTTGTGTCTTTGTGGTAAGAGGAATATGAACTTACCCAAACATACGACGATTCAAAGTGGCACGATAACCATCCAGCCGCGCTATAGCGAAACCGACCAGGGCGGCGTCGTCCACCATAGCGTTTACCCGGTTTATTTCGAAATGGGCCGCACCGAACTGTTGCGGGCAAACCGGCTGGCCTACAAAGACCTCGAGGCCGCAGGCGTATTCTTCGTCATCGCCGAGCTGCACATCAAGTATCGCAGACCCGCCTTTTATGATGAGCAGCTTCGACTCGAAACCACCTGCACCAGCGTCTCCGCCAGCAAGGTCGAGCACACTTACAAACTCACCCGCCCGCCGAAGGGCGAGGTCTTGGCCGAAGCAACCAGCATTCTCGCCTGCGTCGACGATGCCGGCAAAGTCCGCCGCATCCCCGACTTTATGTACTTTGAAAAGTAACCCTTCTACATCCCCCCGCCTGCCCCCGAAGTCATAAGCAGGTATCGTAGGCAGATTTTTGCCTTTGACATACAGTAGAATATTGGATACTCTTTAGAGGAATGATGATATAAAACTGGAGGACATATTTTGGCAGGTAAATAGGTTTATTTTTGCTTGGAGGAAGCCATGGCGAAATTCCGTTATACACCAGACCAAGACGTAAAGGTTCACGAAGAGGGGGCTATTCGACTATTATGTAAAGCATTTCAATCACATGAGGATGGGCTTCCAGAATGGTTAAAGAACTCTTCTGATGCTTATGCACGCGAGGACACGCCGGAAGCTGAACGGATAATCATTGTTTTATTCGACTCCGGAAGGCTAAGTAGACCTGCATCGATTTCCTGCTTGGACTTTTCCGGAATGACAACCGAAATGATTGAGGAGAATTTTAGGGTTTGGGCCGACCCAGAAGCCGCAATCAGAGGAGGGCTCTCAGAAGGAGTCCAAGGAGGACATGGGAACGGTGGGAAATGCTACATGAGCCAGATGTTCGAAGATTGTTCATTTCTTCATAGCGTAAAAAACGGCAGAGGAAATCGATACGGGGTCGAAGGTGGGTCGATACGCTTCGGGTATATTCCAGATAGGGAAACTGGACGTCAATTTCCGGTTCCAAATCTTCGACAGGAGCTAGACAAGATTTTGAGAGAGGTAAATTGTAATCTCTCAATAATACAGAGGGTGGCAGATATGGCTGTAGAAAAGGCTAATGGTTTCACTCTTGTCACAGGCATATCGCCGAAGGGGTATAGCCGTGGGATCCCAATAGAAAAACTAATTGAAGGATTGCAAGAACACCCGCAGATGATAAGCACAATCGAACTCTGTAAAGTTTATACGGTTATCAATGGCAAAATGATGGCTAAGGCTTTGGCTCTACCTGATATTCAACCTATGTTTGGTGGAGAAGAGCCTCGTGTTATTCTTATACCAGACATTATAAAGGATCCGATATCCTGCGAGGAAGTATCAACCACCGATGATGGAGCGTTTCAAAGAGGAACGCTATTAATCAAAACGTCTGATAAAAGCATGCGATGGAAAAAGAAAGGTCGGCACAATGTAATCTATAAAGCTCGTTCCGGATATATTGGACAAGTCCCCGTTTCAGAATTAGACATTCAATCTTCTTATCGAGATAATATTTATGGTGAGTGTTATCTCGAATCGTTAGAAATGTTCAAGACCAATGAAAGACGAAAGTTAGCAGATAGCCCTTTGACAAGAGCTGTTGAGGCATTTATATCGGATGAGATCCAAAAATATGCAAAGGAATTCGAAAATCGTGACCGGAAACGGTACGATCGTGAAGAAAAGAGTGCCATCAGCAAAATAAATGAGGCACTCGACCGCTGGAAGAACCAATTTTTAGATGAGATGCTGCGTGGAATGTGGGGTTCAGGTGGTGTCGGCCCACCGCCGCCACAACCGCCACTGCCAGTCGGCAAACCAGCGATACTCGAAGTAAATCTGAGCCACAGTAATGCTGGCTTGGGTGTCGCATTTCGCCCAACAATCAAATTCTTCGACAAAGATGGAAAGAGGATTAGACCGGTTGCTTATCACTGGTGTAGCGAAGACAACAATGTGGCAATTGTTGACCAAGACCTTATGGTGGTGAACACATTTGCTTTTGGTCAAACTAGAATATGGGCAGAAACAGAAAATGGAAAGGTGCGGTCAAATGCTGTGCCGCTTCAAGTGGTTCGAATTCTTGATATTGCTATTTCACCGCGAGAGATTGAAATTGCTGTTGGAACAAGGCAGAAATTGGACGCTATTTGTCAGTTGGCTAATGGTCAGCAGACAAGTGATGTATACCTCGAGTGGATGTCCAACTCAGATATAGCGAGGGTTAGCTCTGCAGGACTGGTGTTTGGTTTTGCGCCTGGTGAAACGCAGGTAATTGCGGCGGATGATAAATGCCAAGCAAAGGAGCCCGCAATTGTTAAGGTAGTTCCGGGGAAAGGCCGAGGACCAGGAGATAAACCCGGGAAGGGATACCCGCGGGTTCTCGTATCAGGAGAAATAGACCGTGACCCGGATACACAGGAGTATCGCCACTTTAGCAAAGAGTATCCACCTATTGCTCAGGATCCTATAGATGCTGAACGCAATATATGGTGGATCAATAGTGCAGCTCCACTTGCACAACTTTACCTTGACAGTACGAAGGACTACGGTTATGACTCAAGGGAGTGGAGAATGTACCACCTCGAACGGTATATCGACGTGATTGTGCAGATAGCACTAACGCATGGCCCGACAGAGTCCGAATCGCTGTCCGTTAACGATTGGATAATGAAATGGGGGTATCAGGATGCACAGATTCAAGCGGCAGCAGCTGCTGATCTCCGGGAATTTATAGCCACTGGAAGATTGCCCGAGTAACGAGGCAGGCATGGCAAACAGATATGGAATGAGCGTTGCAGAGAAGTTGTTGATTTCGGCCTTCGATTTAGAGGAGGCCGGAAAATCTCCATTTTCAGCCGAAGATTTAGTAATAGCAGCTTGGGAAAGATTTCCAGATACATTCGGCCTTGCCGGATACCGAGATAATTCGGGGCGTCTCTCATATCCCGACTCTAACAGAGTTTTTGCTGAGATTATGGGGTCTAAGCCAATTCGAAAGCGCGGCTTCTTAAAAAAGGTAGGTACAAAAATGTATCAATTAACCGAAGGAGGTCGCGAACATTCCCGTCTCCTTTCGGGGCAAAAGGATAGACCTAGTACCGAAAAGGCCGGGCTCTCAAGGGAAATAAAACAACAACTCAGGCGCCTTTTCGATATGAGAGCCCTTGATAAATTCGCCAGAGGTCATCCTGAGGAAATTACATTTTACGATGCCTGTGCTTTCTGGGGAATTTCGCCAAGGAGTTCTGCCATTGAATTAGAAGGCAAGATTGCAAATTTCCGAGAGGTCTTTCAGTCGGCCCAAAAATCTGTTAATGGAGGAACGATTTGTTTTGAACATGGTGGTCGCACATACCGTCCTGAGGACTTGGAGGTGCTGCTACACACTCATGAGTATTTGTTAAACCGATTTACACCCGAGCTCGAAGTAATCCGAACAAGGACTAAGGAATATTAGAGTATGAGACAGCCAATTTATGAAACAGAGTTTGGAAAAGCATACTGCGCCGACTGTCTTCAGATGCTCGCTGAAATTCCGAGTAACTCTGTAGATTTGGTTGTAACATCACCTCCGTTTGCTCTGCGACGCAAGAAATCATACGGCAACGTCTCTGCTGAGCAATACTGTGATTGGTTCTGGCCATATGCAGAGAATATTTCACGAGTCATCAAAAAAAGGGGGAGTTTTGTTTTGGATATCGGAGGGTCTTGGAACAAAGGGGAGCCAACAAGAAGTCTTTATCATTTCGAACTATTACTGCGACTTTGTGGCAATGAAGGCCCATTCAATCTTGCACAAGAGTTCTACTGGTATAATCCTGCAAAAATGCCAGCACCAGCACAATGGGTTACGGTAAAGCGTGTCAGGGTTAAGGACTCGGTGAGTCCAATCTGGTGGCTTGCAAAATCAACAAGGCCAAAAGCTTCTAATCGGAGGGTACTCAAACCATATACAAAGAGCATGGAGAATTTGTTGGCAAAAGGGTACAATCATGGGCCAAGACCATCGGGGCATGTTGTTTCTACTAAGTGGGGAAGACGCCAAAAAGGTGCTATTCCTTCAAATCTTATTATTGCTGCCAACACCAAAAGTTACGATCCTTATATTAGCGCCTGCAGAGAACGAGGACTTGAAGTACATCCGGCTCGTTTCGTAGAAGCTGTTCCAGAATTCTTCATAAAATTTCTGACAAGACCCGGCGATATAGTGCTCGATCCATTTGCAGGAAGTAATGTTGTAGGAGCGGTCTCTGAGAAGATGAGACGGCGATGGGTAAGCGTTGAGATAAATGAAGAATATGTCTTAGGATCAGCGTTTCGTTTCAATGGGGTTGGCGAGAAAATATACTCGAGACATTGCCAAGACATTCCCAAACGGGTATCTTGCACACAACAACACAAGAGCTTCGCACTGTATCCTGCTTAGAACTACTTCGTTGCCACGGGTGACACCGTCAAAACCGATGTACATCCGTCTGTTACCTGCCCTCAAAAATCAATCTATAATCCGCAATCGACACCAAGGGTCGCCCTGGGCCTTTCGAAGGGTTTCAAACAAAAACCGCCCTTCCGGCGTAAAAATAAAGCTTGCCCTCGCGAAACTTGTCCTCATGAAAATGGGAAGCGGGGATTTGTGGCAATTGAATCCGTGAATTCTTTCACTGTCAGCCGGAACGATGTTGACGGCGGGGCAGATTACCTGCCCAGTGGTCGATGACGTTGCTCGCGGCAAAGATTGCTTTTCAAGCGGGCTACGTCAAGAACACATTCTCGGCTGACTAAGACCGTCTCAATCTGCATAAATCAGTGTCTACAAATTCTTCGTGTCTTGGCGTCTTTGTGGTAAAAACCTCTGCGGTCTCTGCTGCCTGCCCTGCGTAGCCCAACGGGCGAAGTAGGGTGCTCGGCGGTGAGTTTTCCGAAAGTCGTTTCCACCGCTTTTCCACAACCGGCACTTACGATGTGCAAAGATTGTTAAATGCAAATTTTTTTCTGCTGCAAACCCATTGCCGACAGCGACATCAATCAAGTGGAAAAGAAATCCTAAAGAACGGGGTTGATTCAATTTGCATCCGTTCAATAATTGCGTTTGTTCTGCCTGCGGTGAGTATTATCGAACTGCTTGCAGTGAGCAAAGTCGAACCGCTCGCGGTGAGTGTTATCGAACCGCTAAATGTTGTGCGGCTTCCTGTGTATGGAGGCACGCGTAATCATAACTTAAGAACGACTACTTTGGCTGGGGAGACGCAAATGCAAGGTATTGTCAAGGAGGACACCTGCCGCACGGCAGAGTCCACGATTAGCGCCATCAATGACGCAATCGCGCAAAGAATCGGGCAACAAAAGTTCAGAATCTGGTTTAAGAACTCGACTCGACTGACATTTGCGGATGGCTTCTTGAAGGTTGGTGTTGCAAATTCGTTTATGGCGACGTGGCTCGAAAGCCACTTCAATGCCGAGATTACCGACGCGGCCCGCGCCGTCGTAGGCGATAACTGCCGGCTCTGCTTCACAATTGACTCCCACCTTTGCGACCGCCACAGCCCCGGCGGGCTTGACTGGCACGCCACGCCGGCCCTTGCCCAAACCACCCAAACTGCCCTGGGCTTGCCTGCGGTGAGCGCAGTCGAACCGTCGAGGGGATTACCCTCTGCCGCCGCAGCACAGAGAGTCGCCTCGACCGGGCAAAAACTCAAACTTACTTTCGATACCTTTGTGGTAGGCCATTCCAATGAGCTGGCCTACAACGCCGCAAAGGCAGTCGTTTGCGATAAGCAGAGTCCTTTCAATCCGCTGTTTATCCACGGAGGGTATGGCCTCGGTAAAACGCATCTGTTGCAAGGGATATGCGATGAGATGCGAAAATCCAGGCCGGCAGCCAACTGGCTGTATCTATCAGCTGAAGACTTTGCTAATCAGTTTGTGCTGGCCTTGAAGACCAGAAAGCTGGATGCTTTTCGGGGTCGTATGCGACGAACGGATTTGTTGGCAATAGACGACATTCACTTCCTGGCCAGCAAGCCAGCAACGCAGGAGGAATTCCTGCATACGTTCAATACCCTCGATTTGGCAGGCAGACAGGTGGTTCTGGCCTGCGACGCCCATCCCAAAATGATAGGACAGATATCGGAAAAGTTAGTCAACCGGTTTGTATCGGGAATGGTCGTCAAGATAGACACGCCGGATTTCAAGACCCGCTGCGAGATATGCAGACAATACGCCCGCGGTATAAATAAACAGGTTCCGGAAGATGTGATAAGCTACGTGGCCGACAACCTCAAAAGCAATGTCCGCGAGCTGCAGGGGGCATTGCTGAAATTGGTGGCCTTCGCGTCGCTTCAAAACACCAAAATCGACCTGGCGATGGCCGGCGCGGTCCTGGCGGAACATATCGAACGCTGCGACCCGATGGTCCACATATCCGACATCGAGTCGTCGGTGGCTGCGTTCTTCGGCATCACAGCCGCTGCGATTCACTCATCAAAAAAGGACCGAACCATCGCTTTGGCGCGACATTTTAGTATGTATTTGGCCCGAAAACACACCCGATTGTCAAGTTCTGAGGTAGGCCGGCTGTTGGGCGACAAAAACCACGCAACTGTGCTACTGGCCTGCAAAAAGGTCGAAGAGCAAGTCGCTCAAAACGCCCAGCTCAACTGGCAAGGCCCAGCAGGCAACAAGGTCTGTCCTGCCAAGACCATCTTAGAACAATTAGAAAAGAGCATCCGATAAAAAACAGCGGACAGCGGACAGTGGGTAGCGGACAGTAAAAAAAAATCCTAAACCCTAAATCCTAAACAAATTCGAATCACCAAAACACAAAATCCCAAACGAAAAACAGACAGCAGACAGGGGGAACTGGTTACCAGGCGCAAGTTGCGGTTTTTTTACGGCGCAAATAAAAAGAAAACGGGCGACGCCAGTCCCCTTTGACGTCGCCCCTGGAGGCTTCATCGAGAAGAAAAAGAAAATGTCTTTTTGTACCTTTCGATATTTATACGCCCGCAGTTGCCGACGGTTCAAAAAAAATCCCGAATCCCTTGGGGGCGCAAATTAAATGAGGAAGAGCGACGTCAATCCCCTCGGCGCCGCCCTTCCTCAAAGTTTTTTAAGGAGGAAGAAGAGTTTTTTATTTCGTTGTTTTTTATACGCGGACCGGTTCCGAGGGTTCGAAAAAAAGGAAAAATTTTTAACCGCAGAGTCCTTCGACTTAGCTCAGGATTAAAACGCGGAGGCCGCAGAGAATACCTTTTTCTTAGCCATGGAGTAAAAAGAGTGTCCTCATATAAAAACGATGGCGACGCCAATCTCGTTTGGCGTCGCCAAAATTTTGTTCTATTTCTACAAGGAGGAGAAAGGGTTTTTTAATTTTCATTTGTTAATACGTGCGTAGATTCCGGGTGTTCAAAAAAAACGAAAATTTTTTAACCACGAAGGCCCCCCCTGCCTACAGCTTGCAGGGGCCCCTGTCTAAGGCATACAGGGGCAAGCAGGCGGAGCGGGAATGACACTTCGCGTCAATTGCGGATTTCGGATTATAAACTTGGTCCCCAGATAACGGATTTCTGTGGTCTTCGCTGCGCTACGAAAGATGGACCCCTGATAACGACGTTTCGGGGTCTTCGCTGCGCTACGAAAGGCAAAAGGCGACGCCTATTTCCCGACGTCGCCTTCACAGAGCTCAGCGAGAAGGAGAGAAGAGTTCTCATTTTTCCAAGATATATACGTAGGCGGATTTTGAGGGTTCGAAAAAATAGGGGAAATTTTTACCACAGGGACGCGAAAGCACAAAGGGAATTGATTATTGATGATTGATTATTGATTATTTTAAGCATGGATTCCGCCAAACGGACGGCGGACATGTTTTTAGCCACCCCCCGGCCTACGACCCTACTTCGCCGAAACCGGCTACGCAGGGTAAACATTCCGGGATCTCCGCTACGCTGCGAGGGTCTGCGCTACGCTACGAGGGGTGAAGGACGACAGACGAAGGACGACGAAGGAATTGGGTCCCCTGCTGCGAAACCAAAATAGCAATTTCTCGGGAAGAGCCGGGGGGATGAGGTGGTGAAAAAACTTAAAATTTTGGCGAGTGGGGGTTTGACATCTCGGCGAAATTGGCTAAAATACAGGTTTTCCTATAGATAGTGGAGATGGTATGAAAACGTTTTTGATGAAGAAGCAGGACATAGAGCGGAAATGGTGGCTGATAGACGCCGACGGGGTGGTCTTGGGCAGAATGGCTGCCAAGATAGCCCCGATACTTATGGGCAAGGTCAAGCCGACATATACGCCCCACGCGGATATGGGTGACGTCGTCGTCGTCGTAAACGCGGACAAAGTCAGGGTTACCGGCTCAAAGGCCGAGCAGAGGGAATACGATTACTACACGTATCACCCCAGCGGGCACAGGTACACCAGCTTTGCGGAGATGTTTGCCCAAAAGCCAGAAAAGGTGGTTGAGATGGCGGTCAAGCGTATGCTGCCGAAGAACAAGCTTGGCAGGCATATGCTGCTTCGGCTTAAAGTGGTGCGCGGACCCAAACACGACCATCAGGCGCAAAAACCGGAAAAGATAACGATATAGCGATTTTCGGAAAGACAGCGGGTTATGGCAAAGACAGAGGAAACAACTGTAAAGATAACTTTAGGGACATCGGCGCCGAAGCCGGCGGCACAGCCGGCAAGCAAAGGACCCGACAAGGGCGGCTGCTACTGCGGCACGGGAAGAAGGAAAACCTCCGTGGCGAGGGTGCGAATTAAACCCGGCGAGGGCAAAATGCTCATCAACAAAAGGAAACTTGAAGAGTATTTCAGGGGCGACCAGGACAGAAGCGCGGTGCTGGCGGTGCTGGCGGCGACGAAGACCGAAAAGTCGTTCGATATACTTGTGAACGTTCGGGGGGGCGGCACAACGGGCCAGACCGGTGCAACCGTCCTCGGTATTGCAAGGGCGCTGAAGAACTATGACCCGGGCCTTGCCCAGACCTTGCGAGATGGGGGGTATCTGACGCGCGACCCGAGAATGGTCGAGAGGAAGAAGCCGGGGCAGTCGGGCGCACGCAAGCGTTACCAGTTCTCGAAACGTTAGTGAATTAATGATTTGGAATACGAGAAGGCCGCTGGTAATCTCCAGCGGCCTTTTTTGTTGCGTGGAGCGGAATTATGTTTGGTAACAACGAAAAATTGAAGTGCATGGTCTTGATGATTACGGCCTGCGTGTTCTTTTGCGTGACGGCCTCGTTGGTAAAACTGATAACGCACGTCGATGCTTTCAAGATAAGTTTGTGGCGGTTTGTTATCGGGATGGGCCTGCTGGGGACGGCGGCGATGTTCGGCAAGGTCCAGTTACGATTCCACAACCGGAAGCTGTTATTCGTTCGGGGATTGCTCGGCGGAGTGGGAATCGTAATAACGTACTTTGCGATTATAAAACTGGGGATGAGCAAGGGTATGGTTCTGGTGTCAACCTACCCGATTTTTGCGTTCATCCTCAGCATAATACTGCTTAAAGAAAAACCAAGCGTGATTTCGGCGATGATGATAGCGGCGGCATTTGCAGGTATCTGTCTCGTGGCCGGAGGCAGTAACGATGGCGCAGGAATTTTCGGGAGCTTCGGATTCTATGAAATACTGGCGGTCAGTGTCGGTCTGATTGGCGGAGTCGTCATAGTGACGATACGCAAGCTCCACGAGACGGATTCTTCATACGCGATTTATTTTTCGCAGTGCGCTATAGGATTCTGGATAGCGGTGGTTCCGGCAAGCAGGGGACAGAGCCGGATTGATTTTGCAGATGGTTTGATACTTGTGCTGATTGGAATTACGGCAACAATAGGTCAGCTTATGATGACCCAGAGTTACAAGCACCTTCCGGTCCGAATCGGGGCGACGCTGGCTATGCTTGAGCCGGTGTTTTGTTACCTTGCGGGCGTGGCTTTATTCGGCGAGATGCTTTCGGCCAAGTCCGTTATTGGAACCCTGTTGATTATAGGTTCCTGTGTGACCGTGCTTTTACACGAGGGTCGTCCGGCAAGATTGGTCGAGAAGACGGAGCTGGTTTAGCGGCGGTTTCTTGCCGGGCTTTGGTTTGCAAAGCGCAATTGAGTTAATTACAATGGTCACTCAAACAAATCCTAAGTGGCCTTTTCGTAAGGAGCAGTTATGATACGAGTGGCAATAATAGGGGCGAGCGGATATACGGGAGCCGAATCGATTGAGATATTGCTGCGGCACAGTCAGGCCAAGCTTGCTTATTTGAGTGCATTGCCTGAGGAATGCGGCAAGGTCAGCGAGATGTTCGGGCGATTCAAAGGGCGCTGCGAGATGGCCGTCGAGCCGTTAGATTTGGCCAAGCTTGCTGACCTGGCCGAGGTTGCCTTGTGCTGTCTGCCGCATAAGGTGTCGATGGGATTTGTGCCGAAGATGCTCGACGCCGGGCTGAAGGTGATTGATTTCAGCGCGGACTATCGGCTAAAAGACGTTGCGGTATATGAAAAGTTTTACGGCGTCAAACACACGGACACGGCCAATCTGGCAAAGGCGGCGTTCGGGCTGCCGGAGCTGTTCCGCAAAGAAATCAAAGGCGCAAAACTGGTCGCCAATCCGGGCTGTTTCCCGACTGGGGCGTCGCTGGCGATTGCGCCTTTGTTGAAGGAGGGACTGGTTGAAACTGATGTTATTGTCAACGCCGTGACGGGCATATCCGGCGCGGGTAAAAACCCGTCGGCCAAGTTCCATTTTCCGAATATGAATGAAAACATCTTCGCCTACGGCATCGGTGTTCATCGGCACATGCCGGAGATTGAGCAGATTGCGACTGATGTGGCGGGACGAAATGTTACGGTGCTGTTCCAGCCGCATGCGGGGCCTTTTGACCGCGGCATCCTCTCGACCGTTTATTGCAAGCCGAAGGGCAAGCTGACGAATGACCAGTTGGCCAAGCTCTATCATGATTTTTATGACAAGGAATCGTTCGTGCGGTTGTGCGGTACAAGTCCCAATGTCAAGGACGTGGCCGGGACTAATTACTGCCACGTTTTTGCGACCGTGGTCAAAGGCACAATCGTGTGTTTCTCGGCCATCGACAATCTCATCAAGGGCGCATCGGGACAAGCGATTCAGAATATGAATATCATCTTCGGCCTCGACGAAACAATGGGCCTGAAATAGGCGGTAAATGGCCGCAGTGGTTTTGAAAGTTGCGACGTGTCAGTTTGCGGTGAGCGATTCGATAACCCGCAACGCACAGCAAATATGTAATCAATTACGTGCAGCCAAAAGTGCCGGGGCGGATATTGCGCATTTTCCCGAATGTGCGCTGGCCGGCTACATCGGGTTCGATTTTCCAAATTTCGACGGGTTTGACTGGGGGCTTCTTAAAAACGAAACCCTGAAAATAATGTTCCTGGCGGGCGAGTTGAAACTGTGGGTTGTATTGGGCAGCGTGCATCTATTGACCAGTCCTGATAAACCATATAACTGCCTTTATCTAATAAGCCCCGACGGGGAAATAGTTGACCGATATGACAAACGGTTTTGCACGGGAGGGGAACTGCGGCGATTTACGCCGGGCAACCGGTTTGTCATATTCACAATCAATGGCGTCAAATGCTCGCTGCTGATTTGTTTCGATTTGCGGTTCCCGGAATTATACAGGGCGTTGTATAAGCAGGGGGTCAACTGCGTATTTCAATCGTTCTACAACGCCCGGCAAAAAGGTCCAAGCGTTCATACGCATATTATGCGACAGACGATGCAGTGCCACGCGGCGACGAATCATTTTTGGGTGAGTATGTCGAACGCGTCCAGTTACTATTCGCCGTATCCATCCTGTTTCATTCAGCCGGATGGTGTGATTGCTAAACAGTTGAAGCAAAACAAGCCGGGCATTATGGTCAACACGGTTGATTTGAGTAAGAAATTTTACGACCCGATGGTGGGTTTTCGTGAGATTGCAATCGAAGGCAAACTTACCAATGGCTAAGAGTTGTCTTGGCTGAAAGCCCTGAATGAGGTATAATTAACTGGTGAGCGGACAATGATAATAAACACGGACAAATTAAGGGAGTTTGAGCGAAGCGAGATTGCGAGAGAGGACATCTCTTACAAGGACGCTCTTGCTATTTTTGAGGGTTTGCGCAAAGAGGCGGTTTCGCTGGGAGCGTTTAGTTGCGAGAATATTTTAGAAGGTTTGGAAGTCGATATAAGGATTGCCAGGGCAGTTAATGGATTGCGATGATACCAGAAGAACTGATAGCCCAGATTGTTCGCTGTCTTGATGACAAAAATATCCCTTATATGATTATCGGAGGACAGGCGGTTCTTTTGTATGGCAGGCCGAGGTTAACCCGTGATATCGACATAACTTTAGGCGTGGATTCCGACAGATTTGAGATAATAGCAAGAGTATGCAAAGACATCGGCTTGAAGATTCTTCCGGTAGAGCCTGCGGCATTTGCGGCCCAGACCAAGGTATTGCCTGCTGAAGACCCTGACTCAAAAATGAGAGTGGATTTTGTCTTTTCGTTTACGCCTTATGAACAGCAGGCCTTGAAGCGCGTGAAGAAAGTCGAATTGGCCGGATACCCTGTGTGTTTTGCATCGTGCGAGGACGTTATTATTCATAAGATGCTGGCAGGAAGGGCGGTGGATGAAGAGGACATAAGGAGCATATTGGTAAAAAATCGCAGCAAAATCGATTTAGGATATGTGAGGAAATGGCTTGGTCAGTTTGAAGGACTTCAGGAATATGCCGACGTCTTGAAGAAATTTAAAAAACTTGTCGGTTCTTAGAGTGGGTGTCTTTTGTTGAGGAATAGATAAGTGGCTAATAATACAGTAACAGCCCCGAAAGGATTTCTGGCGGCGGGGGTGAAGTGCGGGATAAAGAAATCCGGCAATTATGATTTGGGATTGATTGTCTGTCCGGCGGGAGCCAAAGCGGCGGGGGTGTTTACGACGAACAAAATTACATCAGCGGCTGTGCAGATTAGTAAAAAGCACGTCAAGAGCGAGGCGATTTACGCGGTGGTTGTCAATTCAGGTAACGCAAATGCCTGCACGGGCCAGAAGGGAATCAATAACGCAGTGAAAATGTGTTCCGGGACGGCCAGCCACATTGTGGTTGACCCGCACGAGGTCCTCGTTGCATCGACTGGAATCATCGGCGAGCAGTTGCCGATAAAGAATATCGTCGCCGGTATCGCGGATGCGGTGGGAGGGCTTTCGGATTCGGCCTCAGCGGGGATGAATTTCACAAGGGCGATAATGACAACCGATATGAAGCCCAAAATGGCTTGTCGGCGAATTGAAATATCTGGTAAGCGAATCACCATCGCGGGGACAACCAAAGGGGCTGGGATGATTGGGCCGAACATGGCGACGACGCTTTGCTTTATTACGACCGACGCGGCGATTAGCAAACCGATGTTGGCGAAGGCGTTTAAGGCAGCAATAGGAGATTCGCTGAATAAATTAACCGTGGATGGTCATCAGAGCACTAACGATACCGCTATAATTCTTGCGTCTGGGCTGGCGGGCAATTCGCCGATTGTGCGGCAGGACGCCAATTATAAAAAATTCAACAATGCCCTTGTCGATTTGTGTCAGGATTTGGCTCGGCAGATGGCACTTGATGCCGAGGGTGCGACACGTATGTTCAAGGTGGTTGTCAAAGGCGCGGCAACGCGGGCCGATGCAGCAAAAGCCGCAAGGGCCGTAGCCAACTATGACTTAGTCAAATGCGCCGTGAACGGCGGCGACCCGAACTGGGGCAGAATCATTTGCGCGGTCGGCTCATCGGACGTGAAGCTCAACCCGCGGAAGATGTCCTGCAAACTCGATGATTTGGCAGTTTTCAAAAACGGTGCGCCGACAAATTTTAACCGCAAAAAAGCGAGCAGGATTGTCTCACAGCGCAGTCACACAATAACGGTTGATTTGGGCGTCGGCAAATACAACGATTTCTGCTATGGCTGCGACCTGAGCAAAGGTTACGTTACAATCAACGCGGAATATCACACTTGAGATACCGAAGCTTGATAAAAACCATAGCGAGGGCAGCGCCGATAAGGTCGGAGATGAGGTCGAGGGCGGTGTTGAGGTAGCCGCCGACGCCGGAGGAAGGGACAATAGCTGAGACCAAGGCCTCGACGATTTCATTAAAAGCGCCGACACCGAGACCGGCCATCACGACCACGACCGATAGCGCCACGAAATGTTGAAGGTTCTCTTTAAGTAATGGCCGAAGCAGGTCGAACATCGTCAATGTGGCCGCGGCGAATCCAAATATATGAACGACCTGGTCGTATCGCAGGATTGGATACGTTTGCGAAAGAGGAATCAGGATTATATCGTAAAGGCGAACGTTGTTTATGTAAACCGCGCCGCCTGCCATATGCATAAGAGACCAGATTGTCAGGCCGAGCAAGGTGGCAGTGGAATAACGGACTTTGAGAAATGTCAGGTATATAAGAGCGAGGCATACGATTATTACGCCGACGTAAATCACAAATTCGTAATTTTTACGCAGCAGAAAGACCGTGCCAAAGGCGAGCAGCAGGCAGATGTTAATGATGAGTAAAACGATATGTCCCGGTTTGATTTTATCGCTGGTCAGTAACATCACTCGGACCTTTTGAATGTGAATAATTCATCGTCCCGGGGCCTGTTTCGTTTGGCTTGCCAGGCCCTGATAAGCCGAATCGGATTTATATACAAAAAGGCCAGAAGCAATACTGCCAGCAGCATCACTGCCGGATAAAGCACGGGGTTATTCGGCACGATTGACGGATGAAGTAGCGTTGCCGTAATCAGGCCAATAATTGCGCCGCCGAGATGAGCGTCGTGGCCGATATTGCCCCGCTGGCTGCGTATGCCATAATAAGAAAAGAGCATAAAAAGGACGGCGTATATGTAAGCTGGGATGGGGATGGGAATAGCAAAGAGCTGGACTGAGGTGCCGGGGAGCAAAAAGATGCAGGCGAAGATGACCCCGCAGACGCCGCCTGACGCCCCGAGCGCGCGGTAATCATCTTTTCGGTGTAGTATAAGTGCAAGGATGTTTCCACCGACAATGCCGGCCAGATAGGTTGCCAGAAACGTTACCCGTCCGAACAGCAGCTCAACGGCGCTGCCGAAGGAGTACAAGCTGAACATATTAAAAATAAGGTGCACCCAGTCGGCGTGCAAGGCACCGCTCGATATGAGGCGATAATATTGCCTGTCTTCCAGGATTGCGTGATTGTAGAAAAGGTATCGATTCAGAAACGACCGATTAACAAATCCTCTGTAGGAAAAATACGCCGTCACGGCGATGACGGCTATGTTCGTTAGTGCGAGCGGTTCGTTCATTTTTATCAGCCGTAATACGTTAAGTCTGGCTTTCAAAAGGAATTATAAACGGTGTGGAGGTCATAGTCAACGGCCGACCTGACGCATAACTGTTCCAAAAATTCCCCCACAATCTTTGGGACGCTTATTATTCATACAGGGTATTGACTTTACCGACATTTTTATTATTATGGTAATAATGAAAAGGCGATGAGGTTCGCCTGAACCGCTTGACGAACGATTTACCCGTTGTAATTATCTTGCTATAACCTTCGTTTTTGCCATCATAAAGAATGGAATTGAAGCCAGTTGGGCTACAACCGAAAACGCGATTAGAACGGGTATTGAAACGTCATAGAAAATGCCCATCAACGCGCTGCCGAGAAACCAGAATAGTCCGTAGCCGGCGTTAAATACCCCGTAAGCGGAGCCCCTCTTGTTTGCAGGAATCATATTGGCGATTGCCGCCCTCATTATGGATTCCTGTGCCCCCATTCCGATTCCCCATAATGCTATCCCGATTATGACGGCATAAAAGCCGCCTAAAAATACAAAAGGAGCGAAAAGCGATGATATCAGGGCGGCGACGATAAGAATAGATACGCCCCTGCGGTCAAACAGCCAACCAAACAAGAGAGCCGCAATGGCGTCGATTCCCATTGCGATAGCGTAAAGGACGGGTATCCAGTTGTCGGAGGCGATTGCCCCCTTTTTGAAATGATATGCCATCAGTGGAAAATCAACGTATCCTGCGGCCACAAGGGCCACCGCACAAAGGTATATCCAGAAAACAAGCGGAAAACCTTTGGTTTCCAGTGCGACTGAGCTTTTTTCCAAATCTTTCGGTCTGGGATAAAGATGCTTGGCTATCAAAAGGACGCTTATCGCCAAAAGCGCCGGAATAAGCAGTATCCCAAAACTTGTCTTGTAGCCGCCTTTGACGTAAAGGACCGCCGCGACGATTAAAGGTCCGGTCATCGCTCCTATCTGGTCCATCGCCTCGTGCAGACCGAATCCCTTGCCTCTTCCGATGTCCTTGGTTGCGTGTGAAAGCATCGCGTCCCGGCTGGGGGTCCTGATTGCCTTACCTATCCTCTCGGTAATCATCAGCGCCGCGGCAATTTCCCATCGCCCCGCCAGCGCCAGAAGCGGCACAGCTAAAAGATTGACCGCATAACCAAAAATTGTTATCAGCCAGTATCTGCCGGTCCTGTCTGCAATATATCCGGACACGAGCCGCAGTGCATAGCCGACCAGCTCCCCTGACCCCGCGACGATTCCGACCGCCGTTCCGCTTGCACCCAGGAGAGCAAGATACGGGCCTGTGATGCTGCGAGCGCCTTCGTATGTTACATCAGCCAGTAAGCTGACTATGCCTAATAAAATGATGAATCTAAAGGCCGTCTTTTCATGCTTTATCTCATTGTCTAGCATAAGTTTCCTTTTGCACCGTCGCGTTTCAGCTTGTCTTCGATAAGTTTAAGGAGTATATGACTACCCTCATCCATTTTTTTGTTATCCGACAGCTTTGAAAGCCATTGAAGAGCTTCGGCGTATCGCCCGAGTTTATAGAAGCACAAGGCCAGGTGTTTCTTGAATTCCGGTTCGAACGGATTGAGCCAAATAGCCCGCCGAAACTGTGTCTCGGCGATTTCGTAGGCCTCTCGCGAAAGCAGGTGCATACCCAAAGCATCGCGATCGTAACCAAGATAACGACTTGGCCGAAGAGCATTTTCGCGTCGCTCATTCTGGTCGCATCTATATCTTTTTTTAGCAGTACCGCCCGCCTTTTTCATAATGAATAAACGCTATCTGCCGTAACGTGCTGCTTTTCCAAGCTCGCTTTCAATCTCAAGCAGCCGATTATATTTGGCGATTCTTTCGCTTCTGCAAACGGAGCCGGTTTTAATTTGACCGCCGCCCATTGCCACCGCAAAATCGGCAAGGAACGTGTCTTCCGTTTCACCTGATCGATGAGAAATTACATAACCCCATCCCGCTTTTCGACAAAGCTCAATAGCTTCGAATGTTTCTGTGACGGTGCCGATTTGATTTAGCTTGATAAGTACCGCGTTGGTTGAATTTTCCTCGATGCCTCTCTTTATGAACTGCGTATTTGTTACATAAATGTCGTCGCCAACGATTTGAATTTTATTGCCCAGAACCGAGGTATGCTCCTGGAATCCCTTCCAGTCGTTTTCTGCAAGCCCGTCTTCGATAGAAACAATCGGATACTTCTCAATCCACGCTTTGTAAAGTTGAGTCATTTGAGAGCTGGTTTTTTGGCCTTGCCCTGATTTGGCCAGATTATATTTACCATCTTCATAAAACGAGCTGGCTGCCGGGTCTAATGCAATAGCTATATCCTTTCCCGGTTTATACCCGGCCGTTTCAATTGCTGAAACGATAACGTCACAGGCCTCATCATTACTCTTGAGATTAGGGGCAAAACCGCCCTCGTCCCCGACGTTTGTTGCGTAACCTTTTTTCTTTAAAATTGATTTGAGTGCATGGAATGTTTCGGCGCCGTATCTTAATGCCTCTGTAAAATTTGGAGCGCCAATGGGCATCTCCATAAATTCCTGAAAATCAACACTGTTGTCCGCGTGTTTGCCGCCGTTGAGAATGTTCATCATCGGTACAGGCAGACGCACGGCTGATGGTCCGCCCAGATAAGCATACAAAGGCAATCCAGCGGCTTTTGCCGCTGCGCGGGCTACCGCCATTGAAACCCCCAGTATCGCGTTTGCACCAAGTTTCTTTTTGTTTGGGGTTCCGTCCAGCTCAATCATGAGGCGGTCTATTTGTGCCTGATTCGCAGGGTCTAATCCGGTTACCCGGGGGGCTATAATCTTGTTCACGTTTTCAACGGCCTTTGTTACGCCTTTGCCGCCATAACGTTTTTTATCGCCATCGCGTAGTTCGACGGCTTCGTTTTCTCCCGTCGAAGCCCCTGATGGCATAGATGCCGACTCGATTATTCCGTTATCCAGCTCAATGAAAACCCGAACGGTAGGATTCCCACGAGAATCAAGAATTTCCAAGGCATGAACAGATGCTATTGCATAATTCATAAGATATCCCTTTATTTTTTTTAAGTAGAAAAGTTGTTCACTTTTAGGATTTAAAAATAGTATGAGCAACAACGAACGCTGCAAATACTATCGCAACCATTGACATTAACTTAGAGGCTCTAAATTATTCGAAAAGACATCAAACCCTTGCGAGGTTCCTACTTCGCTGTTCCAAAGTGCGTGGTTCTCAGAGCGATATGTATTCGTGGCTCTCATTGACAAACTCCTACGCTCAAGTACTCCTAAAACAAAAAGGTTTTGGAATCTTTGGTAGGAGTCGTCAGCCAACGCGGCGATTATATGGGGGGACTCCATCCCCTTGTTTTTTATTATCTGTACCGCAACTGTAAATGTCAAGCAATGGTTCGGTAAAAATATCAAAAAAATCGTTGAAACTTCACAGGTTTCCCTTTATTATATATACAAGGCGGTGATGAGGTTCACCGAATAACCGCCCTTAAAATAGGGATGATAACCTCTACTCGTAAAAGGTAGAGGTTGTTTTTTTAGACCTCTATCGAAAGATTGATAGAGGTTTTTTCTTTTTAGGAAGATAAAAGTATGAACGCAGATGTGATTCCTCTGGTTATGGGGGTTTTGGTGTTTGTTTCGAGTTTGCTGTCTCTGAAATTGGGGCTTTCGGTGGCCATAATCGAAATTCTGCTCGGAGCGATAGGTGGGTATTTCGGTCTCAAGGCCGAGGAATGGATGACGTATCTGGCCGGCTTTGGGGGCATCCTCCTGACATATCTTGCGGGCACTGAGATTGATACCCGGCTTATGCGGGAGAAATTCAAAGAAAGTATGCTCATAGGCGGCTTTTCTTTTTTAGTTCCTTTTTTAGGCGTTTTTCTTTACACCTATTTTGTCGCGGGCTGGTCTCTTCAGGCGGCCCTGATTGCTGGTGTGGCGCTATCTACCACTTCCCTTGCCGTTGTGTATTCGGTTCTGGTTGAGACGGGATTGTCCTCGACAGAGATAGGTAAGCTGCTTATGGCGGCAACTTTCGTTACAGATATGGGGACTGCCCTTGCGTTAAGTATTATTTTTGTCAAACCGACAATCTATACGCTGATTTTCATATCGGCTTCACTAAATGTGATTTATTTTGCCGACAAATTCTCGCACAAGGTGTTTCATAGTCGGACGTTGAAGAACAAGGTTATTGAGCCGGAGATAAAATATGTGTTCCTGCTTTTGATTGCGTTTATTTATTTTGCACAGTTAGGCGACGGGCACGCTGTTTTGCCGGCGTTTCTTCTGGGGCTTTTGATGTCCAGGCACTTTGACGAGACATCCGGCAATAAAGCGGTTCGAGACCGGCTGCGTACCGTGGCATACGCAATCATAACGCCCATATTTTTCATTGTAGGCGGACTTAAAATTTCGGTGCCTATGATAATCGCAGCAGGGGGATTGTTTGTTATTTTGTTCCTGCTGAAAATGGCAACCAAATTCGTCGGCGTTTATTTCCTTGCGAGAAAGTATATTCGCAACGGCAGCACATATACAACGCTATTGATGAGTACGGGGTTGACCTTTGGAACGATATCGAGCGTATTCGGACTGACCGCCGGTTATATAGACCAGGTCCAGTATTCGGTTCTGGTAGGTGTTGTCATCGCAAGCGCCGTCATCCCCACATTCATAGCCCAGAAGTGGTTTATGCCTGTTGAAGATGAAGATATTGTGGATTTTGACGGGAACTGACCGGTAGGTAATATTGGGCTTTGCTATCAGAATAAATGCGGGTTTGTTCGGAAATCGCTTGCAAAGATGTATTTTGCGGTTAGACTGTTTAACTTTAAGTTTTGCACGGATGTAACGACCTATTACTTTGGTATTTTAAGGAGAAAACAGTGGAAACACGGTTTAGAAACGGCGTTTTAACACCAATGCGGGCGGTTTTGGCGGCGGTGGTCGCAATACTGTTCAGTGCGCCTGCTGCGCTGGCCAGCGAAGCAGAGTTGATACTGCCCGACCTCAAGTCAGTCAAGTTCTTCGGCGACAGGATTGACGGCTGGTCGTTGTTAATCGGGGGGCTGGCGATATGCGCCTTCGGTATGGTCTTCGGAATGGTGCAGTACTCCCATATCAAGAAAATGAAGGTGCATAAGTCGATGCTCGAAATCTCTGAGCTTATCTACGGCACCTGCAAAACGTATCTGCTCACGCAGGGCAAGTTCATTATTATCCTCTGGGCCCTTGTTGCCGTCATCATCTGGGTTTACTTCCACCTGCTGCGGGAGATGGCAAACGGCACGGTGGCGATTATCCTGATTTGCAGTTTGGTTGGTATCGCCGGCAGCTACACCGTCGCGTGGTTCGGAATGAGAATCAACACGTTTGCAAACTCGCGCTCGGCTTTCGCCAGTTTGGAAGGCAAACCATTCCCGGTTTACGAAATTCCGCTCAAATCCGGTATGAGTATCGGGATGCTGCTCATCAGCATCGAGCTGTTTGTAATGCTGTGCATCCTCCTGTTTATCGACCCGAAGTTAGCAGGTTTCTGTTTCATCGGTTTTGCCATCGGCGAATCCTTAGGCGCATCGGTGCTGAGAATCGCCGGCGGCATCTTCACCAAAATCGCCGACATCGGCTCCGATTTAATGAAGATTGTGTTTAATATCAAGGAAGACGACGCACGCAACCCCGGCGTCATCGCCGACTGCACGGGCGACAACGCGGGCGACAGTGTTGGTCCGACCGCCGACGGATTCGAAACCTACGGCGTTACAGGCGTAGCGCTGATTTCATTCATATCGCTGGCCGTAAGTGACCCGGCTGTCCAGGTCCAGCTCCTTGTATGGATTTTCGTTATGCGGCTTGTAATGATTTTCACAAGCAGCGGTTCCTACTGGATAAATGCCGCCATCGCAAAGGCCAGATTTGGAAACGCAGACAAGATGGATTTCGAGAAACCTCTGCTGTCGCTTGTGTGGCTGACCTCGTTTGTCTCAATCGGCCTGACCTACTTAGTTTCGTGGCTTGTCATACCGACCCTCGGCGGCGGGACAATGTGGTGGAAATTCGCGTCGATTATCTCCTGCGGCACAATCGCAGGCGCATTGATTCCTGAATTAGTCAATATGTTCACAGCCGTCAAATCGGCATACGTGCAAAACATCGTCAATGCCTCCCGCAAGGGCGGGGCGCCATTGACCATTCTGGCGGGTTTCTGCACCGGCAATTTCAGCGCATACTGGATGGGCCTGACCATTCTCGCTCTTATGGCAATCGCATACGGCGTAAGCACCGCCGGTCTTGATGTGATGATGATTGCACCGTCGGTCTTCGCATTCGGCCTCGTGGCGTTCGGCTTCCTGAGTATGGGGCCTGTAACAATCGCGGTTGACTCATTTGGTCCCGTGGCAGATAACGCGCAATCCATCTACGAGCTTTCACTGATTGAGAGTATCCCCAATGTTAAAGAGCAAATCAAAAAGGAATTCGGATTCGAGCCGAATTTCGACAAGGCCAAGAGGTTTCTCGAAGAGGCCGATGGCGCGGGCAACACCTTCAAAGCGACCGCAAAGCCCGTCCTCATCGGCACCGCGGTTGTCGGCGCTACCACGATGATATTCTCAATTATTATGATTCTAACCAATCGCCTGCAGCCCGAACTTCTGGCAAACCTGTCGATTCTGCACCCGCCGTTCCTGCTCGGCCTGATGGCCGGCGGCGCGGTCATCTACTGGTTCACGGCCGCCTCGACGCAGGCCGTATCGACCGGCGCATATCACGCCGTGAAGTTTATCAAAGCTAATATCAAGCTCGAAGGCGCGACCAAGGCATCCAGCGAGGACAGCAGGAAAGTTGTTGAGATTTGCACCAGGTTCGCCCAGAAGGGTATGATAAACCTGTTCCTGGTCATATTCTTCAGCACGCTGGCCTTTGCCTGCCTTGACCCGTATTTCTTCATCGGCTACCTGATTTCAATTGCCTTGTTCGGCCTGTATCAGGCAATCTTTATGGCAAACGCCGGCGGCGCATGGGACAACGCCAAGAAATATGTCGAAGTTAACCTCAGGGAAAAGGGCACCGAGCTGCACGCCGCAACCGTTGTCGGCGACACCGTCGGCGACCCGTTCAAAGACACCTCTTCGGTGTCGATGAACCCCACCATCAAGTTCAGCACCCTGTTCGGCGTTTTGGCTATCGAGCTTGCCCTTGTATTGAGCAGGAAGGTCAACATCATGCTGGCGATTGTCTTCTTTGTCATCTCAGCATTTTTCGTCGCCCGTTCGTTCTACAGTATGAGGATTAAGGAAGAAGATTAATCCGCCGAAACAGATTGTGATGTAAAACACAAGGGGATTTGCGAAATCGCAAATCCCCTTTTTTATTTGCCTGATTGAAAAATAGAGAATGAAAAATAGACAGGCGAATTACGTCAAAATCAGGAAGATAAAGAATCCGACCATAATGACCATTCCGAGGGGGACGCCGAATACGGCCCATTCCCTGCTTTTAATCGAAAGTTTATTGGCGCAAATGATATTGGGGATGTTGCCGGGGATAAGCATACCGCCGGCGATGAGCAGTCCCGCCAGGGCATCTTTGATAGTCTCTATGGGCATTGCGGGAGAGATTTCGGCGGCGGTCAGCGTGGCGTTATCAAGAATCGCGGAGACTATATTCACCCAGTAAAGGGCGGCTGAGGGAATATGCACCAGATACTTATCAACCACCGGAGTAAAGCCCGTGCCTAAAAATATCAAAGCGAGGACGAACAGGTAAACCTTGCCCGCCCTGATGAACATATCTTTGGTTCCCTCGGGCCTGTCTTCTGTGAGCGTGGGGCCTTTGACCTCGTGCTTTCTCGCCAGGAACAAGGGCAATATCCCAAGAAGGACAACCAAAGGTATTATCCATTTGCCTAACAGCTTAAGCAGGAAGAAGAAGCCGGCGTGGTAGGGTTCGCCCGAGAGCTTGGAGACCGCGATTGTGGAAAGGGGCTCGCCTATGGGGGTAAGCACAGCTCCCAGACCTATCGAAAAACAGGCGATAATCACAAGACGAACTTCAAGAGTTCTGGGAAGCCGCAGCACACTTACGACTTCAGCTAAAATCAAGGCGGCAATAATAGCAGTGATGACGCTGGACAGCAGCCCCAGACCGACGACGATGATAAAAAAGAGTGCGGAGTACCCAAATCGCCCGGCGAAGGTATGTGCCCAGGCCCCAATTTTGGGCCTGATGAATTTGAAAACAAGGCCCGCAATCAAGACCGCCAGTGTAATTTTAATCGGTTCGACAAGGGCTTCCTCAACGAGATGCCAGGACCACAGGCCGGAAATAGTAACCGCGAGGCAGCCCATAACAAAGAGAAACGCCTCGAGCTGCCTTTCCACCCTCTTGGATAAAAAAGGCAAGGCCAGAACCAACCCTACAATGGTTACTAATCCACCGGTTACATACATTTCATTCATAAAGTCGTCCTCAAAGCCATAGCGTCATTACTCAGAAAAAGTAAAAGGCAATTTTATAACGATTGTGAGGCCGGTTTGCAAACAGGTTTTTGCTCTGCAAATGGTCGGTTATACATTGGCTGCGGCGGCGGTCTTCTGTTTTGGCTGGCGGGGTGCAGGAGCAGAAGGACCGCGGAGAACTATAACGCCCGTCGGGCACTTGGCCATTGCCGCTTCGGTTTTCTCGGAGGGCGTATATTTAACATAGTCGATTCTGGCGAGATTTTCCTCGACCCTGAATAAATCAGATTGTTTGACACACAAGCCGCAGGCGATGCAGCCGACCGCGCACTGTGAGCGGGTAACTTTGCCGGTTTCTTTGCTGCTGCAGGCGACTGACATCATATTCTCATTATTGAAGGGGACCATTTCGATGAGGTTTCGCGGGCAGGCGCGTGAGCAGGCGGCGCAGCCGGTGCATTTGGTGTAATCAACGGTGGCGAGGCCGTCTATCATATGAAGGGCGTTGAATCTGCAGGCGAGGACGCAGTCGCCGAAGCTGAGACAGCCGAATTTGCACGCCTGCACGTTGGCAAGGGCGTTGGCGGAGACGCAGGTAAGGATACCCTGGTAAATGGCGTAGAAGGTCTTGTCTTCGCTGCGTGCCCGGCAGTGGACGACGGGCCTTTTAAGAGGGCCTAAATCGCTGAATTCGATGTTAAGGGCCTTGGCGATGACCTGCGCGGTTTTGGGACCGCCTGGTGCGCATTTGCCGATTAGCTCGGGTTTTTCGAGCAGCACTTCGGCGTATTTTCTGCAGCCGGTAAATCCGCACGCACCGCAGTTGATATGGGGCAGAACATCATAGACCAAATCGACTCGCGGGTCGGTTGTGACTTTGAGTTTTATACTGGCAATAAGCAAAGCTACGGCGAAGCCGAGTCCGAGGACGAGCATAGTAACGCCTGCCGGCCAGGCCGCGGACCACAATTCAGTGATGTTGGCTAAAATCATAATTTCAATCAGCAATTTACTTAATCATTCCGGCAAAGCCCATAAAGGCGAGCGTCATGATACCTGCGGTAATCAGGGTAATGGGTGCACCTTCGAAGGCCTCAGGCACATCGGCAAGGACAAGGTCTTCGCGAATACCCGCCATTATGCAGATAGCCAGAGCGAAGCCGAGGCCTGCACCTGTGCTAAGGACCACGGCTTCGAGCAGATTATTAATACCCCAGATATTTATAAATAAACATATGCCGAGGATAACGCAGTTGGTCGAAATGAGCGGCAGGAAGATGCCGAAGGTGTCGTAAAGGGCAGGAAAGAACTTACGGACATACATCTCAACAAGCTGCACCGCACCTGCGATTACGAGGATGTAGCAGATATAACGTGTGATTCCGAGGCCATACGGGGTGAGGATGTAGAAATCGACAAGCCAGGTAAGTGTGCCGCTTAGGGCCGTGACAAACGTCACCGCCATACCCATACCGAAGGCGGAGTCGATTCGGCCTGATACGCCAAGATATGGACAGGTGCCGAGAAACTTTGTGAAGACAAAGTTATTGATGAGCACCATCGACATAAGACCCGTAAGAATGACGTAGAATTTATCCATATCAGGCGACTCCTTTGCTCTTGCCGGTAAGGACGGTGGCCAAGCCCAAAAGCAGACCCAGCGTAACAAATGCGCCGACGGGCATTTGCATCGCCAGCCAGGGCACAAAGGCATCCGGCATCACGTGGTAGCCGAGCAGATTACCCGTTGCAAGGATTTCGCGTATGCCTGCCAGTATGCACAACGCTATTGTAAAGCCGGTCCCCATTCCGATTGCGTCGAGGACGCTGACTAATGGACCACATTTGCTCGCGCAGGCCTCGGCGCGGAAAATGATAATACAGTTGACGATAATCAGCGGCACGTAGGCGCCGAGGATTTTGCTCATATCCGGCACAAAGGCACGGAGATACAAATCGCAAATCGTAACGAACGTCGCGATGCTCAGCGTAAACATCATTATCCGCAGGTGCGGCTTGAGGAGATTACGCATCAAGCTGATAACGAGGTTGCTGCAGACCAGAACGAATATGACGCTAAGTCCCATCGTCAGAGCGGGTTTTACAGCGGTGGTGACGGCAAGGGGCGGGCACATACCGATTAACAATCGAAACGTCGGATTTTCACGCCAGATACCAGCCGTCAATGCTTCGAGCAACGGATTCGACCCCTTCGACAAGCTCAGGGCAGGCAAGCTCACCGCAGGCCGGGGTTGTGACGACTCATTTGACATTCTGGATTAGTCCTTTATTCAGCATATATTCTTTAACCAGCTTTACATAATTATTGGCTGAATTTACCACAGCCGTGCTTGTTACTGTTGCGCCGGTAATGGCGACGATTTCAGAATCGATTTTTCCGGGGTCGCCGGTCTTGATAAGTTTGAGTTCGCCTGCAGGGGCCTGCGCAAACTGGTTGCGGAAGTAGGGCTGTTTTGCCCTGTCGCCGAAACCGGGCGTTTCATTCAGGGACGCGAAGTCGATTCCGGCGATTTTTTCAAAGTTTTTATCGACAGCGATAATCATTTCGATTTTGTCTGCGAAGCCGGCGCCCTCGGCATTAAACTCCCAGCCGACGCATTCGCCATCAGCGGACAGTGCTTTATAAATCCGGCTCTTTGTTTTTTTGCCCTTGCCGAGGTCGATTTCGGCCTCCGCGGCCTGCTCAAAGGATTTTGCCTCGGGGAGCAGGTAGGTCATAAGCTGGTTTATCTCGGCCTGTTTGTTCTGCCCGATTTTAGGCGACCACGCGGCATCCGTAACCGCAAGAAGCAGACCAAAAAAGAACGATGAGACAACCAGCAGCCAGCTCTCCCGAACGAATAATTTGATTTTAGACATTCGGTCTGCCTCCAGCCGGCAGGACCTTGCATAACCGGTCGATGAGCGGAGTAAATCCATTCATAATAAGCACAGCATACATCACGCCTTCGGGATATTCGCCGACAACTCTAATCAGTATGGTCAAAGCGCCGATTCCCGCGCCGAAGAGCCATGCGCCTTTGTTAGTGAGCGGTGCGGTAACGGGGTCGGTTGCGATGAAAAAAGCTCCGAGCAATATGCCGCCGGTTACCAGATGAGCAATCGGGGAGATATAGGCCGAGTGGTTGGCAAGGTATCCTATGGAGCCGAAGACAAAAGTCGAGAGCAGCACGGCAACTGATATTCGCCAGTTGATAACCTGCCTGGCTAAGAGATAAATAGCGCCCAAAAGAATTGCTATTTTGCTTGTCTCGCCCAGACAGCCGCCGGTTGAGCCGAGAAATAAGCTTTTCAATTGTGCATTTACGAAGCCCGCTCGTCCGGCGATGGCATTGTCAACGTGTTCGGGATGTGTGGTTTTTGCCGGCTTATTTTTTATTGCCTGTTTGCTCCAGGAAAGCGGGGTTGCCTGAGTGATTGCGTTAGGCATACTGGGGGAGACCTTAGGCAAAGCAGTATCAATGGTCGCTGGCACGGTCCAGGTAGTCATAAGAATTCCGAAAGAGGCGGTGAGGAAGGCCCTTCCCACCATAGCAGGATTAAAAACGTTTGCACCCAGTCCGCCGAAGACCATTTTGCCGACGGCGACGGAAAAGACGCTGCCGATGATTGCGGCCCAGAACGGTATTGCAGGCGGCAGCGACAAGGCGAGGATTATGCCGGTGATGACCGCACTGAGGTCGCCCAGTGATTCGAACGGTTTTCCTTTTTTTCGAAGCCGGTTGCAGAACAACTCGGTGATGGCACAGGACAGAACGCAGGTTGGCAGGAGCACCAGGGCGTATGTGCGGAAGAAGTAAAAAGCCGCCAGCATCGCAGGGATAAGTGCGACGATTACGTCGCCCATCACCCGGCGGGTAGAGAAAGGCCCGCCTATATGTGGCGCACACGAAACTGTTAACTTGCTAAGCATTTACTTTTCGATTTTCCGATAAGGCGACCTTATTGCGGCATAAGTTTCTTTTGTCTTGCAAGGTAGATTTTTCCCGTTCTGATATAGCCGGTAAGCTCGATATTCGCCGGGCAAATATAGCTGCAGCAGCCGCATTCGATGCAGGCGGTTATGAAATAGCTTTGTGCAATGTCCATCAGGTTTTTCTTTACGGCGTGTGCGATTCTTGTCGGGTTCAGACGTTCAGGGCAGACCCTTAGGCATCTTCCGCAGTGAATGCAGGCGGTTTGCCTTCGGGCGAATTTGGCTTTCCCAATCTGCTCCTTGGTAAGGACTGTTATTGCACCGGTGGTTTTGGTTACGGGTATGGATAAATCGGCAATTGCGATACCCATCATCGGCCCGCCGACAACCACTTTTGTGCTTGGGTGTGTTACGCCTCCGCAGAAGTCGATTAGCTCTTCAATGGGCGTGCCTACCGCCACATAGTAATTACCCGGCTGGGCGATTGCCTCGCCTGTTACAGTAACGACGCGGTGGGTCAGAGGCGAGCCGAACAAAACGGCATCGGCAATCGCCGCTGCCGTCCCCACATTAAGCACGACAACGCCTATCATTGGGGGAATCCCACCGGTCGGGACAAAGCGGTCGAGGACCGCTTTTATGAGCTGCCGCTCACCGCCCTGGGGGTACTTTGTTTTAACCTCGACGACTTTGATGTTTTTACAGGCGGTTGAGTTTCGCAGGGCATTGTTAATCGCCTCAATTGCGGCGGGCTTGTTGTCTTCGACGGCTATGACGACTTTGGATAAGCCGGCGGCCTTGCGTGCAAGCCGGATACCTGCGATTATCTGGTTTGTCCACTCGAGCATCACGCGATAGTCGCAGGTGATATAGGGTTCGCACTCACAGCCGTTGATAATCATAATTTCTTTTGGCCGCTCGGGATTGGGTTCGAGTTTGACCGCGGTCGGAAAGCCGGCCCCGCCGAGACCGACGATGCCTGCCTTTCGCACGGCCTGAGATATCTGCTGCGGCGTATATTTTTCGATGTCCAAACCCAGCGGGAAGAGGTCCTGCGATTTGGGGCGTGGTTTTTTTGTCGGGACCGCGGCGTGCGGCTCTATACAAACAGCAAGAGCTCTGCCGAGAACAGGGTGTGACTGTAAGGCGATTTGCACCACCCGCCCATCTATGGGTGAATGCACGGGAGCTGATATGAACGCATCTGAGTCGCCTATGCACTGGCCCGCCTGGACGATGCTGCCCTGTGCGACGGTCGGCCTGCACATAGCGCCTGTGTGCTGGCTGAGCATCACGGCCACCTGGTTTACCGCAGGTCCCGACTGTATGGGGCTGTCGGCCGTCAATTCCTTTTTTTCCGGAGGATGCAGGCCACCGGGGAAAACGCCCCGAATTGTCATTACAGCATTCATATCTCTTTTCGTATTTTCATCTTTTACCAAGCCGTTTGCCAACGACCCTGATGATTGCCACGTAAATTGCAGCGGTGACAATTGCCAGCAGAAACGCGACAGCCGTCCGCAGCTCAACTGACCCGATGAACTTTGTCAGAAGCTGCTGTGCCAATGCCAAAACGCCAATGAATATCGCAAGCGGCAACACAAAAGACATAACAACGTTGCGGGTGATAGAATTACCCTGTGCATTGCCTAATTGCCTGAAAACCTCTCGGCAACGCAGCTTCTGGCCGCACTTGTCGCAGGGTTCGTGCTGCTCCATAGCTTTTACCGCTCAAAAAAGAAGCGCTGTTTGTAATAAATACGAACGAACTTTGCAAATAAAACTTTCTTACATGAAATGAGTTGGGCTATGAGGTTGCTGGGACTATATTAACACCTTCCTTTTCGGGACGCAAGGCCCTTCAATTGTGGATTTCAGATTGCGGATTTCGGATTTTTCACCACGAAGAATACTTCCCCTGACCACACATATTCCTCTCCCTTTGTGTTTTTAAATCAGTATTCGCGGCTTATGGTAACAAGAGATTAGTTTAATGTTAACACTTTGTTAAAACGATATTACTAAGGAGCGCCGGCGTTTACCACCTGTTATTCGGATTTGAGTGTAATCGCAGCCGCCTTTGCACCGATAATATCGTTAGAATTATAATGAGAGGATTAACTGATGAACCTCATAGACAAGCTAATAGTCAAACCCAACCGCAAGGCTAAGCTTGCCGACTGGGACGCGGATTACACCGAAAAGTTCAAAAGCAAAGAGGAAACAAAGGCGCTGCTCGAAAAGAATCTGGAACATCTGGCGCAACTGCAATACCTGCTTTATGCCGAAAACAGGCACGCCGTCCTGGTTGTGCTTCAGGCAATGGACGCCGGCGGCAAAGACGGGACAATTCGAACGGTAATGGGACCGATGAACCCGCAAAGCTGCAAGGTCACGTCGTTCAAAGGGCCTTCGGAAGAAGAGTTGGCGCACGATTTTCTGTGGCGGATTCACCGGTTTGTGCCCCGCAAAGGCGAGGTCCGCATATTCAACCGTTCCCACTACGAGGACGTGCTGATTGTCCGCGTGCATAATCTTGTCCCAAAGGCGATATGGTCGAAGCGTTTCGAGCAGATTAACAATTTCGAGAAGCTACTGGCTGAAAATGACATTCACGTCATCAAGTTTTTTCTGCACATCAGCAGGGAAGAGCAGCGCAACCGGCTTAAGGAGCGGCTGGATGACCCCACAAAGCACTGGAAGGCCGACCCCGCAGATTTCAAGGAGAGAGAATACTGGGATGAATATATAAAAGCGTATGATGATATCCTGACCCACTGCTCCACCGAGTATGCGCCCTGGTATGTGATTCCGGCCAACAAAAAATGGTTCAGAAACCTGGCCATAGCCGAGATAATGGTGGACCAGTTTTCTCGTTTGAAAATGAAATTCCCGGAACCTCGCTGTGACATTTCAAAATTGCGTGTGAAGTAGCGGCGATTAACCCGGCCTCGCCTCACGGCGAAGCCGAGGCGGGTCGGCAGTAGAACGTGGAAGTTGTTCGCGTTGCCTATCCAATAAGCAAATCTAACCTGATTTTAACAAGCCCGCCGGCAGGCGAGGTCTCGCCGAAGGCGAGCAAGTAACATTCCCCTAATCAACAAATTCGATACTACAATCCGATATACAGTCAGGTGATTGCAGGCCTTGCCCGGAATGCGATGTTAAACTGGGTAAGAGCTGATAAAAGCCCGGCCTCGCCTGCGGTGAGAGCCGAGGCGGGCGTGGACGGTATTAAAAGAATCCGAGGGTCAAGAGTTGAGGATAGCAGCGATACTTGAAGAGGCAATCGAATTGGGCGGAGGGGATGATTTCGAGAAGCAGCACGCCAGGCAGGTGGCGAGGTTATCGCTTAAGCTTTTCGACATGCTGCAACCCCTCCACCGGATGGGCAACAGTGAACGAATCTGGCTCACGATAGCTTCGTTAATGCATGACGTCGGCAAAAGTGTCAGCGGCGTTTATCATCATAAAGCATCCCGTGACATTATTGTCAGGCAGGCAGACCTGCCCTTCAGGAAACGTGTTCGCAGGATGATTGGACTTGTCGCAAGATACCATCGCGGGGCCTTGCCGAGGGATTCACACAAGTTCTACCGCCGGCTCGATGCCGATTCCAGGCAATGCGTTTGCAAGCTGGCGGCTCTTCTGCGACTTGCAGATGCGCTCGACGCAGAACACAAGCAAATGGTCACCAATCTCACCTGCGAAATCAGAAAAAACCGCGTCATTCTCTACCTGCTGACCGAAGACGAGACCGACCTGCGAAAGGTTTCGCGTAAAGCCGACCTTTTTGAGCAAACATATAATAAGCAAATTGAGGTCAGGACAGTGGTCGCCAGCCGGCTTCGGAAGATTCGCCTTGATTCTATCTCTACTTCCTCGTATGCTCGTGTCGCCTGATGCAATAGATTAAACGAGCATAGGGCGCGATTCGAGTTTGTAGGTAACTTAGGCGGGTTGCGTTGAACGGTTGCGGTTGCGTAGCTCGTATCGGTTGCGTAAACCGTCAATCGGCGGTTCAGACGCAACCGTTCGATGATCGACGAAACGAGCAGCGCAACCGATAGACGATATACGCAACCCACTGCAAATTAGAAACGCACCCACGAGCATATCATAGGAGGTGATTTATGGGCCGTCTGGTGATTCTCTCAGGACCTTCCTGTGTCGGCAAAGGCCCCTTGCACAAGGCGTTCAAAATCTTTTATCCCAAACTCGCTGCCAACTTACCTAAACTCGTCCTTTATGACAGCCGGCCTCCCAGACCCGGCGAGGTCGATGGCGTTGACTATCACTTCCGAACCCGCGAGTATATCGAGCAGTTACGAGACAATAGCGCCTTTCTCGTAACCGATATCCGTGGCGACCTGCAGGCACTTGAGCTGGATTATCTCAACCGTTTGCTTGTTCAGGGCGACGCGCTTTTTGAGGGTAATCCGTTTATCGCGGTCGAGCTTCTCGATATGGCCTGGACGCAGAAAATTAAAACTCTCAGCGTGTTTCTCTCGCCTTTGTCCGCGGCAGAAATCGAAGAGCTCAAAGCCCGACAGAACCTCCACCTGGAAACGTTTGTGACCGATGTGATGCGGCGTAAGCTGCTGCGACGCACCACAAGGCAAAAGTCAATTCTGTCGCTTAAAGACCTTGAGAACATCGAGGTCCGGGCCGGCAGTGCCTACAAAGAAATGAAACTGGCTTGGCGATTCGATTTTGTCTTCCCCAACCACGATGGCGAGGACAGTGACAACTGGGACGCGTTCTACTATCCGATAGGCGATGCGCGTTTGGCGTTATTGTGCTTTACTGAGATTTTGACGGGTGGAAAATCCGCCTACGCCGAAAAATGGCCTCAAGACCTTCTGCCGTAGCCGGTTCTGGCAATGAAAGCCGACTTCCCAGACAACGCGATTGACCGGTTGCGATTTGAGTCATAGAATATATCTTCGTATTCGTCCCTTTCCACACAAGCGACGATGAAACCGAACTCACCGCAGAGCACGCTGAGAACGCGGAGAAAAAAATGTTATAACCTCTGCGAACTCTGCGGTCTCGGCGGTAAAATGGACCTTATGCGAAATGACTGTCGTTGACACAGCATATCAACTGTTAAGCTGCCGGTATATAGAAGGACAGGTCAAGGCCCTGAAGCGGCAGGTTCGCGGTGCCCGTCTCGCACGCGACATCGAATACGTCCATCAGGCCAGGGTCGCGTCGAGGCGACTGCGGGCCGCCCTGCGAATGTTCGCGGATTGCTTCCCGGCAGGCAAGGTCGGCAGATGGCGTATGCAAATCAGGCGCTTGACCCGACGTCTCGGAGCGGCTCGCGATACCGACGTCCAGATAGAATTCCTTAAGAAGTTCATTTCTGATTTGCCAGCCAAATCGAAGAAATTACGTCCCGGGCTGCGGCGCCTTATGCTGCGGCTCAAGCAGCGTCGCCAGGCCATCCAGCCAAAGGTCGTCAAAGTTTTCGACCGGCTCGAAGAAAAACAGATTCTTGCCGAAATCGGAGCATTCTCCGCCGAGCACGCTCGCCTCGGCGAAGCGAGTCGAAGCCGGGCGGAGACCGCAGAGAAAAAAAATAAAACAAACTCTGCGCGCTCTGCGGTCTCTGCGGTGAGAATTGGCATACGCAGCCAATTCGTATTTCAAAAGGCCCAGGAGCACATCAAAGACCGGCTCGTGGGCTTATTCTCATTCGAACATTCTCTCGATGACCCTCGTGACAGCAAAGGGCATCACCAGATGAGAATCGCGGCAAAACGCCTTCGATACACTCTCGAAATCTGTAACCTGCCTTTTGAGAATCGGCTCAATGAACATATCGAGGGAATGAAACGCCTTCAATCGTTACTGGGAAAGCTCCACGATTGTAACGTCTGGCTCGATGATATTAAGGTCTTCAGCAGCGATGAAAAAGCACGAATGGTGGAATATCTCGGCTCCGTGCGGGCATTTAAACGACTCAAACGAGGTATCGACTACCTTGTCAGGCAACGTCGCAAGGACCGTCAGATGCTTTTCGAGCAAAACGTTCAGTACTGGAAGCAACTCGCCGAACAGGGCTTCTGGAGCAAGCTCAATTCAATCATTCAAAACCGCTCCGCGGAGCCCCGGACACCATCGGGCACTGAGCAGGAGGCAGGCCCGTGCGAGCAAAAACACTAAAAACAGCAATCCTCAGCGACGTGCATGGTAACCTGCCTGCACTTGAGCAAGTGCTCGCGGATTGCGCCAAACACGGCGTGGAACAGATTTGGTATCTCGGTGACTTTGTAGGTTACATACCCTATCCAAATGAAGTCATCGAACGATTGCGCGGCGAGAATGCGATAAGCATCACAGGCAACTACGACCTGAAGGTCCTGACATTTGCTCGAAACGCACAACGATGGAAGAAGCACAAGTCGTCCGAAAAATTTTCCGCTTTTGAATGGAACTACAAAGCACTCTCGTTGGGCAACAGGCGCTACCTGCGTTCGTTGCCAAAAGAAAGGCGAATCAAAGTTGCAGGACTGACCGTTCTCCTGACGCACGGCAGCCCCGCCGATATTGAAGAGGGCATTGGCCCCACGATGCCTGAAAAACGTCTCAATGAGCTTGCAAAAATCGCCGGGGCCGACCTGGTTTTGTGCGGGCACACTCATCGACCGTTGCGCAAACGCAAAGGCAACGTCCTTTTTGTCAATCCAGGCAGCGTCGGCCGGCCGGAAGGAGACACCCGTGCCTCGTATGCAATTCTGAACTTCACGGACGGCCGTGTGACAGTCAGGCATTACAAAGTGAAATATGACATAGCAAAGGCGGCCCGCGCGATCCGCAAGGCGGCCTTGTCGGCTGGATTAATTGACGTTTTGGAAAAAGCCGCCAGTCTGGACACCTTGAAAAAACAGCGTGAAAGCCACGTATCAGACAATCTCACGGATGAAGACCGGCTAAAGGTCATACTCGCTTTGGCAAGACGATGTAACTATGAGCAGCAGCATACTCATCAGGTTGAAAAACTGGCTTTGCAGCTTTTCGACCAGCTTTCTGAATTACATCACCTGGGCGGTAAAGAAAGGTTCCTTCTTCGCTGCGGCACCCTGCTTCACGACATCGGCTGGATTGAGGGGCAGCAGGGACATCACAAGACCGCCTTGAAAATTATTATGGAGAACACCACCCTGCCGTTTGATTTCCGTGGCAAAAGCATCATCGCCCTGCTGGCAAGATACCACCGCAAGCGTCTGCCCGCCAACGGACACGCGTATTATTGCCAGCTTAGTGCTAAAGACCAAACAATCGTCCGCAAGCTTGCGGGTATCCTGCGCCTTGTCGACGGCCTTGACCGCTCCCACCGAAATCTTGTTCAAAATATCAATTGCTCGCTCATCGCCAACCGGCTGGAACTGACCTGCGGTTCTAAAGAGCCGCTTGAAGGTGAATTCTCAGCGGCCACTGGCAAAGCTGACCTGTTTAAGCTGGTGTTTGGCAAAAAACTCGTTTTGCGGCGTAAATCCCTTTAATAAATCGGTAGTCCTGACGAAATACTAATAATATGATAACTTGATGCTGACACGAGAAACTTAACCTCACAACGCGTTCTTTGAGAGTAGGAATGGACCCCGTGAGCGTAAAAAATCAGGATGCATCTGCCGTGAAAACGCTGGCGGCAATTGATATGGGCTCCAACTCCATCCGTATGGTCATCGCACAGGCCCTCCCTGATGGCCGCATCGAAGTCCTCGAACGGTTGCAACGGGCTGTTCACCTGGGCCAGGACACATTCAAAATAGGCAGAATCAAAGCGCCTACAATTCGTGCCGCCGTCCTCATTCTTCGCGATTTCCAAAACGTCCTCAAAACCTACAACGTAAGTTCGCTCAAGGTCGTCGCCACCAGCGCCGTAAGAGAAGCCGCTAACGGGGACACATTCCTCGACCAGATTCTTATGGCCACGGGCCTTGAGGTGACTGTTATTAACTCTTCCGAAGAAAGTCGGCTCACCGTCGCCGCAGTCCGTCATGCCGTTGGCAAATCCCACCTGGCAAAGAGAAACTCCCTGGTAGTCGAGGTGGGTGGCGGAAGCACCGTTATCAGTCTGCTCCGAAAAGGGCAAATTACCGCTTCACGGAACCTTGCGATGGGTTCCATCCGACTTCAGGAAGTCCTCTCCACCACCACCGAGTCGGCTGACCGCACCGCAGAGATGATTCGCCACCAGGTGGCCGGCATTATGACCTCGATGCAGGGATTACTGCCCCTTAAGCAGGTCAAAACAGTTTACGCGGTCGGAGGAGACCTTCGGTGGGCCGCCGACCGCATCGGCAGACCTACAAACATCGAGAACCTGCGCCGCGTCTCTGCAAGAGACCTCGACAAGCTCATTGACGCCAGCCGGCGTCAATCAATCGACAAGCTCGCTAAAAAATACGGCTTATCGTTCACTGATACCGAAACGCTGATACCGGCGCTGCTAATCTTCCAGGTCCTTCTCCATTCGACAGGCGCCAATGATATTCTCGTGTGTAATGTCTCTATGCGCGACGGCCTTCTGTTCGACCTGGCTCAGGTCGCTATCGGCGCTCGCGAGGAATCAACATACGACGACGTCATACGGTCCGCTTTGTCGGTGGCCAAGAAATATCGGGTGGACCTCAAGCACGCCCTGCACACAAGAGAGCTCTCCGTCCGGCTCTTTGATGAGCTGCTCGGTGAGCACTCTCTCGATAAAAAATACCGCCTCGTGCTCGAAGTCGCCGCACTTCTTCACGAAATCGGAACCTTCGTGTCCAGCAGGTCTCACCACAAACATAGCTATTATTTGATTGTAAGCTCTGAGATTCCGGGGCTTACCCAGGAGCATCTCCAGCTCGTCGCTCATGTGGCCCGCTACCATCGGCGAAGCAGGCCAAAATCAACCCATATTGAGTATATGGCGCTGCCGCGCGAAAGCAGAATGGTGGTAAACAAGCTTGCCGCGATTCTCAGGGTCGCCGACGCACTCGATGCCAGCAGGATACAACACGTCAAGGACCTTAAGTTTAAGCTCGGCGACGACGGGCTTGTCATCGTCGTTTCTACGACCGCCGATTTGAGTCTGGAAGAGCGCACCTTGGCGATGAAAGGCGATTTGTTCGAGGACATCTACGGATTACAAATTCGATTGGAAAGAAGCTAATCAGTTGGATTGGAGCTATGAGTAAAGACATCGACCTTAAAAAGCCGCAATTGTTGATAAACCGTGAGTTAAGCTGGCTTGAGTTCAATGACAGGGTATTAAAAGAGGGGCTTTGTAAGCAGCTTCCGCTCGGAGAACGGCTAAAGTTCCTTTCCATCGTCAGTTCAAATCTCGACGAGTTCTTTATGGTTCGCGTCGCCGGACTCAGGCAGCAGCTCGCCTCCGAGCCGAGAAAGCAGGACCCCAGCGGCCTTACCCCGGCCCAGCAGCTAAATTCGATTAGCGAACGCGTCCATAAAATGGTTGCCGAGCAGACCAAAGGTATCAAAGACGTTTTTGCCGGACTCAGGGAGGACGGATTCAGTGTCCTGCCACGAAACGACTGGACCGACCGACAGGCACAGTTCCTGCGACAATATTTCACCGCTGAGATTCTGCCCGTTCTGACGCCGATGGCAGTCGAGGAGCTTAAACCCACTCCGCTTCTCCCCGGCCTGCATCTTTTTGTTGCGTTCATCGTGGCCTCTGGAAAATCCACGACCAGCATTATAGTTGTTCCCGTCCCGGGGCTCTTACAGCGGTTCGTCAATATTCCCACCGAAGGGGACACCTTTGTAACGCCCGTGGAGGACGTCATAGCGGCCAACGCGCAGGTCCTCTTCGGCGATGACTACATCGTATCCACAGCATACTTTCGCATAACCCGCGACGCAGATATCGCGATACAGGAAGATGAGGCCGCCGACCTGCTCAGCACTATTGCCAAAGCCGTATGGGAAAGAAGAAGGGGCTCGGCCGTGCGCCTCGAGATTTCCGCCGGCGCAGATGCCCGGCTGAAGAAATGGTTGATGAGATTCCTTCGGCTCAAGTCCCAAGACGTCTATGAGATGGATGGTCTGCTCGGCGCCAATGCCTTGATGCAGTTGACCGACTTGCTGCCCTCAGAGCGGCTCAAAGTCGATGATTGGCCCCCTCAGCCGCCACAGGACCTCGCAGACAGCGATGACCTGTGGACTACCATTCAGGAGCGAGACGTTATGCTCTTTCACCCCTATGAGAGCTTCGAGCCGGTTATGAAGCTTGCCGCAGAGGCGGCAAATGACCCGAACGTCCTGGCCATTAAGCAAACGTTGTATCGAACAAGCGGAAGCAGCCCCGTCGTCCGGGCTCTCGCCAATGCCGCTCGCAACGGCAAGGAAGTAACTGTTCTCGTCGAGCTTAAGGCCAGATTCGACGAAGCGAGAAACGTCAACTGGGCCAGAGAGCTTGAAGATGCCGGCTGTCACGTTATCTACGGCATAGCAAAACTCAAGACGCACGCCAAGGCGCTTCTCATTGTCCGGCGTGAGCAGGGACGCATCCGCAGATACGTGCACCTGTCCACCGGCAATTATAACGACCGCACCGCCCGGCTCTATTCAGACATCGGCCTTATGACCTGCGACCCAGACATTGCCGCCGATGTCTCGGCGTTTTTCAATCTGCTGACAGGCCGTTCCGAAACCGTCGGCTGGCGTCAGTTGACTATCGCACCCACTGACCTGCGACAGAAATTTCTCGACCTCATCGAGCGCGAAATACAGGCCTCCACCCCAAACGACAGAGGGCTTATTATTGCAAAAATCAACACCATCCAGGACCCGGCCATCTGCCGGGCACTTTATCGCGCAAGCCGTGCAGGCGTAAAAGTTATGCTCAACGTCCGTGGAATCTGCTGCCTGCGACCGGGCGTTAAAAATGTCTCGGATAATATCGAAGTCCGCTCCATCATCGACAGGTTTCTCGAACATACAAGAATCTACTACTTCCGCAACGGTGGTCACGAGGAGATTTTCCTTAGTAGTGCCGACTGGATGCGCAGAAACCTCGACCGCCGGCTCGAAATTTTATTCCCCATAAGGAATGCCGCGATAAAGAATCGCCTGCTCGATATGCTCAAGACCTTCTTTGCCGACAACGTAAAGACCTGGCGGCTTCTGCCCGACGGCCATTACCAACGGGCGTCTGCACGCGGCAGCAAGATTCGGGCACAGGAGAAATTCTACAAAGACGCCGTCAACACCGCGTCGGCGGCCCGGCAAGTTAAACCCAGATTTCGTCCATTGAGCCGGCCAGATAAACAATAGGACGAAATCGAAAATGCCTGCCCTCCAAAAATCCCCCTACAATCCTTGGGACAGTTATCGCATAGAATAAGGGATTGCCAAGCCGGGTTAATATGCTATTATGTATCCCCTGTATTTACAGGACGGTTCGTCATAGGAGAATGCCGTGTGCGCAAGGCAGGTTTCCATTGTTCTGCGGGCGAACAAAGGAAGGTTTGCAGATATGACCATGATTTTGGCCGACAAGGGCGGTTTGGATTCTCGATAGTAGCAGGATTTCTGTCCTGCCGAAAAATATGAATCGGAACGTTTTAATATGGGAAAGGAAGGTACTTATGAGAAATCAGTTAGCGAAAATTGTCGGAATTTTAGTTTTGGCCTTCGCCTTTTGCTTTGCAGGGGTCGCCAAGGCAGCCGATGCACCGCCTATCAAGGTCGGAGCTATTTTTGCGGTGACCGGCGGGGCATCGAATCTCGGGGCGCCAGAGGCGAAGACCGTCGAGATGTTCGTCGACAAGATAAACCAGGCGGGAGGAGTCAACGGCCATAAAATCGAGCTAATCGTGAAGGACTCAGGCGGCAAGCCGGAAAATGCCATTTCGCTGGCAAAGCAGTTCATTGAGGAAGACAAGGTTCTGGCGATAATCGGGCCTTCAACCAGCGGCGAGACAATGGCCATCAAGAATATCTGCCAGGAAGGCAAGACAATTCTTCTTTCCTGTGCCGCTGCCGAAGGCATTGTCAATCCGGTCGCAAGTTATGTCTTCAAGACACCCCAAAAAGACAGCGATGCAGCAAGACGCATTTACAGGGTTATGAAGGAAAAGGGCATTAAAAAGATAGGCGTAATCACAAGCAATGACGGCTTTGGTGTGGCAGGCGGCAAACAACTCACCAATCTTGCCGGCGAATACGGCATCGCAATCGACATTAACGAGACATACGACAAGCAGGAGACCGACTTGACGGGCGTTCTCACCAAGATAAAAGGCCATGACGTTAACGCGGTTGTAAACTGGTCGATTGTTCCCGCCCAAAGCATGGTTGCCAAAAATATGAAGCAAATCGGTCTTGATGTGCCCCTGTTTCAGAGTCATGGATATGGGAATATAAGGTACGTCCAGGAGGGCGGCGTGGCGGCAAATGGCACGATATTCCCCTGTGGACGCCTGCTGATTGTGGAATCGCTGCCCGATAACCATCCTCAAAAGGCGCTTCTTGTAGGGTATAAGAAGGATTATGAGGGCAAATACAAAGAAGACGCGAGCACCTTCGGCGGCCACGCATACGACGCGATGCTGATACTCGTCGAAGGAATCAAGAAGGCAGGGAGTCCCGATAAGGAGAAGGTTCGCGACGCCATTGAGAACCTGAAGGGCTTCGTTGGAACGGCCGGCGTTTTTAACTTCTCGTCTCAGGACCACAACGGTCTGGGTATGGATGCCTTCGAAATGCTCACCGTGAAGGATGGTAAATTTGTAATATATAAAAACTGACATCGACCTGTTCGGTCGAGCGCAGAAATCGAACCGGAATGAATCTTCCTCAGGTCGTCCAGTATTGCTTCGCGGGCATAACCGTTGGCAGCATCTACGCCATTGTTGCCATTGGTTTCAACATCATTTACAACACGACCGGGATTATCAATTTCGCTCAGGGGGAGTTTCTTGTCGTTGGAGCGATGACTGCCATCAGTTTGAATCATTTCGTCCCGCTGCCGGTCGCTATCCTTCTGGCGGTTGTGATAACGACGCTGATTGGGGGCTTAGTTGAGATTGTTTTCATCAGGCAGGTCCGCAACGCCTCGGTTCTGCGTCTTATCGTCATCACCATCGGTGTCTCGATACTTATGCGGGAAGCGATGCTTCACATCTGGGATGAGAAGGTCAGGTCCCTGCCTTATTTTACAGGGAACGAGGTTTCCACAATCACTATTCTTGGAGCTCATATCTCACCGCAGGTTCTATGGGTACTGGGCGTCAGCGCCGTTATCGTGATGGGGCTGACGCCTTTTTTTCGCTTTACGCTGACGGGCCGCGCTATGAGGGCTTGTGCCGACGACAGGATGGCGGCTCGGCTTTGCGGCATTAACGATAGGTTGATGGTAACGCTGTCTTTTATGCTCAGCGCCGGTATCGGGGCATTGGCCGGCTGTGTTATCTCACCCGTCACACAAACGCAATACGATATGGGAGCGCCTCTGGCTATCAAGGGTTTCACAGTTGCTATACTTGGCGGTCTGGGCAACAGCATGGCTGCCGTCGCCGCTGGATTATTGCTGGGGCTTGTGGAGACCTTTATGATGAGCCAGTTTGATGTCGCCTATAAGGAGGCCGTCTCGATTGTCATCTTATTGATGATTCTGGTCTTGCGGCCGAGCGGTATCTTCGGCAGGCATGAGATTACCGCTATGAGGGCAGCATAATGCAATTCCGCAGGTATATCCCTGTCATCGTCGTTGTCCTGGGGGTAGTTGTTTTGCAGGTTGTGCTTTCAGAGACCCACGCGACCTACTATATGACACAAATTACTATGTCGGCTCATTATGCCCTGGTTGTGATAGGATTGTGTTTGCTTATGGGCTACGCAGGCCAGGTGTCACTGGGACACGCAGGTTTTTTTGCCATCGGCGGATACACGACGGCGGTTTTGACCACGTGGAATCTCCTGGCGTATCGTGACACGCCATTAGTTAGCTGGTGCAGTTCGCTGGGGCTGGTTTTACAACGACGGGACATCTATGGCGCCGATATCATGTCTTTCACTCCATTGGTGGCTTTTGTTGTGGCAATGCTGCTGACAGGCATAATCGCGTTGCTGATAGGGCTACCTCTCATTCGTCTCAAGGGGCACTATCTGGCGATGGCGACTCTCGGATTCGGACTGATTATATACCGCATAGTTCTCGGTGGACAGGTCTTCGGCCAGGCGGATGGTATCTCGAACGTGCCGCCCTTCAGGATTTTTGCCGGCCTTGAGGTCAACGGGAGAGCACCATTTCGGATTATGAGCTACTACATCACATGGTTCGTGGTGGTGTTGGCAATGGTCCTGGCCATTAACCTGGTTAACTCTCGCGTCGGCAGGGCCCTTCGCTCTATCCACGAAAACGAGGAGGCGGCGCATTCATTGGGAGTCAACACGTATCGTTACAAGCTGCTTATCTTTATTTTGAGTGCTCTCTTTGCCGCTGTGGGCGGCGTCCTCCTGACTCACTACAATGGCAGCATTGGCCCTTCCGAGGTTACTGTTATGAAGTCGGTCCGCTACTTAGTCATCGTGGCCGTAGGCGGAATGGCAAACCTGTGGGGAGCGCTGTTTATGGGGATACTCCTGAACTTTCTTTCTCTGCGGGGCGTTTTTGGGTCTTACGACGATGCCGTCTTTGGAATTATCCTGATTGTAATTCTTATCTTTGCTCCTCAGGGCCTGCTGCGTATGCCCCGGTTGCGAGCGATGTCATCGTTGCTGCCCGGGAGGTCAAATGGGTAACGCGCTGCTTGAAACCAAAGGGCTACATCGGTTTTTCGGCGGTCTTCACGCCGTTAACGATATCAGTATCGAAGTGCCGCAGGGCACGATTAAGGCCGTCATTGGCCCAAATGGCGCCGGGAAGACGACTCTCTTCAATCTTATTGCGGGGACGATACCACCGCACGAGGGTGAGGTGGTTTTCCGGGGCAGAAAAATTACGGCGTGGAAACCGCACACCGTCGCCTGTATGGGTATCGCGCGAACGTTCCAGACCACAAAGCTGTTTGGTCGTATGACCGTCCTTGAAAATGTTATGGTTGGCAGGCATTGCCGGACGCGGTGCGGATTCATCTCCGGTATGCTGAATCTGCCGTGCACCTGGCGGGAAGATAGAGAGACCAAAGAGAAGGCATTGGAGATACTCGATGACCTGGGACTGATGGCGCACGCATTCGAGACGGCCTCGAACCTGCCGTTCGGCCGGCAGCGCCTTGTGGAGTTTGCTCGGGCTCTTGCAATGGAGCCGGTGCTTTTGCTGCTTGATGAGCCGGCGGCCGGACTTAACATCTACGAGACCAAAGAGCTTGCCAGATTGATTCTGTGGATTCGTGACCGTGGCGTCACCTGCTTAGTTGTAGAGCATGATATGTCTCTCGTTATGACAATCTGCGATGATATAGTTGTCCTCGACCAGGGGCAGAAAATTGCCGAAGGGCCCCCGCGGGCAATCCAGCGAAATCCCGAAGTAATTCGCATCTACCTCGGTGACAGCGATGCTCAAAATCTTGAATCTTGAAGCCGGGTATGGCCCCTTACGGGTCCTCAAGGGCATATCGCTCCACGTTTTGCCCGGTGAGGCCGTTGCGATTATCGGCGCCAACGGCGCAGGAAAGACAACTCTTCTTAAGACCATAGCAGGCATACTGAGACCACGTTCGGGCACTATTATGTTCAATAAGCAAAACATCAATAATGAGCTGTTAGAAAAGATTGTCGAGATGGGTTGTTCCCTTGTTCCGGAGGGCCGACACATCTTTAGCACCTTGACCGTCAAGGAGAACCTTGTCCTCGGCGCATATCTCCGCCAGCGTAAAGGCGCTGCGGATGACATCGCTGCGAGCTTGAAACAGGTATATAAGTTATTCGGCATCCTCGAGGAGCGGGCCAACCAGCTTGCCGGCACGCTTTCCGGGGGCCAGCAGCAGATGCTTGCCATCGGACGGGCATTGATGTCAAGGCCGAAACTTCTGATGATGGATGAGCCATCCCTTGGGGTTTCGCCGCTGCTCGTGAAGAGCATTTACGAAACCATCGCCAACCTGAAACGCGACGGTTTGACGATTCTTCTCGTCGAGCAAAATGCACGCGCTGCTTTGGCCCTGGCAGACCGCGGCTATGTATTCGAAACCGGGCAAATTGTTCTTGAGGGAACCAGCCGCGAACTAAGCGATAATCCGGAAGTTCAGCGGGCGTACCTCGGCAAGGAATACCAAAGAATTGATGAGTGAGGAACTTATGGGCGAGATAATTTACTACAGTCCAAAAGACGAGAAAATGCCGCGAGAGGACCTCGAACAGCTTCAGATTGAGCGGCTGCAATCCACGTTGAACAGGGTTTATCGCAACGTCGCTTTCTACCAGAAGGCCTTCGACGAGCATCGGGTTAATCTCGAAAATATCAAGGATAGACGGGCGCTTCGCGAGCTGCCTTTCACAACGAGGGACGACCTTCGCAAAAGCTATCCCTACGATATGTTCGCGGTCCCGCTGCGCAATATCGTGCGCATTCATTCGACCTCCGGCACAACAGGCAGACCCATTGTTGTCGGCTACACCCGCGATGACCTTCGCAACTGGACGGATTGCACCGCCCGGCTTCTCGCTGCCGCGGGCGTGACTGAACACGACGTGGTCCAAATCGCGCTTGATTATAACCTTTTCACAGGCGGATTCGGCTTTCACCAGGGGGCGGAGCAAATAGGCGCTTCGGTTATACCTGCGTCTTTGACGGCAAGCGTCGAAAAGCAGATTGTAATAATGAGGGATTTCAAGACAACGGTCCTGATAACCACACCCAGCCACGCTGCCAATATCGCCGAATCCATCGAGGGATTGAAAGTCCCTGTTGAGACGCTGCGTTTGCGACTGGGGATTTTCGGAGGCGAAAGATGGAGCGAACATCTACGCCGGCAGCTTGAAGAACGGCTGCATATAACCTCGACGGACACTTATGGTTTGGCCGAGATAATGGGCCCGGGAATCGCCGGCGAATGTCATTTGCGTGAGGGCCTGCACATAAATGAGGACCACTTCATCGTCGAAGTCATTAACCCGAAGACGCTCGAGCCGGTAGGCGAAGGCCCGGAAGGCGAGCTTGTCCTGACGACAATTACCAAAGAGGGCTTCCCGCTTATTCGCTACCGGACGGGCGATATTACGTCGATAAATCCGGAGCCGTGCGCCTGCGGAAGGACGTTTGTCCGTATGGCCAGGGTAATGGGGCGGACGGATGACCTGATTTGTTTTAGAGGCGTGGAATTCTTCCCCGCACAAGTTGAGCATGTCCTTCGTGATTTGGATGGCGTAAGCCCGCATTACCAGATTATCCTCGACCGGCAGGCGGGCGTCGATACACTCGAAATCAAGGTGGAGGTGTCGGACAAGATTCCTTTCCTCGATGAGGTCAAATCGCTCGAAAACCTGCTTACTCAATTGTCCAAACGCATCAAGACCGTTCTGGACGTGGAAGCCAAAGTTACATTGGTCGAGCCGAAGTCCCTGAGGCAGCTCGATTCAAAGGCCCGCGTCGTTGATAAAAGGCCGGGGTAGTTTGATTTTCGATTTGCGAGTGTCAAATGCCGATTTTGAAACAATGAAAGTTTTTGTTTGTCGTATGTAAGCCGCGAATGTAAAATTTACTAAAAATATTGTCGTTTGTTAGCAAGGATAAGGGATTGAGCAGTGACTTTACGATTTGAGTGGAATCGCAAAAAAGCCCTGTTAAATATCAAAAAGCATGGGATTACATTTGAAGAAGCATCCACGGTTTTTGGTGATTCTTTGTCGCTCACTATTCCCGACCCATACCACTCAATCGGCGAGGACAGATTTGTTATTATTGGAACATCTTCCAGAGACAGGATTCTTGTGGTTGTTCACACGGACCGTCATGACGTTATTCGTATTATAAGCGCTCGTAAAGCCACAAAGAATGAAAGAAAACAGTATGAACTGGGATAAAATTGATGCGTAGGTAGCGTTATGAGAAAAGAATATGATTTCAGCAAAGGCATAAGGGGCAAATACGCCGCTAAATATAAGGCCGGAACCAATATCGTTTTGCTCGACCCGGATGTCGCAAAGGTATTCCGAACGCCGCGATCGGTTAATCAGGCGTTAAGGTCTCTATCTCAAATTCTCAAGGCACAAAGTCAAAAGGCGTAAAATCATTTCTGATTTAATTGAGGATTCTGCTGAAAAGCTTGCCCCCGCCTTTGGCGAGGCGGACGGATTCAACCCGTGAGATAGGCAAAGCCGCCATCTCACGGGTTTAACATCGAAGCTGTCTAAGATGCCACCCCTTAATGCGATGAAAAGTAATGCTATCTAATGCTGTGTAATACCATCTTCGTTATTAAGCTAATAACCAAGATGATATTAGATTGTATAAGATGACCATAGATTGCCACAGACCTCAAGCTGCCAGATTATCCATTCAATATTGATGGGCAAGTATGGCCAAGTGTGGTCATCTTTATTATTAAGATAAAAATGAAGATGACCATAAATGGTCAAGGTTTTTGAACTGGCCCCATTAGAAAACCTTCGGCGTATAACTCCCACAAACACAAGGACTTGCGGTAAAGCAAATAATTTTTGAAAGAAAGTTGTTTTTTTGTTGACTTATGATGTTTGTTTGATATAATCCTAACTTGCTGAGCCGCACTGGTTCAGCAAGGCCGCCTTAAAATGGTGGCAGCACAGATGTGCAAGGTCAGGGGGGACAGAAGTCCCGAGTATCAAGCCAAGATAGGCAAGCCGAGAAAAAGTTAAACGGTTGCGGTTGCGCGACTCGTTTCGGTTGCGTAAAACGTAGCACGGGCTGGAAGCCCGTGCTACGAGTTCCGACTGACGACAGACGAAACGAGCAGCGCAACCGATGGACGTAAAATGCAACCACATTGAATTGGTAACTTAGTGGCAGAAGAAAGGGAGGGTAAGAAAATGGCGAGAATTGAAATAAATATTCCGGCTTGGTTAGACAAAATCTGTGCGTGGCCTGTGATGTGGTATCGGCAGAGAAAATACGGCTATGACTTTCGCAGGATTGATTTGGGCGAGAGAGAATGGACAATTCTGGACCAGAAAGATTATTACAGGTATGGAAACCTCAAGTGGTCGCTGGGGGGCTCAAAAAAGAAATTTTACGCGGTAAGCGGCATCAAGGATAAAGATGGAAACTTCAAAATGGTGCGTTTGCAGCGACTGATTATGAATGAGCCGCCTGGATTGCTTGTTGACCACAAAAACGGAGATTCCCTCGATAATCGCAGAGAGAATCTTCGCATAGCAACAAGAACTCAAAATCTGTTCAACACCCGGAAGAGAAAAAATACCTCCTCCCGGTTCGTCGGCGTCTCTATTGATAAAAGATACTGTCTTTGGGAGGCGTATATCACCCATCGTCGCAAAAAAATATTCCTCGGCTATTTTAAGAACGAAGTCGATGCTGCCCGCGCTTATGACGCGGCGGCGAAGAAGTCCCGTGGAGAATTTGCCCGTCTCAACTTCTCGCAGTGAAACGGAGATCCCCGAGAAAAACCAACTTTGACGGGCAACAGGGGACCCATTTTACAAGAAGCCACTATGTCCTGCTCGCCCTGAGCGACCTGTGGTGAGCGAACCTGTCTTGAGCACAGTCGAAAGAGTCGAACCAAGCCGAAGGGAGCGCAGCGAAGACGGACCGGAGCGAAGTTTACCCGCCGAAGGCGGAGGCGACCTGTCCTCCGAAGCCCCTTGTGGCGAAGGATGGAAGGCGGGGCGGATTTATCCTCCGTAGCGCAAGCGGAGGAGGAACTTAAAAAAAACGGTTGATGTCATAGGTTACCTGTTAGAAAACCTTCGGCGGAGAAATTAGCATGGTGGCCCCGGACCTCGGTCGGCCATATCTTTTTTTTCAGAAAAATGCTGTTTAAATCGCTGGTGCAGTAATTTATTAGCTGGTCAAGCTTTATCCTCTTTGGGCATTTGAGGTATATCTACATCTGAAAATATTCTGGACATCCGCCCGGCCAATACAACAAGGTAGCATTGTGCCTCCATTGCAATACCGTCGCACAATTCATGGTTGTTCAGTATTTTTCCACTGGCATACCCAATGCTTCCGTCATTAAGGTGTATTATGTTATGGTAGCAACTAAGCGGGTCTCCATGAACAATGTGATTGTGTTCGCTACATATTTTTTGAGCTTCCTCTTTGCTTGATCTACCGCTCATCTCGTTCATCATGGTTGCAAGGGAAGGCCTCTCGCCATGTTTCCATCCGCTTTCCCACAAAGTAACTGCATCAGGATGTAAATCAAGGTAGGAAATCACAGCAGCTCTTTCTATAAGAGGTCGAATAAGAATCATCGCAGAAAACAGGTACCCTTGTCGTATTAACTCTCTAATGCTAAGGGCGATGCTTATACCTTGAGGGATTATTTGGCAGGCCGCGAGCTGAAGTTGCGTCATCGAACTCCTGTGGTCTATAGTCCATTTGGCGACTTTTGTATTCCCTTCGAGTGTCCAGCATATTAATCGGTCGAACCAAAAGACAGATTTGAGTCCGAGATACGGTTCATTTTCTGGCATAAAAACAGGCGGTCTTTTGATGCTGTTCTTCTTGTCTTTTTGACTCATAAACTGTTATTGCCTCTTTGTGGCCAAACAAAAAGCATTTGTTGGGGCAAGCCCCGACCTACAACTACAACTTAAAAATTCTCTGTGACCTCTGTGTCCTCTGTGGCTCAAAAAAACTGTGCCCTCTGTGGCAAGAAATCACAGGTTATATAGTTCGTCGTCTTTTAGGAGAGTGAAGCCGGCGTCTTTAATTACTTTTTGGGCCGAGGCGGTTTGGGATTCTTCAATCTCAAGGCAGCAGACGCCTTTTTGATGCGGCTGGAGGACGAAGCCGTAGGCGTCTTTGACGTTGATATTGTTTTCAGCTAAGGCCGAGGTGAGACGCTCGAAATTGCCGATTTTGTCGAAGACCGAGATTGCCAGAATATCCTTTAACGCGCAGGCGCAGCCGAGATTGGCAAGCGAAAGATATGCCTGGTTTGGATTGTTCACTATCAGTTTTACAAGGCCGTAGTCGCCCCTGTCCTGGACGGTAAATGCCCTTATGTCGATATTGCTTTGGCGCAAGCTTTTCGCTACGGCGCTAAGTCGTCCGGGTCTGTTCTCAACGAATATGGTCAGTTGTTTTGCCATTTTATACTCCTTACTTTCTTACCGCAGAGACCGCAAAAACCGCAGGTTGCGTATTTCGTCCTTCGGTTGCGCTGCTCGTTTCGTCAATCGTCAGACGGTTGCGTCTGAAACAACGACTGACGTTTGACGCAACCGACCCGGCTTCGCCTTCGGCAACGCCGAGGCGAGTACGAGTCGCGTAACCGCCCCGTGAAATTCAAAGAATTTCCGGCCTCGTGGAATCCGAAGGATTCCCGAGACTTTTGTCCTGGAAATCTCAAAGAGATTTCTCAGGGGACTTAGTCCTCGGAATCTTTTTAAGATTCCTGAGGGCAACCGTTTGACGCAGCCATTTTCTCTGCGGTCTCAGCGTGCTCAGCGGTAAATATTTTTCGTTCATCTGCTCTGTGACAATAATACTCCTATTCTTTTGGCCTGAGGTCTATCACGCGTTTGGCCTTGCCTTCCGATACGGGAAGCGAGTTTGGCTCGTGCAGCTCGACGGATGGATGCAGAATTATTGCTGAACGCAGCTCTTCGGTAATGTGTGCCTTGAGGGCGTCGAGTTGTGCCGGGTCGCCTAAGAAGAGCTTCGGATAAATTTCGACCTTGACGGTAAGGTGGTCGAGTGCGCCTTTCTTTTCGACCTGGATTACGTAGTTGGTCGCCACCTCCGGGATTCTCATCACGACTTCTTCAATCTGTGACGGGAAGACGTTAATGCCGTTGATTATGAGCATATCATCGGTTCGTCCCAGTATTCGCGATAGGCGCCGATGCGTCCTGCCGCAGGGGCAGGGGTCGGTATGCAGGTATGCGAGGTCGCGCGTGCGATATCGAAGCATTGGCGTAGCGCGACGAATGAGATTAGTCAGGACAACCTCGCCTGATTCACCATCTTTGACGGGTTTGCCGGTATCGGGATTAACGATTTCGATGATATAGGCGTCTTCCCAGAGGTGCATATCCTTTTTATAGACGCATTCAAAGGCCACTCCCGGGCCGTTAAGCTCGCTAAGGCCGTATGAGTTATAGGCGTCGATATTCCAAAGCTGCTCAATCTTACGGCGAAAATCCTCCGAATGAGGTTCCGCACCGACAAACGCCTTTTTGAGAACAAGCTCCGAGCGTTTGACCTCGGCTTCGTCGAGCTTTGAATGAACGTGAAGGAGGTAACTTGGCGTTACGTGCAGGACTGTTGTGCAAAAGTCCTTCATCGTTCTAATCTGTCGCCTCGTGTTTCCGCCGCCGATGGGTATTACGGCCATTCCGACCTTTTCAGCGCCGTAGTGCAGACCGAGACCGCCGGTGAACATTCCATAACTCATCATATTCTGAAAGATGTCCCCGCTGGTTGCGCCAGTCGCGAATATACATCTTGCCATCAGGTCGGCCCAGTTATCGATGTCCTCTTTTGAGTAGTAGATGACTGTGGGGATTCCCGTTGTGCCGCTCGAAGAGTGAATCCTGACCACGTCCTTCATATCGACGGCAAGCAGACCCTTTGGAAAATTCAACCTCAAGTCATCCTTTGTTGTGAACGGTATTTTTTCGAGGTCCGCAAGGGAGCGAATGTCATCCGGCGACGATATCTTCGCCTCGTGGAGCTGTTTTTGATAGAAGGGGGTCTTTAGCGCCCAGCCAATTGTCTCACAGAGGCGCTCGAGCTGTATATTTTCCAGCCGAGACCTGTCGGCTGTTTCAATCTCCTTGTTCCAGAAAGGCACCTGCATCAAATAATCCTGCTAATTGTCATTCCCGCGAAAGCGGGAATCCAGAATATCATATCAATTACTGGATACCTGCTTTCGCAGGTATGACAAGTCGTTTTAGTCTGTTTGAGTAATTGGGCGCGTTACAGACCTTCGATTTCCCTGCTTGTGACAATTTTTACGCCCTTTGCCGCGAGGATTTTCTGGGCTTTGTCGGTATCTTCGAATCTGAAGACCAGAAGCGCGTTGTCGCTGAACTTTTCGACGAACCCGTACATATACTCGACGTTTACGTCGTTGTCGGCAAACACCTTCAGGACCGCGGCAAGCCCGCCTGGTTTGTCGCCAACCTCAATCGCGACAACGTCGGTGAGATTTGCCACAAAGCCATTTTTCTTGAGCAGTGTGATGGCCAGGTCTGATTTATCCACCACGATTCTCAGCACGCCGAAGCTTTCGGTCTCGGCGATGGTCAGTGCGCGGATATTTATGCTGTTTTTCCCGAGCAGGGAACAGACGTCGTAGAGCCGACCTTTTCTGTTTTCCAAAAACACCGATATCTGCGTTATCTTCATTTTGGTCCCCTTTAGATTGTTCTCTTGTCAACAATTCGTTTGGCCTTGCCCTCGCTTCTCTGGATGGTTTTAGGCTCAACAAGCGTTACTTTAACGCCGATGGACAGGACTGATTCTATTTCCTTTTTGATTTTCTTCGACAATTCAGTCAGCTTCTTTACCTCGTCGGAGAAAATCTTTTCCTCGACCTCAACCAGGACCTCGACCTCATCAAGCTGGTGCGCTTTTCTGTCCACGATAATCTGATAATACGGCTGAGTGCCTTTGATTCCGAGCAGGACGTGCTCTATCTGAGACGGGAAGACGTTTATGCCGCGGACAACAATCATATCATCCGTTCTGCCCTTTATTTTGCTGATTCGCGGGCTTGTCCTGCCGCAGCGACACTTGTCGTAGCGAATACTCACAATGTCTCGCGTGCGGTATCTTATAAGCGGGATGGCCTGTTTTGTAAGCGTCGTGATGACCAGCTCGCCGGATTGCCCCTCCTCGACTTCCTGGTCTGTATCGGGGTCGATTATCTCAGGGTAAAAGACGTCGCTGTATATATGCAGGCCGTCCTTGTAAGTGCATTCCTGTGCGACGCCGGGGCCGATGATTTCCGAAAGCCCGTAAACGTCTGTCGCTGCCATATTCCAGATTTGCTCAATTTCCTTCCTCATCGACTCGCTCCAGGGTTCCGCGCCGAATATGCCTATTTTCCAGTTGCCTTTGGCCGGGTCGATTCCCATTGCCTTTGCCTCTTCAGCCATATATAGCACGTAACTGGGTGTGCAGGCAATGACTCGCGGCTTGAAATCCTGCATTATCTTGAGCTGTCGTGCGGTTTGACCCGCCGAAGTCGGTATTATTCTCATACCCAATTCGAGTGCGCCGTAATGAAAGCCCAGTCCGCCGGTAAATAGCCCGTAGCCGTATGCGATTTGTATCGTGTCGCCCGGTTCCCCGCCCGCGCAGCATATCGTCCTTGCCATTACGTCCGACCAAAGCGCGATGTCGCTGCGGGTGTAGCCGACAAGCGTCGGGTTGCCGGTAGTGCCGCTTGAGATATGTATTTCAATGACTTCCTTTCCGGAAGCCGAAAAAAGGCCGTAAGGATAGTTATCCCGCATATCTATCTTGGTGGTAAAGGGCAGCCGTTTTATATCGTCGATACTTTTTATGCTGTCTGGTTTGACGCCGGCCGCGTCGAGCTTCTTTTTGTAAGCGGGACAGTTTATATATATATACGATATGAGCTTTTTGAGGTAGTCCGACTGCAGCTTTTTAAGTTCCTGCGGCTGCATACATTCTATGTCTTTTTTCCAAATCATAATTGACCCATTTCCCTTCCTTTAAGAAATATCGCCTTGTTCTCTTCAACGTATTTCTTCTTGAAAACCGCCTCTATTGCCTGAAGCCAAAAATCCAGCTTAATCGGCAGATGTGCCGAGAGCACGCCGACTAAGAAAGTGTTTAGATGGCGGGGATTCTCGATGGCTGCCTTGGCTTTTTCGAGATACGAAGTAAGGTCTATGCCGCCTGGCTTGAGGAATTCCTTTAGCCGCTCATGCTCTTCCGGGTGGAAACAGACCAGCAGGTCTGCACCGCCTGTTGAGACCACCGGCGAAAAGACCTTTTTGCCGAACCTCAGGTGCGATTCGACGGAGCCGCCCCGCTGGGCCATTCCGTGAACCTCGGATTTTTTGACGTGGTAGCCGGCGAACATCGCGGCCCAGCCGCAGATTTCCGAGGCCTTCAGTATCCCCTGTCCTCCCGTCCCGCCAAAAGTAATGTTGTAGGTTTTGTCTTTCATCGTTCTACAGCGGCACTATTGCTTGAGCAGTTTACAGGGATGCCTTGAAATTATCACCGATAACGCGTCTTCGTTAATACGTTTTTCGACAAGCGCATCGAACTCGGCCCTTTTCTTGGGGTCGATGACGTCCACGTTGTCCGCCCCGCAGGCCCTGCAAAGGTCTTCGAGGATGAGTTTCTTTGTCGGCTCGTTTCGTATGGTTAGACCCGTGGCCGGGTGCTGCTGACCGCCGGTCATAGCCGTCGTGGAATTGTCGAGGATGAATATGACGCCTTTTGCCTTGTTATATGCCGCGTTGATAAGCCCGGGTATTCCCGAATGCACAAAAGTAGAATCGCCAACGACACCCACAATTTTCTTGTCCGGTGCGCCTTTTCTCCAGCCCTCATTGAAAGTAACTCCCGCCCCCATACACAGGCAGGAGTGTAGTGCGGACATGGGGGGCAGACAAGCGAGCGTATAACAGCCGATGTCGCCTGCAACAAAGAAGTCAAGCTTCTTTAGCGTCGCAAACGTGGCCCAGTGGGGACATTCCGGGCAGAGCCGCGGCTTTCGTTTGGTGCTTTTTATCTCGTGCTTAACTTCGCCTTTGATTATTGCCGGTATTACCTCCGGGCCAAGCTCACCCACTCTGAAGGACGGGTCTTTGGCGGAAAATTTTAGCCCGAGCGCCTTGACGTGCTCTTCGAGGAACGGGTCAAGCTCCTCGACGACATAGAGCTTCTTTACGGTTTTGGCGAAAGCGCAAATTTTGTCGTCGCAGAAGGGATACGTCATACCCAATTTCAAATAAGAAGCGTCGGGGTAAATTTCCTTAAGGTACTGGTAAGAAACGCTCGATGTGATGAATCCGAGCTTTTTGTCGCCCGGCTCGATACGGTTGAGCTTAGTCTTCTCGGAAAGCTGCTTTAGCTTTTTGAGCCGTTGTTCGACTATTATGTGCCGGCCGTATGCGTTCCCCGGCACCATTACATACTTCGCTATGTCCCTTTCAAATGGGGGCTGTTCCGGCACGACCCTGTCGCCAAGCACTACGTCTTCCTTCGTATGTGACACACGCGTGGTCATACGCACAATGACCGGGGTATCAAACTTCTCGCTTATCTCAAATGCCTGCCTGACGTATTCCTTTGCCTCTCTCGGGCTTGCCGGTTCGAGCATAGGCAGTTTGGCATAGATACTTACCCACCTGGTATCCTGCTCGTTTTGTGACGAATGCATACCCGGGTCGTCACAGACGACGACAACAAAGCCAGCGAGTATTCCCGTGTATGAAGACGTCATCAGGGGGTCCATCGCTACGTTCAAGCCGACGTGTTTGCAGGCAAATAAGCTGCGGACGCCGCTTATGGCTGCGCCGAGTGCAACTTCGTAGGCCACCTTTTCGTTGACGGACCACTGAACGTCAAGCTCCTCGAAAGTGGCTAAGGTCTCAAGTATCTCAGTTGAAGGTGTTCCGGGGTATGCACAGGCGACCTTCAATCCGGCCTCGTAGGCCCCAAAGGCAAGGGCTTCATTGCCCGAAAGAAGCGCCTTTTTGGATGACTTGTCCTTACTCATACGACAATTCATTATATGGATTGGGTGTTTCTGTTCAATAAAAAAGCCCGGCTGACAACCGGGCTTTTTAATGGACTTCATACGTTTTTCTTAGAATGTGTATTCAATAGTGAAGTGGAAGTACAAGGCATCGTCTCTGTTGGCGCTTGCATAGTAGTTGCCCGGCATTAAATACTCACCGACCAGATTACCCTTGAGCTGTTTTGTGAAATTGTATCTTGCCCAGCAGGTTATCAACTGGCCGCGGAACGAGCCGTCATTGGTGAATTTTGCATTACCTTTATAAGTGTTTTCGTCGGCCCAGAGCAAATGATAGTCCGTAAGGATTTCCCACTGTTTATTCGGCTTGAACTTATGCCCGACGGCGAGGCGGTGCATATTGCTGACCAGCCAATCCTCAAGCGTTGTCACATAGGGCTGGTAAAGTTCGCTCCACTGTGGCCATTGAGCCCATAGCGGATTAAATGATGTTACCCGTTCCGTATCAGGGTCATCACCGGACAGATATTCATACACCACGTGCACCTTGTTATCGAGGTCGTCTTTGAAGCTGTATTCAAGATTGCCCTTGCCGCCAAAGGCCAGAAGGGCTTCGGTGTGGTTATTGGCGGTAACTGACGGATTCGGCGAGGCGGAAGTTCCTGTCTGCACGGCGCCTTCGACGCGGTAATTCCAGTTGTCCGAAAGCGGAGCGGCAACAGCGCCGCCAAACGTAAATATCTCGGCCTTTTTACTGAATGCGCTTACAGCGGCAGGCGAAAGAGTGTACGCCTTTCCGATAATAGGGTCTACAGGATTGTTATTCTTGTACATGAAATAACCTTCGAGCTGAGTGCTTGAACTCTTGTCGGTTAAATACACGATTGCTCCCTGCTCTTGTTCCTGGGTTACGTATTTGTTTCTGTCGTTGATGGGTTTAAGCCACCAGTCAGATCTCGGCTTATTCGTGATATAAATCAAATCGAGTTTAGTTTTCTCAGCCAAATCAAAAGTGAACCGGGCAGCATCAAAGTAGAAGGTCCGGGACCCATCCTGAGGGGTTCCGTCAAAGACGAGCCAACCCTGGCCAAGATTCATAATGTCCTGACGACCGAGGACGGCAGTCACGGGCAAGTCGAGAAAATTCTTAAGGGACAGATTGAAGTTGTCCATTATTATTTCGTCGAAGTCCGTTGACTGGGACTTGCTGTCCGGCTCGTCATACGTTCGGAATTCCCACGTGAACCTTGTATTAACAGAGGTGTTTTCGTCGGCCTTAAACTTCATCCACAAGCGAGTACGGTATCTCTCAAAATGGAACGCATTGTCGAACTCCCCCTTGTATTTCACGTCATTGTCAAGCTTGGTCCAGTTATAACCATAGTGTTCCCTGAACCGGAAATCCGCTCCCATCTCCAGCCAGGGCGCCGGATTGTGGAAGGAATCGAGCAAGCTCGGTGCTGCCTGCCCGCCTGCCGGCGACGCGCCGGCTGTGGCCCCACTGGGCGCCTGTTCAGCAGCAACGAGCAGACCAGCCATTAAGAACACCAGGGCCAAAATCATCTTTATTCTGTTCTGTGCCATTTTGTGCTCCTTAATTTAGCTATTATTTTTTCCCCTCCCTGATTTCAAACTACGTTTTTAATCACTCAATACGCCGGAAACCTGCCTCCTGCAAATTTCCTTACTCGTCCCATATTCCCATTAGTATCGGTATTAGTATGCTGAATACACTACAAAAAGCAAGACCTTTTTTTCCCTTTTTATTTATGGCATGCCTGGTCCTATAAAAACGCGTATAGGAAGGATTTTTGAGTCCTAAGCGGTTTTTATAGTGTTAATAACGGTCTTGCCGTCTGCTAAATTGTATTCATCGCGTGACAGGCCTGACTTTCTATGACAGCCCCAAAAGTGTCAGGGCATTATCCCGAAGAATCTTTCTTTCCAGCTCGTCCGGCAGTTTTAGGTTCTTGAATAACGCGATGGTCCTGCCCTGGTCGGTCCAGGGAGAATCGGTTCCGAAAAAAACGCAGTCGGCAGGATGGACAAGTATGATTCGCCTCGCCTGTTCGGCTCCAATGTATTCGAGTGACCAGGATATCTCCATATAGATATGTCTGCCGGCCAGCTCCCGCTCGACATCGTCCCACTGCTGCCATGCCCCCAAGTGCGTAGTGATAAACTTCAATTGTGGAAAAACTTGCGTAACTTTCAAAATTCTCCGGCAGTCAGCCCTGTCATCTCTCGCAAATGCGATATCATACCCAGTGTGAACCACCACCATAAGGCCGCATCGTTCAAGCTCTTCATAAATCGCCAGCATCCTGTCTTCATCAAGACGGAAGTCCTGATAATACGGGTGCATTTTGACTCCCTTGAAACCCTCCGCCTTAATCAGGGCGATTCTCTCTTTCCATTTAACGTCAGCCGGATGAATCGAGGGGAACATTATTATCCGGTCTGTCTGAACCTTCCTGCACCAGTTGAAAATCGGAGTGAACTGCTCAGGCGTAGTGGCAATGCAGCATATCACGCTATGGCTTATGCCGTTGCGCTTCATTGAATCCATTAACGCCGTTATCGTCCCGTCGAGATAGGCATTGACGCCCGGGGCTTCAGCCAGCAGTTTCTTCATCGCCCGCTGCGCCAGCTCATCCGGGAACGCGTGTGCGTGAAAATCAATAATGTCTTCAGTCACCAAGTCAACCCCAAAAAACAATCCTCGTAGCCACGCCGCGGCGGTTTTCTGCCATTCACCGAGACAAGATTTGCAAAATATACCATCGACGTTGTATTCTTGCCAGTGTATATCACTCTCAGTTGAACCGGAGAATCCTGTTGATAGTGATGCGGCAAGTCACTATGATTTTCTGCAAATGTGATAAGGATGGAGATATAGCAGAATGGACAAGATAAGAGAATTTTTCAAGAGAGACAAATTCGCGGAATTAGCGGGTATTGAGCTGCTTGAGGTGTCGCCGGGCAGGGCCAAGGCCAAAATGACGATTGGGCCGCAGCATCTTAACGGCGTTGACATTGTGCACGGAGGGGCGATATTTACCTTGGCTGACCTTGTCTTCGCTGCCGCATCGAATTCCCACGGGACGGTCGCCGTCGCAATCAACGCCTCCATTTCATTTATCAAGGCGTCATCGGGCGGCACGCTATTTGCCCAGGGCAGGGAAATCGCGTGCAATCCGAAGTTAGCAACATACAGTATCGACGTTACCAACGAGGCGGGCGAGATATTAGCCGTATTTCAGGGAATGGTGTATAGAAAAAAGGACACCCTGCCCGGCGTGCAATCGCCTTAGAGACGGATGCAGCACCTCACAATCGCGTCCACATTGATGTAGTCACCTGCGTCAACCCAGTCGGCCACGAGATTGAGTTTATCTTCGCTATGTATGTGCTACCGGTGCAGGTTTGATAATCGCCAATGTTGATTTCGGTCAAGACAATAATCACGTGGTGTACACGATTCTCACAACGTAACACCTACACCGGAGCAGGAGGGATTCGCTTGCGCGGCCCGCCTTCGGCGTGTCGAACCACCGTTGCGACGCTTTGTGTCATGGAGGTTCTTATCCCTCTTACTGACTTGACCTCTAATTATGTACCAACTGTGATTAGAGAGTTATCCTCCATATCTATTGTAAAATGACGGAACGTGAGTTGAAATCGTCTCCCGATTCAGAGCCAGATTTGTCTCCCTCTTGCTGACGACATACAGTGATGCGAAACGTGGATATGATAACGGAGAAAAGTAAAGTTTTATAGGACATCGACCGATATTATATTTAAGTATTAGAAGCATTCAAATGGGGGTACATCACCGTTGATGATGCGCCAGATGATTTGTTAAAAGCTGTACTGTAAGATGTAGTCTATTACCTCGTTTCGGAAGCGGTCTATCTCGGTCGTTTTCTTTCGGCTTTGCCGACACAACTCTTTGTTGGAGAGCTTGTATGGAATCTGCGACAAACGGAGCTATCAGAACTAATATTGGGAGAATTTTAATCGTTGACGATGATGAGGGTTTCTTGAAGTTAACTACGGATTCATTGCACAGAGAGGGGTACGCCTGCGACTGTGTCGGCGATATAACGGGGGCAATGCGACTGTTGGGTGAGAATCGCTACGATTTACTAATTGCCGACATAAAGATGCCGGGCGACTCTGAACTGGGGCTCATACGAAATATGCCGGGCTTTGCCGAGGAGATGCCGGTAATCCTGGTTACGAGTCATCCATGGCTTGGGTCGGCTATCGAATCGGTCCGATTGGGGGTCAAGGCCTACCTGGTAAAGCCGCTCGATTTTGAGGAATTGCTTCAAGAAGTTCGTGTCGCAATTGGATGTTCTCAATCCTATCGTTCAATCCAGGAGATAAAGCAGCGTTTACAGCACTGGTACGAAGGTCTGGGGGATATGGAGGAATTGCTGACAAAGGAGAACCGAAATGGATTACCAGTACAGATAAACGGTTTTATTGAACTTACGTTTCGAAACATCATTGATGGATTGTTTGACCTGAAGCACATAACAGGGATTTTAGCTGAGGGCGGCGGGCAGGAACAGGTGTGCCATTTATTCAACTGCCCGCGTTTAGAGTCGCTTCGCAAAGGTATGGCGGAGACCATCGAGGTTTTGGAAAAGACCAAGAGCGCTTTCAAGTCCAGAGACCTGGGAGTGATACGAGGGCGGTTAGAGGAGCTTATCAGCAGCAAACCTTCTAACGGATAAAAAAATCCGATAAAACAATAAAATCCACCCCAAGAAGTAAAGTCCACCAAAATAATGGACGATTATATAGAAACGACCCGCATGATAATTGCGGGCCGCCTTGTCGTGCAGAATATAAGGTCTGTAAGTCGAAGGCACAGTCAAGATTGTTTTCTCTGATTAGAGGATGCGATTTTGGCTGTGCCTTTTTCTTTGCCGAACTGGGGGTAAAAGGCCTTGTCTGCGAGAGCGAATATAGCTTTTCGGATAAGGCCTTTTATGATTCCTGGCGCTGCTTGTGATTAAGTTAAGTGGGGTTTATCAAAATGCTCGTTTTGACCGGACAAAATCATCAATCAAAAATGGTCGGAGGCAAGCTCTAAGGCACGCGTGTAGCGTGTCTTTTTTAGTTTCTATTAATAAAACGAAAGGAGAACTAACATGGCAGTGGAAAAAGCAATTGGTTCAAGCAGTCTGGTTGAGGTCATTGACCGAATACTGGACAAGGGCGTCGTTGTTGATGCCTGGGTGAGAGTCTCATTGGTGGGTATTGAGATACTCGCCATCGAAGCCAGAGTTGTAGTGGCTTCAGTCGAGACCTATCTGAAGTATGCCGAGGCCATTGGCCTGACAGCAACAGCGGCGTAAGGATGGTCCCAACCAGCATATAGAGGGGTTCTTGCCGAGTCATCCTTATGCACCGCTTGGGGGGAGCAGAAAGTATGGTTCGCCAAGAAAAACCTCTCCAAGAAAGCGCAATTATGCTATTAGCCGAGGATACAAAGAGTTTTGTCGAGGACATATTTTCATCATACGAGACCCGGATGCGAAGTGTTGAGTCCCTTTTCGAAGCCACCAACCAAGTCCTTCAAGGTTTCCAGGATTCTGTTCTTGATACGGGCCAGGAGCGGGAAAAAATCAGTGACCAGCTCAAAGAAAATCTTGCGAGGAACGGGTCCCTTCGGCGCAAAGACTTTGACAATATGATGAGTGTTATCTCTTCTTACCAGGACCGGGAGGAGCAGGAAGTAAGAGCTCTTTCGAGGAACTATCTTAGAGAACAGGCAGACCTCGTCCAGGAATTAAGAGAAGACCTGAGAAGTTTTACAGACGCTTTGGCCGAAGGCGAAGCCAAAAGGGTCAAAGAATTCCATTCGCTGATTACGGAGGTATTTGTCAGACAGGAACAGAGAAAGAATGAGGTGGTATCCAAACTAAAAGAGTTTCAGAAAGACCAGCAGGATACGGCAAGGATGTTAAATGATTTGTTGGCCAAAGGCAGGGAGCTGAGAACGAGAGACCTTAAATCAATGCTTTCGGAATTCCAAAGAGGACGTAATGAACGTATAGCACATCAAGAGGAAAGACGGGGGCAGGTTAAGGGCATGCTTGGTGAGTTCAAGGCGAAGCGTGTGGCGGCGGAACAGAACCGGCTGAGCAGGTGTCGAGGCGAATGAGCGAGAACAGATATGGGCGGCATCATAGACAATATCATAAGGTTTTATCAGATGCGGTCGGAAGCATTGGGCATTGTAGTAGGAAACACTGAAAAGGTACTGGGGGAGATAGAGAGAAAGAAAAAGGCCAATGAGGAGACAGAGAAGTTGCAGAATTTCGCCGAAAACCTGACCCGAGATGTGAATGATACGCTGACAAGGTTCTACTTTCGAAAAGAGCGTAAAGAGAAGAGATACCAACGGCTGAGTGATGAGGAGGTAACCGCTTTGGTGGACTTTGCCAATTTTACCAGGATTTTAGCGGTGAGCGTGTCTTCGTTGCTTAATCGTTTATGTAAGAACGGGACGTTTGAAGAAAAGCTTGATGAAGAGATAAAACAACTCGAAACCTGCGTTAAGAAGAGAATCAAAGAATTTGACGAGGTTTTGGAAGACGCCCTGACTGGAAGGGGTCGTATGTTCATAAAGCGTCTGGTTAAACGCGTGGGTAATGTTATCAGCGGCGTCGCCAAGCCATCCAAGGGGGAAAGGTTGGTTATGAAGAGCCAGGACGAGATGGAAGGGGTATGTCAGCGGCGTTCACCGGCGAAGCTGGTCATATTAGAGAGCCCGGAAGTGCAGCGGCGGGATTCAAGACAGCTTTGGGGGAATCATCTACGAATTCAAAAACGAAATTAGAACTTTGGTTTTGAACAATTTTTAGAACGTGGTCTTTTTTGGAAAGGAAAATGGTCATGGAAAAGAAAATGTTACTGGTAGCTGTCGTCCTTATGGTGGTCGCTTTGGCCGGCTCGGCCGTTCTGGCCCTGGCCCCAATGGGACCTCCGACAGCAGGCCTCAAGACAGGTCAGTTCAGGGTCGGCGTCGAGTATGCCCACAGCGATGTGGATATGGAACTGGACGGCGAAAAACTCGATGGCGTTACCTCAAACATGATTTTCGCCAACCTGGGTTACGGCATCATGGACGACTGGGAGGCATTTGTGCGCCTCGGAGTTGCCAACGCCGATGTAGAGGATTTCAGCGGCGATTACGGGTTCGCCTTGGGTCTCGGAACAAAGGTCACCTTCCTAAAACAGGAAAACCTGAATTGGGGCGCCCTGTTCCAAATAAACTGGTTGAATTCTGAGGATGACGTCGAACTCGATGCCTATGACATGCAGATAGCAGTGGGACCGACCTGGAAACTGAGCGATACACTCTCTATCTATGGCGGCCCGTTTGTGCACTTGATAGACGGAGAGATTTCGGATGACAATGGAGATCTCGAGGAGGATTCGGCATTCGGTGGTTACGTCGGCGCAGAGGCCGCATTGGCCGATAACACTTCCCTGTTTGGGGAGGTCCAGTTCACCGGCGCTGGTTGGGCCATCGGCACGGGCATAAGCTGGAAGTTCTAACCGCGAGCACGCTGCTTGATAGTATCGGAAGCTTGTTTTTAGGACAAGATGTCTGATGAAAGTAAAAGTATAACAAAATGCAAAACGCGAAAATCGAATATGTTCTATATCGGTTGAATAAGGAGCTTCATCGATTTATCGATACCGTTGGTGACGTTCCTTATGTCGCCCTGCCTTCGGAGAAGCCAGAAGTTATTTGCTTTGCCGGGAAAATCACGGAATTAACCGGCTATGATGCCAATGAAATCCTGGCTGATAGAGAACATTGGGAAAATATGGTTCACCCCGATGATTGTGAGCGAGTTTTTGCAGCTTTTGCCAGATGTAAAAATGAGGGTATGCCCTTCAACATAGAGTATCGAATTGTCCATAAGGACGGCTCGCTGCGTTATGTCAACGATAAGGGTGAGCCAGTTTTTGACAACAAAGGCGAAATAACCCAAGTTGAAGGTGTAATAACCCCGCTCGGAGAAGGCACAAAACCAGAAAGTATTCCATTATTGGAAATTAAAGAAGTGCCAATGTTCAATAATGTACATTCAACCGATTTTCAAAAGGTTTAAGAATTTCAGAAAGGAGATTTGGAATGGTAATGGCAATAGCAGAAGACATGAAGAAACTGACGGAGAATATCATTGCCTCCAGTGATATTCGGCTAAAGGCGGTTGGTGGGATAGTGGCTGATACCAACGACTTGCTGGGAGGTTTCGCCAGGGACAGGGGCAAAATGGCCAAGGAACAAGCCAGGGATTTGGCTGGTTTTGTAAATGGCTTGTCAAAGGAGGTGCAAAGCTTTCTCGGCAAGTTCCAAAAGGACCATCAGCAGATGAGTAAGGAACAGGCAAAGAGTTTAGCCGATTTTGTTAAGAATATTACTGAAGACGTAGGTTCGATGCTGGACGGTTTCCGGAAAGCCCGGAACGAGATGTCGGAAGAACTCAAAGACAGGCTTGCTAAAGAAGTGAAAGAAATTGAGACTTATGTTGCAAACAAGCTCAAAGAATTCAACAAGGATCATGCTGATATGAGCGAGGCGCTCAAAAAGGAACTGAATGGCTATGTAATGGGTATCGTTAAGGAAACCAGGGGGTTCTTGAAGGAGTGCAGCTCTGAGATGGCACAGGCAAGGAAGGCCTGGCAAAGCATGTCTGCCACGATGGCCAAGGCAAGAAAAGCCGGTTTTAAGATTGATGCTGGAAAAAAGGTAACCACAGTTGGCCAGGGCAATAAGAGAAATGCCAAGAAGAGCAAAAGCAGCAGGCACCCCGTTCACGCTGGTGTTTAGGTAATTGTTATTGGGGATATCGGGCGGTCTTTGGTGAAAAGGCCGGGCAGGTGTGAATGCAATCTCAAGGATGGGGTAAATTATGAGCAGGATAACGTGTGCTTTTTGTAAAGGTTTGGGCAAGGACCCTTTCAACCTGTTATCCGAGCTTGCTGTCTGCCAGGTCTGTAATGGCACTGGTAAAGTTCACGTCGAGGCCCCCATCACTGAGTGTGCATTTTGTAAAGGCACCGGAGTCCACCCTCATACACGAAACTGCTGCTCTGCCTGTGAAGGCAAGGGCAGCGTAACGTATAGGGGGGCCAAGGAACAATGTCCTGAGTGCAACGGTAAGGGCCATAAAGCGAGTGAAAACCTTCCATGCAGTGTTTGCGGCGGTAAAGGTTTTATTAAAAAAGCAGGTGTTCTGGAAGAATCTGTACAAGGAGGTACTGCAAAATGATTGACGAAATGACAACGGTATTGGAACCGGCTCCAATGACGGACTTTGTGGAAACAAAGTACATTAAGGATGTCACCAACAGGGCCCTTTCTTACATTAAGGCGGGGTTTCCGGTGCATTTCAGGGGCCCTTCGGGTACCGGCAAGACGACATTGGCAATGCACCTGGCAAGCAAGATTAAAAGACCGGTTGTAATGATTCACGGAGACGAGGAGTTCACTACGTCTGACCTGGTCGGCGGCGAGCATGGCTATAGAATCAGAAAAGTTGTGGACCGCTTTATCTCCAGGGTGCTGAAAACAGAAGAAGATATGGTAAAGCGCTGGGTGGATAACCGCCTGACCGTCGCCTGCAAGTATGGATTTACCATGATTTATGATGAGTTCACGCGTTCCCGGCCGGAGGCAAATAATATTCTTTTGTCTATCTTACAGGAGAAGATGATGGATTTGCCGGTTGGTCGTGGCGGTGAGGACCCGTATTTAAGGGTGGACCCTGATTTTACTGCCATTTTCACATCAAATCCCGAGGAGTATGCCGGCGTGCATCGCAGTCAGGACGCCTTGAGGGACAGAATGATAACAATGGACCTGGATTACTTTGACTATGATACCGAACTGGCAATCACCCAGGCCAAAGCCAAGCTGTCCAGGCAGGACTGCCAGATAATAGTAAACATCGTAAGGGGTCTGAGGGAATCGGGAAAGTGTGAATTTGCACCCACAGTTCGAGGATGCATCATGATTGCAAAGACCCTGAAGGTGCAAAACTTAACTCCTTCCAGGGCCAGTAATGTTTTTACGCAAATGTGTGAAGACATATTAGCTTCCGAGACAAGCCGGGTCGGCTCAAAAACAAATCAGGACAGGGTTAAAAAAGTGGTAAGAGAGCTTGTGGCAAAAGAACTTGGAACACAAAAGAATATAGATATCCCCCTAAGAGCCAGCCAAGGGAATGTTGTTCTAAGTCAGGGAAAAATAGAAAGCCTAGTTGGGGCAAAATAAAAAGACAAGGAGACCTATCAAATGAAGGGAATAATGCAAACCCAGGGTGTTGAGAACATAAAAAGCATCCATTCTATAGGTGCGAGGTCTATCCCGAAGGTACAAAGATCGAGCCATCTGGACTTGTATGTGTTTGAAAGAGAAAAGGATAGATTGGAAAAAGAAGTATTTGTGTTAAATAAGAGAACAAGCAGGGCCAAAAGGCAATTAGACAGTGTTTACCTGCGAATAAAAAAACTGCAAAAAGAAATATATGAGGAGCAGGAGATTAAAACTTATAGAAGTGTACCTACAAAGCCGCTCAAGACAATGGCTATAAATTATTGATTAATGCGGAAGATAGGTCGGTATGTATTGGAAAACGTTTGACTGGAAAAGCAAAAAAGTCGGCCAAAGAGGCGAGGTCCTTGATAAGGTGGTTTATAGATGTGGATTTTGCAAAGGTGCCGGACTTGTATCTTCTAAAGGAAACGCAAGGTGTCTTATTTGTTCAGGTGACGGAACCGTAAGAGTTGCAGCACCGGCTGTTATCTGTGCTTATTGTAATGGAGAAGGCAGAGCCAATTTGAATAGAGATCTTAGCTGTAGTGTTTGTAAGGGCAAGGGCGTTGTGACAATAGAGTGTAAAGAAATTCAGAACTGCACGGCATGCAAAGGAACGGGCAAAGAATGCAACGGCGGCCTTCCCTGTTTAATGTGCAAAGGAAAGGGTGTGGTCACAAAACAGACAACAGGAGCAGTATTATGACAATAGACCAAGTACGTGAAGCAATCAGGAGCTTTTTTGAAAAGACTTTTGGCAGGGACGCGAAAGTAATAAAAATAACAAAATCCGAGGATGGCTGGGTAGGTGAAGCCGAGATTTATGAAGAGAGTTCATTTATTAAATCTCTGGGCATACCTACCAGAATGCAGGACAGAAATACTTATGAGATTAAACTGACCGATACCCTGGAAGTGACTTCTTATACACGAAAAGAGGAAGCCGCAACAGCAGGATAAAAACAAGAGGCATTAAAGAATGGCTGAGCAAAAGATGATGCACGCTACCCAGGCCACGAATCTGGCTGACATCCTGGAAAGGGTCTTAGACAAAGGAATTGTTATCGCCGGTGACATAAAGATTCAAATTGCCGACATTGACCTGCTCACCATTAAAATACGGCTTCTGGTTGCCTCTGTGGATAAGGCAATGGAGATGGGAATAAACTGGTGGCAGCAGGACCCCTATCTTTCGTCAGAGGCTTCTTATGTCCCCGCAGACGCAAAAGGGGCAAGGTTAGAAAAAGAAAATAAAATCTTGAAGAACAGATTAGAGCGAATAGAAGCAAAGATAAGATAACAAGAAAAGGAGATTCGTCAATGGCTAAAGACAAGAAGAAAAAAGATGAAGAAAACGAAGGGCTGAATATCGATTTCGGTATAGGAAAACTGAGTTTGGGGGGTCTATTCAAGGGTATCGAGAATCTTGTTGACATGGCCGCTAAATTGGAGAAAGCAGGCGGTGAAATCAATAAAGAAGGCGAAATTGACTTCAGTCACCTTAAAAAAGGTATGAAAGGGGTGTTTGGGTTTTCCATAAAGACAGCGGTGGGAGGCAAGCCCGTAGTTGAGTCGTTCGGAAATGTCAAAAAGACTCCTGAAGGACCTAAAGTTGAAGAAGAAAGAGAACCTATTATTGATGTCTTTGATGAGAAAGACGAGGTTCGAATCTACGCTGAGATGCCGGGGGTCAACGAAGCGGATATAAAGCTGGATTTGAAAGAAGACATCCTGGATATCTCGGCACAAACCGGGGACAGGAAGTATCACAAGGAGATTTTGCTCCCTGCAAAGGTGCAGGCCGGCACACTGACATCTTCATACAACAACGGTATCCTGGAAATCAAGGTGAAGAAGTAAATGGGATTGAAAGGACTCAAAGAAACCTCATTGAAACTGATTTTGTTCGGCGGCAAGGGCGGCGTAGGAAAGACGACGTGCGCGTGCAGCACGGCCATTTACCTGGCCGAGGATTTCAAGACGTTGCTTTTTTCTACCGACCCGGCGCACTCTCTTGCGGATAGTTTGGGCCAGAGAATCGGAAATGAAGTGAGCGAAGTGAAAGGGATAAACAGTTTAAGCGTCCTGGAGATAGATGTCCAAAAAAAACTTTTAAGGTTCAAAACAGAACATGAAGACCAGATAAGAAAGGTCATATTGACCGGGACCAACCTGGATGCCGAGGATGTCGAATCAGTGTTTGCCCTGCCCCTTCCGGGTATGGATGAAGTAATGGGGCTTAAAACGGTGGTTGATTTGATGGGCGAGGCGAAGTTCGACAAATACGTGGTGGATACGGCGCCCACCGGGCACGCTTTACGACTTTTGGCTTCGCCCGAGCTGTTGGATGACTGGATAAAGGTGATAGCGAAGATGAGATGGAAGTACAGATATGTAGCTGAAACGTTTGGTGGAAAATACACGCCTGATGAGGCGGATGATTTTTTGCTGACTATGAAGAGGTCGGTAAAGAGGATAGAAGACGTGCTACACAGCCAGGACGCAAGCGAGTTCGTGGCGGTTACAATCCCGGAGGAGATGGCGATTTTAGAGACGGAAAGATTAATAGCCGGCCTGGGCAGACACGGGATAAAGGTCAGGCAACTCGTAATAAACAATGTTTTGCAGTCGGACGGCTGTGAGTTCTGCAGGGAAAAAAGGAAATCACAGCACGAGCACATAACCCAGATGGGGGAAAAGTTCAAAGGATTAACAACGACGATTGTCCCCTTGCAGCCTCGAGAGGTTAAGGGCAGGGAGGCGCTGGTGAACTTTAAACAATTGCTGTTTAACTAACGATGGGAACGAAGGACGAAAATATGAGGCAATTGAAGGTCAAAGAGGCATTGCCTAAAGACGTGGGAAGGGCCATTGCCAGAATCGATCCAGAAGATATGAAGGGGCTGGGCCTGGAGGTGGGGCAGATAGTAGAGATAGAAGGTAAAAGGAAAACCGCTGCCAAGGCGATGCCCTGTTACGCGGCTGACAGGGGAAAGAATATCATTCAAATAGACGGCATTACGAGAGAAAATGCCAAAGTCGGTCTTGATGAAAAGGTAACGATTCAGAAAAGCGAAAGTGAACCTGCCAAGAAAATCACACTTGCCCCTTTGACAGACGGAGGCGGGCTACAAAAAGAGAAGGACGCGGAGTACATTGGTTCTTTGATAGAAGGTTTACCCTTAACGAGCGGTGATAAAATAAGGGCGAGATTGTTTGGCACCAAGACCTGTGATTTCATGGTGGAAGACACGGTGCCGGATGGCGTGGTATCAGTCAGCCCTGCAACCCTGATAAGGGTAAAGTCAAAGGAGGGCAAAATTGAGAAAGCCAAAATATCCTATGAAGATATCGGTGGGCTTGGTACGCAGGTCCGGCGAATAAGAGAGATGATTGAGCTGCCTCTCAAATATCCCGAGGTTTTTAACCGGCTTGGTATCGAAGCCCCCAAAGGAGTCTTTATGTATGGCCCGCCGGGGACGGGCAAAACATTAACCGCTCGAGCCGTGGCTAATGAGACAGATGCATATTTTGTCAGCATAAGCGGCCCCGAAATCATGGGCAAATTTTACGGCGAATCTGAAGCTCGCTTACGAAGTATCTTTGAAGATGCCCAGAAACATGCACCTGCCATAATTTTTATTGATGAGATAGATGCTATCGCGCCCAAGCGAGAGGATATGGGAAGTGAAAAGCAGGTTGAAAGACGTGTTGTCTCTCAGCTTCTGGCGCTGATGGATGGTTTGGAATCACGCGGCCATGTTATCGTTATAGGTGCGACGAATATTCCCAATACCATCGACCCTGCTCTAAGGCGACCAGGTCGTTTTGATAGAGAGATTTCTATCCCTATACCTGATAAAAATGGGCGGTTAGAGATTTTGGAGATTCATACGAGAGGGATGCCTTTGGCTAAAGATGTTGACGTGGGAAAATTAGCCGGAATTACTCATGGTTTTGTCGGGGCGGATTTGGAGGCGTTGGCCAGAGAGGCGGCTATGTCGGCTTTGCGAAAGATTCTGCCAAAGATTGATTTCGAACTGTCGGACATTCCTTATGAAACGCTGCTCAAATTGGAAGTGACGATGGATAATTTCTTCGAGGCGATGAAGGAAATAGAGCCATCTGCAATAAGGGAAGTATTTGTTGAAGTCCCGGATGTAAAGTGGTCTGATGTGGGCGGCCTTGAGAATATCAAGCAGGAACTCAAAGAGGCAGTTGAATGGCCGCTTAAATATCCAGACGTATTCAAGAAGGCTGGCACCAATCCATCTAAAGGGATTTTGCTTTATGGCAAACCTGGAACCGGCAAGACACTTTTGGCCAAGGCGGTAGCTAATGAAAGCGGTGTCAATTTTATCTCTATTAAAGGGCCACAGCTTATCAGCCGATACGTCGGAGAATCGGAACGAGGAGTAAGGGAAACATTTAGAACAGCAAAGCATGCCGCACCAACAATACTTTTTCTTGATGAGATAGACAGTCTTGTACCCAGAAGAGGTTCAAGCTCCACTGATGCCCATGTAACCGAAAGAGTGATAAGTCAATTCCTGACCGAGATGGACGGAATTGAAGAGCTCAAGGGAGTCGTGGTTTTAGCTGCGACAAACAGGCTGGATTTGGTTGACCCTGCGATATTGCGGAGCGGCAGATTCGACTTTTTGTTTGAGTTGCCTCTGCCTGACGAGAAAACCAGAGAAGAAATTTTCAAAATACATACGAAAAACAAGCCGCTTGCCGAAGATGTTGATTTGACAAAGTTAGCTAAAGAAGCCGATGGCAGAACCGGTTCTGATATTGAATTTGTTTGCCGAAAGGCCTCGATGCTCGCGGTAAGAGAGTATATTGAACGCAACTCGGCAGAGAACAAAGCGACCCTGGAAGGAGAACTAAAAGTCTCACGGCAGCATTTTGACCAGGCGCTTAAAATGCTGAAAGAACAAAATGGCAGGTAAGAAATAAAGGGAAGGCGAAATGTTGAGCATTACAGGGAAATATATTTACGGCGTCATAAACTCCAACGCCGAAGAGTTTTTTGATCTGGGCGAGATTGCTGCCTTTGAAGATATCTGTCCCTCCAAAAACCCCATAGAAGTTACAGATGAAAACCATGCCTATACTGTTTGTTTTCAGGATATAGCGGCAGTAGTAAGCGACTCGGAAATAGTCGATTACCGCCACATGCCCAAAGAAACTTTGGCCAGATTGCTTGTCAGCCATCAGCAACTGATAGAAAAGGTAATGACAAGGCATACCATTATCCCAATGAGGATAGGGACTTTTGCCGGTAATGATGAAGAGGTAAGGCAGATTCTATCCAAAGGGTACAGGACAATCACAGACATTTTTGAAAGGGCAAAAGACAGCATCGAGATAGATGTGGTGGCGACGTTAAGCGATTTTGAATCTTTCCTGCGGGAAATTTCAGGGGAAGAAGAAATAAAGCAGTTCAAACAATCACTCCTGGGTAAAAAAAGCGGTGTCACTATAGACGACCAAATGAGGATTGGCCTTTTGGTTAAAAAGCACGCAGACAAGGGAAAAGAAGTATTTGCCGGCCAAATACAAACCGCCCTGGGTGAAATAGCTCAAAATTTCAAGGTGCATGACCTTATGGATGACAAGATGGTGCTTAACACCGCGTTTCTTATAAGTCAAACCAGGCAGGGAGAATTTGAGCATAAAATAGATGAGCTCAATGATAAATTCGGGGAGAAATTGAACTTTAGATGTGTGGGGCCGCTGCCTCCATACAGTTTTTATACCCTGGAGGTAAAAAGGCCGCAATTTGAAGAAGTGAACTGGGCAAGGAAAAAATTGGGACTTGTGGACGATTTTGTAACCGCCAATGAAATCAAAAAGGCCCACCTTAAAACAGCGTTGGCCTGCCATCCCGATAAAAACCCGGGCACGCCGGACATAGAGCAGAAGTTTGACGAGATGACCAGGGCTTACAAGATACTCCTCGATTATTACCGGGCTTCCAGTCAGTCCGAACACAACGAGGGCTGTTACTTTAATGAGCAGGCATTCGAAAAGAACGCGGTGCTGGTTACGACGATGGGGTAGTATGGAAAAGCAAGGTAAATACATTTACTGCATTATTGAGACGAAACAAGAGCGTAATTTCGGCCCCGTCGGTATTGGAGGCAGAGGCGACGAAGTTTTGACCATTGGTTACGACGACCTGAGCATGGTAGTGAGCAACTATCCCTTAACCAAAATTACGGCAAACAGGGAAAACATGCTGACTCACCAAAAGGTGATTGAGGAGGTAATGAAAGAGTTCGACGGCGTGCTTCCCGTTCGGTTTGGAACCATCGCCTCCGGCGCCGATGAAGTAAGAAATCTGTTGGATAGAAGATACAGAGAATTCAAGACCGCCTTAGGGGATATGGGTCACAAAGTAGAATTAGGCGTCAAGGGCATATGGAAAAACATGGATGCCATTTTTAGCGAGATTGTGGAAGAAAATGAGGCAATAAAAAATCTAAAGAGGGCTTTGGCGGAAGGAAACAGCAATGATATGCAGGCAAAAATGGGCCTTGGGCGAATGGTCAAAAAGGCGTTGGACGAAAAAAAGGAAAAGCAGGCAGGGGAAATCGTGGACAGATTGAGGAGAACATCTTACGAGCACATACTTAATAATACCATCGGCGACGAGATGTTTATGAATGCCTCCTTTTTGGTGGATAAGGGCAGAGAGAAGGAATTTGACAACATTATAGAAGACTTAAGCGACGAGTATAAAGACAGAGTAAGGTTTATGTATGCAGGACCTCTGCCGGTATTTAATTTTGTCAATATTGTCATCTATCCTGAAGAATGGGAAAAATAGAAATGGACGTAACGACAAAGCAGGGCAAATACATATATTGTGTCATAGAGTCAGGCGGGCCCCAATCATTCGGGCCGTTTGGTATTGGAGGGCGAGGCGACCAACTGCATACAATTTGTTTTAATGGTGTAGCTGCACTGGTCAGTGACGCCCCCTTGGGGAAATACCGGGTTTCGCGGGAGAATTCGCTTGCCCACGAAAAGGCCATTGAGACGGTAATGGCCGAATATGCGGTCCTGCCTGTGAGATTTGCAACAGTTGCGGAGGATGAAGAAAAGGTCGGGAGAATACTGCTAAAAGAGCATGATAGATTTAAAGACCTGTTGGCCGGCATTAAGAACAAAACCGAGCTTGGTCTTAAAGCAATATTTGAAGAAACAGTTATTTATAAGGATATTCTTGAAAAGCACGAAGATATACGGTTGCTAAAAGGGAAAATTGCAGCGATTGCTTCTGAAAAGTCCCATTATCATCGTATGGAGATAGGGAGAATGGTGGAGGAAGCCCTGCGGAAAGAAAGGGAGATTGTCAAGGATGATATTATAAACACGCTCTCGCCGCTGGCGGTTGAGGTCAAGACAAACAATACGTATGGCGAAATGATGATTGTTAATGCGGCCTTTTTGGTGGAAAAGGAAAAAGAAGCGGACTTCGACCGACAGGTTCAACAACTCGGGGGCAAATATGCCGGGAAGGCGACATTCAAATATGTAGGGCCGCTGCCTCCGTTTAATTTTGTAAATATCGCGATCAATACGGAGGACTACTGAAGATGTTTTTAATCGACAGCATACTGCTTGCTCCGTTAAAGGGCGTGATATGGATGGGCCAAAAACTCGGCGATATGGCACAAACGGAACTAACTGACAAAGGACGCATAAAAGAAGAACTGATGGCGTTACAACTGCAATTCGAGCTCGATGAGATAAATGAGCAGGAATATGACAGACGCGAGAAAGAGCTTTTGGACCGGCTGGACGCTATCACGAAATCGGAAGAACAGGAGATACAAAAATGACAAGTATAGAAGATGCCCGAAGAATAGCTGTTGAGTTTTTGCAGAAGTCACTTGGCGTAAAAGATGTCAAGGTAATCGGGGCGACTAAAATCAGTGACGGCTGGGATGTAGAAGCCGAGGTTTATGAGGAAAGCTCCTTCTTGAAATCCCTCGGGCTTCCAAGTCGGATTCAGGACCGCAACAGCTATACCGTGAAGCTCAACGACGGCCTGGAAGTTGAATCTTACGAGCGCCTTGGGCATGCGGCAGCAGCCAGATAATTTGCAAAATTGAAAAGATGAGAAATAACGATGAACGGTCTGTATCTTTATTGTCTTAGAGAGGAAACCAGGGACTCTCCAGCCATTTCTGCAAAAGGCATTGATGGAAAGGGAGAGATTCTCATTTTTCCTTATCGCGAGCTGGAGGCGGTAATCAGCAGGGTTTCCTTGGATGAATTCGGCTCCGAAGAGATTCAGAGAAAGGCACGGGAAGACCTAAACTGGATTAAGGAAAAGGGTGTTGCCCACGAGAGAGTCATAGAAGAAGCGATGATAAACAATGGCAAAGTCATAAGTGTGGTTCCGATGAGATTTGGCATCATTTTTAAGGATGAGGCCAAATTAACAGAGACGTTGGATAGCAATTATACCGGCATCAAAAGGGTTTTGGAAAATATTCGAGACAAACAGGAGTGGGGCGTTAAGGCATATCTGATGGACACGGGAAAATTCGTGCAGGCCTTAAAAGAGAAAAATGAAACGGTTAAAGAAAAAGAGAAAGAAATTGCCTCTTTACCCGAGGGTATCGCCTTTTTTATGGAAGAGGAGCTGAAACGGGTTATCGCCCAGGAAGTGGATATGGAATTAAACAACAGCGCAAACGCCCTGTTCGACAGGTTGGCAAGGCAGGCCGCGGCCTCCGTAAAATGTAATATTTTGGCAAAAGAGCTTACAGGCAAACGCGAACCTATGGTTCTCAACGCTGCTTACCTGGTGAGTGAGGGAAAAATCGAAAGTTTTAAGCACGAAGTTCAAGGGCTAAAACAGCAGCTATACGAAAAAGGACTTTGCCTTGAGTGCAGTGGTCCATGGCCCGCTTTTAATTTTACAGGATACTAAAACTATGACTGGTTTGGTAAACACGGAAGTTCGCAGAAGCAACAATGTAACATTGGTAGATGTCCTGGACAAAGTTCTTGAAAAAGGGGCGGTTATCAATGGAGATATAGTAATAAGTGTTGCTGACGTTGACCTTGTCTTTCTGGGTTTGCGGCTTATCCTCACCTCCGTCTCCAAAGCTGAAGAAGTATCAGGTAAGAATTTAGGCAATCACGACAACGGCCTTACCCCTGAAGATATGGACTACATAGGGAAATTGCAGAAAGAGATTAGAAGAGCTGAAGAAAACATTCCCAAACTTATTGACCTTGGCAGCCCCAGGAAGACGGAGCAGGGCTTGGCCAAGCTGATATTGACTTTGGTTGAGCTCATAAGAAGACTCATGGAAAAAGAGGCCTACAGAAGGGTGAAGAGAGGAAGTCTTTCTTCTACCGAAATTCAAAAATTAGGACTGAGTCTGAAGGCGGTGAAGAAAAAGATAGAGGAGATTCAGATGATTTTTGGCATCGCAGACGAAGAATTAAATTTAGATTTGGGCCCTTTAGGTAATTTGATGTGAAGGTAACGAAGAATGAAAGAGAAGAAGCCAATATGAATTGTTTGAGATTTCAAAAACAAGAGGATGCAATTGGCGGTATTATAGCAGGAATTAACCAGGCAGGCGACATCGCAGGCAAAGCAGAGCTTGCCAGTACCTTGCAGCAGGAGGTGGAAGTGCTTCTTTCCTGCCGCGACTATGACCATAATAGCGATGACTGCACAAGTTGCCACTTCCATGCAAACGTGCGAAAAAGGGTGGCTGGTTTGTTCATAAGAGCCAAAAAACTGGGATAATAAAAAGCGGGGGCAATCCGATGTCCGAACAAAAAATGATGCACGCTACCAACGCCACGAATCTGGCTGATATCCTCGAGAGGGTATTGGATAAAGGAATTGTTATTGCAGGCGACATAAAGATTCAAATTGCCGACATCGACCTGCTCACCATTAAAATACGGCTTCTGGTCGCCTCCGTGGATAAAGCGATGGAGATGGGCATAAACTGGTGGCAGCAGGACCCTTACCTGTCTTCGGGGGCAAAGGGGGGTGATATTGAACAGGAAAACAGAGAGTTGAGAAAGAAATTAGAGCGCAATGAAGAGCTCAAAAAGCGATTAGAACGTGCTGAGGCAAAGGCAACTTAAAAATGAGAACGCTCATTTACGTCCCGATTATACATACCAGCGCTGACCTCGGCTCCATCGCCGGCGATGTAACTAAAAGAGGTATAGCGGGCTTGGGTGAAGAAATCTGGGCAAAGCATAGGAACACGGTTGATGGGTTTTGGGATGCCATATCGAGGTATTTTGATTCGGTCGACGTAACAGGGACGAAGATATATCAGGATGGGATGGTTGCCGAAGGCGAGGTAGGGAAGAAAATAGTTGAAGACACAGCCAAAGCAGGGAGCAAGAATTACCAGTTGGTGTTGAATCTTCTTGACAGAGGGGCGGTCCTGGTTAAAACCGAGGATTTTATGCTTGTTAAGCGGGAGTACTACAGGTTGCTTGGCATAACTCTGGCAAAGACAATTGTGCAGAAAATAATAGCACTGATAAGATACAAACTGGTCAAAGGCATACTGCTGAAGAAAAGGGACGCTTTTATTGCCGCAAGGATAGACGAGACCCTCGGGTCAGGCGAAAAAGGAATTTTGTTTATCGGGGCCTTTCACAATGTCAAAGAAAAGCTTCACAAGAGCATCCACGTTAGAGAAATTAAAGACCAGGAAAAAGTAAGAAAATACCAGAGCTTGCTACTTTTTCACAAAAAGCATAAGGACCAATTTGACGGATTGGGGGAATACCTCATTTCAGATGTCGCCTTATGAAAACCGGCGGTCTTTCTCTCTGGTGGATGCGGTGCAGATTGAGTGGTGGGTAGGGTAGTATCAGGAGACCAGGGGGCGTAGGGATTGAATCTTTAGGGAATCCTCTCTGCCATTGAGTCCTGTCAAGCCATTGAAGCAATCTTTGAACGTCTTAATGGCATTGGTTTTAATGCCTTCAAGACGATATGGCAGAAAGGTAACGGAGCAGGAGGGATTCGAACCCCCGTCACCCAACGGGTGAAACGGTTTTCAAGACCGTCGCCATCAGCCGCTCGGCCACTGCTCCAAGATTACTATATTTATATACTCGGCTAACCAAAATTGCGAGTCCATTAAAAACGTTTTTCCGCTTCCAAGTTCAAAGGCGTTAGCTGGCACAGGAAGCTCAAAAAATGGAAGGCCCGGATTCACGTCGATGGCAAGGATATCGATATTGGCTTTTTTGATAACGAAGATGATGCGGCCCGGGCATACGACGCGGCAGCGAAGAAATATCATGGGGAATACGCGAAATTGAACTTTGATAGTTAATCATTCTTCACGCGTGCACCCAGGGTGAAACTCATAGCTATATTATGGATAAGGACGCCTCATCTCGCCACAGGCGAGCAAGATACGGCGGGCAAGCAAGCTCGTGGTTAAAAACCTTCGTGTTTTTGTGTCTTCAGGGCTGATTTTTTGGCAAAAAAACCGCTTGCAGGGCTTACAAACCGCCCATATAATGTTGCCACACCGAATGACGATATACTTTTATCGAGCGACGAGGCACGAGCCACGAGCGGCGAGTTCGATGCGGGTGTAGCTCAGGGGTAGAGCGTCACGTTGCCAACGTGAATGTCGTGAGTTCGAATCTCATCACCCGCTTTATCAAAATAGCGTCGGCGAGTTACCGGCTAAATGAGTAGTTTGGCGTTGGTCGCCGATGCGTTTAAGCAAGCAAAGGGGAAAAAATATGGCTGAGGGAACGGGATTTCCTGAAGCCATATTCGTTTATTACAGCAAGACAAACAATAATCTAACCGGAGAAGAGTATGGCAGAGCAACAAGAGCAAACAGCCGGAAAAAACACGGTAACAATCGAACAGGCGGGCCCCTGCAAGAAGAAGGTCATCGTCGAAATCCCGCATGAGACGATAACAAAGGCCACTGACGAGCAATATGAGACGTTCCGCAGAGAGGCGCTGGTGCCGGGCTTTCGGAAAGGCCATGCTCCGAGAAAACTATTGGAGAAGCGATTCGGCAAAGACGTCAGCGAGCAGATAAAACTCAAGATGCTGGCCGACGCAAGCGAGGCCGCAATAAAGGATAGCTCGTTGAACATCCTGCGTGAGCCGGAAATAGACCACGAAAAGATAGAGCTGCCCGCAGATGGGCCGATGAAGTTCGACTTTGAGGTCGAGGTCAGGCCGGAGTTTGAGCTGCCTGTACTCGAAGGCATCGCGGTGGAGAAACGAAAACTGAATGTTACCGACGGCCACGTTGACAGGGAAATAGAGATGCTTTGCAAATGGTCGGGCACGTGGACGCCGAAAGAAGCAGGCAAGGTGGAGCTTGAAGACCAGGTCGTCGCGGATTGTTTGCTGAATATCGAAGGTCAGGAGCAGAAGTTAGACAATATTGAGATACAAGCCAAGCCGAACGGCCTCGTCGGGGAAATCCCCGTCGAAAAGCTCGACGACCTTTTGGTCGGGGCAAAGTCAGGAGACGTCAAAACCACCGAAGTAACGGTGCCCAAGACATACTTCAAAGAAGAACTCCGCGGCAAAAAGGTCGATATCCGGATTATCATCAAAGACATCAAATGGCTGAAACCCGCGGAACTGAACCAGGACCTCATAACCAAATTCGGCGTCGCCACCGAAAACGAGCTGCGAGAGGCAATCCGCAAGCGTCTGCAAAGCCGGCTCGAAAGCCGGGTCAAAACCGATATGGCCGAGCAAATCTACAAATACCTCTTGGACAAAACCACCTTCGATTTGCCGGTCGAGGTCGTCGCGGACCAGACCGCTGCGCTGCTCCGCCGGCAATATATGAACCTTATGATGCAGGGCTTACAGCGAGAGCTAATCGACCAGCATATCGACCAACTGAAGGCGAGCTCCGAACAGCAGGCCCAGCAACAGCTAAAAATATACTTCATAATGGATAAGGTCTCCGACAAATTAGGCATCCAGACAACGGAGGAGGAAATCAACGGCCACATCGCACAATTGGCCATCCAGAAAAAAATACGGCCGGAGCGACTAAGAGAAGAAATGCAGCGTGACGGGTCCTTAGAGGAGTTCAAATTACAGGTGCGGGAGGAGAAATGCGTCGCTAAACTGCTCGAAACGGCAAAAATTACCGAGGTCGAGGCGAAGCCGGAAGCTCCAAAGCCCCATCCCGTAAGACACAAGAAAACAGCCGAAAAACCAGTCGAAAAACCGGCAAAAAAGGCCGCCGCCCCTGCAAAACACGCTGCTGCCAAGGCCCCTGCCAGGGAAAAATCGGCTAAAAAGACCAAACCAACAGCCCGAAAAAAGAAAACCTGAGCGTAAGAATATCCGATAAGTATCAGAGCATAAGAGCACAGATGCCCAAGTGCAAAGGTCTTATGCACTTATGACTTTTGACTTATGATTTATTAAGGGGAAAGCTCGATGTTCACCAACGACCCTGACAGGCGTATTAAAATTGCCCATTCCTACGACCAGTATGGGCCGGGAAGTCCTCACTACCAGCAATTTCGCCAGATGAGCTTAGACGACCTGCTGCTGGAAAACCGCATCGTTTTTCTCATCGGGGAGATTAGCTACGCGCGTGCCGCCGAGGTCATTATGAAAATCCTTTACCTCGAAAACCAGAAACGCAACGCCGAAATCAACTTATACGTCAACTCGCCCGGCGGCAGCGTGGACGACACAATGGCGATTTACGACACAATGCAGTTCATCAGTTCCCCCATCTCCACCTATTGCATCGGCAGGGCGCAGTCGGGTGCGGCGATTGTGCTCGCCGCCGGCACTAAAGGCAAACGCTTCGCATTGCCGCACGCCAAGGTGATGCTGCATCAGCCGTGGGGCGGGGTTTATGGGCAGGCGGCGGACATCAAAATCCAGGCGGAGGAAATCCTCAAGGCAAAGCAAATGATAAGCCAGCTCTTGGCCAAGCACACGGGGCAACCGGTTGAGAAAATAATCGCGGAGACCGAAAGAGACAGATATATGACCGCGGAGGAGGCCAAGCAATACGGCCTAATCGACGAGGTGTTAAAGCTCGAAGATGCGGGGAAACAGAAGTCGGAAGAGAAAAAACAGTAACCACAGAGAGAGCGAAACTATGACAGTTGACCAGAACTTAGTGCCCATAGTAATCGAAAAGACCGGCCGGGGCGAACGGGCATACGATATTTACTCGCGGCTGCTCAAGGACAGAATCATTTTTTTGAGCGGGCCTATAGATGATTCGTCTGCCAACCTCATAATTGCTCAAATGCTGTTTTTGAGCAATGAGGACAGTAAGACGGACATCCATCTTTACATCAACTCGCCGGGCGGTGGAATCACGGCGGGCCTTGCGATATACGACACAATCCAGTTTTTGCGATGCGACGTGGCGACATATTGCGTAGGGGCGGCGATGAGTATGGCGGCGGTGTTATTAGCCGGCGGCAAACCAGGGAAGCGCTTCCTGCTGGCAAACAACAGGATACTTATTCATCAGCCGTTGATTACGGGCGAGCTGATTGGGCCGGCCACCGACCTGGACATCGAGGCAAAAGAAATCCTTCGCCTCCGCGAACGGCTTTATCAAATACTCGCCAGGCACACGGGACAATCGCCGGAAAAAATCGAAAAAGACTGCGACAGGAACCTCTGGCTTGATGCCGAAGAGGCGATAAAGTACGGGCTTGCGGACAGAATTTTACAAAAGGCGCCCGAAGTAGTAAAAAACGCCGATAAAGAATAGTGATTTGTGAATGATGTTCTTAGTTCGTAGTTCGTTGTTCGTTGTTTCCCGACTTGTCGGGATTCAGTTGTTCGTGCTGGTTTTCACAATCGGCTGCGAGAGTCCCGGCACACCGGCGAAATCCTCACCTTCGCAGCAGGTTCAGCAGCTCAACGAACAAAAAGCAGACCTGCAAAAACAGCTCGAAGCAGCTCGGACAGAAAAAGAGTGGCTTAGAAGACAGGTTGAGGCGCTCTCCAACCTGCCGGTCGATAAAAGGGCCGATGCGGTTTATCATCTGCAGGCGGTCAAAATCGGCAGATACACAAACCTCTACGACGAAAACAAAGACGGGAAAAAGGAAACGCTGATTGTCTATGTTCAGCCGGTCGATGAAACCGGGGATATTATCAAGGCGGCCGGAGGGGTGGATGTGCAACTGTGGGACCTGAATAAAAAGGAGAGCGAAGCGCTTATCGGCCAGTGGCTCACTGAGCCGAACGAGATTAAAAAGCTGTGGTTCGATTCAATTGCTATGACCAGTTACCGGTTTACCTTCGATGTCGCCGGCAAGGTGGAGAACCTTGACAAACCCCTGACCGTTAAGGTTGCCTTCACGGATTATCTTTCCGGCAGGACGTTCACCGAACAATTCATCCTTCGCCCCGAAAAAACCCCCGGCGCGCCGGGGGAGAATAAAAAGGCCATCAAGCAGTAATTTCCTACCACAAAGTCGCAAAGGCACGAAGTTATTTCTGATGGTTGATTTCTGATTGCTGATTTTTAACCGCAGAGCATGCACACCGGCCTACGAATTACCGGGGCAGAAAGACCGCAGAGTACAGCAAATTTCAAATCACAAATTCGAAATCCTCCTTCGCTTTCTCCTTCGCCGAGGCTTCGGAGAATCCGAAGCTACGGAGGACAAGTCCCAAACAAATCCGAAGCACCAAAGCAGTAATACGCATTCTGATTATTTCTCGTGCAATCGTAATTGTAGGGCGGGGCTTGCTTGTCCTCGAATGTCGTTGTCGGGGGCCCCGCCCTACGATTACCTACAAAGATGAATCGCACCCCGACAATAAGGCGGCAAAAGTTTTAAGTTTTCCCCGCACCTACTTTGCCCGTCGTAAAGGACCTGCCTTTGTTCTGACTTGTAATATACACAGCGGCCTCAGATGAGCGTTATTCGAGTTTGTAGGTAACTTCTGCGGTTTGCGTTGACCGGTTGCGGTTGCGCAGCTCGTATCGGCTGTGTCAAACGTCCACCATCGTTTCAGACGCAACCGTCCGCCGATTGACGAAACAATCAGCGCAACCGATAGACGATACACGCAACCACCCAAAAAAATGAATCGCACTCGGCCTCGAACTAAAGGGAGGCCGAGATTGCAAAGTAGGTGCGGGGTGAGTTAAAATGGCCGGTATGAAGGAATTTATCAATAAGATAATCTGCGGGGACTGCATTGAGGTCCTCGGCAAGGTGAGTGAGCCGTTTGCGGATTTGATATTTGCGGACCCGCCTTTCAACATCGGGTATAAATACGACAAATACCACGACGAGGTTGCCGGCGACAAATACATCGACTGGACAAGAGAATGGATGACCGCCTGCAAAAAGGTCCTCAAGCCCTCCGGCTCGTTTTATATCGCCATAGGCGACGATTACGCCGCTGAAATCAAGAGAACCGCCGACGAAATCGGGCTGGTGATGCGCAACTGGATAATCTGGCACTACACCTTCGGCCAACAGATGAAAAACAAGTTCGCCCGCGCTCATACGCACATTTTTTACTTCGTCAACGACGAAAAACATTTTACCTTCAATGACGATGCAGTGCGGATTATCTCGGACAGGCAAAAAATTTACAAAGACAAGCGTGCCAACCCAGCGGGCAAGATGCCTGACGACGTCTGGGACGAATATCCGCGCCTTTGCGGCACATTCGACGAGCGAACGAATTTTCCCTGCCAGATGCCTGAAAGTTTGCTCGCCCGCATAATCAGGACAAGCTCCAAGGAAGGCGATCGGGTGCTCGACCCGTTCAGCGGCTCAGGAACAACCGTAGTTGTAGCGCATAAATTGAAACGCAAATATACAGGTATTGAGATATCCGGTGAATATGTAAAAGAATCTAAAGACCGTATCGATAAATCAGAAGGATTCCCAATCGCAGGAGAAGGAAAACGAGAATGGAATGTCCATCTGGACGCCGAATTGAAATGGCTGTATCACGAAAACAAAATCCCCAGCGAGCGACTTATCGAAGACCCATACCTCCTAAGTTTATTTACTGATAAGTTCAACAACCGTATCGGGGAAACTCGAAACCCTTTTCAACCACTGGATGTCAAGAAGCACCTCGTCCAGTTAAGAAAGAGCGCAAAACTCGGGCCACTACGCGCCAACATAGAGTCAATCAGGGGAATCAATACCAAATCTGAGGGGACACTATGGAAAAGTGGGAAAGTGCGGAGATAGAGACGCTCAATCGCCTCTACAAAGAAAACAATATCCCGAGTGATCAACTTGTCAAAGACAAAGACGCACTTAAAAGGTTTGCAGACGCCTTCAATCAGAAAGTCAGTCTAGGAAAAAGTTTCAATGACAAAGAAGTCGCCGACCAACTCTTCAAATTACGTAAAAGTGGTAAACTTCCACGGATCAGAAAGTAGTGAGCATGAAGCTTACCAATAACCACAACATCCGCGAGACAACACGTTTCTTTCTTGCCTTTGTGGCCAGCGGGGTGATGCTGAGTTTGGCGCAGGCGCCGATAAGTATTTGGCCATTGGCGTGGGTGGCATACGTGCCTTTCATTCTGGCCTGCTCAGCAAAATCATTCACCGCGGAGAACGCCCGTCTCAACGAGGCGTCGAGCCGAGGTCGGACAGAGACCGCAGAGAAAAATAACAAATTCAAGAAAAAGGTTCCTGACACCTTTTTTCTGTGCCTTGTCGCTTATATTGTCGGGGCGTTTTACTGGTTAGGCAACATATACTGGATGAGTTTTGTTACGGTGAGCGGCTGGATTGCGTTTTGCCTTTATACCGCCCTGCTTTGGCCGATACTGGCGATAACACTTCGATGGTGCAGGATAAAACGAATACCGTTAATTATCGCTGTGCCGGTCTTAGTCGTCGGCACAGAGCAAATGCAGGGACTTTTCTTGGGCGGGTTTTACTGGCATCATCTCGCGCACAGCCAGTATGCAAACACCACGTTAATCCAGATTGCCGACACATTCGGCGCCGCGGGCGTTTCATTTCTGGTTGCGATGGTGAATGGGGTGATTGCGGAGATGTTCTTAGTTCGTAGTTCCCCTCGACCTCGCTCGGGACAGGCATTGTTCATTGTTTGTCGTTCATTGTTACTGTTCGCGGTACTATTCGGCGCAGTCGGTTATGGGAAATGGCGAATCGAGCAGACGGATAAGTTTATTACAGCGGGGCCGATAGTTGCGGCCGTGCAGACGAATATCCCGCAGTCGGTCAAGCAGTCGTTTGCGGCAGAAAAGCAGATTTTCGATGAGCTGCTCACTAACAGCAAACAATGTGTCGCCGGTGGGGCGAAACTTATCGTCTGGCCCGAGACAATGGTGCAGGCGATACTCGATTCACAGGTTTTGCGGCTCATAGACAAGTCCCATTCATACAAGCTCTTCGACAAGGCGATTCGTCAGCACGCCGGACAAGGGGCGTTTGTGCTGGTGGGTGCATACGGCGGCAGCCCGCGAATTGAGAACAACTTCGATATCCGTATTGCGCAAAAATATAACTCCGCCTTCCTGTACACCCCCGACGGGAACCAGGCCCCACAAAAGTACAACAAGATTCATCTGGTTCCCTTTGGCGAGATTCTGCCCTTTGAGAACATTGCCCTGATTCACAATCTGCTGATAAAGATGTCGCCATACGACTTCGACTACACAATCGACGCCGGCACCGAATTCACGGTATTTCCTATGCAGCCGGGGCCATACAAATTCAGCGTGATGATTTGCTACGAGGACGCCGTGCCCGTTATGGCCAGACGATTTGCACTCGATAAGGATGGTCGCAAACACATCGACTGGCTGGTAAACATAAGCAACGACGGGTGGTTTGTCAGGTTCGAAGACGCCAAAGTCATTACGAGCAGCGAACTTGCCCAGCACACCGCTATATGCGCATTTAGGGCGGTTGAGAACCGTCTGGCCGTTTTGCGAAGCGTCAATACCGGAATCAGTTGCCTGATTGACACGCTTGGCCGCGTCAAAGACGGCTACATCGCGGGAAATCTGCCGAAAAGGGCGTTTGACCGCCAGGGCGTCGCCGGCTGGTTTGCCGACACAATCCCCATCGATTCGAGAATCACATTCTTCAGCAAACACGGGCAATGGCTGGATTTCTCTTGCCAGTTGTGCGTGGGCGCACTCATAATAGCACAGGTTGTTGAACGACTAATTAACAAGAAAGCAACCAAACTAAAATGACAAAGCCGGAAGAAAATAAATTCGTCATCACCTGTATAATTTTGTTCGCAAGTCCGTTAATCCTCATTTGCGGCTGTGCCCCCAATATATCGAGGCCAAATACCGGCGTTGATATCGCCAGTAACCTTTCAGTTGACAATCTCGATGCCCAGGCGACACGAATTATCCAACAGGCCCTCGCCGGCAGCGAGCCGCAGGTCAGAGCCAACGCCATCGAGATAGTTTCCACCATCCCGATAAGCCGGGCGCGCAACTCCTTCGGCTCCGCTGGCGACAGGTTTATGCCGGAAGTTCGGCGATTGCTCAAAGACGAGTTTGTGCCGGTGAGGTTTGGAGCCACCGTAGCGATAGGCGATACCGGCTACTCGCCAGCGAAAAGCGACGTCACGCAACTGCTCAAGGACGAGGACTACAACGTCCGGCTCGCCGCCAGCTACGCCATCAGCAAGCTAAACCACGGCACGCCAGTGGAGCAGCTCCACACCGCAATGAGCGGCACCAACCAGCAGGTCAGGGCAAACGCGGCTTTCCTGTTAGGCAGAATCGGCGACAGGACCGCCCTGCCGCTGCTTTACCAGGCAATCAGAGACGAGGCCTCGGACGACAGAGTTCGCCTGAATTCCATTGAGGCCATAGCCCGGCTCGGTGATGAGCGAATCTATCAGAAGCTTTGGGCGATGCTCATAAGCGCATACGCAGACGACAGGGTCTGCGGCATCCGGGCGATGGGCGCGTTAGGCAGCACTCAGGCCGGGGAAGCTATTTTGACAATGCTAAAAGACGACCTCCCGGAGGTTCGGCTTGTCGCGGCGGAACAGCTCGGCATGCTGGGCGATGCGGCGGGCGAAAAGGTTGTTTTAGACGCCCTCACACAGGACGTCGCAGCCGCAACAGACCAGGAAGGACGGGCCCGTATCCATTCACTGGCGGCCCTGGCCATTGGCCAAATAAGGACGCCAACCCTGAAAAAGTTCCTGCCAGAGTTGCTAAAAAATGAATCCCAGTTCGTCCGGCTCGCAGCAGCCAAAGCAGTTTTCCAGTGTTCCGCCCGCGAGAATATGGGACGGTAAAGATGGGTAGTACTCCAGGCCAATACCTGATTTACCAAAATTGACTTGACCTAAACAGATAAAAAGCGTAAAATAAGAGTGTTTACAGGGTATCGGTGGTGGGGTATAATCCACCTCTCCAGTGGAATTTAGTAAAATTGGTGAAAGGAGCTAATCTTGAGCACTCTTACGAAGACCCTCATAGTCTTGTTGACTATCTCCTCAATATTCCTTTGCGGCATCGTTGTAACCTACGTCGCCAACGCCGACAACTACAGGCAGAAATACGACAACCTGCGGAAGGACCGCGACGCCCTCAGCCAAACAAAGGACAGCTTAACGAAGCAACTAAATGAGAAGGTGCAGCAAAAAGACGACCTCGAGAAATCGCTGAACAACCAAATTGCTTCATTAAAGGGCCAGGTCGACGACATTAAGGCCAAGCTGAATACCGCGGAAAGAGAAAAGGCAGAGTTAGTCGAAAGAACCAACAACTTTGCAAGCGTGACCAAGGCCTTCACCGAAACCTCTGAAAAGCAGACTCAGACGCTCAACGCCGCATTGGAGGATGTGAAGCAGTTAAAGGCCGAACAAATAAAGCTAAAGCAGGAGTTAGACCAGACGAGCACCACGCTTGTCGAAAAAATAGCAATAATAGAGACAGTGGCAGCGGAGAAAAAACGGCTGACAGAGGAGAAGGCGGACCTGGAGAACCGGTTAGACAAGCTGTTACAGGCGGGCGGCAAGGTCGCAGCGGTAAGTCCGCCGGTGACGCCTGAAAAGGGCACTGCGCTACCCGCTTCTCCTATTGGCCAGCCGATTTCTCTCAAGGGCCTGGTTTCCCAGGTCGATGTGAAGAATTCTCTGGCCACCATCTCAATCGGCTCCGCAGACGGCGTCAAGGAAGGAATGAAGTTTCACGTCACCCGCGGCGACGAGTTCATTTGTGACATTCTCATCGTCGATGTGGATACCGAAAAGGCCGTAGGCGTCCTTGAACTGGTGCAGCAGCCGCTTAAAGTCGGTGATAATGCGGCCACCAACTTGTAGTAAGCCATTGAGGTCTGAATATGAGTCCTGAAGGACAACTACGCAGTGTAAAACCGGTGCCGTTCAGCAATCTTTACACCATCATCTTGGCGTTGGCATTTGGCATGGTGTTGGCAACGGCAGCGTTTGTCGCCTACAAGTGCTATTTCGACTACGGCACCTTGTTCAAAATTCCATAAAAATTGGCTATTGAGCCAGCACGCCGGATGCGATAGAATATGCCGGGTAACCTAACCTGGGTATTGTCATAGAACGGAGTCGATGATGCTGGTGGACACGGTATTGGGCTGGTTCAGTATGGATATGGGTATCGACCTCGGTACCTGTACGACGCTGGTTTGTGTCCGGGGCAAGGGCATCGTCCTCAATGAACCCTCAGTTGTTGCAGTCCGCAAAGGCACCAACATTGTCCTCAATAACGGCGAAGCGGTGGGACTTGTCGCTCGTGAGATGTTAGGCAAGACGCCCGGCTCAATCAGTGCAATAAGGCCCCTCAAAGACGGGGTAATCAGCGACTTCGAAATTACCGAGGCAATGCTGAACTATTTCATTCGCAAGGTCCACGGCAGAGGAAAGCTGATACGACCTCGCGTGGTTATCGCCGTGCCCAGCGGTATAACAGCGGTTGAACGCCGCGCGGTTATCGACAGCGCCGAACGAGCCGGTGCGAGAAAGGTATATCTGGTAGATGAGCCAATGGCCGCGGGCATCGGAGCGGGGCTGCCGATTACCGAGCCAACCGCCTCGATGATTGTTGATATCGGAGGAGGGACGACCGAAGTTGCAATAATGAGTCTCGCGGACATCGCCAACTGCGAATCAATCCGCATCGGCGGAGATGATATGGACGAGGCGGTAATCAATCACCTCAAGCGGACCTACAATCTTCTGGTGGGCGAGCCGCGTGCGGAGAAGGTCAAGATACAAATTGGTTCCGCCGCTCCGTTAGAGGAAGAGCTGACAATGGAGGTATCGGGCAGAGACACCATTTCGGGTCTGCCGCGAAAAATCGTCATCACGAGCGAAGAAATCCGCGAGGCGCTGAAAGAGCCGATAGCGGCCATCATAGATGCAGTAACGAGAACGCTGGAGAAGGCCGAACCCGAGCTGTCCGCCGACCTTATCGATAACGGCATCAACATCTGCGGCGGCGGGTCGCTGTTGCGCGGGATGGACACTGTTTTGGCCAACGCGACCGGCCTGAAGGTCATCTGCGTCGATGACCCGCTCACCGCCGTCGCACGCGGCACCAGCGTTTACCTGGAGAATCTGGAGTTGTGGAAGGACACAATGGAGCATAGCGAATCCGGGTGGTAGCCCGGAAAGCCGTGACTCGTGACTCGGCCCTCGTATTTCGGTTGACGAGGGACGAGTGACCCCTGCCTACGACATGCAGGGGCAGGCGAGGGACGAAAAATGGCAGGGAAGCGAATCAGAGTCTCCAGAAGGATGTTGTTCGCCTGGTTTATATTGGCGGGGTTGATTCTTTTGTTTTCTCCGCAGGCGGTTACCAGCAGGTTTCAATTCGCGTTCGCCCGACTTTTCCGCTGGCCCCTGAGTATCGGAAGAAATATGCCGTTATCGGCGCGGACGGAAGTTGTGCTGCAGGATGATTCCAGCCGAAAAGAGATACAGTATCAGAACCACATCGTAAACCTCGAAGAGGAGTTGCGTCAGAAAAACCAGGCGGTTCAGCAGTTGTCGGGCCTGCGGACGAGGTTGCGAGGGCTGGAAGGGGCCAAATTAGTGCCAGCGGACATTATCACCGCCTCGATAGAGGGATTGCGAAGCGAGCTTATCATAAACCGCGGGAGAGACGACGGGCTGGCAAAAGACTTTTTCGTCATAGGCGACAACAGTATTATCGGAATCGTAACAGACCTGTCAGCGCGAACGGCCAAGGTTCGGCTGTTCAGCGACGCCTCATCGGTAGTTCAGGTTAATATAGCCGGTCTTGAAATAAATATGCTGATGCAGGGCGACGGTAACAGCTCGGCAAAGATAAAATTAGTGCCCGTCAAGCACAAAATCAAGGTCGGTGACGCGGTGCTGGTTCGGAAAAAGCCCGGTTACCTTGATATTGCTATGATTGTCGGGGCGGTGCAGCAATGCAAGAGAGACGACAAGAATCCTGCGTTGTGGGACATAACGGTCAAGCCGGTTTGTGACATCAGCAAGTTAAGCGACGTGGCCGTGATAGTGATGAATCCATCGCCCCTGAATTAAAATCCGGCGCACAACATTGATGATTGATAATTGATAATTGATTATTGATGATTACGGCTGCGGTTTGGGCAGAGGAGGTTTATAATATGCGCTGGCCGCGTTTTGCGGTATTGGTCCTGATTACCACCCTGCTGCAGGCAAGCGGGGTCGATGCAATCGCAGTGACGCGTCTTAACGTGGCGCCGGACCTGCTGCTGATTGTGATGGTATTTTTTGCGATTCGCTGCAATCCGACGGAGGCGATTATCAGTTCTTTTGCACTTGGATTTGCGGCGGACATAGTGGCGACGGGTTTTCCGATGGGGCCGCGGCTAATCAGCTTCGTGCTGTTCGGGACGGGCCTGGCGTATCTGCACCGCGTCATTGCCATCAGGAAGATGCCCCATGAGTCGCTTGCGATATTAGTCGTTGGTTTTGGAGCAGGAGGACTGGCACTGCTGCTGGCCCTTTTGGCGGGGCAATCGCCGAGGCCGGGCGTTTTGGGCGTGTTGGCGGGGACATCGATTTACTCGGCGGTGCTTGGGCCTTTTTTGTTCTTGCTTCTGGCCTGGTTGATGCGTATAAAAAGCCGTCGCCGGGGCCCTCCGCCGGCGACTCGATAACAAAAAAGGTTCCTGACACCTTTTTCTTTCTATGTATAACAAGCGAATCATCATTCTGGTAATCGCCGGTGCGGTATTGCTTGGGGTCTGCGTGCTGCGATTGGCCGATATGCAACTGCTTTCCACGTCGTTTTACAGAGAGCAGGTCACACAACTGCGGCTGCAAAAAGGGTCATATCAGCAGGTGAGGACGCTGCGGGGGAGGATACTTGACAGAAACGGTCAAATCCTCGCTACCGATGAACCGAGGTTCTGGCTGGGAATAAGCTACGAGCTCAGTCGATTTCTCGATGAACGCGTTCGCCAGGCGATTGCACTTGGGGCCATAACGAAAAATCCCGACGCCGACACCTCCGGCATCGAGCGGGAATTCGCAGCACGACTGGATGACCTGGAGCTTCTGGCAGGCAAATGCGTGCAGTTCGGTATGTCCCGTGAGGACGTGGTGCTGCGGCTGCAAAAGACAAATGAGCGGATTTGGAATCTGCGGACATTTCTGGCCTGGGCCAGGAACAGGCCCAGCCCCGAGATATTAGAGAAATACAACCGCAATCTCAACCATATCCCCCTTTCTGAGGCAATCGAGGATTTCGAAAAGAAGTACCCGGACCCGCGTGAACGCCTTATGCTCACAGCCAAAGTTGATGACATCGCCGAGGCCAGACAGGTCGGGCCCGTGGTTGAGTTAAAAAACGATGACGCCGTATTTGCGGCACGTGTTGAATTTCTCAACGTCAACGGCGTGGAGGTCCTGGCAAAGGGCCAGCGGGAATATCCCTTCGGGGGCGCAGCCGCGCAGACAATCGGCTGGGTCGGCCCGCCTCAGCAGGAGGACAAAGACCGCTTCGCCGGCGACAGATTATCGAGTTATCTGGATGATGAGCTGTGCGGACGCGAAGACGGGGTCGAATACGTCTGTGAGCCGATTCTGCGGGGAAGAAGAGGTGAGCTTGTTTACGATATAGACCGCCAGTTGATAAGCCGGACCGAGGCCGAATTCGGCGAGGACGTCCGCCTGACAATCGACATCAACCTGCAGCAAAAAATAGAACAATACCTGGCTGACTGCGGTTCCAATCCCAACTGCAAGGCCCCCGCCGCAGCGGTGGTTTTAGACGTCGGCTCAGGCGACATTCTCGCCCTTGTCTCGCTGCCGAGCTTTGATTTGAATCTTGTAAGACGAAATTATGGCGAGCTGGCGACAGACCCCTGCGAGCCGCTGCGTAATCGAGCAATAAACAAGCAGTATCCACCCGGCTCGGTAATAAAACCGGTGATTCTTATTGCCGGGCTGGAATCAGGAAAAATCACGGCGAACGAGGTGATAAGCTGTCCTGCCCAGAAAGCACCTAACGGCTGGCCAAGCTGCTGGATATATCTTAGAAACAACTGGCTCGGGCACGACGGACTTTGGCAAAATAACGCCCGTAACGCTATAAAGGGGAGCTGCAATATATATTTTTCGCACCTGGCCGACCGAATTGACCCGCTTGTTCTTCAAAGCTGGCTGTTCAGGTTCGGATACGGTCACATAGTTGCCCTTTGTCCGCAGACCGACGAAAACCTCGAAACCGACAGTCGTTTCAGGCAATACCCGGGGCAGATTTCGAATGTCCGGCCAAATGAGTCTGTAACCAGCTTTGAGCAACTGCCGCCGTTAGAGCCGGGCGAAAGACGATGGTTCGGGATAGGGCACGGCAACATAAGGGTAACACCGCTGCAGGTGGCAAACGCGATGGCGACAATAGCCAGAGGCGGTGTTTACAAGCCAGCTCGGCTCGTGGCCGACCCCTGCGCGCCAAGCCCTGATTCAATTGACCTAAATATCTCACCTGCAACTTTGGCTATTGTATATGACGGTATGCACGCCGTTGTCGAGGAGCCGGGCGGAACTGCCAATAGGGAGTTTGCGCCCGCCCTGAGCAGCTTTGCCTCGCGGGGGATAAGAATCTTCGGCAAGACGGGCTCAACCTCGCAGCCCGAGCACGCCTGGTTCGCCGGTTTCGCCAGGGATGGGACCGGAAAGGCAATCGCGATAGCGATTGTTGTTGAGGGTGGCCAGCAGGGTTCAGCCGACGCGGCGCCGTTGGCAAGGGACATTCTGCAGTTCTGCGTCGAAGCCGGCTATCTCGGCCGCTGACCCGCAGCGGCGGGCCACCAACGATGAGCTATTCTGCGGCTCACTTCGCAGCCAAATAGCCCGTCGCAAAACCCGGAGGCCGGCTGTTTTCGAGATAAATGAGCGTTTTTTCCAGTATTTTGCCGGCGACAGGGGCGGCGATAGCGCCGCCTGTGTAGCCCTTGCCCAAAGACACGTCGGGCTTGCGAATCGAGACAAGCACAATGACAGCAGGGTCTTCGGCAGGTGCACCTGCGAGAAAAGAGGCGACATATTCGTGCTCGGCGTAGCCCCTCTCGCCGCTCTTTGCGATATTTGCCGTGCCAGTCTTGCCAAATACCTGCCATTTCTTCAGCTTGGCCTTTTTACCCGTTCCCTCGTTGACCACGCCGGTCATGGCCTCGGTGACAATCCATCTGGCAACCTGCGGGTCTATACAATAGCCGACCGGCGGAGGCGCCTGGGCCATCTTTACAATGTTACCCTCGCTGTCAACTATCGCCCTTACCAGGTGCGGTCTGACGGGACGTCCTCCGTTTGCCAGCATACAAAAGGCCTTCACAAGCTGTATCGCCGTGACGGTTATCTCCTGCCCGAACGGTATTCGAGTAACGCTGTAGCCGGTCCACTTTTGAGGGGGCCAAAGAAGACCGGGCGCTTCGCCCGGCAAATCGATTCCAGTTTCTTTGCCAAAGCCGAACAGTTTCAGCCCATTGTAAAGCTTGTCCCTGCCCATCCGCTGGCCAACCTTGGCCATACCTATATTGCTGGACTTGACGAGAACCTCGCGGACGGTCAGCTCACCAAAACCTTCCCGATATTCGCCGATGCAGCCAAAGCCCTTGCCGCAGTAATTACCGTTTTCGCAAAATATTTTATCCGTCAAGCTGACGGCCTTGTCGTCAATGGCGATTGCCATAACTATCGGTTTTATAAGCGAGCCCGGCTCGAACTGGTCGGTTATCGCGCGGTTTCGAAGCGTATTGGGGTCGGCTGTGTTGAACTGAGCTGGGTCGAAGTCCGGCAGCGACACCATCGCCAGAATCGCGCCAGTTCTCGGCTCGGCCACTATCGCAATCGCCGATTCGGCACGGTAATTTTGATACTGCTCCAAAAGCTCGGCCCGCGCGAACTGCTGTATGGTCGAGTCCAGCGTCAGGATAATGCCGACGCCATCAACGATATCTGCCTGGTGCTGCTTGAGTCGGATTGGCCTGCGGAAGGCATCGGCAATAAATACGTTTCGCCCGGCCGAACCCGCCAGGTCTTTATCGTATTCCAGCTCGATGCCGGTCAGACCACGGTTGTCGGCGCTGGTAAAACCTATCACCCCGGACGCAAGAGAGCCACCCGGATAATGCCTTTCCCAGTCGGACTCCACGCCTACGCCGTGAACTTTGCGAGCGGCGATTGCCTGATTCGGGTCAACTCCAACCTTGATTTTTGCAAAGCCGGGGTTGGCGCTGTCGGTGACGAGCTTGCAGATTATGTGAGCGCCCATATCCAAAATCGGCGCCAGCTCATTGGACGTATCCTTCACGTCCGCCAATACGCTCGGCTCCGCAAAAACCGTCTGCAGTTCCCTGCTGGCGGCCAGCACCCTGCCTCGGCAGTCCAGAATCACACCCCGCTGTGGCTTGAGCGTCGCAACGGCCTGCTGCTGCTTAGTGCACACCGCGGAATAGTATTCGTCTTTGACGAACTGCAGGTAAAAGCATCTTCCGGCCAAAGTCAAAAAGACGGCTATCAAAAGGCAAAACAAAATAATCGTGACGCGGATATTTTTCATCTTAGTTTCAAGAGTCGCGGTCGCTGTAACGTTGTTCCATCGTCGACAAACATCTAATAATTAATTTGCTTTGAGACGCTGGCGGGGTTGATTAGATTTTCCAGGCGCAACTGGTTGCCGGCAAGCTGCTGCTTGAGCCGATTCTGGGAGACCCTTGCGGCACAGATTCTGTAGAATGTCCTGTCGTTTGCGTTGCGAAGGTAAGCGGCAAACAGCATCACAGAGGTGAAGTAAAACGCAACAAAAACAAGGCGAAATCCCAACCGCATAAGCCGTGTCGTGACCACAAAGGAACCAGACGGCCCGGCTTACCGGGCCGGCATCTTTAACTGCATTCCAACCTGAAGGTCATCCTCATTAGACAGAACGCCGCCGTTAAGTTTGACTATCTCTTTATAGCGATTGCCGTCGCCGAGCTGTTCGGAAGCGATACGCCACAAGCTGTCGCCTTCCTTCACAGTATAAACACTGCCCGATTTGGGTGACACCGTTTTTGTGGTAACCGCCGGTTTTTCGGTGCCTGCCGGCAAATGTCTTTGCCCAATCGAGTCAACCTTTGTAAAACCCGGGCCTGAAAGCACACCACCTGCTGTCGGCACAGGCGCACTCGAACCGGCCAACGGCGGTATAATTAGTTTTTGTCCGACCTGAAGCTCATCAATCGATGCAAGCGTTTTGCGGTTGGCTTCGAATATGGCGTTGATGTTTGCCGTCTTGTTGCCCTCTTTCTCACCGTAGAATTTCTTGGCGATTGAACTGATACTATCGCCATCTTCCACAACGTAGAATTTCGGCGCAGCCGGCTTCGCGGTCTGGGGTTTTGCCGTCGGCTGGATACCGCCCGCGGGGACGTTCTGTGCCGGAGTGGAAATCGCCGGCTCCACTGAACCAGCCGGCGTTGATTCTACGGGCGCAACAGCAACGCTACTTGTGCTCGGCTGAGTAACTGCGGCGCCGGTTGTCGCAGAATCCGCGGTAGTCGGTGTCTCCTGAGGTATCGCCATTGTAAAACGCGCATCGGTCGAGCCGGCAGCGTCCTGGGTCGGCTGCGCATAGCCCGCGGCAGGCGGCGAGGGCTGCTCGATAATTTTACGTTCGTTGGCACCGAGGCCCGACTGATTACTCTGCAAGCCGACCATATTCGTTGTCAGTTTGTTGCTGTCGTCCTTATGATGAAGGCCGGGCAGGCCGTTGATTACGAATGCGATGACAAATATGAATACCAGTCCCAGCAACAACCCAATCTTTGCGTCCGATGTCATAATAAAACTCCCTTTTTCTTTCCGGCTACGGCTCGGCCTACGCCGAGACAAGTCCGGCTAATTTCTTTGTGCAATCCTTAATTTTGCGCTTCTTGCCCGCCGATTCCGCGATACCTCCTCGCGGGACGGCAGTATTGGTTTCTTTGTAACAATTCGATAAATGCCCTGACTTTCGTTATCCTTAAAATCCGTCTTGACCAGGCGGTCTTCCAAACTGTGAAAGCTGATGACCGCAATGTAACCGTCTTTTCCGAGCAGCGCCGGCGCCGAGGCGAGCAGCTTAGCCAGATTGTCCAGCTCATCGTTGACCGCAATTCTCAACGCCTGAAAGGTCCTCGTCGCAGGATGAATCCTCGCCCTTTGCTTATGTCCATGTCTTGCCAGCGCGCTGGAGACAATCGCGGCGAGCTGCCCCGTCGTTGTAATTGGCTCTCGGCGCCTGTGCTCGACAATAAACCTTGCTATCCGCCTGGACGCCCTGTCTTCGCCGAACCTGTATATCAAATCCGCAAGCGTTTTTTCGTCTGCTCTGTTAATTATATCGGCAGCAGTGGTCTTTAATCTTTTATCCAAACGCATATCCAGCGGCATATTCCTTTGGAAGCTGAGCCCCATCCGGTCATCCTCTAATTGAGCCGAGCAGACGCCCAAATCCGCCAGAATGAAGTCAACCTTTTCAATCCCCTGTGCACGCAGGACATCGGCGACATCAGCAAAATTCGATTGAAGCAGAATCACCCTGCAGGCCAGTCCCTCTAAAACAGATTGGGCCCTTCGGACAGCATTCATATCAACATCCAGGCCGATAATTGCCCCCTCCGGGCCCAATCTTTTGCCGAACAGCAAGCCGTGGCCTCCCTGCCCTATGGTCGCATCGACCATCACCGCATCCTGCGGCAACTTTATCTGCTCGGCCAATGAATCAGCAAGAACAGGTATATGTCCAGTCGCTAAACCATTCACTTTTATAAAAAACGAGAACTGCCTCACCCCTGCGTCTTTCTGTCGAAAGACAGAAGCGGGGGCGGGGGCTAAACCGCAACTATTCGACTTGAATGGTTTTTAAGCTGCCGGACAGCGGGTGAGAACTCAATACGCGTGAATTTAGAACCCAGCTTTTTCACCCGCTCCAAGCGGTCGTTAAGCACCGCCACCGATGCAGCCGTCTGCTCATCGACGACTCTTGTGCCCGACAAGCTGCCTTTTACGACTTCACAATGGTCTGGATACAAATCCATCATTTGGCCTCCTTTCGCCCTGCTAAACATCCTGATTTTGCTTTTGCAAAATCTCCTGGCGGACCTGGGCCACACGCTTTTGGAACTGGGCCATATTGTCGCCCAGATACTGCTCCCAGTCCTGGGTATTCCAAAGCTCGATGTGGTCCCTGACCCCCACCAATGTAACATTATCCTTTAATCCTGCCCTTTTACGCAGTTTTTCATTCAAAAGCAGCCGTCCCTGGCTGTCTAATTCGACCTTCCCTGCCAAAGCGAAGTTCATTCGCTCGAAAGCTACGGTTTCGTCCGGGGCGCCGTTTTTCTGCGCCATAGCAAGCGACATACGCTCGAAGCATTTCTCAGGATAGAGGGACAATATGCCGTTTGCCCCGACGACGAGATAGAAATTGCCGCCGAATTCTTCAACGTCGATTTGATTGCGGAGCTTGTTTGAAACCAGCACCCTGCCTTTGTCGTCGATGACGTGTTCGTATTCGCCTGTTAATAAAAGCATGGCAATGTCTCCACTTGTCTGCTACTCATACGCCACTTATTGGGAATTATCACCACTTCCTGCCACTTCGTCAACACAAAAAAACACTTTTTTTGAAAATTTTTGCAAATTTTTTTATAGGACGTTCGGCTTGACTGTGATTTGATGACTCGAATGCGATTTAAGCCCTTGTTATGACTTGACTTGGCCCTTGATTGGTTGCGTTAAACGGTTGTGGTTGCGCGGCTCGTATCGGTTGCGTTAATCGTAAAACGTCGTCAATGACGTAACCGTAAGACGATAGACGAAACGAGCAGCGCAACCGTTCAACGAACCACGCGAAGCAAAAGCGGGTGATGGGAATCGGACCCACATGTTCAGCTTGGAAGGCTGATGCTTTACCACTAAGCTACACCCGCAGAACCATTGATTATTTACTATTTTCGATTTACAATTTTATACACCTATGGCGTATTGACCTTGTATTCGATTATACGTCCCCAAGAGTTTAGTGTAAAGAGCAGGGCAAAAATGAGTATATCCGTAAAGGCAAAAAGAGCGAAGGCAGCGGCGATTCTGTTATCGGCCGTCAAGACCGATGTAAAAAATGCTGCGCTTGCCCAAATAGCCGAGGCGTTGAAAGGCCGAAGCGCAGAGATAATCAGCGCAAACGAAAAAGACCTTCGCATTGCAGAAAAAAACAAACTCGCGAAGCCCCTGCTCAAACGGCTGAAATTCGACGTGGGCAAAATAGCAGACGTGTGTGCAGGTATTGAAAGCTTAATTAAATTTGACGACCCTGTTGGAAAAACATTAGCTGCAACCGAACTCGATGAAGGGCTGAATCTCTACAAAGTCAGTTGCCCGATTGGCGTAATCGGAGTCGTGTTCGAATCAAGGCCTGATGCGCTTGTGCAGATTTCAACGTTGTGCCTGAAAAGCGGCAACGCGGTCCTCTTAAAAGGTGGCTCCGAAGCGGCCAATACAAATAAGATTCTGGCAAAAGTTATCGCTGAGGCAACCAAACGTGCTGGACTACCTGATGGCTGGATTCAATTACTTGAAACAAGACAACACGTTGCTGAGATGCTTAAATTAGATGACTATATCGATTTAGTCGTCCCCCGCGGGTCGAATGAGTTTGTCCGCTACATAATGAACCATACCAATATACCCGTATTAGGCCACGCGGAAGGGATTTGTCACGTTTATGTCGATGGGGCTGCTGATATCGATATGGCGGTGAAAATTACCGTCGATTCCAAATGCCAGTATGTGGCTGTCTGCAATGCCGCCGAGACACTGCTCGTTGATAACAAAATTGCGAAAGAGTTCCTGCCGAAAATCAAAACGGCCCTTGAGTCGAAAGGTGTAGAGCTTCGCGGCTGTAAGAAAACCCGTTCAATCATCAAAGTCAAACCCGCTGCCGAGAAGGACTGGTCAACGGAATATCTCGATTACATCCTGTCGATAAAGGTCGTTGATGGCGTCGATGAGGCAATCGAACACATAAACCACTATGGCTCACATCATACCGACGCGATTGTTACGCAGGATAAAGCAACCGCTGAAAAGTTCCTGGATTTAGTGGATTCGGCTGGCGTGTTCTGGAATTGCAGCACACGTTTCAGTGATGGCTATCGCTACGGATTGGGAGCTGAGGTGGGTATAAGCACGACCAAGATTCACGCCCGCGGCCCCGTCGGCCTTGAAGGCCTTGTCATCTATAAATGGAAACTTATCGGCGCCGGCCAGATTGTGGCCGACTACGCCGATGGTAAAAAAAAATTTAAGCATAAAAAAATCGAGCTTTGAGAAACGAATGAGGAATTTCGATAAGGCAAAAAGGAGAAGCCAGGGACAGACACCTGTTTTCAATAGGAGATGAAATTATGGCGAAAAAAAAAGTTCACTGGGATGTTATCGGATGGATCTGTGTAGGTGTAGTATTGATGAGTTTGCCGGTTATTCCTCTCCTGATAGTGAAATCTACGATGGGGAATATTTTGTGCTGGGTAATATTCATATGTTGTTCAATGTTTCTGCTGATAAAGGGTCCGCCTGTCGCCATCAACATTTTTCTTTGTGTTCTGTTGCTAGCGATTTATTCTGAGGCACTCCCGCATGGACGCATTTGGTCTTATGGGCTTGCTTTTGCTCAGACATCGCTTCTATGGAGTGGATATTATGTGCATTCTGCAACCTTGGGTTATGACGATGAAAGCCATCTTTAGTTTTGTAGGGTGGGATTTACCCCACCGATTTGGCGGGGCAGGCCCCGCCCCACATAAAATAAAAAATCTCTGCGTTCTCGGCGTGATTTGCGGTGAAAAATGCGTAATTTTGATAAAGCAAAACGGGTAGTAATAAAAATCGGCACCAACATTCTGACAAAGGATGAAGGCATTGACGCTGGGTACGTCGGGCAGGTGGCTGGGCAGGTAAATGCACTTCTGAAAATGGGTAAGCAGGTAGTGGTTGTAACCAGCGGCGCAATCGGGATGGGGGCGGGACAGTTGGCGATTGGGACAAGGCCAAGCGATATAAGGATGCGGCAGGCGTGTGCGGCCATAGGACAGCCGATGCTAATGGCGGAATACAGAAAAGGATTTGAGCAATTCGGCGTTACAGTAGCACAGGTGCTTTTGACCGCTGAGGTGCTGAATAATCGTAAGACGTATCTGAACCTGCAAAACTCGATTGAGACGCTTTTGAAACTTGGCGTTGTGCCGGTATTAAATGAAAACGACAGTATCTCAACCGACGAAATAGGACCTGTCCGGCGTAGCACAAGCGAAGTCGGAACCGCCTTCGGCGATAACGACCGATTGAGCGCGCTTGTGGCAAGCAAAATCGACGCGGACCTGCTGATAATACTCACCGATATAGACGCTCTGTATGACAAGGACCCGAAGAAATACGCCGATGCCAAGCCGATAGAGACGGTCTTTGAAATTACCGAGGATATTCTAAAAAGCGCAGGCGGCAAGGGAAGCAAGTTCAGCGCGGGTGGGATGAAAACAAAATTAGAGGCAGCCAAAATCGCCTCAAACGCCGGCTGTCGAATAGTGTTAGCCAACGGCAGAACAGAAAATGTTATCGAGCGAATAATCGGGGGTGAAACAATAGGCACGCTGTTTTTGCCCAAACGCAAACTGAGCAACCGCGAACGGTGGATTTTGAATAGCACGCCGGCCGGGAAGATAAGTATCGACGAAGGCGCGATTAGGGCGGTAAAAAACAAGAAGAGTTTGCTGCCCAGTGGGATAAAAGCCATTGAGGGGACATTTGAAGCAGGCGAGGTCGTCTGGCTGAATGTCAAGGCAAAGGCGGTAACGAATTTCAGCAGCGCGGAGCTTGAGACGTTAGCAGGCAAACACACAAGTGAAATCCGCAAGCTTCTTGGCCCCAAACGCAGAGACGTAGTGGCGATACCGGAAGATATAGTTTTCGTGGATTATTGATTTTTTGCCACCCGCTCTTTGACGAGTCGGACAGATTACGGCGAACTTTATGCGGCACATTGAGTTTTCAAAAGTTGTTGATGAGGTCGAATCGCTTTGTAAAAGAGCGGCATACGAATTGGGTGCGGACGTTTTGTCGGCGATTGCCGAGGCGGCCAAAAAAGAAACCAATCCGCTTGCGGCCAGGATACTCCTGCAGCTTGTCGAAAACGCGAATCTGGCGGCGGCTGAGCAGATACCGCTTTGTCAGGATACGGGCCTTGCAGTTATTTTTGTCGAGCAGGGCTGTGAGGTGGTTATCGACTGCCCGGCGGGAAAGACGCCGGTCGATGCAATTAATGCCGGCGTCGCGGCCGGCTATGAAAAGGGGCTGCTTCGCAAAAGCGTGGTGGCTGAGCCGCTCAAGCAGCGCAAGAACACCGGCACTAACGTTCCGGCTGTGATTCACTGGTCGGTTTCACCCGGCGACAAGCTCAAGATAACCTTTATGGCCAAAGGCGGCGGCTGTGAAAATAAAAGCGCCTTTCGGATATTCAGGCCCACGGCGGAGGCCGACGAGATAATCGACTGGGTGGTGGACGTCGTCAGGCAGGCCGGCGCCGACGCGTGCCCGCCTTTTATCGTGGGTATCGGCATCGGAGGGGATTTTGAGCTTAGCTGTCTCTTGAGCAAAAAGGCGCTTATTCGCAGTATCGGTGAGGCGAATCCTGATTCGTTTTACGCGGGTCTCGAGCAGGATTTACTTACACGAATCAATCGTCTTGGGCTTGGTCCGCAGGGTCTCGGCGGCGATACGACCGCTCTGGCCGTGCTGATTGAGACAGCCCCCTGTCATATTGCCTCGCTGCCCGTAGCGGTAAATATCGAGTGCCACAGCCATCGGCACCGGGAAGCGGTTATTTAGTTACCCCCGAATATGGCGGTAACGCGACGAAAACACCTATCCCCTCGCCTTTGCGAACCAGTCCGGGTCTTTTTCGAGCTTGTCTCTCGCCTCGGCGGTCATCATCATAAACGCAGGTTGCGTGCTCTCCCAGGCCCGCTCGGTAAAGGGGCTCGCCCGCATCTTTTCCACTTCCCTGGCCACGTCGCCAAAGTAGCTGCCGTAGATGTGAAGCGAATCGCTTATATCGACGTATCTGCCGACCGCAACGGGCTTGTTTAACTTCTGCGAAATGCGCTCGGCGATTGTCCGCTGCAGGTCGGTGAGGGCGAAGACATTCATAAACCACGCCTTGTAAAGGTCTCGGCTTCGCCAGTGGGTATTCATATTCAGGATAAATCCGCCTGCGTCATCCGCGACCAGCCGACACCAAATACGCTGCAGGCACGGTGGGTCGTCAGTGGCCGGGTCCGCGGTCGGCATCCACGTTATCGCCTGCGCCCTGCGCGTGTGTGTAACCTTCGAGAGGGAATCGATAATGTATTGTATCTGGTTTACCTTTTTGAAGGGCTTGCGGGATTTGGGATTCCTGATGTCCTCTACCGGCGAGTATGCAACCAGCCGCTCGTGATATGTGTATGTCCATTTGCCCGCAGCGGCGTCTATCCAGTGGTCGTGAATACCATCCACCACTTCCTGCCGATACGCCTCAAGCTCCTCAGGCCCGCCGGGAAAATTCTTGTGTATCCTCGGCTCGGCAAACGGATTCGCTACCGTCACCATCACGGTGGCGTCCCTGCTCGGCGGGTCATCCGGCCTGTCATACTGCGTCTTGATTTCGATGCCGTTGTCCCAGACGGCCAGCACCGCCTTTTCCCACGCCTCCGGCAAACACCCCGCCGTTATCGATATCACCGGCAAATCCGTTTTCGATGAACTATTGAGCATTTATGGCTCCTCCATAAGCACAGGCGACAAAAAAATCTATTGGGGAAAATCGATTTCTTCTTTTGTAATGTGGTAACGCTCGCGTTCACGTTCGGGGATATCGCCAAGCATTCGTCTTGCCTTGTAATCGAATTCGCTGCCGGGGTATTTTTGAATTATATCTCTACAGTAGTTGACCATTTGCCCGTAGCTCAACCCCGGCAGCCGGGCCATCTTGCGCGAGGTGATAGCCATCTCGAATAACTGCTCGGCACCCGCCCGCTCTTCTTCGGTAAGCTCTTTGAACTGAATCTGCTTTGGCTGCTCAGTAACCGCCTGTTTGGCCTCAACCTGTTCGGCGCCCCCTGTCGGTGTAACGTTCGGCTCGGCACGCAAACGCTTATCATCCTCGCGCCACATATCACCAACCGTTTTTTCCTGCTTTGGTTGCTCTTTTGGCCCTTCTTTGGAGCCGGTAAATTTGCTTACAATCACAATAGCAGCCACAATCAGCACAATAACCAGAGCCAATTTCAGCCAGAACGTATTCATAATTACCAGTCCCTTAAACTACTGACAATTTGACTATTTCTAAGTGATTGTTTACAATTAACTTAACAGCTTTGGCCTGCTCGAGCTTCAAATAGTAAAGAGAAAATCGTAAATAGTCAATCGCTATGTTTACAGGGCTAATCCAGCAGATTTGCACGGTAAAGGCGCTTCTCAAAAGCGGCGACACTGCTACGCTAACAATCGACCTGCAGCAACTCGCCGAACAAACCAAAACCGGCGACAGCATCGCCATCAACGGTGTATGCCTCACTATCTCTAAATTGGCCGGCACACTGGCAACCTTTGACCTCAGCAGCGAAACGCTCGCCAAAACCAACCTCGGCAAATTGTCGCCCGGCTCAATGGTCAATATCGAGCTTGCGATGACACCGACGGACCGGTTCGGCGGCCACTTCGTCCTGGGTCACGTTGACGGCATCGCAACAATCCGAAAAATTGAAAAAAAAGCGGGTTCGACAAGCTCACCGCAGGGCGATTACGCCGTCTTCACCTTCGCTGCCCCAAAGGAATTGCTTGAGCAAATGGTCCCGCTGGGCTCCGTCGCAGTTGACGGCGTCTCACTAACGATAATTTCCCTCGGCCCCGACAGTTTCACCGTCGCCCTCATACCGCAGACGCTTCAGCACACAACCTTAGGCCAGGCCAAAATCAACCAGCAGGTCAACGTCGAAACTGATATAATAGTCAAGACGACCAAGAGGCACCTCGAAAAGCTCTCGCCGAAGAATGGCTTGACCATAGAAGACCTCAGGAAACAGGGATTTTGAACACCCTGTGGAAGTAAACAATCGTATAATTAAAGAGATGAACAACATTACAAACCACAACTCGATAAATGACGAGCCGGTGATAGGCGTAACGATGGGCGACCCGGCTGGTATTGGGCCTGAGGTGGTCGTCAAGGCCCTTGCAGACCCTGTCATTAGACGGTCTGCCAAGTTCATCGTATTCGGAATGGATGAGCAATTGCGCTATGCAGCCGACAAGGCCGAGATTGAGCCGTTCTGGGGCAGACACCAGCATGAAAAAATCAGCAGGGACTATCCGCACAAGGTTGTGGTCGCTGACTACGATGAGTTTTCGGTACCCCCCTGGGTGAGAGAGCCGACACAGGTGGCGGGCGAGGCGTCGTTGAAATTCTGCACCGATGCCATTGACGCCGCCAAACGAGGCATCATTGACGCGATTGTTACCGCCCCAATAAACAAGACAAGCTGGAAGTTAGCCGGCTCACACTGGCCCGGGCATACCGAAATGTTAGCCAAACTGTGCAAGTCGCCAAGAAAGGCGATGATGTTCATAGCCGGGCCTTTGAAGCTGGCCCTGGCGACGATTCACGAGGCGCTGTTTGATGTGCGCCACAAGTTCACAATAGGCCGGGTATTCGAGCCGATTGATTTGCTCAATATCGCCCTGAAGGAATACTTCGATATCGAAAACCCCAAAATCGGCGTCGCAGCCCTCAATCCGCACGCCGGCGAAAACGGCCAGTTCGGCGACGAGGAGCAACGCATCATATCGCCCGCCATCCTGATGGCGCAGGAACAGGGTATCGACTGCGTCGGCCCCATTCCAGCAGACACTTTATTCCTCCGAGCCATGCAGGGCGAATTCGACGGCGTTGTCGCAATGTATCACGACCAGGGTATGATACCCGTAAAACTATTGGCCTTCGACAAGGCGGTTAATGTTACAATCGGCATCCCCATTATCCGCACGTCTCCCGCTCACGGCACGGCCTTCGATATCGCCGGTAAGAATCTCGCCGACCCGTCGAGTATGATGGCCGCCATAACCACAGCCATCAAAATGGCCGCGACGAAGAAGATGCACTTGTCCGCACGGACAAAGGCCGCTGCAAATGCAAAGTAAGCATCAAATCCGCCAGTTGCTCGAATCGGCAGGCGTAAGACCCAATAAGCGATTCGGCCAGCACTTCCTCATTGACCTCAATCTGATGCGACTGCTTATTGACACAGCCGACATCCAAAAAAACGACGCCGTTCTTGAAGTCGGTCCCGGCACCGGCTCATTAACCGAGGCAATAGCGGAGAGGGCAGGGTTTTGCGTCGCCGTTGAAATCGATGCCATCCTTGCCGATATTGCCCGCACACAGCTTTCCGACAAAACCAATATCGAAATCATCGTCGCCGATGCCCTTAAAAATAAATTTGAAATCGATCCTTTTGTAATCGACGCATTGAACCGGGCCTGCTCACAATACAAGGGGCGGTTGTTACTTGTTTCCAATCTGCCTTATGTTGCCGCGACGCCTCTTATGCTGAACCTCATTACGGGAAAGATTGTCGCCGATGCAATGTTTGTCACCGTGCAGAAGGAAGTGGGGAACCGGATGGCCGCGCATCCGGGCACAAAGGACTACGGAACGCTGAGTATTCTCCTGTCGGCCACCGGCGACGTAAGGCGCATCAGGACTTTGAAGCCGACGGTCTTCTGGCCCCAGCCGCAGGTCGATTCAGCGATGATAAGCTACACCCGCGACGCCGAAAAATTGAAAGCAATCAAAAGTGTTGAAACGCTCAGCAAAGTCGCCGGAGCACTTTTGCAGCATCGCCGCAAAATGCTCAAAAGCTGCTGCAAGATGGTGACGGGTGAACTCGGTAAAATTGATAACTGGCTTGAGATTTTCGACCGCTGCGGCATCGACCCCGGTCTTAGACCCGACCACCTCACCCCCGAACAATTTGTTGCCATCGCAAATCTGTGTTGTTAGCACAATAGATGCTAATACTACTATAATAAAGTTTTTAGTTGCCCCTTGTTGCCCCTCGTTTTTGTGTGTGTCGAATGGAGGGCATGTTCATTTTAGAGCTTAAAATGGGGGTGGACACAGATTGCCCCCCGCAACATTTTCCGCAAAACGGAAAATACGGCGCGGGGGCTGCGCCCCGCAGGGCGGGGCTTCGCAGATTTTCACTGATTCCCTTGTCATTCCCGCGCAAGCGGGAATTCAGTTGCCTTCCTAACGTTAGTAATCGCAAGAACTTATGAAAAAGTGTATTTTTTTAATAAATTGTTAGATTTGCATTGACTTAAAATTTTTGTTTGGTATAATTCAAACTCGCATCGGCTGGTGGTGGGCCCATTCGGCAAGCTCCCCTGCCTACAACTTGCTGGGGCAGGCAGGGCAGGCCGGCCCCCGGCTAAAGGCATGCCGGGGCAGGCGGGCAGATAGCGCAGACGTCCGCCTTCGCTAAAGCGATGGCGAGACAGGCGCAAGATATGACCCAGAAGGGCAAGGGAGCCCCGACTGTGGATTCTATGAAGCTGGAGTCGAGGACAGGGGGGCAGCAGCCCCAGGGTTTCAAGCCAAGATAAGGCCCCCGACTACGATATTCGAGGGCAGGCAAGTCGAAAAAACGTTAAACGGTTGCCCTCAGGAATCTTAAAAAGATTCCGAGGACTAAGTCCCGGAAATTCTTTGAATTTCACGGGGCGGTTGCGCAGCTCGTTACGGTTGCGTCAATCGTAATGAGTCGTTTTTAAACGTGACCGAAAGACGATTTACGAAACGAGCCGCGTAACCGACGGACGAATGACGAAACTGGATCCCCTGCTGTCTGCCAAGAAAGCAGACACTCGGGGACGGGAGAGAAAATATGGAAACTGGCGTAAATGTAACATTCAGGATTCCAGTTTGGCTGGACAAAATCTGCGCCTGGCCGGTGATGGCGTATCGGCGGCTGAAATACGGCTACAGTTTCCGCAAAATTTATTTAGGCGAGGGGGAATTTACAATCGTCGAAACCCCGGATTATTACGCATATTGCAAATACAAATGGATTCTTTCGGCGGACGGAAACAATTTTTATGCAGTTCGCGAAGCCAAAATCGGGCCTAAAAGAACAAAGATAGTGTCTTTGCACAGGGAAATTATGAACGCACCAAAAGGGGTACTTATTGACCATCAAAACAACGACGGCTTAGACAACCGCAGGGCCAATTTGCGCCTGGCGACTTATTCTCAAAATGCCATAAACAAGCCCAAAAAGGCAAATACCTCTTCGAAATATCGCGGCGTTTGTTTTGACAAGAGCCACCGCCAATGGGGGGCCTTTATACGTATCAAGGGCAGACAGACGCGGTTAGGCAGATTCGACAATGAAATCGACGCCGCCCGCGCTTACGATACCGCTGCGATTAAATACCATAAGGACTTCGCAAGATTGAACTTTCCGTAGCCACAACCAAAATGACAGACGCAGATTAACACTGAATTTTTAGACACTGATTAACACGGATTAACACTGTATTTAAAGGAGAAACCGAGGTAGGGCGGGATTTCCGACTTCGTACCTAAGGGACTACGCCGGACGAGTATCCCGTCCTATTTGCTTAAGCGCACCTCTTTTCCAGCCGAAATAACCTCTGTAATTGGCGAGATAAGCCCCACAGCACCCGACAAACATCACTTCGCCGAAAGGGCAAATAACAAACAGCGTTTAGCGGAAAAACAGAACAATGATTACATGTTTAACTCTTAGTGATTTCACCAATGTGGCAACTTTATTAGGTGCCGTTATCGCTATGGCTACTTTATTCTACACTGCTTATCAAGTTAGGCTGAACGCGAAAACAAACCGCGCAATGTTCTGGCTTGAACTGGAGAAAATGTCTAAGTCCCATGACCAAGTGCATTTGAATCTACGCACCGGTGGCAAGTGGGCTGATGGTGTTTCATGTCCGGCGAATCCAGAAGAGTGGTCAGCTCTGGAAGACTACATGGGGCTTTTTGAATACTGCGAAATTATGATGAAGATGGAACTTATCGATATCTCGACATTCTTTGACATCTTCTTATATCGACTCCGTAATATTGTCAAAAACCGTTCAATAGTTGACTACAAACTTCGTAAAGAGGCGAAATCCTGGAGGAATTTCTTGGACTTGCTTAAGAGATTTGACATCCCTTTGCCACAGGAGATCATAACAGATTCTCAATTAACGTTTAATTTTTAGGAGAAACACGCAATGCCAGAGAATGCAATTCAAAAGGACACCAAACAGATTATCATTTTGGGTTTATTACTCTTGTGTTGTTTTCTGCTGGCTTCCATCCTGTTAAACCTTCATAAAAACAACCAAGTGGGACGTTATATAATAATCAATGATAACTCCCCCGCATTTTATGTGCTTGACACACAAACCAGCCACGTGTGGTATCGAGAACCACATAAGGGGCCTCGTAAAGTAAGATGTTTTGATCTCGGAACTCTTGATAAACCCAATTACGAAGAAAGCATGTATAGTAAGCAAGATAACCTTGATGATTTGGGTTTCATTCCAGTTTCTGAGTAAGGCAATTCCATGGCTTATTCAAGTATTCACGGCATTGTAACCGCCATAACGTATAGTGAAAATACTCCTCTTTCTATTAAAAGCAGAACCGGCGGTTGATGATCCAAACTTAGACTTAAGGAGACCTAAAAATGGCGATAGTGCTTAATATAATAAATCCAAAGGTATCATTGAAAATCGAAGACGAATGTGGTGTGTTTAAACAGGCGACTATGTACATCTCAAAAAACGGCTGTGGGTTAGACCTTACATTCTTGCCTTCTGCTAAAACTCGTTTAGGCGAACCTGTGGAATGGGATGAGCTACAAAAGAAAATAAATGATGGTCTCCCACCCAAGCCGAATCATGATAATCAAGTCGCTATATTTTACGGCACAAGGGGAAAAAATTCTTGTGGTGCGGAAATTCGCTTTTATGACGGAACCAGTATTTGTATCGAGGACAAGGAAATTCTTGGTTTGCCGTCGGAAGGGTAAAAAAATGGTAGATTATGATTTTGCAGCGAACATAGGGTATTTAGTACTGGCTATACTAACTGTTTTGGCCATAGCTTTTGGGATAACGGTCATAATAATGCTATTTGACAGACCTCTAAAACATCAAAGAGATAGCCAGAACGACTTGATTACTTGGATTAAAAAGGGTTTTCCAATTGAAAGAAAATCAGATCTTGAGCGTGAAATTGATGAGATTCTAAAGAGATAGCTTTTGTCATATTTCTATTTAGAAAAGTATGGTGGGCACAGCCCACCATACAAATTAAAATTCTCTGTCCCGCCAAAACGGGACTCCCCGTGAAATTCGAAGAATTTCCGGGACTGAGTCCTCGAAATCTCTTCGAGATTTCTGAGGGCCGCTAAAAGCTTCGTGTCCTCTGTCCGCCTTTGGCGAGACCCCTCGGCTCGAAGGCCGCGAGGCCTGCGGCTCGCCCGCCACTATACGGCGAGGCGGGTGGCTATAAAAAAATTATTCTCTTCCTGCCCTGCGTAGCTTTAGCAAAGCAGGGTGCTCTGCGGTAAAAGATAAGCCGGTTTGGCATAGAGGGGGTTTTTTCTTATAGTTTAATTGACTGAGCACTTAAAGGGGACTGAGCCGCCCCGCACCGCACCTGGTGCGGGGGGCAGGCGGTCCAGAATGAAATAATCTGCTCAGCGACTCGCCCCTTCGCGGCGTGGTTTTGCCTCGCCGGCATCGAAGGGCCTGAAAGAAAACCACTTTCGCCTCGTGCCCTCGGCTTCGCCGAGAGGCGAGCGAAGGTGTGTAAGCCAAGAGTTTGGGGGGCCATATAAGTTTCTTTCCGAGTTGGGCCTCTGCGCCGCCTGCGCAGGGGCCTTTTTATTTGTCCCCGTCCGGGTCGTAAACCGCGGTTTGATTCCATTGACCGGGCCCTCATTCATAGCTATATATGGATATAATGAATCCAGCGGCACACAAAGAGGCGCATCGGCGAGCTGGAATCGCCCGTGAGGCATTAAAAAGTTGTCGGCTGTGTCCCCGCAACTGCGGCGTTGACAGGACCACCGGGGCGACCGGCTATTGCGGCATAGACGATTCGGTCAGGTGTTACAGGGAGGTGTTATATGACGGCGAAGAGGACGATTTGAACCCGTCGCATCATATTTATTTTGCCGGCTGCAACCTGCGCTGTGAATTCTGCACGGTGGCGGAGTGGAACGAAAGCCCGGATGCGGCGGAGGAAACGGACATCGTTGCCCTCAAAGACAAAATCACAGAGCGAATCAGGCAGGGCGCTCGAACACTCAATCTTTTAGGCGGAGAGCCGGCGGTAAACATTGCCGGCATACTTGAGCTGCTCTCGCAGCTCGCGTGCGAAACGATGGTCGTCTGGAACTCGAATATGTATTACAACGACGTAGTGGACGAACTTATCGAAGGGCTGGTGGACGTGTACCTTGCCGATTTGAAAGTGGGTAACAGCCGATGCGCCGAGGCAATGCTCGGTGCAGCGGATTATCTCGAAGTTACAAAGAAGAATATCCTTAAGGCAAGCTCGCGTGGCCGGGTGATTGTCAGGCACGTTATTTTGCCGGGACATACCAAATGCTGCTTAGTGCCGGTTCTGCATTGGCTGGCCGAAGAAGCGCGGAGTGTGGAGGTCAGCTTGCGTGGCGACTATTTCCCGCCCGCGGAGGCCGTGGCGGCGCCTGCCGGGTATCTGAGCGGGAATGAATTTCAAAATGCGCTGCAATTAGCAGCGCAACTGCGACTGAATCTGGTAAAATAGTTATGAAGCCATATAAACGAAAGCCGGGTGAGTTCGAGATTCGCATATTACCCGACGGCAGGGTTCTTATACCCGCACCTGACGAGTCGCTGCTTGAGGTGTCGCGAGTCCTGAATAAGCCCGATGCGAAACAGTCTTGTGCGGGGAAAGCGAGGAAAAATGGCCGAGCAAAGACACGCAGGGCTAAACAAAGACGCCATCGAGGGCGCCCCAGAGCGAATGAGCGAGCTTGAGGTCCTGATTCGCGCACGCTACCCGATAATATACGTTATTACCTGGGAAGAGCAGCGGCTGCTTCATCGGGTTTCGGGGATAGCGTCCCGATTAGGCAAGCGAGTCTTCGAATGGTCGGTTACTACCGGGCTTGTGCCGGCGGGGACATCAATCCAGTCGCAGAAGCACAAGGACACCGCGACGCAGGACCCGCTTATCGCGCTCGACAACGTCATTGAGCACATCGAGCCGGCCCTGTATGTCTTCAAGGACTTTCATCATTTCCTCAAGCCCAACAATATAGCCGTCATTCGCCGATTACGCGAAGTATCGGCGACGATGCAGAACACCTATAAGACGATTGTCATTGTCAGCCCCACCTTTGAGATGCCGCCGGAGCTTGAAAAGGATTTGACGCTGATAGACTTTGATTTGCCTGCCGAAAACGACTTTACGGCGCTACTGGCGAGAATCGTCGAGGAGGTAAAAGACAACCCCAAGCTCAACGTCAAAATGGACACGAAAACTCGTGAGCGAATTGTGCATTCGCTTCTGGGGCTTACGCTCAGTGAGGCGGAAAACGTCCTGGCCAAGACGCTTGTCGAGCATCGCTGCCTCGGCGAAAAAAGCGTGAACGTCATACACGGCGAGAAGAAACAAATCATCCGCAAGAGCGGTCTATTGGAATTTTACGATGCCGAGGTCGACCTCGCGTCGGTGGGCGGGCTTGATGCGCTGAAAAGCTGGCTGGTGAAACGTGCAGCCGGCTTTACCGACCAGGCCAGGCAGTTCGGCCTGCCGTCGCCGAAGGGCGTATTGTTGCTTGGTGTGCAGGGTTGCGGCAAAAGCTTGATGGCCAAGACAATCAGCAACACCTGGCAACTGCCGCTGCTGCGGTTCGACGTGGGCAAGGTATTCGGTTCGCTGGTCGGCTCGTCTGAGCAGAACGTCCGCAGGGCAATCAAGGTCGCCGAGTCCGTCGCCCCCGTCGTGTTCTGGGTGGACGAAATCGACAAGGCGTTTCGCGGCTCACGGGGCAGCGGCGCCAGCACCGACAGCGGCACAAGCGCGAGGGTGTTCGGGACGTTTCTTACGTGGCTGTCCGAAAAAGACAAGCCCGTTTTTGTCGTCGCCACGGCCAACGACGTTTCAATGCTGCCGCCGGAGCTGCTGCGCAAGGGACGATTCGACGAGATTTTCTTCGTTGACCTGCCGGCGTTTGCCGAGCGAAAAGCGATATTCGAAATTCATCTTAGAAAACGTCGCATCGACCCCGCCTCATTCGATATCGACGCGTTATCGCGTGCGTCGGCAGGTTACAGCGGGGCGGAAATCGAGGAGGCGGTCATCAGCGCAATGTTCGATATGTTTTACGAGAAGCAGAATATGACGACCGACCGGCTGCTGGAAAGTATCCGGCAGACCGTGCCGTTGTCCAAGACGATGAGCGAGGACATAGATGGGCTTCGCAAATGGGCCGAGGGTCGGGCCAGGCCGGCCACCAGCCCCGAAACAGCCGAGGCGGGCGCAGACAAACGAAAACTTGAAATTTGATTTGCCGCAGGTGCGGGGTAAAGGAGAAGAGTATGGGCGCAATAATAATTCTGACCCCTGTTGTGATAGCCAGTTGGCCCGCAATCGCAGCGGCGGTGGCGGGCGCCGCCTCGGCCATCGGGCTGATGGTGGGAGGGGCCGTCAAAGAATCAACCAAAGAGGAGGTCAAAGAGAAGGCGGAGCAGCAGGTCGAGGTAGAGCTTGCCGACAGTGAAGTCCTCGCAAAAGACCTCGCCCGTGAAAAGGAAATTGTCCTGACCAAAGGCGACGTGGAGCTTCGCGTCAGCCGGGACTCTCGCGGGCGATGCAAGGTCTGCGCCAAAGGTAAAGGCCACAGCCAGCAGGAGCTTAAACAGATGACCGAACAGTTCGTGCAGAAGATGACACAATGCTTTATCTACAACCGGGTGGCCAGCGAGCTGAAGAACAAGGGCTTCCAGATGGTCAATGAAGAGGTTATGAAGGACGAAACGATTCGATTACACGTGCGAAGGTGGGAGGACTAAAATGGCACAACACGAGGTCGAGATTACAATATCCAAAACCGGCGAGGTCAAGGCCCACGTCAAGGGCGCCAAGGGCAAGGCCTGCCTCGATTACGTGAAATGGCTTCAACAAATCGTCGGCAAGGTCAAGAGCCAGACATTGACCAGCGAGCATTACGAGCCGGACGTCAAATCACGTATTGACACCCGACAGCAGGTTCAGGACAAAGAGTAAACTGCCGTGCGTTGCCCCCAGTGCCAATTTGAGAATATCCCCGGCCAGGACAGATGCCTGCGATGCAATGCCGTCCTGGTGGCAACGATGACCGCCAGCGACCTGAATCCCCCGCGAATGGCCCGCTGGAAGAGGCCGATACGCGCGGCGCTTCGCTGGCTGCGCCTTCGCAGGGTTTTGCCGGAGGCGCCGGCCATCCCGCGGGTGCAGGTGCGGGCGCCGGACTTTCTGAAGATAATGTCCGCGGATGCCTTCCTCGGCCTTATCCTGTCTATAATCCCGGGGTTGGCGCATTATGTTGACGGGCAGTTCCGCGAAATTCGCTGGTTTGTGCTCGGCTGGCTTTTGGCCCTGCTTGCCGGGATATTCTTTTACGGCGGCGGTTTGGGATTTTTGCTGTTGGGGCTTGCAGTCGGCCTTCACGGCTGGATTGCCGTTCACTACGCACAGTCAAAGGAGCAAACCGAACCATTAGAAAAAATTCGCACTGTCGCTATGGTGCTCGTTGTTTTTGCGTTTCTTTACTGGGGCATTCGAGCCGTGGCATTCAGGGATTTTGTCTTTGGCCTTTCGAATCTGGCTATACCCAGTGAGAGTGTTCAGGTCGGAGACGTTTTACTGGCCAGGCACAGCCGGGCGCACGTGGACAAGCTGCCTCGCGGTTCACTTATTCTGGGCAACTTTCATCGACTATACGGTAATCAAGTTACGCACGATACCTACGAAATGATGGGGCAGGTTATAGCTTTGCCGGGTGAAAAAATCGAAATCACTGAAGGTCGGTTCGTTGTCAACAACCAGGAACTCGACGTCGATAAGTTTCCTGTCCCCGGCTGGTTGTCCAAAGAGCGGTTGTCGGCTACAATTCCGACAGATTCATATTTTGTCAGCGCGGTTTACCAGTTCTACGGTTACGGTATGCAACTAACAAGCGACGCGATACGCGACGTCTGCGTGCTGAAAAAGGGCGACATCGAGGCCAGAGCGATTATGCGGTGGTTTCCGTTGGCCAGGCGTGGATTTCTGAGGGCAGACCAATGAGGCGTTTTTCACGGCTTGAATTTGGTGACAGGTCCGATGAGGGGCCGGGTAAACGAGGCGCCGGTGAGGAAATACGCGATGAGGAGTATTTCCACAAACAGGCCCTGCGATACTTGCTTGCGGGCGATTTCGAGGTGGCGCTGAGAAACTATTCGCGGGCATTAGAGCAAAACAGCACGTTTTATCCCGGCTGGCTGGGACAGGTAATGATGCTTATCGAGCTGGGCGAATACAAGGAGGCGGCCGTGTGGGTCGATAAAGCCCTCGAGATGTTCCCCGAACACCCTGAGCTATTGGCGACCAAGGCGGTCGCCTGTGCGCGCGACGGTCGGATGGAAAAGGCGATCGCCTATTCAGACAACTCAATAGCCAAAAACAACGTTACGTCGAGGGTCTGGCTGGCCAGGGCCGAGGTTCTGCTCAATCGCAAGAGTAATATAGCTCAAAACTGTATCAGTAAGGCGGTAAGCGCCGCTGCCGGCGAAGATGGGCCAATGGTTCGGCTTCAGGCGGGCCGGCTGCTTAACCAGAAAGGCGATTATGCCGCTGCTTTACAATACCTGCGGACGGTTTCAGACGAGCTGCCGAAGTCAGCACTTGCCTGGTATGAGCTTGGGCGTTGTCAGGCGGGACTCGGAAGGCCTGAAGCGAAGGTGAGCTTTGAGCAGGCGCTTAAGCTGCACCCGAACTGGCCGTCTGCTGATGAAGCGCTCCGCAAAGTCGAAACAAAAGGTTTTTTTGCGAGATTATTTGGAAGATGACCTATGGTAGTACCCGGTGAGATTCAACGTATATTGTCGGCTGCACGGCGAGAAAACGCATCGGACATTCATATCGTCGCAGGCCTGCCGCCCTTGTTCAGGATTGGCGGCGAGATTGTGCTGGCCGCCCTGCCCCCCCTTTCTAGAGAAGACACCAAGCGGCTTTGTTATGGACTTCTCAATGAAGAACAAAAAAAAGTTTTTGAACGCGACTGGCAGTTGTGCTGCTCGGTATATGACGAAAAATTAGGGCGTTTCCGCGTCTCCGTTTATTACCGCGTCAGCAATCCCGAGATGGCCATCAGGCCCGTTATGGACCACGTGCAAACGCGGGCCGAGCTTCGGCTTCCCGAACAGACTGAGGATTTCACGCGCCTGTCCAGCGGCCTGGTCTTGATAACCGGGCCGACGGGCACCGGCAAAACAACCACGATGAACTATATGATTGACCTCATTAACAGCGAACGCCGGTGCAAGATTATCGCCATCGAAGACCCGGTCGAATACATCCACAATCCCAAAAAAGCCGTCATCATCCAGCAGGAGCTCTATACCGACGTAAAGTCGTTCGGCAGCGCACTAATTCACGTCCTGCGCCAGGACCCGGACGTTATCTGTATCGGCGAGATGCGAGACCTCGACACAACCGCCACCGCGCTTGTCGCCGCGGAGACGGGCCACCTTGTTATCGCCACCTGCCATACCTCCAACACGCTGCAAACCGTCGAGCGCATCGTCTCGATATTTCCCGAAAACCAGCAGCCGCAGATTTACGCTCAAATGGCCAACTCGCTGCAGGGGGTCATCGCACAACGGCTTGTCCCCTCCGCCGACAAAAAACGTCGCATCCTCGCAACGGAGCTGCTCATTGTCAACCACGCTGCGAGGAGGAACATCCGCGACCGCCAGCTTCACCTGTTAGTCAACGTCATCCAGATGGGCCGCAAGACGGGTATGCGCCTGATGGATGATTCACTTATGGAACTATACGAGGCGGGCGAAATTACATACGATACCGCGGTAAACTATTCGCACGACCCCGGCGAGATGCGAAAGAGAATCCATCAGCAAACTGCACCTTCCGGAGAAGAACCTTAAACTTACTGAGTCGCGAGGCCGGAGGTTGTTCCCGAGACTTAATCGCCTGTCCTTAGTAGCCAAAATAGCAGCCGTAATGCCTGTAAAAAAGCCCTATTGACCGCATAGCGACAATCGCGACAACCTGCTCCGCCAGATTCACCGCCAGTTTGCCCGCGATGGACAACCACGGCTCTTTTGCCTGCGGTTTGTATTGGCTGACGGTGGTTTCGATAAAGCAGGCGGCGGCAAGAATCGCAACAACAATCAAATACGGCACAAAGGCCCTGATGATGGGGGCGAAGACCTGTTTTGGCCGAAGCAGTATGCTCCAGTCATCCATCATCGCAACAGTCAATATCGCCATTGGAAAGATACACAAACCGCCGACGAACAAAAATATAAGGAGCAAATCCACGCCGCTTCCGTGATACCACGCGCTTTCGAAATTTACGCCGCTTTTTTGGGTAATCGCCATAACTATGAAGAAAGGCAATTCAACGAGAAACAGCGTGATTGAGAACACAAGAAGCGGCTTGATTACATACCACAAAGTCCCCGCCTCGATTTCAGGCAGCTTGTCGCTGCCGACGGCTGTCTCATAGATAATGTTCAGATAGAATCCGAAAAGACACCCCCACACGGCAAAATACATTATAAATGCCAGGCAGCAGGCGCCCGCCGAGAAAAACTTAAAACACACCGCCGCAGTCACAAAGACAATCGCCGTCAGATTGTCCTTGTCGAAGAATATCTTCCAGCTATCGACGAACACCGCGCGATAAAATCCCGGCTGTGGCACTTTCGGCTCGACCTGCGGTTCGAGCTTCTGAGGTATTTGGCCGGTCTTTTCGGGTATCGTTAGTTGTTGGCCGCAGTTTATGCACCTGGCTGCCCTGCCGGCGTGTTTGTCGGCAAACGCTATGAGCGCCTGACACTTAGGGCACTTGAACTGTATCGTCACCCTTGTCTTTCCTCGCCCTGCATCGCGTCAACGAAGCTTTTGAGGTCGTTGGCCCACTTTTTCGCTTCGAGCAGGTCAATCTTGTCCTGCTTGACAAGCTGGGCAAGGTGTTTTTCCATTGTCGTCATCTTTTCGTCCGGCTTGGGACTGGTCTTGGTCTGAAGCTGCGAGTATATCTGCTCAACCTTGCCCGTCCTTATCAGGTTGGCGCAGGCGTAGTTATTGTTGAGTAGCTCCATTGCCGCTATCCTGCCGGTGCCGTCCTTTCGTGGTATGAGCTTCTGGCAGACGATGTATTTAAGCCCCAAGGAGAGCTGGTTACGGACCTCGTTTTGCCTGCCCGATGGGAAGTAATCCAGCACCCGCGTTATCGTGCCGGTGGCGTCCCTGGTGTGCAGGGTCGAAAAGACCAGGTGTCCGGTCTCGGCGGCCATAAGCGTCATCGATATGGTCTCGGAGTCGCGCATCTCGCCTACGAATATCACGTCGGGGTCCTCTCGCAGCATCGCGCGCAAGCCGTCCGCGAAAGATTTTACGTCCCGGCCGACCTCCCGCTGAGATATCATACTGTGCTTGTTCGGAAGAAGGTACTCTATGGGGTCTTCGAGCGAAATCATTCGGCAGGCCCGTTTCTCGCTTATCCGGTCTATCATAGATGCGATTGTTGTGGATTTCCCGGCCCCGGTAATCCCTGTCACGAGGACCAGCCCCTGCCTGCACTCGATGATGTCCTCCCAGACGTTGTTTGGAAAGCCGATTGATTCGAGCTTTGGAATGTCCAGCGACAGCGCCCGTATCGCCGCGCATATACCGTCGTTTTCGCGGAAGACGTTTATGCGGAACTGCAGCGACCCCACCCGGTACGAGCAATCAACGTTGCTTTCCTGCTGGTACTTGCGGACGTTGCCGTCGCTTAAAAGCGGGTATATCAGCTTCTGGGCGATTTCAGGGGTGACTGGCCGGCCCTTGAGATACGTTATGTCGCCGTCGATTCGGTATGCCGGCGGGGTGCCGACCTTGATGTGAAGGTCCGAGACCCGCATCGCGCCCCTTTTCTCAAAATAGGCAAGCAAATCATCGATGCTGAGCAGTCCCATATTCTCGGTCGGGCACACCTTGGTTGCCGTAAAATATCCTTCAGCCATATTCGCCTCCTTTTGCCCCTCCTATCAGGGGCTTTTATCGTTTGCAATAGTATATCACCGGATTTATCATTGGGCAAACTCGTTGATGACTGATATGACTACAAAAACTGAAACCCTTATTCCTTTGAGTAGAATCCAGAAGCTCATCGGCCAAAGGATGCTTGAAAGCAAGCAGACCAAGCCCTGCTACTATATGGGGATAGACGCCGACACAACCGAGCTTATGGATAGTCGCCACGAATTGAAAAAACGCTTAGGCGTAAAAATCACGTCCAATGCCTTTTATATCAAGGCCCTCGGCCTTGCGGTTAAAGAGTTCCCCTTAATGGTTGGTTCTTTAGATGGCGACGACATAATAATAGCCGATTGTGTAAACGTCGGCTTTGCCGTTAGCGCACCGCAGGGACTGGTTGTCCCCGTGGTAAAAGACGCCGACAAAAAGTCGCTCGCCGAAATTGCAACCCTCGAAAAAATCCTTACCGACAAGGCCCGAAGCAATAAACTAACTCTCGATGAAATTGCCGGCGAGACAATCGGGCTAAGCAACTTAGGCGTTTATGACATAGATTCATTTTTAGGGATTGTCCCCCCGCCTGCAACTACGATTTTAGCAGTGGGCAACACTTTAAGAACCGCCGTGCCGATTGATGGTAAAATTGTTATCCGCAAGATTACTGATTTGACGATAGCCGTGGATTCAAAGGTCGTCCCCGAACCCTACGCCGCAAAATTCTTAGCCCGAATAGCAAAGCTGCTCGAAGAGCCAAAACAACTCACATGATGATTTCAAGAAAGCATAACTGCAAAATGAACTATCCCAGCATCTCTTCGATAGCTTTTTTGAGAATGGGCATTTCATTGGCGACGATATTCCAGACGGTGTCCAAATCGAGGCCGAGATAATCGTGGACAAGGATATTGCGGAAGCCGGCGATTTTATACCAGTCGATATCCTGTCGGCCGTCTTTCGTTTCGTCAGAAAGACGCTGGGTTGACTCGGCCAAAACCTGCAAATTTCGTATCACCGCGTCTTGCATAAAAGTCGATTTCAAAAATTCCGGCTTGCCGGTGTTGCCGATATACGACTCGATTCGTTCGATGCACTCCTTAATATGAATGAGGTAAAGCCGGTCGTCTTTCATATTGGCTTGGCCTCTTGGAGGACTTGCTGTTTGATATACCAGTGCAGGCCTTTTTCAGTTACTATGTCAACGTTTCGGCCGAGGAGTTTCTGTAAGTCCATCAATAATCCGCCTAAGTCCATCAGCGACCTGCCCTCTTCAAGCTCAACGAGAAAATCAACGTCGCTGTCAGGCCGATCCTCCCCTCGAACAACGGAGCCGAACACCCGAACTTTTTTAGCTCCGTGACGCGAGGCAATCTTCAGGATGTCTTCTCTTTTCTGCTTTAGTATCTGGTCGATGCCCATAGTTATGGCCATTATACCTGGTTTTCTTTGATTTCGACATTGGCAGCAGGTGTTTTCGCCGGCTGTATCTGGTCGTTTGGTGTATTTGCTGTGGCTATCTCGACAATTTTGATTGGGCATTTTTCGGCATTCTCTGTGGCCTCTGTGGCTTTTGACTGCATCTGGTTGTGGATTAGTTCTGCGACTTTGAGGTAATCTTCGGAGCCATGGCAGGAGGGTTCGTATTCGAAGATGGTTTTGCCGTAGCTTGGCGCTTCGGCCAACTTGATATTCCTGCGAACGCAGACGGGCAAAATCTGTGCCTCCGACCAGGCGCAGTTTGTGTTGCGGGCGGTAGTCAGAAAATTTTCGATGTCGGCCTTGACCTCGTTGGGCAGGGATACCCTGCTTTCGAACATACATAGTAAAACCCACTTTACCTTCAGGGCCGGATTGATGCGTTTATTTACAAGCGAAACGGTCTGAAGCAATTTGCCAAGTCCCTGCAAGGCAAGGAAATGCGGCTGCAAGGGGATGAGAATCTCATCGGATGCAGCGAGGGCGTTTAAGGCAAGAAGGCCCAGCGAGGGAGCACAATCGATAAAGATATAGTCGAGTTTGTCATCGAGGCCTGTGAGGGCTTCGCGGAGGATGGTTTCTCTGCCGACGACGCTGACAAGCTCTGATTCTGCGCCGACGAGGTCGATATTGGCGGGCAGCAGCCACAGGTTCGGCCTGACGAGCATCATTTCTGCTTCGACGGATGCCGACTGCATCAGGACCTTGTATGTCCCGCCGGTGATTTCGTCGGGATTGACACCGAGATGTGTCGTAAGGTGTGCCTGCGGGTCGAGGTCGATGGCTAAGGTGCGCTGGCCGACGTTGGCCAAAGCAGCGGCGGTATTGACCACGGTGGTCGTCTTGCCCACGCCTCCCTTTTGATTTAATACCGCAATCTTCCTCATTGCTTGTCCTTGTTGTCCCCGTCCGGGCTTGTCTGCTGCTTTACGGGTTGCAGCTTTTTCAATACGCCGTCTAAAACGCCGTTGACGAACCCAGGCGATTTGTCCGTGCCGAATTTCTTGGCAAGCTCGATGGCCTCGTTAATAGTAACCTTCGGCGGGATGTCGGCACAGAACTTCAAATGGTAAACGGCCAGCCGAAGTATGCTTTTATCGACCATTGAAAGCCGGGATAACTTCCACTGAAGCGCGGAACCCGTTATCAGCTCGTCGCAGGCCGGCAGGTTCGCCCAAGTCCCTCTTGTCCAGTCTATTGCGAGCTTGCGAACGGCATCCTCCGGTGCGTTTTCCTTAAAAAAGTCATCCAAATCGGGAAGCAGCCCCGAACCCTGCACGTCGAGCTGAAACAGCGCCTGCATCGCAACCTGACGTGCCTTGGTCCTCGGGTCCATTTGTTACTCGTCCATCGTTTATCGGTTGCGATACTCGTTTCGTTTGTCGTCTTACGGTTGCGTCTTAAACGACGTTTTACGATTAACGCAACCGATACGAGCCGCGCAACCGCAACCGTTCAACGATTTATATCTGTTCCATTACGTTGGCCATCTCCATAGCCGTCATCGCCGCATCGGCGCCGGCGTTGCCTTTCTTGGCGCCCGCTCTGTCAACCGCCTCTTCGAGCGTTTCGCAGGTCAGCACGCCGAAGACCGCCGGGATTTTCGAGTCATAGTTAATCTGCCCGATTCCGCGCACGACCTGCTGACAGACGGCCTCGTAATGCTGCGTCTGGCCTCTTATCACCGCGCCGAGGCAAATCACCGCGGTGAACTTGCCGCTTTGCGCGAGCTTCTTTGCGGGGACGACAATCTCGCAGGCGCCCGGCACCCACACGACCGTCATCTGCTCGTCGGTTGCCCCGTGTCGCTTGAGGCAGTCAATAGCTCCTGCCAGCAGACGCGCGGTGATGAACTCGTTAAACCTGCTGACGACAATGGCAAACTTTGCCTTGCCGGCTGTAAGCTGACCTTTTATCTCTTTAATCATATTTCTGATTCTCCAGACAATTGCGTAATTTTCACCACGCACATTATAAGACTATTGACAGTCCCTTTCCATAAAAACACCTGTCCCCACGGGGCCGGATGGTCAGGCAATATCCATCAAATAGAGCTAACCTGTTCAATTATAAGATGTTATGGGCGGTATTTCCAGCAAAATTTCCGCTTTTTTGTCATCAGCCCGCTCGCCCCAAAAATCGGTTAACCCACCTTATTAAGCGGGCGATAACCCTGTTGAGTAACCCCCGGCGCGCCGGGGTTGGCTCGTGGTTCGCGAATGGTTTCACCGCGGAGTTCGCGGAGACCGCAGAGATTTTTCATATTGTTTTCTCTGCGTTCTTTGCGGTCTCGGCGGTAAAAAGACAAGGTGGGTCTATGCTTTTCGATGAAACGCCATATAGCTCTTATGACAGCGGTGAACAAAAGGCGCAAAAGGCGTTCGAGCTTTATGAGGATGGCAAGATAACACAGGCCATCACTGAGCTCAACGACGCCCTCGAGGTAAACCCGGCGAACTGTTCGCTGCACTTTAACAAGGCCCTTGCGCTGGACAGCTTGAGCAAATTCGAGGACGCGGTCGGCGAATACGAAACAGCGATGGCGCTTAATCCCTGCGACCTGGAGATTCTCAACTCATTGGCGGTCGATTACACGCGGATGAGCCAATATGATTTGGCGATTCAGACATTCGAGCACATCGAGGAGCTTGACCCGAGTTTTGAGCCGTGCTATTGCAACAGGATAATCACATATACTGAGATGGGACTGCACGAGCAGGCCGAGCAGATGTTCTATCTGGCGCAGCAGATAAATCCGGATTGTGCGCTATGCTATTACAATATCGGCAACAGTTTATTTGCCCGCGGCCAATATAAAAAGGCGATTCACTGCTGGATGAAAACCGCTGAGCTGGAGCCGTCGCATCCGCAGATTAACTACCACATCGCACAGGCGCTGTGGGCCGAGGATGAAATCGAGCGATGCCGACAGCATTTTCTCAAGGAGCTTCGCATAAACCCCGGCGACGTCGATGTCATTATAGATTTTGGAATTTTCCTCTTGGACAGGGGTGAAATCGAGTCGGCGAAGGAGAAATTCAACAGGGCGCTGGAACTGAAGCCCGATATGGCTGTTGCAATGTTTTATCTGGGTGAAATAGCGCTGGATGCAGGCACAGGAACCGGTGCGATAAAGCTGTTCAGTCAGGCGATGGAAAAAGACGCGTTGCTGGCGGGCCCGCGGTATAGATTAGGGCAATACTCGCTGGCACAGGGTGATATTCAGGCGGCAAAAACCTATCTGGCTTCGGAGGCGAAACTGGCGGGCGATGACGCAGATGTGCTCGTTTCGATGGCATCGATGTTTTTGGTTATCGCCGGCCAGGCCCCAAGAGAGGAAGACAGGGATGAGGCCCTCGATTATGCGGCCAATTGTCTGTTGCGGGCGATTGACATCGACCCCAGTGACGCCGACGCATACTATTATCTTGGCCTGGCCAATGCAATGAAGGGCGAGATTGAGGATGCCGCGGAGTTCTTCACCCACGCATTAGATATAAATCCGCAGCACGTTTTGGCGATTCGGGATTCGGCGATTGTTTATCTTGCGATGCACCGCCTTGACGAAGCAGTCCAAATCGTCGAGAGAGGTTCCGTCGTCGTCGGCGACCACCCGCAGCTTAAATCAATCCGCCGCAAGGTCCGCCGGTCTCAAATCGCCCGGCAGTTAGCCGACCTGTTTGGCCACATCAAGCATTGATTGTCGCACGCCCGCCTGATATTCCTGTCAGCAGCGAAACAAACATTCCGACCTTGTTGCCTGCCGTTTACTTATCCTGTTCGTTGCCGATGACGTAGCCGGCGCCTCCGCCGAGAGCGCCACCGATAACAGCTCCTCCAAACCCTCCGGTTACTCCGCCTATGACTGCCCCGCCGGCGCCTCCAATTGCACCATAAGTCTGAGCGTTATTTGAGCAGCCACTAACATTTGTCAGACCGAAACACAGCACAGCCAGCATCGCAATTACCAACAAGCGTCTATTCACTTTAAGTCTCCTTTTTTTCAGTCTCTTGGCCGAAGTATTAATCATCGGGCCAACCGACATTGATACGCAGTCCCCACACAGTTTCACTTTAGATCTTATAACTTTTTTATCGGCTTCCTTCTCGCCGGTTCTTCAATTTATGTAGGACTCCAGCGACAATCCGCAGCTTAAGACCATCCGCCGCAAGGTCCGCCGGTCACAAATCGCACAGCAATTAGCCGACCTGTTTGGCCACATTAAACACTGATTAGTGCCGTTTCTAAAAATAAAGTATCGCTTTTGTCATTCCCGCGAAAGCGGGAATCCATTGAAAATAAGAGACTTATGTAAAGCTTCAATTATAAAAAGTTATATTACCTTTTTGGAAACGGCATTAGTTTCTCTCCGGCTTCGCCTTTTTCCTCAATCCCGAAATAATCGACACACCCAGGGTTCGATAAGCTCACAACGAGATTGTCGAGCTTGGCCGGGATGGGCCAAAGCCGGCATCAGTTTGGTTTAATCTTGGTGTCAGGATTCAGCTCGCCGAACTGCTCAATGTCGGGGGCAACCTCACGAAGTTTTTCGAGAAGCTCTTTGACATTTGCACGCCAGATAGTGCCGTCCTCGAGCCTTACCGCACGCACATAGGCTATGCTCGTGAATACTTCTTCCGTGCTTGAACTGAACGTCGTGTCACTTCCCATATATCCGGGTTCAAGTGGCATCCAATTTTGACTGTTAATGCCTGTAACAGTCCAGCGCAACCCATTTATACGTTCGTTGAAAGCATCATACCTGAGAATGACAATCTCGAAGGCGACAAGCGATTTACTGCCAACGTTCTTCCACGTTATATTTTGAACGAACCGGTAAGCGGACCTATCGTATTGGTTCACGAACGAGAAATTCCTTAACTCGACATAGGAGCAGTTGTTGACGATGAGAGCTTTTCTGCCAGGGTAATTCATGTTATCTTCTGCGCGCAATTGCCTCTGCATCACAACAATAAAGAGTAAAGACAGTATAAGGGTGCGTAGAATACAAACAGAAATACGACGATTCATCGGTGGCTCTACTCCGTATTTGGCTAATCTCCATATTTTCATTTTTTTGCACCTCCACAAACTTTTCAGATTCTGGTGTGGCTCTTACCTTTTGACCCCAGTCAAAGGCGATTTTGATTATACCTTTTAGGTGGTAAGAGTCAAGGAAAAGCGGAGAGATTTACTGCCTTCCGACGGCCAATCCCGAAATAATCGGCACACCCAGGCCGAGGAGTAAAAGCACGGCGGCAGCGATGGTTTGTTTGCCAGTCGCTGCCGCCGGTGTTTGCCACAATCTTCGTTCTACGCAGAGACAGTCAATCGGGTCAGTCGCTTTTGTTGCGCTATTTTCTGTCCCTTTGCGGCCCCCTACCCCTTGGCGTATCGTTGTTCCTGGGCGTATCTCTATCCTTGGGCGCATCGGCACCTCGAGGAGTACTCTTGACTTCGGCTTTTTGTTCACCAGCCGGTCGAGATGGCGGGCCTTTCCCAAAGATGCCCAGCCCGCTCTTCCTGCCAACGATTGGCGGGGAGGGAATCTTCACCCGCTCCGACTGTGTCCGATTGACCTCGCGCGGCGGAGCAAACGTGGACTTGCGCTCAGTGGAAGGAGTAACCTGCTCTCTGCGCTCAGCAGACGGGGTTGCTTGCTCTTTGCGCTCAGCAGATGGCGTTGCCTGCTCTCTGCGCTCAGAGGATGGCATCGCTGGCCCCTTACGTTCTGTTGGTGGAGTTACCGATTCCCCGCGTCCGGTCGGGGGCGTCACAGGACCTTTGCGTTCCGAGGGTGGCTGAACTGTTTTGGGACCCGCCGGCGCGGACTCCCAGCGGTTTCGCTCCTCGCTGAACTTGTGCACGTCTGTCGCCTCCCTGGTGAGCTTCTGTCGTGCGTCGGTTTTAATCGGCTCAAACTTCATCTGGGCCTTCTTGTCGGTGACGACCGTGCTCAGCGGCTCGGCTATCTGAATGTCCCTTCGCTGCGACTCGGGCATCCTGGACTGCCGGGTCTCCATCTCGTGATATGTCCTCGGCGGACGAAGGTCCTTGTCGGCGCGGCGTATATCGTACTCATGCCGCTCGTGCTCCTCCCAGCGAGGTTCTGTCCTGCGATGGCGCCAGCGGTCATGCTCATAAATCGGATCATACCACGTATGGCGCCGTTCGCACTCAAACCGCGGGTAGATACCGATGCCGATATAGATGTCATCGTAGTAATCGCCGAAATAGTAGTGGCTGTAACGCGGACAGGTGAACATGCTGAACTGCAGCATGCCGATATCGACGACAACGCCGAGAGAGAGAGAGAACCTCGGCCTCTCATAGAGGTGCCTCGGGATATAGACCGGCGCAAACAATACGCCCCGACGCTCAAGCGAGTAGTCCCAGTGCCCCGCGACGAATACATAGCCCCGCGGTGTCCAAACGTAGTGAGACGGCACCCAGACCCAGCCCGCCTGGGCCACCAGCCAGTAACCGGGCCGCCAAATATACCGACCCTGATACCAGTACCAGCAGGGTGGCGCCCAGATATTGTCCGGGGATGGCGGGAGCCCCGGCGGTTGCACATCCACGAGTGCCGGAGGGGCCGGCAGATACTCAATCTGCTGAACATCGGTCACCAGCGCCCAGAAACCAGGTATCCACTCCCAGCCATCAGGCACTTTGGCCCAGTAGCCCGGCACCCAGTATCTGTTTGGCGGGGCAGCTCGCCAGCAGCCGCTGACCCAGATGTAGCTGTTCCGTTCCCCATCCCAGGCCCAATAGCCGGGCACCCAGACGAATTGTCCGCCTGTCGGCCTTTCTGCCGGCAGATTTTCCTCTATGTTGGCCGGCGGCTGGCTCGGGGCCACCAGGCCCGCTTGAACCTGCAAATCGACTGGTTCGGCAAAGGCCTCATGCACCGGGCCGCGGGTCAAAACCTCTGGCTGCTCTTGCGCCGGCGTCGGTGGTGGCTGCTCGGCGGCCTCGCCATAGAGAGGACAGGCCGCAAGGGCCATTGTTATCACAAGCACAATTGCAGTTTTCATTTGTTTCCCCTTTCTGTAAAAAAGACCAAGTTATACAGTTCTACTTATAAAAACGTTTTTCACATCAAAAATATTGCAAGAAAAGCGAAGAACCGGCTGCCGCAGGCCTCGCGGCTCGCCTCGCTCGACGCGAGTCGAAGCGGGCCTTCGAGCCGAGGGACCGGCTCCGATTCAAAGGCACAGACAACGGTCGGAATCGAACCGACAACCACCGGCTATTTCGACGCCGCCCATTCCACCGCGTTGCTCATAATCTTGCGGACGTTGGGGTCGAAGAAGACCGGGTTGGTCTCATGGCCGAGCTGGAAGTAGAACACCTTACCCTTGCCGACCTCCCAGGTCAGGCCCTGCTGGCTTGTGTCAGTGCCGCCGTTATTTAGCGTGTATGTCCCCTCAAATACCACCGCCTTCGGCTGCGGCACAGCATAAGGGTCGCTATATCGCTCGTTGTGAGTAATCGTAAATCCACCGATGCCTTTGGCGATAGGATGATTTGGGTCTTTGACCGTGATTGTCAGCGTATTTGAGTCGCCGAGATACGCCCCCCAGGAGCAGGGGCTGCCCATCAGCATTTTGTTCGGCTTGGCGAAATGCGAGGAATGCAAAGCGATGTAACCCATACCATCCTCTTTTACCCGCCTGACAATTTTTTCAACCAGCTCGTCCTTGACCTGCTCGTGCCTCCTGTGTCCCCACCATATCAACACGTCGGTCCGTTTGAGCAAATCATCCGGCAGGCCCTGGTTGGGGTCGGACAGATTGGCTTCAATGACCTCCCAGCCCTTCAGCTCCTTCAAACCCTCGGCGATGGCGCCGCAGATGTCATTAGGATAGACGTTCTTTGGCGCGGTGCCCTCCGACCACACCACGACGCAGCGCTTGGCCAGGGCTTTTTCAGCTCGGGCCATACCCGGACTCATACTCAACACCAGACCTGTGCCCATCGCTGCCGCAAGCACAATAAAAGCTCGACGTGAAAACTTCTGGAGAACCATTGCTCACTCCTTTCTCTCGGCTCTTCGCCGAAGTCGGATTTCATATCTAAAACAGGTTTTACCATATATACCACTAATCAACAGCCAACGGTCGGATTCGAACCGACAACCCCCGGTTTACAAAACCGGAGCTCTGCCATTGAGCTACGTTGGCGGAAATCTTTGTCAGCAGGAAATTGTATCGGAGGCGCTATCGTTCTGCAAGCCCTGAGAATCGGCGGTAATCGTCCCTGAAATTGCGGGGGCCGGCTACACAAAAAACAAGAGTGTGCGTATAATGGGTATCAGGCAGGTTTGCAAACAGAGGTTTTTTGTTCACCGCCGAGCACGCGGAAACCGCAGAGAAAAACTAAAATTAACCCGCCGGTCGTAAGGCGGGTGGGCTTCGACTGAGTTCAGCCGAACGTCCTTTGCGATGGTGAGAATTGTAAGGGGCCGGTTATGCTGCAAAAGCTTGTTTGGTTCATGGCGATTTGCGGGTTCTCTTTTTTCTCCGGATGTGCGGCAAATCCCATAACGGGCGAAGATGAGCTGATGTTTTTCCCCGACAAGCAGGATATAACCATAGGCAAACAATATGCGCCGGAGATTGAAAAAGAGCTCAAAGGCAAAATCGAAGACCTGGCCGTGCAAAATTACATCGACAGCGTAGGCCAGAAGGTCGCCAAGGTCAGCCACAGACCGGACTTTGCCTATCATTTTGTCTCAGTCAAAGACAAGTCGATAAACGCCGTCTCTTTGCCGGGCGGATATATCTTCATCACAAAAGGATTGCTTGTGAAACTCACAAGCGAGGCGCAATTGGCCAGTGTGCTGGCCCACGAAGTTGTCCACGTCGTCGCCAGAGACACCTCGAATATGATGAGCAATCAGATTGGTATGAATATACTGCTTACCGCGGCTATGTCGCAAACATCCTCGCAGGGTGCGAGGACCGTCGCCGACCTCACTCGGCAGATACTGTCGTTTCGATACAGCAGGGAAGACGAAAAGACAGCAGACCTCGGCGGGCTGGATTATATGGTCAGGGCCGGTTACAATCCCTACGGGATGGTCGAGACAATGCAGATGCTGGAAAATGAGCAGACAATCCGACCGGTTGAATTTCTCTCCACGCACCCTTCCCCGGAGAACCGCCTGTCTTACCTGAGTGCGAGAATTCAAACCCATTATTTCAACAGTATCGCCGGGACAAAGGTCGGGAAGGAAGATTACGAGCATCTTGTGCTTGCCCAGCTCCGGCTTGGCGCTTCGCCGTGACGAGATAAAATACGCCCCCCTGCTTTCTTGCGAAAGCAAGAAGGGGGGTCCCTGGCTCTGCGCGTTGAATCGATAAGCTTATTGCCTGGCCGGCGCTGTCCTCTTTGACATTTCTTCCTTCTTGCTGTATCCGCACCCGGTGCACTTGTCGTCAAATTGTCCTTCAACAGTGCCTGGGAAGAAGACCTTGCCGCACTTTTCGCATTTTATTGCTGCGAAGACACTGTTCTCTCCGCATTTTGGGCACTTCAGTGGTTGTGCACCGTACATCATGACAGCACGCGGGTCGTTTTTGTAAACCAAGTCGCTGTATTCTTTTGGGCTCATTTGGTATTCGTGGCCACAACTGGGATTGTTGCACTTGACCCATACCATGTCGATTTTTCCACCGCCTGTGCCCCCTCCGCCCATGGTCATATACGTAATGACGCCCGCTGCTGCAAGGCACACAACAATAATCGTGATTAGAACTGCTTTTTTTGCGCTGTCTTCCATATCCTAAATCTCCCAACAAACAAGGAACACTTCAGTTACAAGTTACGCAGTATGTTACCGGCTGGCCGGTGATTTGTCAAAGGGGTGATTCCAGCCAAACTCTATTCAAAGGCGGTTATGCGATTTTCAATATTCTGCCGGGCTCTTCAGGCATACCCGTCCGGGCAGACAGATACGCGGCTTCGATGACAGCCATATTCTTCAGATTATCCGCTGCAGTGCTGACAAGGGGATTTTTATCGGGCCATAGTATATTAGAGCCGAAATTCTCCAGCGTCTTTTTCATTCTGCCGAGGTTATCATCGTCAAAATTGTCCTGCCGGAGGCGCTGGCCGAGCGAGTCGGTAACCTCGAAGCTTTTGTCGTCGAATCTTACAAGCTTATCCAGGCCGTGCGCGATTAACCATTTTTGCGGCCCTTTGCCCCCGCACCCATTTTGGGACGCAGCCGTCGTCGACTTCAACAGACCCGGATCCCAAAATGGGTGTGGTGCCGCTCTGCCCGCAAGGAGACAGCCCGACAGGCAAGCGCTGAATTTCATAGTAACAATCGCGCTATCCTCCGTCAGGTAAAGTCGCTGCTGCCTGTCTGTGGCGGTGCTGCCAGCCACACAGTAAACTTGCTGCGGTATGCCGAAATTCCACGTTATCTGGTCGATTATATCCCAGGAGTCATAAAGAACTACACCGCCTCCGGCAAGGACGGGGTCGTTGCGCCACTTTGCCTGCGGCCCGCCGGAGGCGGCGGCAAGCATAAAGAAGAACTGCTCGGCGGAGTTTTGCAGGACGAAGCTTCTCATTGCCAGGGTGCTTTGAGCGAATCTGCCGAGGTTTGCGACGGCCAGACTGACCCCCTCACTCTGTGCCAGTTTGACGAATTCAGCCGCCTCGCTGAAATTCCGTGCTAAAGGCGGCAGTTTGAGGATGTTAAACTTCTTTTTTATTGCCGTCCTGAGATATTCCGCGCAACTATGGAGAGGCGCCGCGACGAGCAAACAATCGAGTTGGTTCTGAATTATCAGTTGGCGGTAATCGTCGTAGGCGGCGCATTTAAACAGGAGAGCTTGTTGTTGCGCCAGGTTCGTGTCGCCATCCGCCACAGCCACTATAGTGAAATAGTCCAGTCCCTGTGCCGCTTCGAGCAGCAACCTGCCCGCCTCGTCGAGGCCCAGAACCGCTGTTTTAAGTGGACTCTCGCGCATCCCTGCACCCCGCACAGACCAACTGCCCCCTAACTGATTGGGCGATTCTCCCTGTTTGGAATTATAAAATGCTCCGGCACCGGGAACTGTGAGCACAACAGCAGCACGTCTTTTGCGACCTGTTCGATAACGGATTCATTGTCGATGTTTTCGGCTACTTTGTTTATGAATCCCGCGATTTGTCTGGCCTGCTCTTCCTTCATACCGCGAGTGGTAATGGCCGGCGTTCCGATTCGCAGGCCGCTCGGATTGGCCGGGGGGGCGGGGTCGTTGGGGACGGTGTTGTAGTTGGTCTCGATTCTGGCCCTGTCCAGCGCCTTTGCCAGTCTCTTGCCGGGGATGCTTTTGTTTCTCAGGTCAATGAGGATAAGGTGATTGTCGGTGCCGCCTGATACGAGGTTGAAACCGCATTCGAGGAGTTTCTCAGCCATCGCCTTGGCATTTTTGACAATCTGCTTAGCGTATGCGACGAACTCCGGCGTGTCGGCCTCGGCAAGGGCAACGGCGATGGCGGTAAGCGTGTGCATATGGGGTCCGCCCTGCAAGCCGGGGAAGACCGATTTATCGACCTTTTCCGCGTGTTCGGCCTTGCAAAGCAGCATACCGCCGCGGGGCCCCCGCAGGGTCTTGTGCGTGGTTGTTGAGACTATGTCGGCGTGTGGGACAGGGCTTTTGTGGATGCCGGCGACAACAAGGCCGGCAATGTGTGCAATGTCACTTACGTGGTATGCCCCGACTTCTCGCGCGATTTGGCCAAATATGTCAAAATCAATCTCTCTCGGGTAAGCGGTGCAACCTGAGATTATGATTTTTGGCCTGTTCTTTTTGGCCAAGTCCCTTATCTGGTCGTAGTCGAACCTGCAAGTGACGGGGTCCACGCCGTACTGTGCCGACTTGAATATCTTGCCTGTGACGCTGACCTTCCAGCCGTGGGTGAGGTGTCCGCCGTGCGGTAGCGCTAATCCCATAATCGTGTCGCCGGGCTGCGCCAGCGCAAGGTAAGCCGCCAGATTCGCCACCGAGCCCGAATATGGCTGGACGTTGGCGTGGTCGGCCTTGAATACCTTCTTTGCTCGCTGCTGTGCGACAGTTTCGATAAGGTCGGTTACCTGCTGTCCCTCATAGTACCTCTTGCCGGGGTATCCCTCGGCGTACTTGTTGGTCAGGCAGCTTGCACTTGCCTGCATAACCGCCTTGGAGACATAGTTTTCGGATGGGATGAGCCGGACACAGGCGCTTTGTCTGGCGCCTTCCTGCCTTACCAGCTCATAGATTTGCGGGTCATACTGCTCAAGGGCTGTAAGCATATTATATTCTCCATTCCGGCTTCGCTTCGCCGTGATAAACCGAGCTTATCAGGGCACAACCGGACAGGCGAAGCCCGAAAATTGCTTCCGGACACGTCGGTTTATAGCAAAATCCTTGTTTGAACACAAGCATTTATTTGTTGACAGATTTTGGCCGAAGATTACGATAGCTAAGTGGGATTATTCTGAGAGTGGTTTTTGGGGAAAGCCAATGCCAGAGGATAGCGAAAGATGTGCCAAGGCGAGGTTGTTTTTTGACAAAGCCAGCGAGGCGGCGGCAGCAGACAACTTCGACTATGCGATAGATTTATACCTCCAAGGGCTGCGTTGTGACCCCGATGCGCTCCAGGGCGGCCATCTGCCGCTTCGAGAGCTTGCCCTTGGTCGTCAGGTTAAAGGCGGCAAGAAGCCCTCAATAATGGAAAGGGTCAAGTATCTCCGCGGCAAGACCCCCCTCGAACAGATGCTCAATGCCGAATATCTTCTGGCCAAAGGCCCCGACCATTTACCATACGCCGAGGCGATGCTCAAGGCAGCGCTGGCCGGCGGCTACAAGCAAACCGCAAAGTGGATGGCAGACCTGCTTTTTGTGGCCAACAACGCTTCGGAGTCCCCGTCTGCTCATACGTATATGTTGTTGAAGGACTCATACAGTGCCATCGGGCTGCTGGATAGAGCGCTTGCCGCCTGCCAGTACGCGGCGAGAATACGTCCCGATGACGCTGATATCGCCGATGAGACCCAGCGGCTTTCCGCTGAAATAACTGTTTCCCGAGGCAGGTACGACCAGCAAGGCGACTTCCGCAAGTCCATCAAAAACCGCGAGGCGCAGGATAAACTGCACTCCCAGGAGGCGGTCGTCAAGACGGAGGATTACCGCCTGTCGGCAATAGAGTTGGCAAGAGAGGAATACGCGGAAGACCCTGAATCGGCGCCGAGTATTTTCAATTTGGCCGGGGCATTGACTGATTTGGGGACAGACCAGGCCGAAGAGGAAGCGATAAAACTGCTGGAGGACGCTTACAGGAAAAGGCAGGATTTCAGCTTCAAGGAACGCGCGGGGCTGATTCGCATCAGCCAGTTGAAACGGCAGGCAAGAGAGGTGGAGGCATTGTTCGAGGCCAATCCGGAAGACAGCGTCGCCAGGTCACGCCACGCCGGTTTGATGGGCCAGTTGAACAAGACGGAGCTGGAGCACTACGGGCTTTGCGTCAAGAATTATCCGACGGACCTTAAGGCCAAGTATGAATACGCTGTGCGTCTCGTCCGCAACAAAAGATATGATGAGGCAATCCCGCTGCTTCAGGAGGCCCAAAGAGACCCGAGGCACAAGATACCGGCGATGGATAAAATCGGGCTTTGCTTTTTTATGAAGGGCTGGTTCGCCGACGCGGCGGATATCTTCACCCAAGCAATCGACTCATACGAAATAAAAGATGACGACATTGCGAAGGAATTGCGGTATAATCTTGGGCGATGTTTCGAAGAGCAGGGCGAAAAGGGCAAGGCGATTGAGATATATCGCAAAATCGCCCAGCTCGACTTCGGATACAAAGACGTTTCGCAGCGGGTTGACCGGCTGAGAAACGAGGCGAAGTAATCAACGTCTCAACAAGTGAATTGTATAGCGGTTTTGAACAGGCAGTGTTTTAGGAGATTGAAGTGGCGCATTCGTTGTCGGCAAAAAAGAGAGTAAGGCAGAACGAGAAAAGAAGGGCGATTAACCGTGCGAGGAAGAGCAGGGTTAAGACGCAGATAAAGCGTTTTGAGACGGCATTGGCAAGCGGAGACGTAAAGGCGACAAGCGAGCAGTTCCGGCTGGTGGCCCAGCGATTAGACAAGGTCGCATCCACCAGCACGATGCATAAAAAAACCGCCGCGAGGAAGAAATCGCGTCTTGCCAAACGGCTCAACGCGCTAAAAGCAAAGGCGTGACTTGTGACCCGTGACCCGTGACTCGTGAATCGAGTCACGAGCGACGAGTTACGAGCGACGAGTCATGCGAGAGGTTTACAAGAAGAAGATAATCAAGCTGTTGAAGCACGCCGACTATGAGCCGGTTAAAGTCAGCCAATTAGCAAGGGCGTTAGGCGTCGAGTCGGAGGATTACGCTGAGTTCAAGCTGGCGTTCGACGAGCTTCATCACGCCGGCCACGTCATCATCGGCGACGGCAGTGTGGTTGGGCTGCCGAACCTTTCAGGTCGAATCACGGGGACTTTCAGGGCAAATCCAAGAGGGTTCGGGTTCGTAGTGCCGCTGGAGGCGAGCGCCCATGCTGATTTGTTCATTCCGCCCGGCGAGGCCATGGAGGCGATGACCGGCGACGTCGTAGTCGCAAAGGTCGTCGAAAAGACAAAACGCGGCTCGCAGATGCGCTACAGCGGCAGGATAGTCGAAATCCTTGAACGCGGGCACAACAGGTTCGTCGGCACGCTGCTCAGGAAACCCGAGGGCCCGCCTCGACTCGCGTCGGGCGAGGCAGGCTGGATTGTTCAGCCGGACGGCACCGGCTTTGTCGAACTCATAACCGTCGATGATGTAACCGCCAAGTCAGCCAAAGATAAAGACAAGGTGGTTGTCGAGATACTTTCTTACCCAACGGAAAAGTATCTTGCCCGTGGGGTGATTGTTGAAGTGCTTGGTAAGGCCGGGCGATATGAAAGCGAGATAAGCTCGATAGTCCACCAGTTTCATTTACCCAGCGAGTTCAACGATTCCTGCATATTTCGGGCGCATCAGGCCGCAACCGAATTTGACCCCGCCGATATTGAAGGCAGGGACGATATAACCGGCAAAATCATCGTTACCATAGACCCGCCTGATGCGAAGGACTTCGACGATGCGATTAGCTTGAAAAAGGACGCACAGGGCAACTGGTTGCTCGGCGTTCACATCGCCGACGTGAGTTTCTTTGTGCCGCCCGATACGCCGCTCGATACCGAGGCACGGGAACGCGGCAACAGTGTATATTTGCCCGGAAGAGTTATACCGATGCTGCCTGAGATGCTGAGTAACGGCGTATGCAGCTTGCAGCCGGACCAGCCGCGGTTTGTAAAAAGCGCATACATTACTTACGACGACCAGGGCAATATCCTGGCCCGCCGCTATCGCAACAGCGTCATCCGCTCAACGCAACGGCTTACCTATCAGCAGGTCGACAGGTTCCTGAAAGGGCATACAAAGGACATCAAGCCGGAAGTAGCGCCGCTGTTAAAGGATATGGAGACGTTGGCGCGGATAATCGAGAAAAGGCGGGACAGGGACGGTATGCTGCACCTGGATTTGCCGGAGACAGAGCTTGTCTTGGATGAATCGGGCAGGGTGGTCGATGGCTGTCCGGCGGACACCAGCTACCCCCATACGATAATCGAGATGTTTATGGTGGAGGCCAACGAGGCGGTTGCCGCGATTCTTGACCGGCACACTATCCCCTTTATGCGCCGCATTCATCCTGACCCGGATAATTTGACGATGCAGAATCTTTCGCAGCTTGTGCGGGCATTGGGGCTGTATCTGCCGAAGGTGCCCGACCGCTGGGCGTTACAGGAGTTGCTCAATTCGGTGAAGGGCAGGGACTGTTCCCTGGCGATGAACATCATCGTCCTGCGGAGTATGGAAAAGGCGAGATACTCGCCTTTGCAGATAGGCCATTATGCGCTTGCCTCGAAGCTGTATTGTCATTTCACAAGCCCGATACGCCGGTATGCTGATTTGCTGGTTCACCGTGCGCTGGATTGTTATCTCAGCGAACAGCGTTCTCCGTTAGGAGTCCCAGGGACAGCGGACAGCGTCCCGGACAATCAGCAACTGGTAGAGATTGGAGAACATATCACCTTCACCGAGAAACGGGCGGAAGATGCCGAACACGAGCTGAAAACGGTTTTGATTTTGCAGATGCTGGCCGACAAGGTTGGCGAGGAGCTTGACTGCGTTGTTACGGGGCTGACCAATTTCGGTGTGTTTGTGCAGTCACGCCGGCTTGGCGTGGAGGGTCTTGTTCAGCTTGCGGATTTGGGGCCTGACCAGTGGCAATACAATCCGAAGGCCGGCTGCGTTATCGGCAGGCACACGGGCATGCTTGTCTGCTTAGGCCAGCCGATGAAAGTTCGTATCGTCTCGGTGAACGTCTCTGCCCGGCAGTTGAATCTTGCGCCCATCGTCCCTGTCGTCGGCTCAAGCACGACCGGCAAACCTGCCCGCCCCGGCGTGAAGCCAAAACACCTCAAACGCCTCGAAAGAAGAGGTAAACGCCGGAATCAAAAAAAAGGCAAAAAAAGAAGATAATGCGAACCGTGACTCGTGCCTCGTGACTCGAAAATGGAGGACTGAAGACGGAGGACAGAAAAGCTTGCCCCCGCCCTTGGCCCGCGGCTTCGCCGCGAGGCGGGCGAGGTCTCGCCTTCGGCGGATAAATTAGCATCAGGGATGCCCACGCCTGCTCTTAATACGATGAGAAGTAATGGAAAGTAATGCTAAGTAATGCTAAGTGCCATTATTAAGCTAAAAAACGTACTTCTCACTACTTCTCATTACTACGCACTACTTAGCATTGGTTTTTGTGACGTGCAACCCTCCCTGTTTTGTTCTCAGCAAAAGGGTATAATCAATTTCGCCTTTGGCTGGGGGCAAAAGGCAAAGAAGGCTTGGTTGCGTAGACAAGTGTTTAATATGGGAAATACCAAATGAACAACGAGCAACGAAAAGGTCTTAATTCGCTTTTATGGGGAGTTATTGGTACGGCTGTTATTGTTTTGGTTATGGGTTTCTATGAACTTTTAACTCTTTTTATGAATGAGCGAATGGCTTGGATGATAGTTATAGGTGGGGCTGTTGTGATTTTGGCTACGTTTATTGGAGTGAAAGCAAAAGAATTTAAAAAATTTATAAGTGCGGGCCGGATTTTAACCTCAATCTACTTATTCTTTTCAGTATTTATCATAACATGGGTGTTATATTCTCTGGCACAGGACTTGGCACAGGACTTCAATAAGGACAAAAATGACAAATATGAATATAAGGATGGCAAAGTATATTTCACTGAGGCAAAATATATTTTTGGTTCGCCATTGCATAAAGATACTCTCGTTTTATCTGATGACAATATTGAAATCTTTAGCCGTTCATTCTTCGGCGAAAAGAAAACAGTTCGTCCCTATAGCAATTTAAAAGAAGTCATATTTTCCAAGGCGTTTGTTGGATATAAAATTGTCATCGTGTATCCAAGTAGTTTTTTAGGAAACAGCGAGACCACTTTTTATTTCAACAAAAATGACACATTCGATTTATTGAACCCTCTCTTTAAGGATTACAGCAAAAACCGTTGTGTTATTACGGAATCTTTATGAAAACCATAGCTGAATTAAACCAAAAAATCTGGTACAGATTCCTGAAAGTGTTGTATATTTTGGTATTTATACCCGTATTCATCATACCTGTTCTTATTATAGGTACCTTCGGCGGTTCTCTTTTGTCTTTGCTGATTGTTTGCGTGCTCTTCGCAATGGGACAAAGATTGTTTTACTACATAGTCTTAGGCAGTTTCATTCCCCCAAAGCAAAAAGCTGTTGATTAGCCCATAATATTGATTTGTCTTTCAGAAAATATCCGCCGTCTTTTTTAAGAATTTGGCCTTTCAATCCGTTGTTCTATCGCCTCAAGCCGTTTCCGACAAAAAATGCTTCTTTCCCTTTTCTCCTGTCCTTGACAACACAACTGCGTCCGCCTCGCCAAGGGCCCTTGGCTTCGCTCGCCTCGCTTCGCGGGCGAAGCGGGCCGAGAGGCGAGCGGGCGAGATCCCTCGGCTCGAAGGCCGAGAGGCCTGCGGCTCGCCCCCGTTCTTGACAACCGGGGCGGATTTTATGATACTGCAAGACAAAAGATTCACCGCCGAGCACGCTGAGACCGCAGAGGAAAAAACAGAGTAATCTCTGCGTGCTTTGCGGTCTCTGCGGTAAAAGGTTGTTGATGTTCGAGAATTTCGGCAAAACGATAATAAAGATATTCGGCTCACGAAGCGACCGATTAGTCAAGTCGTATATGGTCGTCGCCCGCGCGGCAGGCGTTTTTGAAGAGCAGGTCAAACAGCTAACCGATGAGCAACTCAAGGCCAAAACGGCGGAATTTAAACGTGCGCTAAGCGAGGGACGCGAGCCGGAGGAAATTTTACCGGAGGCGTTTGCCGTTGTGCGGGAGGCGGCCAGACGAAGCGTCGGGATGCGGCATTTCGACGTGCAATTAGTCGGCGGAAACGTCCTCTATGAGGGCAAAATCGCCGAAATGGCGACCGGCGAGGGTAAGACCTTAGTTGCGACGCTTGCCGCGTATCTTGTGCACCTTACCGGCAGGCACGTTCACGTCGTAACCGTCAACGATTACTTGGCCAAGCGAGACTCGGAATGGATGGGGCCGATTTACAATGCGCTTGGATTAACCGTCGGGGCGATTCAGGCGGATATGGATACGGCGGGCGAGGAGAGAAAGAACCAATACGCCAGCGATATTACCTACGGCACCAACAATGAATTCGGCTTCGACTACCTTCGCGACAATATGAAGCTGTCGCTGGACCAGATGGTGCAGGGCGAATTGCAGTATGGGATAATCGACGAGGTTGACTCCATCCTGATAGACGAGGCGAGAACGCCTTTGATTATATCGGGGCCTGCGTTCGATGACGTGAGCAGGTACGGAAAAGCCGACGACGTGGCAAAAAAGCTTATCTCTCTTCAGGGCGGCTACGACCGGACAAAAAAGCATATCGATTCGGCTGAAAAAACAATTGCCAGCGCCCGCGGGGAGCTGAGTGAATCAAAAAAAGCAAAAGACGATACGCGCATCAGGAATGCGCAAAGCACCATAGAAAAATTCGAAGCTGAATTTGCCGAGGCGCAATCCAAACTGGGAAGCGCCGTCCAGTACTACGAAGTGGAATACGACCGCAAGGCCGCTAACCTGACGCACGAGGGAATCAGCGCCGCACAGGAAGCGGCGGGCGTGGGGTCATTTTTCACCGGCTCGAATATGGAGTGGCCCCACATGCTCGTGCAGGCGCTGCGGGCACACATCGTATTCGAGAAAGAACGAGATTACGTCGTGATGGACGGCAAGGTCGTCATCGTCGATGAGTTCACCGGCCGGCTGATGCAGGGCAGGCAGTGGTCGGACGGTTTGCATCAGGCCGTCGAGGCGAAGGAAGGCGTGCAGGTCAAGGAGGAGACACAGACGCTGGCGACAATTACGCTGCAAAATTTCTTCAAACTCTACGGCCAGATAGCGGGTATGACAGGCACGGCCGTCACCGAAGCCGAAGAGTTTATGAAAATTTACAAACTGGAGGTTGTCGTAATACCGACCAACGCACCTTGCATCAGAGAAGATACGGAAGACGTGATATACAAGACGATGCCGGAGAAATTTAACGCAATCCTCGAAGAGCTAAATGACATCAGCAGCGAGGGGCGACCGATTCTGGTGGGGACCGTAAGCGTTGAAAAAAACGAGGCGTTGTCGGAGGCGCTTGGCAGAAGATTCGGTCTCGAACACGAGGTGCTAAACGCCAAGCATCACGAGCGCGAGGCGCAAATCGTCACAAAGGCGGGCCAGCAGCACCAGGGCCGCGACGGGAAGATGCACGGCAATGTAACGATTGCGACGAATATGGCGGGGCGGGGAACGGATATTAAGCTTGGCCCCGGCGTGGCCGACATCGGCGGACTGCACGTCTTGGGAACCGAGCGCCACGAAGCGAGACGCATCGACAATCAGCTTCGCGGACGCTGCGGCAGACAAGGCGACAAGGGGTCAAGTCAGTTCTTCCTCAGTTTCGACGACGAGCTGATGCGTGTGTTTGCGCCCGAATGGACCGTCAAGGCACTGTCGTGGATTGGATGGCAGGAGGGAGAGCCGATTTACCACCCAAGAATCAGTAAGGGAATCGCAAAGGCGCAAAAAAAGGTCGAGGAGAGAAACTTCGAGACGCGTAAAAGTTTGCTCGAATACGACGAGGTGATGGATTACCAGCGAAAGATTTTCTATTCCCGCAGGCGCAAGATACTGGCCGGCAGGGGGCTTAAAGAGATAGTCGATGAGATGATTGGGGGGGCGATAGAGAAAAGCTGTTCGGCTGTTTTGGGCACGGATTATCCCGTCAAGTGCATTGCCGAATGGGCGACGACCAACTTCGGCATCGAGATTAAGCCGTCTGAAATAAGCGGGTTGCAGCCCGACGAGATTGAGCGAGTGGTCAAGGACCGCGCAAGGGGCAACGCTGGCAACGATATATCGATATCGCTGGGCGAGTATCTGGAGGACTATGAAGACCCGAGCAGCTGGGACGTCGCGGGGCTGTGCAAATGGGCAATGAGCAGCTTTAGCGTCAGCTTGAGTCCCAACAAGGTTAAAGAGCTGAAACCTGAGCAGATAGAAGAGCAGTTGACCGCTGCGGCCTGCGAGCAGATTGAGAAAAAAGACTGCACCGTTGTTGCCGAGTTTCTCAAGCCCGATTTTGCGGTTCGCCGGCTGGCGGAGTGGGTGCGGGCGAAGTTCGACATCAAAATCGAGACAAACGAGATTGCCGGGGCCAAGCCGGAAGAGGTGCGGCAGCTCATCAGCGAAAAAACAAAGGCCGGGTACCACAGGCGTGAGATTGAATACCCGGTTGAGTTTGCTATGAATATGGTTTACGGCCCGCAAGGCCCCAACGTGTACGGCTTCGAGGCGCTGGCGGACTGGGCAAACAGGAAATACAACGCGAAGTTTTCCGCGGAGGGCATACAACAAGTTAACCCGCGAACACTGCACAAACAGTTGCTGGAATTGAGCGAGGCCTATAACGACGGTCGGCTCATAGAGGAAATAGACGATACAATCAGCCGGCTTGATACTCCCGCGGTTGCCGAATGGGCAAGCAATCGTTTCGGGACGACAATAACCGCTGAGCAGCTCGGCGACAGTCAGCGACGCAGAGAAATAATCCTCCAGCAGGGCAGAGAATTCCTGCGCAAGGAACTAAGTGAGCTTGAGAGGTACGTCCTGCTTCAGGTTTACGACATCGCATGGAAAGACCACCTCTACAATATGGACCATCTCAAGGACAGTATCTGGATGCGCTCTTTCGCCGAAAAGGACCCCAAGACCGAATACAAACGAGAAGGCCACCGGATGTTCAGGGAGATGCTGGCCAATATAGACGAGCGGGTCACGGACATAATCTTCAAGGTTCATCTCGAAGCAGGCGCCAGGGCAAGGAGTGTCTGGAACGTCAGCCAGGCGGCGCACGACCAAGTTGGGCAATTTGCGATGGCCGAGCGACAGCGGGCGGCAGCACAAGCACCTCAGGGGGAAGTACAGGTCAAGCAGATTCGTCTCGATAAGCCGAGGGTCGGCCGCAACGACCCCTGCCCCTGCGGCAGCGGCAAGAAATACAAGAAGTGCTGCGGGAAGAATGCCTGAACATTGATGATTGATAATTGATTATTATCAGCAGCTATGTGCGCATCACAGAAATAGAGGTATAGATAAAAAAAGAAAACATCGAGTAACGCCTCGCTACCCGATGTTTTCCGGAGGGGAGAAAAACTCTGTTCTGCTTTTCCCCACTTATCGGCTAATACCTTATTATCACTTTAGTCCAAATTGCTCATTATTAGTCCTATAATATATACGCTGGTCGGCAATTTATGTGCCGCCTGTTTTCAATCGGGCTGGGTATTACGAAGTGTCAACTTGCCCGCTTAGCTGCTAACAAAGCGTCATTGGCTCGTCGGTCCTGCTGTGCCGGCGGTAAATCGTAATTCCTTTGCAGCCAAGACGATACGCAAGCCGATATGTCTTGTCCACACTGGAAACTTTGGCCTTTTCGGTAAAGTTTATCGTCTTGCTGACCGCGGCGTCGCAGTGCCTTTGAAAGCCGGCCTGCATACGGATGTGCCATTCCGGCGAAATGTCATAGGCACACTTGAAGATTTTGCGGATTTCTGCGGGGATTTCAGTTGTCTTTTGGATGCTTCCGGTCTTAAGTATCTGCTGGACAAGGGCATCGCTGTAAAAGCCGTGTTTTTCGGCGACATCCTTAAAAACGGGGTTTACCTGCAACAGCTTTTTGCCGGACAGGACCTGCCGCAAAAACGCAAGCGAATAAAGCGGCTCGATACCTCCGGAGCAGTCAGCGATTATGCTTATCGTGCCGGTAGGCGCCACGCAGGTAATCGCAGCGTTTCGCACCTTCAAGTTCATCTTAGTCTTCCACGTGCTGTTGGTCCAGTTCGGGAAAGGTCCTCGCTGCTCGGCCAGTTCACTGCTCGCCTCGCAGGCCGTATCGTTGATGAACTTCATAACCGATTCGGCGAACTTGACGCCGTGGCAGCTGTCGTAAGGGATGCTGAGCATAAAAAGACAATCGGCAAAGCCCATAACGCCCAGCCCGATTTTGCGGTTTGCGTGCGCTATTTCAGCAGTTTTGGTGACCGGATAAATGCAGGCGTCGAGGATATTGTCTAAGAACCGCACGCTCAGCTTTACCGTCCCTCCGAGACTGGGCCAATCGATGTCCGTCTTTGTGTCCTGCCCATCGCTGGACGGGATTAAAAATTTTGCGAGGTTGATGCTGCCTAACGTGCACGCCTCATAAGGCAACAGCGGCTGCTCGCCGCAGGGGTTTGTCGCCTCAATCTCACCCAGCGCAGGCGTTGGATTGTCGTGGTTGATTCGGTCGATGAACGCCACGCCCGGGTCGCCCGTCCTGTGGGCGCAGGTAATTATCATTTTCCACAAATCGCCGACGGTATAGAATTTTTGTGTTGACTCGGGGGGTACCGCATTCTCATCAGCAATCTTAAACAAATCCTGTATTGTGTAGTTGTTGAAGTCAATTCGTAAGGGGAGCAGGTATTTTTGGCCCGTCCGGGGATTTTCAACTATATGCAGCGTATCAGGTGCTTTTTCGAGTGTGTCCATCCACTGATTAGTGATTTTTACCGAGATGTTGAAATTGGTAAACGCCTTTAAGTCCTGTTTGGCGTTGAGGAATCTCAGGATGTCCGGGTGCGTTACGCTCATCATACCCATATTTGCGCCTCTGCGGAAAGCGCCCTGCTGAATCGCGTCGGTGGTCTGGGAAAAGACACGCCAAAAGGAAATCGGGCCTGACGTCGTCCCGCCACTCGATGCGACCCGGTCGCCCGTCGGGCGCAGGTGGTCCAGCGAAAAGCCCGTTCCCCCCCCTGCTTTTTGAATAAGAGCGGTATGTTTTACCGTCTCGAATATGCCTTCGATACTATCCTCAATCGGCAGAACGAAACAGGCGCTCAGCATTCCCGAAGGCCTGCCTGCGTTCATAAGCGTCGGCGAGTTCGGCAAAAACTTCAGTGAAGACAGGAGGTCGTAGAACCTTTTGTGCCATTGTTTCAATTCGTTTTCGCCGGCCCCGTAACTTGCCTCGACCGATGCGACAAGCCGGGCCACTCGGCTGAAAAGCTGCCCCGGCGTCTCGATAATCTTGCCGTGCTCATCTTTGATGAGGTATCGGCTCTCCAGCACGGTAATGGCGTTTTCACTAAGCACCGGCTCACCACCCGGCGGCTGAACTAACTCGTGATTTATATCTCGCATCTGATTATGACAAACTGTCGGTTACATCTATGCCTTTTTAATCCATTTGAACCTGAAGACGTCGCGGATGCGTTCGGTGAATCGCACGCCAAGCCGCTGCGTGCTGGTGCTAAACTCCGCTCGCTTGAGGTCTTCCGTGGTCGGCTTTGCGGGCTTGGCGCCGAATGCGGCCGCTAATATGCCTGCTATGAAACCCAGAACGCTATTTGTTTGCCGTCGAAAAACCATTTGCATCAGCGATTATCTTTGAACGGCTGTTTTTGTCGAGGCCAGCAGTTCCTCGCCGGTGCGGCTTTCGACTGAAGACTGGCCCCACAGTTGATGTCTTTCGAGAATTTCCGGCTTGGCATCATAGTATCTCGTAACAGCGGCCGTCCCGCCCTCGGCGGCGCCAGCCGTCTTATACTCGTGTTCCAGAAGCCAGGCGCTTATCTCATCGTCGTATTCGGCAGGATAAATCAACGCCACGGCGAACTTATCATCGCTGAACTTAGCCAGATGGACCTTCGCCTTGCACGGCAGCTCCGTTTCGATACCTAATTTGACTAACAGTTTGTAATCGTCGCGGGCGGTATCAATATCGGCAGAGGAAAAGAACATACCCGCCTCGAGCTGGAAAATCTCCCGCCGAACACCTTTCAATTCCAGTCGGCCGTCCGGATAGGCCTTATGTATCTTATAGGCCTTACAGCCCTTATATCTTTCGCTCTCGAAAAGTTCGGCTATTTCCTGCGCGGTGAATCCCACCCCTGAGTGGTCGCCAAAATCGACCACATATAATCCGATGTATCTATCCGGCTTTTCCAGTTTTGGCAGTTTCATAACGCCCTATTTTAACTGCTGATTTTGCTGATTGCACAGTATTTTCTCAGGAGCTTCTTTAGATTATACTGGATTCGGCACGCGTGGGTATTAACAATATGGGCACACGAATTTTTTGGAGATGAATATGAGCACGTTACTTTACATCAAGCTAAGTGCGGTGATGTCTCTGGAGTACGCGGTATGGGGAGCGTGGATGCCGGTGCTTGCGGCTCGCCTATTGGGGCCGTTGAAGTTCAGCGGCAAACAGACGGGGTGGATATATGCCACTTTGCCCCTTGCGTGCATTATCTCGCCTCTGGTTGCCGGGCAGCTTGCGGACAGGTGGCTCAATGCCGAGTGGATTCTTGCGGCGGCACATTTGATTGGGGCGGCGCTGTTGCTGATTGCGGCGGTGCAGACGAGGTTTGCGGCGTTGTTTGTTGTTATGTTTTTGTATTCGGTGTTTTATGCGGCGACGCTTCCTTTGGTCAACGCGGTGCTTTTTGCCAATGTTACCGACGTTGCTTCGCAGGGCAGGGTCTTTATGTGGGCGCCTATTGCGTGGGCGATTGTGGGGTATTTTCTGACGGGCTGGCGGTGGGTGTTCAAGACCGCTGAAAAGGGGCGTGATTGTTTGTTTCTTGCCGCCGCGCTTTCGCTGATTATGGCGGCGAGCTGCCTGGCATTGCCCGCGACGCTGCCGACAGGAGCGGGAGAGGCGCCGATTTTGAAGGCGCTGACTATGCTGCGGGACACCAACTTTCTGGTCTTTATGGTTGCGTCGCTGGTAGTGGGTGGGCTGATGCAGTTTTACTTTTTGGGCAGCGCGCGGTTTATGATGGACATAGGCATCCCGGCGAAGAATGTGCCGGCCTCGATGGCGATTGCGCAGGCGGTGCAGGCGGCTGCGACGTTCTTCTTGCTGGGTTGGTTGATTTCGGGCGTCGGTTTCAAGTGGACGCTTGCCATTGGGGCGGCCTGCTGGCTTGTGCTGTATGTTATTTATGTGATTTCAACGTCGCGGCTGGTGATAATTGTCGCCCAGTCACTGCACGGACTTGCTTACGTGTTATTTATAATTGCCGGTCAGGTTTACGCCAGCAGTGCAGCTTCTCCGGAAATCCTGAAATCAATGCAGGCGCTTGTATTTGCCGCCACTACGGGCCTGGGATTGTTTTGCGGAACACAGTTCGCGGGTTTTATAATGGACATTTATAAACGAGAGGGCAAATTCAACTGGCGAGCAGTTTTTTTGGCGCCGGCGGCGATTATTCTTGTGTCAATCGTCGTGCTGATTGCGTTGTTCAAGGGGTAGCGAGACACAACTAACTTAGCGAGGAGAACAAAAGTGGTGCGAGTCGGCATAGTTGGATTAGGTTTTATGGGCAGGACGCATCTGCGCTGCTATCGTGGATTGCGCGGCGTCCGGGTTACTGCCATCTGTGACAGCGATAAGACGAGAATACGCAACACCCGGAACATTGAAGGCAACATTGGGCCAGCCGACAAATCACAAGACCTCTCCGGCATTACACTTTATACGGACTTCAAAAAGATGTTGGCCGAGCAGCATCTGGATGCCGTCTCGATTACGCTGCCGACGTTTTTGCACAGGGACTTTACGGTAAAGGCGCTTGATGCTGGTGTGCACGTTTTGTGCGAGAAGCCAATGGCGATGAGTGTTGGGCAATGCAAAGAGATGATTGCGGCGGCGAAGGCGAACCGAAAAGAACTGCAAATCGGACACTGCATCCGTTTTTGGCCGGAATATGCCAGGACAAAGCAGATTTTGGACTCGGGTGAATACGGCGATGTGCTGGCCGCGTCTTTTAGGCGCATTAGCCCGATGCCGGGGTGGAGCTGGAAAAACTGGCTAATTAACGAGCGTCAAAGCGGCGGGGCGATTATGGACCTGCACATACACGACGCCGATTATGTTCAGTATCTGTTTGGACTTCCCATTGCGGTTAGGTCGCAAGCAACGACAGGTTCCAGCGGCGGGTTAGATTATGTTTCTACGCAGTATGTTTATGACAACCGCAAACTTGTCGTCGCCGAGGGCGGCTTTGTTACATCGCCGGGTTTCAAATTCGAAATGAGTTTTATTATCTCCCTCGAAAAGGCAACCATCACCTATGATTGCAGGCAAACGCCGGCATTTCAGTTGTATTTAGCCAAGGGCGGTTGTATTACGCCGAAGTTTGAGCCAGGCGATGGGTGGTCGCGTGAAATTGAGTATTTTGTAAAAAGAATAACAGGCAAAAAAGTGCCGCAGATTATCAGCTCCGTTGATTCGCTTAACGCCGTGAAAATCGTTCTGGCAGAAAAGAAATCAGCCGAGACGAAAAAGGAGGTCAAGCTTAGATGATAAAATGTCTGGACTGGCCGATTGGTGTTTGCTCTTGGTCGCTTGGCAATGACTTTGACAAGATTGGTCAGACCGGTCTTGGCTGTGTTCATCTTGCGATTGCGCCGGCGATGGGCGCCGACAGGGATAGTTATCTTGCGAAAGTTGCCAAAAATGACCTGACGATTACGGCGACGATGATTAACTTTCCGCAGGAGGATTATTCGACGCTCGAATCAATAAAGGCCACAGGCGGTATTGTGCCTGATGGGTGCTGGCAGGCAAATCGTAAAACGACGCTTGGGGCAATCAAGCTGACCGCTGAACTGGAAGTGAAGTATCTTTCGATGCACTTCGGTTTCATCGAGCTTAAGTCGAAGAAACTCTTAGACAGGGCGAAGATGCTCGCAGACAAGGCGGGCGAGCACAATGTTACGCTGTTGATGGAGACGGGTCAGGAGACGGCTGATGAGCTTCGAGACTTCCTCGACAAGCTCAATCACCCCGCCCTGGGTGTAAACTTTGACCCCGCGAATATGATTCTCTATAACAAAGGTAATCCCATCGACGCCGTAAGCATATTGGCTCCCTGGATTCGGCACATTCATATAAAGGACGCCCTGCGGACAAAAAAACCGGGTGAATGGGGGACAGAGGTTGTCTGGGGAACGGGTGAGGTTAATGCCTCTAAATTTTTGAAGGCGTTGAAGGAGGCGGGTTTTACGGGGGCCTTGGCTGTCGAGCGTGAGGCGGGCGATGACCGATTTGGAGATATAAAATCAGCTATAGACAAGCTGAGGATATACAGGGGCTGACAGCAAGCTAAAAATGGCAGAGGATTTCACGATAGTTCGTTTGGTGGGAAAAGAAAGAAGGGTCGCATCGACCCTTTCCGGGGTCTCGAAGCACTGGCAGGGTAAAAACGAGAGTTTTCTTTTTATAAGCCCGCACGACGACGACGTCGTTATCGGGGCGGGATTGCTTATCCAGCTTGCCCGGAAGGAAAACGTCCCGGTCCATATCCTGATTGTTACCGATGGCAGTATGGGCTATTGCAGCACAGAGGAAAAAGAAGGCATCGCCGAAATCAGGCGAAAAGAGACTTTTGATTGTTACCTGTCACTCGGTATCCCGAAGGAAAATATCATCTGGCTCGGGTTTCCCGACTGCCGATTGAATTGCTACCGTGGCAGACGGCCCGCCCATAAAGACGAGCCGATGGCCATCGAGGGTTTCGTTGGAATGCAGAACAGTTTCACGCACCATATAAGAAAGGTAAGGCCAACGCAGTGTTTTTTGCCGACGTCAAACGACCTGCACCCTGACCACAAGTTCGTGCACGAGGAATTGTTAATCAGCATTTACCACGCCGCGGGCTCGATTTGGCCCGAGCTTGGTAAGCCGATTGAAAGACCTCCCTCCGTTCACGAAATCGCCTGCTACTGCAACTTCCTTTCTCCGCCGCATTTGCAAATCAGGACGTCTCCGCAACTTCTGCAAAAGAAGCTCGACGCGATTGGAGCATTTCGTTCGCAGAGGCAAATCGAAGCCGAGATTGACATCATAAGAAAAGCCGGTCCCGTTGAATACATCCGCGATTTTGGCTTCCGCCTCTACAACCCCGAAATCTACAGGGAGATGTTTGAGGAAAAACAGGGAATTAAGCCGTAGCAGACCTCGCGGGTGGGAGTAACGAGGCGCTTGACTAATTTTCGTAATGACTTTCACCGTGGATTCTAACATTCTCTCTGTATTCGGCCGGCTTGTCGTTTATTTCTTTATCAATGTGGCGTTGGGCAGAGAATATCTTTATGGCCGTGACGCACGTTCCGATACCCACAACGAAGAAGACCATTGCCGCCAGCGTTGCGAAAAGCCGGGGCAGCAGATAAATCAACAGGCCAAAGCCGATTAGGGCAAGGCCTGTGGCGAGTATCCCGCCGGCAAGCCGGCGTGATGCCTGCGAGAGGATGGTGCTGTAAAAGCGAAACGGCATCTGAAAAGCCCCTTCAATAAACAAGAAGGGCGGGTCTTTTGGACCCGCCCATAGTTATCTTTGGTGTTAGTACATTCCGCCTGGAGGTGGGCCGGGCGGCGACTCCTTTTTCTCCGGTATTTCGCTTACTATCGCATCGGTTGTCAGGAGCAGCGAGGCGATGGATGCGCCGTTTTGCAGTGCGATGCGTTCGACCTTTGTGGGGACAATCACGCCGAAGTCTATCATATCGCCGTATTCTTTTCGCAGAGCATCGTAGCCGAAGTTTTTGTCGGAATTGTCCATCACCTTCTGGGCGACGATTGAGCCATCGAGGCCTGCGTTTACGGCAATCTGCTTAATGGGGGCGACGATTGCCCGGCGGACTATATCGACGCCGACCTTCTCATCGCCCTGGGCCTTGATTTTGTCTAAAGCGTGAAGCGTCCGCAGCATTGCTACGCCGCCGCCGGGGAGGATGCCTTCCTCAACCGCGGCTCTGCAGGCGTGCAGCGCATCTTCCACTCGTGCCTTTTTCTCCTTCATCTCGGCCTCAGTGGCGGCGCCGACTTTTATCTGGGCGACACCACCTGATAGTTTGGCTAAGCGTTCCTGGAGCTTTTCGATATCGTAATCGCTGGTGGATTTTTCGATTTCGGCTTTTATCTGTTCGATTCTGCCCTTGATTTCTTCCGTTTTGCCGGCGCCTTCGATAATCGTGGTGTTGTCCTTGTCGATGGTTACCTGTTTTGCCCTGCCTAACATATTCAGTTCGAGGTTTTCGAGGTCGATGCCGAGGTCCTCGAATATGGCCTGTCCGCCGGTGAGCACGGCGATATCGCTCAACAGCGCCTTTCGCCTGTCGCCGAATCCGGGGGCCTTGACTGCGGCGCACGGCAGCACGCCCCGGAGTTTGTTTACGACCAATGTCGCCAGCGCCTCGCCTTCGACCTCTTCAGCTATAACCAGCAGGGGCTTGCCCTGCCTGGCAACCTTCTCAAGCAGCGGCACAAGCGTCTTGACCGAGCTTATCTTTTTTTCGTGGATGAGGATATATGGCTTGTCGAGGACAACAGTCATATTTTCAAGCTTGTTGATAAAGTGTGGGCTTAAGTAACCCTTGTCGAACTGCATTCCTTCGACCAGCTCAACAACGGTTTCAAGCGATTGTCCCTCCTCGACGGTTATGACGCCGTCCTTGCCGACCTTGTCCATCGCCTCGGCTAATTTTTTGCCGATTTCGGCATCCTGATTGGCGGAGCAGGTGGCTACCTGCTCTATTTGCCTGCTGGAAGCGACGGGGATGCTCATTTTCTGCAGTTCCTTGACGATGGTGTCAACCGCCGTATCGATGCCCCGTTTCACCTGAAGGGGGTTGGCGCCTGCGGTGATATTTTTAAGCCCTTCGTCGAAGATGCTCTCCGCCAGAATCGTCGCGGTGGTTGTTCCATCGCCTGCGACAGTGGATGTTTTGGAGGCGACCTCCTTGACCATTTGCGCGCCCATATTCTCGTATGGGTCTTCAAGCTCTATTTCCTTTGCCACAGTGACGCCGTCCTTTGTGACGGTGGGCGAGCCGAAGGACTTTTCGAGAATGACAACTCTGCCGCAGGGGCCTAAGGTTATCTTGACCGCGTTGGCGAGCTTCTTTACGCCTTCTCGAATCGCCGCTCGCGCTTCGGTGCCGAATGCTATCATTTTTGCTGCCATATTGTTACTTCTCCTTCCGGGTCTCGACTTCAATAATCAATTATCAATCATCGATATCACTGTCAGTTTATTCCTCGATGACTGCCATAATATCCGACTCACTCATAATCAGATACTCTTTGCCGTCCATTTTTATCTCGCTGCCGGCGTAGCTGGTAAACAGGACCAGGTCTCCCTTTTTGACCTGAGGTTTATGGCGAGAGCCGTCATCAAGGAGTTTGCCGTCGCCGACCGCGACGACCTTGCCTCTCTGGGGTTTTTCCTTGGCGCTGTCAGGCAGGACTATTCCGCCTGCCGTTTTGTTCTCTGCTTCCACTCGCTGAACGAGGACCTTATCGGCCAATGGTCTAATCTTCATCTTCTCACTGCTCCTTTCAAAAATTTTTGACCGTTATTTTGCTTTATGCTTTTATGCCGAAAAAATATAGCTGCCGTATCTTTTCACAAACAGCCGATTCAACTGGTCTTTTAGAATATTCATATCAACGGGCTTGTCAATCACGCTGAAGGCGTCGAGTTGCAGCGCCTCTTCGAGCATCATCTCTGTTATGCCGCTTGCCAGTAATATGCAAGGCATCAAAGGGCACTCCAATCTGATAATCTTTAACGTCCACAGGCCTGCCCCCGCCCAGCACTGGGCGGGGTCGGTGTCAACAATAGTCGTCCGAATCCGCCGATGGCGCAGCACATTAACTATATCATTGGCGCTGTCGGCCACCAGCAGATTCACGCCCCTGGGCCGAAATATATCGCGCACGGCCAAGGGCCAATCCCAATCCGCCTGGCTGGCCAATACATTTACCTCGTCAGATTGCAGCGAGTCCACCATCATAACCACTTTAGAGTTGCAAACACTGTGCCAGAGGGATACATAAGCGTATAAGTTGTAAGACACAAGTCATAAGTCCATAAGTCGTAAGTACTTGTGCACCTGTGCACTTGTGTTCTTATGCTCTTTTTTATCGCCTGATTATCTGCCAAAATTCGCCCCGGGCACAACAAGTCTGCCACGCTGACAGTCTGTATGGTGGCGACAGATAAAACGGTTGTTTACGAGATTCAGAACACGATAGCTGCGTAGCCGACGGATTCCCGGCTGGTTGCGCCCATTTTGCGAAGCATTATTTCGTTGCTGTTTGTATGAGCGAGGAGGACACCTTCGGTTTTGCCGAGACCCTTGGCCGCTGCCACCGCCGCCGCAGCGGCGCCCGGCCCGCAGGCATTGCAATTCTCGGCTGCACTTTCGAGCATCTTTCGGGGCTGTAACTTGAGGGCGTAGTCGATGAACTGCTTGTCGTTGACATCCATTGCCCATTTGAGAGCATCTTTTCCTGTGCCCATCGGCGTAAATCCATAACGTGGGCCGTAATGAGTCAGGTCGGTTGAGCCGAGACAAACAATTTTTCTCTCCTCATCGCTGGCAATAATGCTGCCGACGATTTCGCCGAGGTGAATGGCTTGTTCGACGGGCGGAGTGAGAATAGGCAGTATCCTGGCGCCGGGAAAGAGGTATTGAATAAACGGGACCTGGACCTCCATACTATGTTCGCTGTTGTGTGCGTCGCGGTCCCTTATTGCGGTCTTGCTTTCAATCACAGCGTTGGCAAGCTCTTCGTCGATGGCGATTTCACCAAGCGGGGTAAGCCAACTGCCTTTGTCGTAAACAGCGGGCGGCTGGCCGAAGTAGCCGTGAGCTGCGCCGAATATGACAAACGTGTGGACCTTCGGGTGCTGCTGCCTGATTGCGGTAAAGACGAGCGCCGCGGTGGCACCGCTGAATGCCCATCCGGCGTGTGGGACGATGCCTGCGACTATCGTTTCAGGCAGTGATGTGGTTGCGGTTGCTTCTTCGAGGCACTGGTTTATCTCATCAACGCACTGGTCGTGCTGGCCGGGATAGAATTGGCCAGCCACTATGGGTTTCCTCTTTTGCATATTTCGCACCTTTTACTTGTGTTTGCGGCTCCCGGTCGCTATGATTATATCATTACGCCTGCGTCAATATACTCTAATTGCGAAAGGCGAGAAAGACAAATGGCATCTAAAAAGGCAGGCAAGTCGGCGGTGGCGGTGGTAATGGGCTCAGACAGCGACCTGGGCGTTATGCAGACCTGTATCGATACGCTCAAGGACTTCGGCATACAGCCGGTTGTGCGGATAATCTCCGCTCACCGGACGCCTAAGGTTGCCGCGAGGTTTGCCCAGGGGGCGGCCAAGAACGGGATAAAGGTGATAATTGCCGCTGCGGGTATGGCAGCCCATCTGGCGGGAGCAATTGCGGGTTGGACAACGCTGCCTGTTATCGGTGTGCCGCTTGCCGCTAAGGAGGGTCTGGCGGGGCTGGATGCCCTGTTGAGCACGGTCCAGATGCCGGGAGGAGTTCCCGTGGCGACGGTTGCCATCGGCAAGGCGGGCGCAAAGAACGCAGCCATTTTGGCGGTGCAAATCCTTGCGCTATCGGACAGGACACTGGCGGGCAAGGTGGCCCGTCTCAAGACCGCCCAGTCGAAGGATGTCGCCAGAAAAAATTCCGCATTAAAATAATGGCTTTGACGTAATCCGCCGCCGGGAGGGCAAAACTTACAATTGTCGCTGTCGCACGTTGGGCAGCCAATATAATGGTCGCAATAACACACAGTGTAACACGGCGGACAGGTATAATAGGGCAGCGGCCCACACCCCACAGCATCAATCACGAAACCATCCGGCAACAAAATATATTTCTCAATTATCCTGCACTAAGGGGACAAGCTCGCCTATCTGTATTACATTTCTAACTCTCGATCTCAACGTTGAACTTTTCGATTGCTTAATCTAAAGCAATTACTTTGGCTTTAATGGATGCTTCTTTGATATTTCCGGCTGTGCCTTCGTCGAATACAGCGATTGTCCTACTGTTGACACGTATCAAATTAAAACCATTGATGCCAACCGCACCACCTGGAACACCCTCGTACCGGGCATAGTCAAGCTTTATACCCTCCTGATCGAAAAAATAAAACTCCAAAAGCTCTCTTTGCACCATCCCAACTACAAAACCCGCTGAACCCCAGGGCGTCACATCGAAATAAAATAGGAATCTGTTTGTAACAAATATTTCTTTTTCCCATAGAAGTTTCAGTTCCTGTGTATAACATCGAGCCCATAATCGTGTTTTAGAATCTGTTCCTTCTTTATTATATATGACTACTATATTGCCATTGGCAAGGTAGCAAACCTCAGGTTGTGATGTCGCTAAAGATAAAGCTGACACGGATTTCCAACCAGTAAAATAATCCTCATGGACAATCTTTAGGTTAGGGTCATATAATAATATAAAATTATCACCAGAAAATCCTGCATTGGATTCATTAGAATGTTTAACTGATGACCCGACTATCACTAGGCGTGGATTATTAGATGTTATCCAATCAGCCCCGGTAAACCTCTCATTTCGACCAGCATCAAATTGTTCCTCCTGTAATATCTTTCCCTGATTGTCGATGTCCAGGCACAATCCATCTCCATCATTACTGCTTCTGCTTCCAATCAATATAAATGTATCGTCCTTCAATGGTATCAGCTTTTTTATTGAATGACTTTCTATATAGTTGCGAGGCGACATTGTCTTTTCTGCACTGTCGGTCATTGAAACAACTGCAATTCTTTGTCTTTGTTCATCTTTTTGTTTGCTCAATATGCCTACAGTTAAAAGATTGCCGAGACCATCACTGGCTATCGCGCAACCAGGCCCAACAGGATTAGCGTTTGTCCAAATCTGACTTCCATCTGTATTCTTCGGCACAATACGTGCTGCGTTTCCATCTGAACCTATCTCCCACAGTATATTGACGCCCTTCTTGGGAAAAGAACCTTTGGGACACTCGATTGTCGTTACAATCACTCCGCTGGCGTCCTTGTTTAAACAGGAAGCAAGCATAGCAGAATTTGTATTTGCATCCAATGCCAATTCTTTTTCCCATAATATTCCGGCATTTACCCTTCTTGAAATCATTACGCAAAAAAGCATTACCATCATTATTGTTAAATTCTTAAAAAGTTTCATAACAAAATTCCTAATCTCATAACATCGCTAAATCATTCTATCCACACGAACACGCCTGGGCGGATTCCCATGCTGATTGCCCCCACCCACTAACAGCATTATAATATATATTTGCATTTTGAGTGCATACGGCTACACAATCACTTGCCGCCATCGAGCACACCTCCGTCATTCCTTCCCAAAAATTCTCATCACAAGTGTCCTTATTACTGCCACACGTCGAGTAACATTCATCGTGCGCATTACAAGGTCCAAGAAAACTTGTATCCGGACATCCGGTCGGATTATCAGGAACTGCCGGCCCATTACAAGGGCCACATCCATTCGGTGCGCAGCAGCAATGG
>Ga0315293_10000015_pt1 | contig 170948 bp, 153 predicted proteins | sample YL17G13_20_MG_FD_203071 | JGI IMG/M metagenome (GOLD analysis project Ga0315293, IMG submission 203071) | Sediment microbial communities from Yellowstone Lake, YNP, Wyoming, USA - YL17G13_20 | ecosystem: Environmental > Aquatic > Freshwater > Lake > Sediment | place: USA: Wyoming | collected...
CAGCTCTTTTAACCTTGTCATACCGGACTTGCCTGTCCCACACTCGATGCAGGGATCCGGCATCTTCTCACCCCCCTACCCCCCTCACTGAGGGGGGCGCAGGGGGGAGTGCCATCACTGAGGGGGGCGCAGGGGGGAGTGCCATCACTGAGGGGGGCGAAGATTCCGGCTCTTCGGCCGGAATGACATAATATAGGTTTTTCAAAGGTATCAAATTTCAAGGCTTTTGCGCGCAATCGCAGGCCGGACAGCCTTTATCGAAGATGATTTTCCATTTGCCGTCGGCTTCGCGGCGCCAGATAGAGCTGAACGTGCCGGATTGTTTGCCGTCCGGTAAATAGACAGGTCCGGTGCTGAGCGCCAGAGTGCCGGAGTCCAGGACTTCCACCTTTTCGGGCTTCCATGAAAACGGGGCAGCAGGGCCGTCGAAAAACGGTTTCCATGCGGCAGCCGCCGCCTCTTTTCCGCGCAGGACGCTCTTCCCGCCGAAAAACACTGTTTCTTCCGAGAGAAACGACACAAAACCCTCGAAATCACGCGCCGCCATTGTATTTGCGAACGCAGTTTCCACCGCACGCACCTGCAGCGCTAGCTCCTCATTGGTTTCGCTTACGGCAGGCAAGGCGAATAGGACAACAAAGAGAACAGCAAGAAATAAGCAAATGTTTTTCATACAACGTACTCCTTTTACGGTAAGCGCTCAGCAATCTTCCGAACTGATTGTCCAGAACGCTTCCCAATTTCAATTATATTTAAAGAATGTAACTTAAAATTCACTTTTTTCAGAGACCGGTTTAAAATTCCAAGGAGATTTTACCTTGTTTTCTCCGTCATCTCACGGATTTTTTGCACTGCGTTTCCGTTCTCCGGCTTAAGCTCGAGAGACTTCTCCTTTAATCAAGATTCAATTGCTGTTACAAATACAAATAACGAAGTGGATGGGAAAAAGTTCTTACTCTCAATCGGAAGAAGACGATGAGCTTATTATAATCATACGAGATATTTTATTGTCTTCATTTATGTCACATAATTTTCTGTAAAGGGAAAATTTTCTTTAATAAATTGAGAATTATCAATACTTTTCTCTCATCGATTCAGAGCTATATTACATCTGGTTTTCTTTATTTTTCCTGTAATTCATATAAAATGAGAGAAGTGTTAGTTTTCTTGTCTGCATCTGCTTATAAACTCACTATTAAGGATTATAATATCGTAATTATGTGCAGATTTGGCATTCGAGAAAGTTTTGTCTGTGATAGCGGGATTCGGTTTTCCGTCACTTCCAAAACTTATCAATCTGTACTGCTGCTGGGGTTCATTTTTAACATAAAACGTATAGTAGAACCATATGTTCCCCCAACCGTCAACAGGCGGAAGCTCCTGTATATAAAACGGCTCAAGATATGCTTTCAGATTTTCAAAACTGCCTGAGGGATATTCGCCGTAATCCACCGCGTAAGACTCAAGAGCTTGAGATATCTTCTTGATATCTTTCTCCGTTTGCTCGCATTTGTTGGAAGCAGCTAAATTGGCCACTTCAACATTTTTGGATGATCCAGCTCCAGTTTTCAATCCACCGAGTTCCATTTTCGAACCATTGTTTGATATTACTTTCAGTTGTACGACATCAGTTGCGATGGAAGCTGCGGTTACAGTAAATTTTTCGCCGTCCTTTTCACTGATGAAGATATACTGGTCTCCCTTCTTTGTGTATGTTCCGAAATTGATTGCCCTCCCCCCTTGTCTCATAATCCATGAACCATCTTTCGAGATAATTAAAAAATAATTCTGTGACGTGACGTCTACCTTCGCTTCCTTGATCAGCCAGGCGCCAGTGATATCTTTCTGAACTTTTTCTTCCGATCTTTTTTCTTGATCTAAATTACAACCACAAAAAACAAGCATGATAATCCCTGAAAAAAGAATAGTAATAAGTTTTTTCATTAATCTTCCCTTCTCCTTTTATGGCATATTAATCATAGAATTACGGTAAAACAAGAAAATGTTCAGATTGGTAAGAAATAAAGATGATCCTAATATTTGAGAGATGTTTTAATAACATTGATTGATCGCACAGGTCTTCGTTAGATCGGTCTCATTCTTCCGCCGGGTGCGTAGCCTTCGAGGATTTCGATCTTGATCTGGGTGTAGCTTGCGCCCCTGCCTTCGTAATAATAATCAACACTCGCATTGCCGGGGATTACTCCGGCCACGGTGCCTGTAGCGGCATTCGCGTCGAGACATAACTCCACAAAAAGCGTGGGGATTTTCCCCGATTTCAATATAACCGGTATCTCTACGGATTTCGTGATATTCGTCTCGGAAGGAGATTTTACGCTTGCGGCTAATGTCTCAACATTGGAGATCACCGTTTCCTCATAGATACTCCCGTCGTCCAATCTCACTAACATCCTTACCCATCCGCTGCCTCCGCCCATTCCCAAAGCGCCCAGTTTTCCCATATAGGCGATGCCGGACATCGTCACCCGTATCTTGCCCATATACGCGTTGCCGTCGCCGAAACGAAAGATCATTTGGTTGCCCACACAGGCATTATACTTCGCTTTTCCTGAAAGGGTCGCCTTTGCATATGCTATGAGGGTTTTCGAGCTCATTGTCGCTTCCGAAGCGCCGGCTGAATTAATTTTCGGCAAGGAACGCTCACCATTCTTGTGGCTGAAATCGGCATTGTTAAAGGTATAAACGTTTCCCTTGGTCAAATAGATAGTCTCGACGCAAACCGCATGAGAACTTAATAAAAATATAGCCGCAATCGAGAGAAGGAGCGCCAGCTTCACAAAACGCAGATTTTTTTTAAACATAGACAGACCCCCATCTTTCTGGTTTAACATTGAATTTATAAATTTTACCACAAATTATTCATAAGTCAATTTGAAATTCTATGGAAGTATGCGTTCAGATCCGGTACAAGACTGAATATATAACCGCTCCCCGCAAAGGGATTCAAGCCGGAAATTTATGCCACCGGGAAGATTCAAACCTCTGGGAATAATTCCTAAATATAATATACCTTGAACTTGCAGGTTTATGTATTTATCCTGATAAAACAGTATTTGAGTGACAGCAGGGAATATTTAAAAGAGCTGTTCGGATATTCTCGCTATATTAGATGGAGACATAGGGATGATGATTGAAGTACTGGCGGATGGTGCTGCGCTTTTATCGGCGTTTTTTTTCGCGCTCGGCGGTTTTTATTATGCGGATGCGGTAAAAAAAATCGGATCGTATAACGTGAACGCCATCCGGATACTGTTTTACTTGATCGGCGTTTCATTGGTATATCTTGCAATCTTCGGATTCTGCATTCCGCACGCGGAAGCCGTTCAATGGCTGTACCTCGGCATCAGCGCCTTCTCCGGCCTGGTTCTCGGGGATTATCTTTTCTTTGTGGCTTTAAAACACATTTCGCCCCGTCTTACTTTTCTTATCGCCGCTCCTCTGGCGCCTATATTCTCCGCGTTCATTGGGCTTCTTCTTATCGGCGAAAAACTCGCGGTGAAAGACATCGCCGGTATTTTTATCGTCCTGCTCGGAATTTTCGTTGTGCTTTCGAAAAAAGTCGGCGAAAATACAGATGACGATGAAAACGGCCGGAAAACATTCGGGATCATAATCGCGGTTCTTTGCTCCCTCGGGCAGGGATTGAGCATGGTTTTCACGAAACTTGGAATAATCGGTCACACCGATACCATTACAAAACCTTTGGACCCCTTTGCAACCTCGGTGATAAGAACTTTCTTCGGAGGGATTATCATCTGGGGCATAGTATTCTTCAGCGGTAAAACGAAAAACGTTCTCGGGTCGTTGAGTAAAAAGGCCTCTTTGAAAAACCTTGCTCTCGGTTCCTCTGTCTCCGTGATCGCAATCTGGCTGCTGCTGTTCGCCCTCACTCACGCCAAAGTAGGCGTAGCGGCGACCCTCGGCTCGATGATGCCCGTTATGATCATTCCTATCGTGTTCGTTATGAAGAAAGAAAAAACCGGAGTGAGGGGAATCATCGGTTCGATAATATCCGTTGCAGGCGTGGCGGTGCTGATGTTAGCCTGAACAAAAAAGGAAAGCGGGTCCAGGCGAAGAGGGCCTGAACCCGCAAGAATCAGGAGTGATGATCAGAACTTGATCTGGTAGCTCCCTTTCAGGAATATGCTCTGGCGCGTTTGGTAGTATTGCGCAAGGTTATCCGGGTCTATCCATTGGTCATCTCGCCATGTTTTATTCTCGCTAAGCGAACCATAGCCAAGATGGATAACTGTCTGTGGGTTCAATTGATATGAGAGCAGCAAATCCGTAAGCACTATTTCCCTGTAGCTATCGTATTGAATCCGCGCTCTCAAAATCCCCCGGCCTTCGGGTCATGTGGGTTCGATTTCAGAAATTGCCTGCAATTTTCCCTCTTCCGGCATCAATTTTTATTAGTATTTTAGATTATGGCTATTGGTTTGAATGATCCGCGCAATCTAATTTGTTAATTAATAGAAATAAAACAGGATGATTATACCTCGATATGTTAAAAGATAATGGGTCAGACGAATTAAAATCTGACAGAAATTACAGAAAAAATGTTACGTGATCGTTCCCTACGTTACATTATCGTAATTAGTTAGTTATTAACTTTTACAGGATAATCCTCGTTTTTTGTGAAAAAATTTGAAATTTGCATGAATACGTTTATAATGTTTAAATCTAGAATTTGCTAACCGTCCTCCATGGATTGTCAAAAAGGTGTGTGTTGTTACTTAGAATTTAGATTTAACTGCCGTTTCTGAAGGAGAAAAATATGCAGGAAGAAAGATGTGCGCATTTATGGGAGATGGCGGATGTAACGTATGGTTTTATTATAATGCAAAAATGTTCTCATTGTCGGAAAATATCCAATTATTTTACCGAAGAACTGAAGCCTCCCATGGAAAAGTACCGAGAGAAAGAGCATTTCTGGAATTATATGGACAGTACTCAATCAATTCGTTTCAATCTCAGATGTTCCAGATGCAATACTGTAGTGAATTTTGAAGAGTTATTAGGCTTGATGATGTGCACCGGTTGTGACGAAAAATGTGATGTAAATATTCAAATGAAGGAGTTAGCCAAAGAAAGAACTTGGATTTATGTAGCATTCGGTTATTTACCGGTCGAAGAGAAGAAGCAGCTTACGAAAGAAAAAATAGCGATTTTAGAGGAATATTTCAATCAACGACGAAAATCTTCAAAATCCAAAATAAAGATTGTCACACATGAACTCGTTAGAGATCCGACAAATTGTTATGGCGAGGTGATTATGGATTCCGATATGCTCGCGTTGACTACTGACAAATGAATTTGAAAATAAGCTTAAAATAAATTTCAGGAGGATATCAATGAAACTAAAGGAAATCGTTAAAAAATTAAACTTATCCGAATTAACTAAAATAGAAGATAAAGACATTAATGGAGTCTTTATCTCCGATATGCTGTCTGATGTCATGGGTTCAGCCAAACCGGCCGACCTTTGGCTCACTGTTCAGACGCACAAAAATATTGTGTCTGCAGCTAACCTGGTGGATATAGGAGCGGTAGTTGTCACTCATAATAAGAAAGTTCCTAAAGATACTATTGAGCTAGCTAATCGCTTTAACGTCATCATATTATCTTCCGATTTATCCACATTTGATATTGTCAGCAAATTGATTGAAATAGGTTTGAAGCCGAAATGATAGAGTATCCATATGCCAGATGATCAAAACTTCGGTATTTCGATAGAAAAAATAAAAAATGTTCTCCAAGCAGAAGTAGTTATTGGGGATGAATTGGTAAACACCGAAGTTACCGGCGTCTACGCTTCAGATCTAATGAGTGATGTCCTGGCGTATGGAAAAGCGGGTTCTATCCTCTTGACGGGATTGAACACAATTCAATCCGTTATTTCATCTTATATGGCTGAATTCAAGTCAGTTGTTTTTATAAGGGGTAAGAAACCGGCGGCTGACGTTCAGGAATTCGCCAAAGATAAAGGTCTTATTCTGCTTTCAACCAAAGCTGATATGTTTGAGGCATGTGTGAGCATTTCAAGGCTCAATGAGGGTTATGTTTCACCTGATCTGTCTTTAATTTCAGCCAGAGAAGACAAGTACAGGACGATTCATGAATTTATGGTCGATGGACATGATTTTTCCAGTGCTGGAATGGTGTCGACTCAGATAAAGTCTATCCTGAAGACGATCGGTTATGATCCTCAGCTAATCAGACGTGTTGCGATTTCGACTTATGAAGGCGAGATGAATATTATAATGCATGCTCAGACTGACAAAGCAAGAGTGATCCTCAATGCGAGTGACGATGAAATTATAGTCAAATTGATTGATGAGGGGAAGGGAATTCCGGATGTGGAGCGAGCAATGGAGGAAGGGTATTCGACCGCTACGGATGAACAGCGTGCGATGGGATTTGGTGCCGGAATGGGGCTTCCGAATATTAAAAAGAATACAGATATCCTTAACATAATATCAGAGACAGGAAAGGGTACAACTCTTGAATTAAAATTTATCGTAAAGGAATAGAAGCATGCAACAACATTTCTATCACGCACATCAGATAATTCAGGAGAGATGTAAAGCCAGATTGGAATGCATTCGCGCCTGTCCGACACAGGCAATCAGATTTTATAATGGTAAGATATTTTATCATAATGAACTCTGTATCGATTGCGGTGTATGTATCAATACTTGCCCTGAGAATGTTTTCGTTCCATTAATAAACGAACTTGACGATTTTAGCTCTTTTAAATACCTTATAACGGTTCCTTCTCCCGTTTTATATACACAGTTCGGTCAGAATATACACCCAAATTCGGTCCGCCAGGCTTTAAAACAGATTGGCTTCAAGGAGGTTGTCGATCTTGCTAAAATAAGTGATGAAGTAAGCTTTGCCCTTCTGCATCATCTTAAAACAAATACTAATGCGCGACCATTGATTAGCTCGTTTTGCCCTTCAATAGTTAGATTCATACAGGTTAATTATCCTGACCTGATTTACTTGCTTTCTCCGATTGATGTCCCGCGCGAGCTTACAGCCAAAGAAGCTAAAAAAACTTGCTCAAAGAAATTAAATCTGAAAACAGAAGAAGTTGGTGTTATTTATATAACTCCTTGTCCAGCAAAGATCGTATCTATAAAGCAGCCTGCTGAGAAAGAAAAATCCTGGTTTGATGGAGCAATTCCGATCAAGGAAATTTACAATTTAATACTACCATTGATCATTGAGATTCAAGAGAAAAAACCGGAAGGTGAAAATGAAGATTTCCATTTCGGGACAGGTTGGGCAGTGATGGGGCATATCGTCAGGGATGTGGGTGCTGAACGGTGTCTCTCCGTGGCTGGATTGGATAATGTAAAAATAATCCTTGACGATATTGAAAACTCAAAACTACGCAATATTGATTTTATCGAAGCACTTGCCTGTAAACAGGGTTGCATAGGAGGAGCGTTTTGTGTTGAAAATCCCTATGTTGCACGAAGCAATTCAATCCTGCTGGAGAGAAAATACGGGTCTGTTAAATCATTTGATAAAGAAAAAGTTCAGCTGAATTATGATCAGGGTTATTATGCATTAGAACATCCGGTTTTGCCCCGCCCGCTGAAATCTTTCGCTGTCAATGATATCGCTACTTCAATAAAAAAGACGAGACAAAAAGAACGTATATATATGAAACTCCCACATAAAGATTGCGCCTTATGTGGTGCGCCGACCTGTGAGGCTTTTGCCAAGGATTGTGCGAACGGGGATGTAGATGTTACTGAGTGTATCTTTTTTAAAAAAAGCTGAAATAAGGGAGTGGCACATTAATGGAAAACTGGAATTTGATAATTGATAGTGTTCTCAAGAAATATTCGGTTGATAGTTCCAACTTAATTCCTTTGCTTCAGGATATTCAGAATGAATTCGGCTATATATCTTTACCCGTCGTGGAAAGGATTGCAGATTATTTAAAGATCACGGAAAACAAGATATATGGAGTCGCTTCATTTTTTTCCCAGTTTCGATTTACTCCACGCGGGAGGCATTCAATCAGCGCATGCTTGGGGACGGCATGCCATGTCTGCGGTGGGGAAATCCTTCTGGAAACATTGGAAAGAGAACTTGAGGTAAAACCAGGAGAATGCACCGCAGATATGAGATTCGACCTTAACCGGGTTGCTTGCCTTGGCTGTTGTGCGTTAGCGCCGGTACTTAAAGTGGATGGGGACATTTATGGTAATGTGACAGTCATCAAATTAAAGGAAATATTGGCTAAATATGAATAATTTTGAAGAATTTGTCACTAAAAGTAAAAAGGAATGGGATGATCTCCTTAAATCAGACATTCCATTAATCTATCTGGGGACAGCCTCATGTGGCATTGCAGCCGGAGCTGAAGATGTGAAGGAGTCTATATTAACTACTATTGAAAAGAATAGTATTTCAGCCCGGTTAGTTGAGGTTGGCTGTATCGGTACCTGTTATCTCGAACCACTTATGGATGTCTCAGCGTTTGGGAATCCTCGTATTTCTTACGGAAATGTAAGTTCTATGCAGGCAGAAAAAATTCTAAAGAAATATTTATTAGAACAGGATTGTCTCCCCAAGACAGCACTAGGCCATTTTGGCGAGGATTCATTCGATGGGATACCTAACTTCTTTGATCATCCGATGCTGAAGCCTCAGGTCAGAATAGTCCTTAAGAACTGTGGATTTATAGATCCAACTAATATCAATCATTATCTTGCCCGGAATGGTTACCAAGGGCTTAGAAAGGCTCTGCAATTATCCCCTGAAGAAGTGATTGAAGAAGTCGCTGATTCAGGACTCAGAGGGCGGGGCGGTGCAGGCTTTCCGACAGCAAAGAAGTGGCGAATCTGCCGCGAAGCTCCGGATGAGACAAAGTACATCATTTGCAACGCTGATGAAGGTGATCCGGGAGCTTATATGAATCGCTTATTAATAGAGAGCGATCCTCATGCTGTTCTTGAGGGGATGTTGATTGCCGCATATGCTATCGGGGCTTCGAAGGGATTTATTTATATTCGTGCCGAATATCCGCTTGCTATCCAGAGATTGAGAAATGCGATAAATCAGATGGAAACCAAAGAATTGATCGGTGAAAATATATTAGGTTCCGACTTTTCTTTCAATATTCATATCAAGGAAGGAGCTGGTGCATTTGTGTGCGGAGAGGAGACAGCTCTAATCCATTCTATCGAGGGCGAGCGTGGAATGCCGCAAACGAGACCTCCTTTTCCTGCAGTTTCAGGTTTAAATGGTAAACCTACCGTTATAAATAATGTCGAAACGCTTGGTACAATCCCGCATATTATCCGCAACGGATCTGAGTGGTACAGGCAGTACGGTGTGGACGGGAATTATGGAACGAAAACATTCTCCCTGGTTGGGAAGATAAGGCGAACCGGTCTGATCGAAGTGCCTCTCGGGACTCCGCTGAGGAAAATTATCTACGATATCGGGGGCGGTACTTTGAAAACCTTCAAGGCGGTGCAAACAGGGGGACCTTCCGGCGGATGTATACCTGAGGAACTTCTGGACACACCTGTTACTTATGAAGACCTGGCAGCTATCGGATCGATAATGGGGTCCGGAGGACTCATAGTGATGGATTCTGACACGTGTGTTGTTGACCTGGCAAGATACTTCCTTGATTTCATTCAGAAAGAATCGTGTGGAAAATGCACGCCATGCAGGGTTGGGACCAGACATATGGTAGAGGTTTTGGAAAAAATATGCAAAGGTTTGATTGACGCAAAAGCATTAGGTGAACTTGAATCTCTCGCTCTGATGGTTAAATCAACATCTCTTTGCGGGTTGGGACAGACGGCGCCTAACCCCGTTCTCACGACACTCCGCTATTTCAGACCGGAATATGTACAGCACGTAGTCAATATGTATTGTCCGGCCCTTGTATGCAGAGGATTAATAGAATATTCGGTGACACCGGAAAAATGCACCGGTTGTCAGAGGTGTGTTAGTGTCTGCCCGACAGGCGCAATAACAGGTCCAAGATCCGAACCTCATAACCTGGATGTTAGTAAGTGCATAAAATGCCGAGCCTGTTACGAAATCTGCCGATTCGATGCTATTGCTGGAAATGCAATTGTAATAAGGTCGAGAGAGGAAGCATGAAGCTTACTATTGATAATCGTGAAATTATTGTTAAAAAAGGAATGACAATTCTCAACGCTGTAGAACAGAACGATATTTATATTCCTCATCTTTGTTCACATCCTGAGCTTACTCCCTATGGAGGCTGCCGGTTGTGTATAGTCGAGGTTGAAGATATACGTGGATACCCAACCGCCTGCACTACATTTGTAACTGATGGAATGGTTATTCGCACGGAAACCAAGACATTAAAAGAAATGCGTCAAGATATTCTCAGGCTGATTTTAAGCGAACATCCTACCGGCTGTATTTTCTGCGAAGACGAGGAGAAATGCGCAGATTTTCAGACTACCATCAGAAAAGTTGGTTTGACCACAGGTTGCAGGTGGTGCGCGAAGGATAAGGATTGCGAATTAAGAAAAGTTGTCGACCATCTTCAGGTTGAGGATATATCTTTACCGCTCAGCTACCGTGGATTGCCAGTCGAGAGGTATGATCCTTTTTTTGACCGGGATTATAATTTGTGTATCTATTGCTCAAGGTGCGTACGTATTTGTCAGGAACATAGAAAAAGCTCCATAATTTCATTCAAACAAAGAGGCAAGCTCACTACTATTGGACCGGCATTTGATCTGACTCATATAGAAGCCGATTGCGAATTCTGCGGGGCATGTGTCTCTGTATGTCCTACCGGAGCAATGTCTGAAAAAAGCAGGAAATGGTGGGGTGTCCCAGACGAATATATACCTTCGGTATGTCCTCTGTGTAGCTTCAATTGTGATATTCAATTTTTAATGAAAGATAACAAGATCATTGGGACGATTCCACTGGGAGACCCTCATACAAACGGCGGTGAACTATGCGTGAAGGGTCGTTTTTGTCTTAGCGAGCTTGTAAATCACCCTGATCGCATCCTTGCTCCAAGATATAAGTTCGCTGAATGTGTCGGGATAATAACGTGGGATGAGGCTTTTAAGAAGGCTGGAGAGCTGTTAAAAAACATAGAAAGAAACAGAACGGCGGTATATCTCTCTCCAAACCTTACAGCAGAGGAAATGGCGGCTGCGAATCTTTTTGCTCACGAGGTATTGAATACTGATATTATTACTTCGTCTGTTCTCAACCATAACCTAAGCACTATTCTTTCCCTATCCAGGAAATCGGTAGACCTTAAAGAACTTGAGAAATCAGAAGCGATAATATCTGTTTTTTTAAATGGGAATTACAACTATGCACCTCTAACGCTGGCTTTAAAACGGGCAGTCGAAAGCGGCGCTTCCTATTACCAGATCGGATGGTTAAGGGATACCACTTCCCGTTTTGCGACAAAACGTATTATACCGGAGCCCGGAAAAGAAAAAGAACTGTTTTCAAGCATACTCGAACATCTTAAGCAAAAAACTGACAATTCTGGTGAAATAAGAGATATTCTTCAGACATTAAGGAATTCAAAACTTACTACGGTTGTCGTGGGAACAGAGATACTGAATCATTGTGACGCTGTATCTATTGTTGAAAGCATTGAGAAGTTGATAGACCTGACAGGTGCCAGAGTCTTTGTGGTTAATCCGTACGGTAATTTATATAGCCTTCTTTCCCTGGAGGGTATCAAAACAGTCGAAGAAGTGAAGAAATTAGTGGAGGATGGGAAAATTTCAACACTGTATATGATTGGTGATTGTCCTTTTGATGAAAGACCAGCGGCGGATTTTATAATTTACCAAGGTGTTTTCCCATTGCCATCCAAAATCGAAGCAGACCTCATTCTACCGATGCCTATACAGGGAGAAATCTCAGGATCGTATATGGATTTGCAGGGCAACAGGAAAAGTTTTAAAGCGGTTGCTAAAATACCTGATTCAATTCTTGATACAGATGAAATTTTTGCCGGTATTACCCTCATAGCGGAGAAGAAAGATATTAAATTTACTAAAAAAGAGATTTCCAAACTGGTTTCAAGTGTTTCAAAATGGCAGATTCTGAAAACGGAACCGGAATTGGCAAGATCAGCAGATTGCCCTTCAGCTGACAGTTCCTTCATATACACGTTGATTCAGGAGAGAAATCCTTATAAATATCATAACTCCAGCCTTAACAGGTTGATCAAAGGAATGGAGATGATCCTCCCGGAGGATACGCTGATTGTCAATCCAGCGGATGCAGAAAAACTCGGGCTTCATAACGGCGATTCTCTATTCGTGGATTCAGATAGCAATTCCCTGTATTTTCCTGTGGTGATAAAAAAAATGATTTCATCAGGTTATGTATACCTTTTGACCTCAACCAGCGCTTTGCCATTTGTGTCCAATCCCTGTCCCGTGAAACTAAGGAGGAATGATGTTTGATGTTTTAGAAAAAAAGATGATTGTCCCCAATCTCCACCTTCTTAGGATTAGCGCCCCAGAAATAGTGGAGCAAATCAAACCCGGCCAATTTGTGATCGTCCGGTCTGATAAAGATTCTGAAAGAATACCGATGTCCGTCGCAGACTGGGATAATGAAGACGGTTCGTTGACAATTGTTTTTATGGAGGTCGGTACATCAACAGGAAAATTAGCAGGATTGAAGCCGGGAGATTCCATACCTACCGTTGTCGGTCCGCTTGGCAAGCCCACTGAGATTGAAAATTTTGGAACGGCGTTATGTATAGGCGGTTGTTACGGTATAGGATCGATCTTTCCCGTCATAAAAGGATTAAAGCAGAAGGGAAACGACGTCATTGCCGTAATGGAAGCGAGGAGCCATTATCTGTTGTACTGGGAGGATAAAATAAAACCGTACTGCCAGCAGCTTATCAGCATCACTCGAGACGGCAGCCGGGGGTATAAAGGACATATAAATCGGATCAATGAATTTATTCGGGATAATAATATCAAACTGAACCGCGTTTTTGTAAACGGCTGCACTTATCTTCTTTACAAATCTTCGGAAGATTTGAAACATTTAAATATTCCGATAATTGTGAGTCTTAATCCAATTATGATAGATGGGACGGGGATGTGCGGGGTTTGCAGAATAACTGTTAATGGTGAAATGAAGTTTGCATGTGTTGATGGGCCGGAATTCGACGGTCGTCTGGTTGATTGGAATGAGTTCTCCAAAAGAAGAAAACAATATATGAACGAAGAGGCTTATCTTGTTCATCATTCTGCCTGTTGCGGGAGATAATGGAAATGGCTGAAAAGAAACAATTGGACCTAAGCAGAAGAGATATGCCGAAACAACCACCTTATATTAGAAGGCGGAATTTCAATGAAGTGGCTCTGGGATACAATCTCGAATTGGCTGTCGCGGAAGCTAGAAGATGTCTCCAATGTAAGAGAGCATTTTGTAAAGAAGGTTGCCCAGTAGAAATTGATATTCCCGGTTTTATCAAATGTATTGCTGAAGAAAATTTCGCAGGGGCTATACGGGTGTTAAAAGATAAGAATTGTCTTCCGGCTATATGTGGTCGCGTTTGTCCACAGGAAGAGCAGTGCGAAATAAAATGTGTATTAAATAACAAAAAGGCTCCCATAGCGATAGGACGTCTGGAACGATTTGCTGCAGACTGGGAAACCATAAATGGCAAGATTGAAATACCTGAAATCAGACCCTCAACCGGAAAGAAAGTGGCAGTCATCGGATCAGGACCTGCCGGAATCACGGTCGCCGGAGACCTTGTGTTGCTCGGACATGATGTGACAATGTACGAGGCTCTACACGAGCCGGGTGGAGTTTTAACTTACGGTATTCCGGAATTTCGGTTGCCTAAAGCAATTGTACGGAGGGAACTGGATTATATTCAGAAATTAGGAGTCAAGCTCATTACCAATTATGTAATCGGTAAAATTAAAACTCTCGACCAAATTCTGGAAAAGTTTGACGCAGTTTTTATAGGGACAGGCGCAGGATTACCCTGGTTTATGAATATACCTGGCGAAAATTTGAACGGTGTTTACTCTGCAAATGAGTACCTTACACGAATGAATCTGATGGGTGGATTCACATATCCAAAGGCATCCACTCCAATAATAAAACACAGAAAGATCGCTGTAGTTGGGGGCGGAAATGTCGCGATGGATTGCGCAAGGACGGCAATACGACTGGGAGCGGAGGAGACCTATATCATCTACCGCAGATCAAAGCAGGAGCTTCCCGCAAGAAAAGAGGAAGTGGAGAATGCGGAAGAAGAGGGCGTAATTTTTAAATTCCTTACCTTACCAATCCGATTGATCGGTGACGATGAGGGATGGCTGAAAGAGATCGAATGCGTGGAAATGGAATTGGGTGAGCCGGACAAATCGGGCAGAAGAAGACCGATAGTAATTGAAGGATCTGAATTTAAAATACCTATGGATGGCTACGTTTGTGCAATTGGAAACAGCCCTAACCCTTTAATTCCGCGAACTACTCCCGACCTTGAAACAGGTAAGGGGGGTAACATTGTCGCCAATGAAAAGACAGGCGAGACATCGAAGGAACGCGTCTGGGCAGGGGGGGATATTGTCACGGGCGCAGCCACGGTTATCCTTGCAATGGGAGCTGGCAGGTTAGCCACTCGCTCGATGCATGAATATCTGACCGGAGAGAAACTGGACGTAAGCGATTCAAAATAACCGGTAGGTGTATCTATAAATGTTCGATTTTATATCCTGTTGACTTCCTATACAATAACTGGTTAAAGTTTTTCTCTTAAATCTGAGATGTTGAGATTGATAAAATTTGGTGAGACCCCGCTTTCTGGAATTGGATGTTAATTCTAACTCCAAATTGTGTTTCTATAAAATTAAGACTATACCTTTCACAAACTTTCACACGATATATTACCAAGGGCTCTTTGATGGGTTAAAAGTTTAGTGAATATTAAGCGTTTTTGCCAATTATCTCCTTTAACTACAATAAGTTAAGGAAATATTGGCAAATAGCGACTAACATCCGAAAACAGAGAAAAAACAGGCAAAATGCCTAGTTTTAATCTCAAAAACAGATGCTCGTCGAACTGGTAAGTGGATTTGGACTTGAAAATGGAAACGTTGTAGAGCTCGGAATCGTCGACCTTGGATGTCATTCTCGCGTATTGAAATCCGAAGTACTGATTGAAATTATCATTCGGTTGGATTGTCGCATCAATAATAAAATAAATTTGATCGCCTATCATCGGATTTTCATTGTCATAGTAGCATGCATCGCCGAATTTAAAATAGAAATAATTGTTGAGCCAGTTGGTCCATTGGGCTTGTCCCTGGAAACGGAAAGCAGATCCACTGAGCTGTTCGCCTTTCCAGAATTCACTGAATTCACGATACACAAGATTAAGAGATGCTTGTTTCGTTAAAAACATTCTTAGCGCCACGTTATAAAAGTAATCATCCTCACCGGTCACGAGGTCATGGATGTAATATCCCCATATGAAAGGATTGATTCGTTTTATCCAGGAAAGGTTTTCCCCCTCAGGGTAGATGTTAGGTCCTATATATGCCATGTACCTGTCAATGTCGCCTCTCTGGTAAAAGGCAGTGTCCATCCTGAAATCCAGACCGACATGTTCCCACACAAGAGATGCATCCAAGGGTTTTGATTCATAATCCAATGTTGTTGTCCATGCGGAACCATTTGATTCATCAAGGTTTTCCCATTCTTTTGTAAAGCTTTGTAAAAAGTTTACGCTGATCCCAAATCCATCCGTACGCCACTTGATGTCTCCTCCAACAACACGGTTATAGCCGTCTGCGAAATCGGTGCTCGTAAAAAGAGCGCCGGCATAGTTGCTTTTATCGAAGCTATACTTTACCCTGCCGCCAAGGAACAATTGGTTTTCACCGAGGTTAGGATTCGGATCCTCACCCTCTCCGAAATCCTGGCCTGGCCATCTATCACCCGCGCCGAGGACTCCGAATGCGAGATTACCGAATTCACCGCTGACCCGAAGCCCCCACTCCGGATCGACGATATACCTTGTATGGAAAACCGTGTACATATTGTTATCCCCGTTGCCTCCACCGGCAACGTTGAAGAGGTTACCCGCCTCCATGAAGAACGGCCTCTTCTCGTAGTAGAAAATCGGGTATCTTTGGTTGACGAGAACCTGGAACGAATCGCTCTCCACCTGGCTGAAGTCGGGATTATACGTAAAATCTGCCGTCATCGTTGAAGATATTCCATACTTCATTGTCACGCCGAAATCCAACTTGTCATCCGCCGAAGACCATTTTTCCGGCGTCTGTCGGTCCCAAATGCTGCCGTAGGTCACCGAAGGCAGTACTTCAAGAAGAAGCTGGTTGTTCAATTCGCCATAAACAATCTTCCCCATCGAATTCATAAACCCGACGCCCGGTTTGGTTTCGGGCCAGGAACCGCTCGTCCCCAAACGCGATATCCAACGCCAGAAAATGATGTTCATTTCCGAATTTTTACCGCTTGCGAACCTGAAATTTTTTAAGGGCAGCCTGACCTCGACGATATAACCGTCTTTGGTAATCTTCCCGGCGCTGTCGAAGATATAATCGGGAGACGAATCATCACTGCCCGTCGAGGATGACATAATACCGTCGGACTGCATCCCATCCGGGTTTATAAAGAATTCGTATGCGAACTGTCTTCCGCCGCAGGTGTCTATCGCGAAGCCCACCCAGTCGTCGCTCCAGTTGTTGTCATGCTTGGTGATGGAGGTTTTTATCTTATCCGGTTCAGTGTCGTAGCAATAAAATGCGAAATAGAGGTTATCCGGATCATATGAAAGATAAACCGCTGTTTTCTGCGGTAGAGTTTCGCCATAGAGGGGATTATATGTCATAAAAACATCATCAACCATCGGGCCTTTCTGCCATACTTCATCATCGAGAACACCATCAATCTTGGGCGGAGTTTGCGCAAGATGCGGTTTCAGATCGAACAGATTTTGTTTTTGATCCGAATCAGCTATTGCGGCAACGAGCGGCAGAATCAGAAAAAAGAGCAAGTAAAAAATTATTTTTTTCATCATATTTCACCTATTTTATATTTGTTGATATTCGGAACTTTAAAAATATGTTGATTTGACACCGGGCTGATAAAAGCAATTTTAAAAGAACACATCCTACATCAAATTAGGGTTAAAAAAGTAAAAAATGGTTGCTTTGCTATTTGTATAAATATTGGAAAAAGCGTTTCGGCTTGATTTAAAGCCCGCCGTGAAATAAATTCTTCTTATGATACCGCATAATAAGGGCATCATCTTCGATATTGCCCGGTATTCCATCCATGACGGGCCGGGCATACGGACGACTGTCTATTTCAAAGGCTGTCCGCTGAATTGTTTATGGTGCCATAACCCGGAAGGTATCAGGCCGGAGCCGCAGATTTCATATTGTAAGGATCGGTGCATAGTCTGCGGGAGCTGCATCTCCGCCTGCCCAAACGGAGCTCTGCTTCGTGAAAAGGATAATTCTATCAATATTGATCATTCGAAATGTATCGCCTGCGGAGCTTGCGCAGAAGGTTGCAACAGCCTCGCCCTCGAACTTGTGGGAAAGGAGATGTCTGTCGCTGAGCTGATCTCGGTCATTGAACGTGATAAACCTTTTTATGAGGAATCGGGCGGAGGCGTTACCTTTTCCGGCGGCGAACCGTTTATGCAGCCGTTCTTTTTGCAGAAAGTTCTATCCGAGTGCCGGAAAAAAAAGATTCATACGGCGGTCGAGACATCCGGCTTCTGCGATTCCGAAATCTTCCTGGAAGCCGCGGAAAAAATTGACCTATTTTTGTTTGATATCAAGTTGATGGATTCCGGGCGTCATCAAAAAGCTACTGGCTTGCCCAACGAACGGATTCTCGAAAACCTGTCGAACCTGATTGAAAAGGACTATAATGTAATCGTCCGTTTCCCTTTGATACCGGGGATAAACGATGATAATGAAAATATCGAATCTTTGGGACGGTTCTTATCGGAGATGAAGAGGATTCCCGCGCTGCATATCCTCCCGTTCCACGACCTCGCCCGGGAAAAAGCGCTCCGCTTCGGAGGGCAATATAAAATGACAGGCATAAAACCGCCGGAAAAAGAAGAAGTAGAAATAATCGCCGATGCTCTGCGTAAAAAAAATATTGAAGTAATCATAGGGGGTTGATTATGAACGACAAGGTGAAAATGCTCAGGGAGCAAAGCCTCGCAGCCATCCCGTCTATATCCGTCGAAAGAGCTCTCCTTGTGACGGATTTTTATAAAAACAATTCGATCAACCTTTCCGCCCCGATGCGGCGCGCCCTCGCCTTCAAACATATAATGGAAAATAAGGCGATTTGCATAAATGACAAGGAGCTGATTGTCGGCGAACGTGGTCCCTCTCCGAAGGCGACGCCGACCTATCCGGAGATATGCTGCCACTCGGCGGAAGACCTTAAAATTCTGGACAGCCGCGAGAAAACATCTTTCAAGGTTGATACCGAAACCCTGCGACTATATGAGGAAGAAATAATCCCATTCTGGAAGGGCAAGACGATCCGCGAGAAGATCTTCGCGGAGATGGACGAGGATTGGAAAGAGGCATACGGCGCAGGGGTGTTCACCGAATTTATGGAACAGCGCGCTCCGGGCCATACAGTCCTCGACGATAAAATATATAAAAAAGGGTTCAAAGACTTTATAGCGGACATCCGCAAAAGTATAGCGGAACTGGATTTCTTCGGAGACCCCGAGGCATACGAAAAACGTGAGCAGCTCCGGGGGATGGAGATTGCGGCGCAGACGATTATAACATTCGCCGAACGGCATTCCGAAATAGCCCGCAAGCTGGCCGCAACGGAGAAGAATCCCGAGAGAAAGAAAGAGCTGGAACGGATTGCGGAAATCTGTAAGCGCGTCCCCGCCGATGCCCCGCGCGATTTTCACGAAGCCCTTCAATGCTACTGGTTTGTCCACCTGGGCGTAATAACCGAGTTCAACACCTGGGACGCTTTCAATCCCGGCAGGCTCGACCAGCATCTCTATCCATTTTATAAAAAGGGTCTCGGAGACGGTTCGCTCACGGAGGAATCGGCGCGCGAGCTGCTTCAATGCTTCTGGATCAAGTTCAACAACCAGCCCGCTCCGCCGAAGGTGGGAGTTACAGCGCAGGAGAGCGGGACATATACAGATTTCGCGCTGATAAACATCGGCGGCCTGAAAGAGGACGGCACGGATGGCGTGAACGAGCTTTCGTTCATCATCCTCGATGTCATCAAGGAGATGCGGCTGCTTCAGCCGAGTTCCTGCATTCAGGTGAGCCGCCAAAGCCCGGACGCGTTCCTGAAGAAGGCGTTCGATATAATCAAGACCGGTTTCGGCCAGCCATCGGTGTTCAACACGGATTCTATCATCCAGGAACTGATGAGGCAGGGGAAGAACATCATAGACGCCCGCAACGCGGGCTCCAGCGGCTGCGTGGAGATAGGCGCGTTCGGTAAAGAGAATTACAACCTGACCGGCTATTTCAATATGCCGAAGGTGCTCGAGCTGACCCTGAACGACGGACTCGATCCGCGGACCGGCAAACAGTTGGGGTTGCATACCGGCGATCCCGCTTCGTTCAAGAATTTCGAGGAACTCATAGCCGCATACGAAAGCCAGATCAACCACTTCGTAAACATCAAGATCAAGGGAAACTGCATCATCGAGCGGCTCTATGCCGGTTACCTCCCCGCCGTGTTCCTCTCCGTAATCATTGACGACTGCATCAAGAAGGGAAAGGACTACCACGACGGCGGCCCCAGATATAATATTTCATATATACAGGGCGTGGGGCTGGGGACATTGACCGACGCGATGGCATCGCTGAGTTGGAACGTATTCGACAACAAGAAAATCCCGATGGACAGGCTGCTCGAAACACTGAAAAAAGATTTCGCAGGGGACGAGAACACCCGGCTGATGCTGGTAAACAAGACGCCGAAATACGGCAACGATGACGATTATCCCGATTCGATTATGCGGCAGCTCTTCGAGATATACTTCCGCGCGATAGACGGCCGCCCGAACACGAAGGGCGGGTCGTATTGTATAAACCTCCTCCCGACCACCGTGCACGTATATTTCGGCTCCGTCATCGGCGCGCTGCCTGATGGTAGAAAAGCCGGTATGCCCCTCTCGGAAGGTGTCTCGCCCGTGCAAGGCGCGGATACGAACGGCCCGACGGCCGTAATCAAGTCCGTCGCAAAGATGGACCATCTCCGCACCGGCGGAACGCTGCTCAATCAAAAATTCGCTCCTCAACTGCTCGAAGACGAAACCGGCATAGACAAGATGGTCAGCCTCGTGCGGACTTATTTCAAGATGAACGGCCACCACATCCAGTTCAACGTGGTGAACGCCGAGACCTTACGCGAAGCGCAAAAGAACCCCGAAAAGTACCGCGGCTTGATCGTCCGCGTGGCCGGATACAGCGATTACTTCAACGACGTCGGCAAATCCCTCCAGGACGAAATCATCCGCCGCACTGAACACCAGGGATTTTAAACCTCATCGACGGTTCCGGTGAACAAAGTTTTTCAAAAAACAGGTTTGAAAAACCATTAAAAAAAGATACTTTTTCAAAATGTGTAAAAACTGATCATACTGTTATATCGGATGATATGAAGTATTGATCCAGTATCTAAATATTATGCATCGCCTTTAGTAAATACAATGTTAGCTATTTACAAGAACTCTTTCTCTTAAAAAATAAGATTGAGAAGAACCCATTTCAATGAGGGAATCTAAAACAAAAAGAAGCTCACGAATAAAATGTCTATTAACTCTCATTTGGTTAAATTCTTGACTATTGATAAGATGTTGTACTGATCTTTCTAAATAATATCTTGAGTTGACACCCAACTTGACTACTTTTACTGAATGTTGTTTTAATATATTAGACATAAGAAAAAGTCCTGTCTCTCGAAATTTTTTAGTAAAGTGATCATACAACTTTAAAATTGCCTCCACAACATCAGGATTTTGTCCTGTTTTAGCAACGAAGTTTTCTATATCAACGATTCTATGTTCAATCCATTCCATCCCTTTGTACTTCGGATCCCAATCTACCCAGCTAAACAGAAGGCTTTCTATTAATTCATCAATGCTCTTCTCTTTATAATCATAGCTATTAATAGATGATTCATTAATTATAGTCATAGATGCATTCGCTATTTTTTTCCAATATAACCAAAAATCAGTATAAGTATTATTATATTCTGCGATATATGATAACTGCCTTAATAAAAGAGCAGCTAAATATAGAGATGTATTCATTTCTTCAAGAATTTTACAAAATAGTTTTTTGGTTTCTTTATTGGGTTGTATTAAAACCAAATAAGCTATTTTATAAAGATAAAACCTTATAACATCATGTAAAATTTCTTTATTTTGTCTCCCTTTCTTTTCTTTAAAAATACTAATTATTTTAGAAAGATAAAAATTTAATAATTCAATATAATCTGAAGAAATGTAATCATTAGGAATCATTGATAAAGATATTGATGTTTCATTGAAAATATATTTGCTGAACTTAAAATTACTTAGAGTATTAATGTCCAATCCAACATTTTGTTCGACAATTTGCTCTCGTAGTATTAAAATTTTTTCTTGATGTAAGTTTATTTCCTTTATTCGTTGAGGAATATAATTAGTATTCAATAATTTTTCTCTTAAGAATGAATATTCAATACTCCCCCAAAGACAGGATTGAGCAAAATCCGGCACATAATTCCATAAATATTTATTGATGCCTTGGCAAACAGCTTGCCTGATAGATTCACTTTCATGTGTTACTGCTATTGCTATCAAATTCTTAAGCTTTTTTTCATTATCGGAATTTATAAAATATACATACAGTTGAGGTATTATAAATGCTGCTGCATACGACTCATTAAACATTATAGCATCTTCAAGAGCATGATTATTTTGACTCTCCAACGAAATCACCTCTTCAACAACTGAAAGACTCCATAACTTATCTTCATATGTAAGTTCACTCCAATGATCTCTGACACAAATAGCAGCTGTATGAGTAACACCACCTTTAAAAAGCATAACGTATTCATTCGAAGGACTTTCTTGAGATAACTTTTGGATTTTTTTAGCATCAGAAATCGCTTCAGTATAATGAGCATAAGAATCAATAACGTTTTCTCCATCAAATACTCTTTTTGCCCATGTATTGAGTTTATAAAAAGGAGTAATGAAATTTTCATGCTGTAAGCTTTTATTTACATAATCATGCAAATCTGCTTCAGGATCTGGAATTTTAAGTATGCATTTAGTTTTATCGGAAACTTCAGCATGATATTTCCGAATATCCATACGATTTAGTATTAATCTCCACTGTTTATCCCCATCATTTTGCTGAGATATAGGAGGAAGTTTCTTATAAAAACTATCTATTATATCGCTTACTTCTTCCTTCATATCACCCAATAACAAATTAGGTATAATATTTTCTAAAGGTATTTTCCTCCATATTCTATTGTTCGACTTCATTCTTTCATTATAAAATAGTTCCTTTATAACATCATTATACATTGTTAAAGAAAACCTAAGAGGATTACTACTTTGCTCATTTATCAATCTTAAATAATCAAGATTATAAAATTCTCTAGTTCGTACTATTGGAAGAATTGCCTTGCCTAATAATTGCCAATACCCTGTTGCTAATCCAGCGACTAATCCTGAGGTTAATACAGAATTGCTTTTACTTAGCAAGATTTTTAAATCTGCGGAAATACTTTTCCCATCTTCGATTTTCTTTATTAAATAGTTTTCTAAAGCCATTAAAGCAGATTGAAGAATGGATGGGGTTACCGATGTTCCTCTATAGGCCATCCATAATCTTTCACAACATATTTGCTTAATTTTATGTCCATCGTTCATTTCTAAATAAACATATTCGCATTCGCTCTTTCCATGATTCGAGTTGCTATATTTTATTGCTGAATAATTACATAACTCTAATATAAAACTAATTCCTATTTTTGGATGATATTTTAATAGACTATCAAAGGGTCCCTGAAGACCACTTGGCGGAAAACATTCAATATTTCTTCCAATAAATTCTTGAAAGCCAAAATCTGCATCAATATCGCAATAAAGATATTTCTCTCTATTTTCTTCCATTTTCCAATATTGCCATGCAATTCTAATAACCAGTTGAGGATGATATTTGCATAAGAATTGAACATTAGGTAGCGTTGCTAATACTTGTTCTACGAAAATATTTGCCCAATCTGATCTATTTCGTTTATTTCTCTTCTCATTATAAAAAATATCCTGCATAATTAATTTACGAATTTTACTTCTTATAACAGGATACAAATATATTAATACTTTCACTATAGCTTCAGCCTGTTGATTATCAATAATATTATCCTTATATTTTTTTAACAAATTTAAAGCAATCTCACTAGCAGCTTTAGATTCATTAGGAAGTGACTGATCTATTCTGATCAATAATAGCCATTCTTTCAAAAGTTGAACAAAATCATCAATAAAAGTATCGTTAAAACTATTTATTCTTGAATTTATAAAATTTAACAGAGCGCTCCAACCATTACCAAAAGGTATTAAAAAAGAAGAATATAACAATTCACTTGTTTTTTTACTCAATTTAAAACTATCTATTAATTGTTTATCAGGAATTTTACAGGACAGACATAAAATAAAAATGAATCTTCTCAAGATTATTCCATCATTTTCAATAAGGAGTTCTTCATGCTTATTAAAAAATGATAGAGGGTCATCTGATATCAAAATAGCACTCATCACCTCATCTTTCCAGTATATATCTAGATCTTTTTGGTTAAGAAGAGATTCAATAAACTTGGAAAAATTTGATGATGATTCATCACTAATATGCTTCATTATCCATAACCGGAAAGATCTATGCATTGCTGGTTCATTTCCAATATTTTTAATAAATACTGACATTTCATTACCATTATTACGGTATTCTCGATCAATAAAATGAATAAGAGCTAAATCTTCCAGTACATCATGTGAAGGAGCGATAAGATCATCTTCATATCGTATTATCAAATCATCTTTTATTAATTTATTAACCGCTTCCAAATCATAATCTGCAATATCAACACCTAAAGTCATTGTTTTAGCTCGTTTTAAAGCAATTTTTTCAAAAGTTATTCTTCTTTTATCAGGCAGACCATTAATATTCTCACTTTCTTTTCCGATAACTTGTTTCCAGAGAAAATTAAGAAAATCTGATTCATTAGAAACAGTATGTTTCTCAAAAGAATAAAAAAATGCTAGCTCAAGATAATAGAGATTCCTGATAAGCTTTCTTAACCTATTATTACTTAATATGTTAAATAATTCAGGAATTTTATTTTTTAAATGATCAATTTCATTCTCAGTCAACATAGGACATTCATATAGAGATGGATTGGCCATTAAGGGTTTAAAAACATTGTAAAAGAAGGTTTGAACAGAGTGAGTTCTGCAGGTAATAATAAGCTTCCAAGTAGGATCTATTTTAATGAAAGCGAGCAAATCCTGAAATGCATATGAATTTTCCAATTCAAAAAGTTTCTCTAGAGATTCAATAATTATCCATTTATTATTTAATAGGGCAAATCGAGCGGATAAATCTTGTAGTCGTTCTTGAACGCCCAAACCAGTTAAAACACTCTCCAAATTTGGACTATTAAAATCTTCTATTCGAAAATAAAAGTATAAAATATCATTTCTATTATTAATAATATTTTTTATTAGTGCTGATTTCCCAATTCCCGCCGTTCCTTGTACTATAACTAGATTATTATTTTCAATTATTTCCGATAATTTTAATAAGCTCTCTGTTCGTTCGAGATGTACAGTACCAATACTATCTTTGACTTGTTGAATTAACAGTTTGCTGTGATCTTTTAATCTTGTAATACCATCACTTTCTGAAATATTAATTGATGAAGAAAAATAATCTTTAATAGTTACTGGTATCGTGTACGATGTGATAGTTCCAGCAGATTGATTTGCATCCTTAACAAACTCTAAAATAGATTGCCATGCCTCTTCTCCTTTTTTCTCAGTATTGAAAGGCCTAGCAAGATTTAACATGTTAATAATCAAAGAACGATGAGTAGAATTACTATTATCTAAATCATAATTCAATAACTGCCATGATTTGAAGAATGCAAATAATTCTTCCCCGGAAAGAGCGCTTCCCTTAGCTCTCGACAAAAGTTCGCAAATGATTGAAAATTTATTTCGCTTTTCATTGCTACTGAATCCTATAGTTTTTACTTTGCTTTCAAATTCTTTCCAATCTGAACAGTAATTAATCCATTCTAAAAGAATCTTGATATCTTCTATTCCTTCTTTACTTGCTGGACTAGTGATTAAACACAGTCTATCCTTACCTTTATTAAATAATGCTGAGTTAGAAAAATCTTGCCAAGCATCTCTAATCACCTTTTCAAATATCTGATCTGAAAGAGTAAATGATAATTTATGCTTTATTTGACTAATGAGCTTTTGTTCATTCCCGGTATTATCAATATTAAATAATATTAAATCATCAGTTTGGAATCCGGCATATATCCCTTGTAATATTATCTTAACAATTCTGCCAGGTGTTAATCCTGGTATATTCCCTTGACAAAGCAAAGTTGAAACAAAAACAGCATGCACTTTGTCTTCAAAATTATAACCGCCTCCACCTGTAGAAAAAGGATTCGAAATTTTAGTCATTGATATTCTTTTTTATAGTGTATATTTAAAATTACAATCTATTAAAAATGTGTGATCCTATTATATCATGTTTTATTTATTTCTAATAGTCGTTTTGATTATTGATGTGGTTTAAAAATGCTTGTAAAAAGAGAAGATAAAACCTTCTCGGAGCAGGTGGCACATCTACTCCAGCTAATGAGGCATGACAATCATTATAAGGCTTGAAATAGGCGGCGGTTCGGCGAAAATAGATTCAATGAAAGGCCTGATTATAATTGGCGTGCATACCGGCTGGACTCTTATAGATATCATTTATTTTATAGTCAGTGGAATCTCAACCGGCAAGGTTCCTTCCACACCGGTTTTTCTTAATTCATTTGCCGACCGTCTGATATTTGAGCAACAATCCTAACAGGGTTTATGCTTTATACTTTTCCGCGGCCTCTCTGCCGAGGTCGAATGCCTTGAGGTTCAGCTGGACGACCGAGTCTCCTTTTCTTTCGAACGCGGCTGTGATGTATTTTTTCAAAGAGGCTTCATCCAGTTCCAGCCATTTGGAGGCAGCTCCGAGCATAATAATGTTTTGCGCTCGGACATTCCCTGCTACTTTCGCGAGTTCTTCGGAATCTATAATAACGTGTTTTTTAATCCTCTTTATTTCAGTGATCAATTCATCCATCGCGGGGTAATCGGGAATATTCTTCATTGGGGTTGAACTTACGATTGCCATGCTGTCTGGGGAGAGATAGTCGAGATAGCGAAGCGATTCGAGGGGTTCGACAGCGAGGAGGACATCGGCGCTTCCGAAGGGGATGAGGTCGCTCGAAATCTTCATGTCCGAGTATCTGAGGTGCGATTGTACCGCTCCGCCGCGCTGAGCCATGCCGTGCACCTCGGATTGCTTGAAATGCCATCCCTTATCCAGAACCGCGTTATCTATAACGAAGGCGATCGAGAGAATCCCTTGTCCCCCGACGCCGGCGATTATCATGTCTCTTTTCATCGTTAGGCGCCTCCCTCTTTACTATCTTTATCAGGTTTGGTTTTCATGGTTTGGATACATTCTCGTTTGGCTATTATCACGGACAGTCCCCGATGCTCGATCTCACCTTTCATTATCTTTGTGTTTTCTTCGAGGTTTTTGGGCAGTGGAGTAATTATTTTCACATGGTCTTTTTCCAAGCCGAGCCCTTCGAGCAAACGGATAAGAGTGTCTCCTGTGGTCATCGAATGCTGCCCGCCGGTCATTGCCGTCGTCATATTGTCGAGAATGATTATGGTCATCGGTGTTTTTTCAAGCGATGCGCCCATCAGGGGGGTGATACCTGAATGGCCGAAGGTGGAATCGCCTATTACCGCAATGGCATTTTTTAACCCAGCGTCTGCAGCGCCTTTTGCCATCGAAATGGAAGCACCCATATCCACGCAGGATTTGATGGAATTATAAGGGGGTAGGGCGCCGAGGGTATAGCAGCCGATATCGCTGAAGACCTCGATCTGCTCTTTGATCATCTCTTTAGCGGCGTTCAATGCCTTGTAGGTATCCGCATGAGGACAACCGGCGCAGAGAGCCGGCGGTCTTCCCGGAAGTTTCATCCCCAGGCTGTGGCCGCTTTCCTGTTTTTTGCCCGTAAGCGCCGTATAGATATTATCAGGATTCAATTCCCCTGTCCTCGGTATATGGCCTGTGAAACGGCCGAGTATCTTCTTGCCGGAGGAATCGAGCATTCCCTTGAGGCTTTCCTCGAGGATCGGATACCCATCCTCGAGGATCATTATTTCCTCTACGTGGTCGAAAAGCTTACTGATCTTCGATTTGGGAGCCGGGTAGATATTAATTTTTAAAAATGAAGGGTCATCATTCAGATATTTCAGGTTTTCAGCGAAATAGTTGAACGCGATGCCGCTGACTATGTATCCCCGTTTTTTGGAAGCAAGGTGGAGCTTATTGAATTCAGACTCATCCGAGAATTTTGTCATTTCCGCCTGTTTTTCGGTAAGGGCTTTATATCTTCCCCTGGAGATCATCGGCAGCAAGTTCCAGCTTTTCCAGTCTATATCCTTTAATGGTTCTTTCTGCGGAAGCGACGATTCCAATTTTACACCTGAGCGGCTATGAGCGAGGCGGGTTACAAGCTTCATCAACACCGGTAGTTTGAATTTCTCGGAAGTTTCATACGCCAACCGGGTCAGGTCATACGCCTCCTGCTGGTCGGACGGTTCGAAGCAGAAAACGAGGGCGAAAGAAGCAAAGACGCGGCTGTCCTGTTCGTTCTGCGAAGAGTGCATCCCCGGATCGTCCCCAATCGCGACGACAAGTCCGCCGTCCACGCCGGTTATGCCGGAATTCATAAAAGGATCGGCGGCGACATTCAATCCGACATGTTTCATCGAGACGAGCGACCGCTTCCCCATATATGACATTCCCAGGGCTTCTTCATAAGCGACCTTTTCGTTTGCTGACCAGCGTGTGTGGATGGATTTATCTTTTTTTGCGAAGCGTTCCACATATTCGAAAATCTCGGTTGCGGGAGTGCCTGGATAGGAATAAGCGCCGCTTATACCGGAGTCTATCGCGCCCCTGGCGACAGCCTCGTCACCGAGCAAAACTTCTATTGCCATATAATTCTCCTATGTTTGGAAGGAACAATGAGCAATGGGGATGATATTTCACATAAAACGGCAAGTCAATCAAAACGATATCAATCCGATAATTGAAAAAAAACAGGATGAGCTTTAATTTATAATGAGACACACTTAATTCCCGTCTTTATCAAAGAATACCGCTACCTGTATCACTTGCGGAGAGATCGAGACGAAAATACACGGTCTTGACAAAAAATACAATTTCTGTTAATTAGGATAACGCTAATTGAAAAATTGCTGGGAGATCGTCCAATCGGCAGGACATGCGGCTCTGGACCGTAGAATTGGGGTTCGAGTCCCTATCTCCCAGCCATTTTTTCCACTAACTATATTAATTTATGTTGTGCCAGGTTCTTCTATAAGGCAATAAAGATGGACTCTACCGTGCAGTCTCATAAAATCCTCGTGATTGATGACAATCCCGACCTGCGAGAAATAATCACTCACAACCTGACCCGAGAGGGATTCTCAATTATCCAATCGCAGGGGGCGCTGGACGGTATCCAGAAAGCCACGGACGAGAAACCGGACCTGATCATTCTCGATGTCGTTCTGCCTGTGATGGACGGTTTTCAGGTTTGCGCAATCCTGAAAGGGAAAAGAGAAACCGCCGATATACCGGTTATTTTTTTAAGCGCAAGGGACCAGGTTGACGACAAGGTTCGAGGATTGAACCTCGGCGGTATAGATTACATATCGAAGCCTTTTAAGAGCGAAGAACTCAATGCAAAGATAAAATCCCTTTTAAGAAGCAGAGATCACGATATCAGCCTGAATCCTTTGTCTCTTCTGCCCGGCAATAAAATCATCGAGGAAAAACTACACGCAATGTTGCGGAATGGGAAGAAATTCGCGGTAGGGTATGTAGATATTGATAATTTTAAATCTTACAACGATAAATACGGATTTTTCAGGGGAGACGAAGTCCTGTTGTTTCTCTCGAAGACCCTTTCTTCGGCTATAAGAATCCTGGGGGCTGAAGAAGATTTTATCGGGCATATCGGAGGCGACGATTTTCTATTCATTTCCGTTCCAGAAAAGGTCGAATCCATATGCAAAACCATCATCACAAATTTCGATGAACATGTTCCGTCGTTTTATGATTCCTCTGATCGGGAAGCCGGTTATATCGAAAGTGTAAACCGGCTCGGAATACCGACTATAATCCCATTGATGACCCTTTCGGTTGCCGTCGTCACAAATCAAAACAGAGATATCAATCACCCCGGGGAGATGGCCGCAATTGCCGCGGAACTTAAAAGCTATCTGAAATCATTCCCGGGAAGCAACTTTAAGATAGATCAAAGAACGGCGAATGAATCCAAGGAAATCATCGAGAAGAAAAAGATAATGGTGATTGAGCCCAATACGGATATCGCGCGGAAATTCGATCAGGCGTTGATAAAGAAAAATGTATTTGTCCGCTATGTGGAGAACGGCGCCTCGGCGCTACTTTTAATGACATCGATGAAGCCGGACTTGATATTGATGAATTCGCATCTGCCCCTTATTGACGGCTTTACTCTGTTCGGGCAGATAAAAAAGAACAAGGATTTTGAAAAAATCCCGGTTTTTATATATTCCAGCGAGCCTTTCGACAGATTGATCACAAGAGGGGAGGTTCAGATCCCGCCTGAAAACTTCATAGATCTGAATAATCTGGATTCGTATATTTCAGATATCATACAGAAGGTGGTTTGAAGTCCGCAATCCGAAATGGATCTGATATATCAGAATTAATTTCCTTTCATTGAATTTCTTGCATAAGGGACATTGGCTTTTTTTTCTTTCGGAGCCGCTATCATTTATATATCTTTATCATTTTATGCTGTTATGCCATAATGACACGGCGCAGTTGTGATAAAAAAAGAGGCAGCCTGCTCCCGCTAACTTCTTTTTATTAGATGATCTTTAAGTTAAGAACAATATGAAAAATAACATTATTGCGTCAAAAATTCTTCTCTTCGTTTCATTTATTTTGCTGCTTATTTCGTTAAGCTCGGAAAATAGGTTTCTTCAGTTAATTCCGACCGTCATTATATTTATAGTTCTTGTTCTCTTATCCATTTTGAAAGTGGTGGAAAATAAAAGCGAGAGAGACGTGGAGCCATTCGAATCCGGTGAGACGGAAATGCCGCAGGAAGAGAAAATGGCGTATATTGGAACGGTTGCCGCGGGTCTTGCCCATGAGATTCGGAATCCTCTGAATGCTATAGATTTTAACATCCGTATGATTCAAGAAGACATCGAGTCCGGAGATTGGGATAAAAATGATATAACCGACAGATTTAAAAGCACTTACAAGGAGATCAAGCATCTCGAAAGACTTGTAAATGATTTCCTGCTTTACGCCAGGAAGAAGGCGCTCCAACTTGGGCAGACGGATCCGGTGAAATTGCTCGAATCGGTCAAGGCAATGCTTTCCGAGACCGCCGATTCCCACAAGGTCTCAATAATCGTGCAATCCGGAGATATGCCTGAGATCGAGGCGGACGGCGAAGTTCTCAAACAGGCCCTCTTCAACATTGCCAAGAACGGCATTGAAGCGATGAACGAAGGAGGGAAGCTTCTGATGACGCCTGAGTTTATCGCTGACGGGGACCGGGCGCTGATTAAAATCACAGATAATGGTGGCGGGATACAGCCTCACGATTTAAAGAAGATATTTCATCTGTTTTACTCCACGAGACGAAGCGGCACGGGCATCGGATTGCCGGTGGCAAAGTCTATAATTGAAAACCACAACGGATGGATTGAAGTTGACAGCAAACTGGGAGTAGGCACGACTTTTGATATATATTTGCCGAGGAAACAGAAAGAAGGCGATGATAATGGAAAATAACGGTTCAACGGTTCAATCGGCTGACAATAAGGGCAGGGTTGTCCTGATAGAAGATAATGATTCAAACAGAGAAGCGATCTCCAGGGCTCTGGAAAAAGTGGGATTTTCCGTCATATCTTTCGCCCTGGGGGAGCCCGCCGTGAAGTTCTTGTCGGAGGCGTTGGAGCCGACAGTGGTCGTCAGCGATATCAGGTTGCCGGATTCCAGCGGTATCGATCTGCTAAAAAAAATAAAGGCAGTCAAACCCAATATCGGAGTGATCCTGATCACAGGTTACGGTTCCATCGAAGACGCAGTCGAGGCGATGAAACACGGAGCGGATGATTATCTGACCAAACCGCTGGATTTATTTAAACTCCGCAAACAGGTGGAAGCAATTGCGAGCCGGCTTTCTTTGGCTGAGGAAGTTGAGAATCTTAAAAACCGGCTGGATAAGCGCTATGGCATTGAAAGCATCATCGGCAATTCATCGGCGATGGAGAAAGTTTTCGAGCAGGTGAAGCTGGTCGCGCCGACAAACAGTACGGTTTTGATTACCGGCGAGAGCGGCACGGGCAAGGAATTGATCGCTAATTCGCTGCATCAGCTCAGCCCGCGCAAGCATAAAAGGTTCCTTCCCTTGAATTGCGCGGCGATCCCTTCAACGATCCTCGAGAGCGAGCTCTTCGGTTACGAAAAGGGAGCTTTCACCGGCGCGGCGCAAAGGCGGATGGGCAAGTTCGAGGTTGCAGATCAGGGGAGCATATTCCTCGACGAGATATCGGAAATAAGCCCGGACGTGCAGGTGAAACTTCTGAGAATTCTGGAAGGAATGGAATTTATGAGGGTCGGCGGGACAGAATTGGTCAAGGTTGACACTCGCGTCATCGCGGCTACGAACAAGACTTTGAAAAAAATGGTTGATGAGGGGAAATTCCGAGAAGACCTTTATTACCGCCTGAAAGTGGTGGAGATTCATCTTCCATCCCTGCGGGAACGGAAAGAGGATATACCCTTGCTCGTGGATCATTATATAAAGCAGTTTTCAGCCGAACAAAACCGCAAACCACCTCTCGTTTCGCCTGATGTGATGAATTGTCTCATTAACAACCATTGGAGTGGGAATATCCGCGAACTGAAAAATATGCTTCAAAGCATTATCATCCTTCACCGGGACGATACAATCGGGATCGAGCAACTTCAGCCGGAATACCGGATTCAGCATAAAGAAGAAGTTGCTTATCCTGAACCACCACAGGGCAGGACCATGGGAGAAATCGAAAAATCCGCTATATTAAATGCCCTCAATAATACGCAGGGAAACAGGACAAAGGCCGCAAAAGCGCTGGGCATCGGCTTGAGGACCCTGCAAAGAAAACTGAAGGAATACGGCTTATAATAGTACGACACATATGGCAAAAGATAAAATAGATAAAGGGAAACAGAGATCGCAGGAATTAGAGCGAAAGAAAAGTGCGTTGAGATGGAAAAAACGCATGAGGCGGTCTGCCTACTATCTATTGGTTTTCTCATTTTCAATTTTGCTTTTGTCATTTTTTTTCGAGAGCGATTTATTTGAAAATTGGTTGAAGAATATTTTTGAAAAAAACCTGCGGGAATTTTGCGGGCGAAATGTTACCGTTGGGAAAGTCGAATTTAAATTCCCTTCCATCACCCTTACATTGAATGAACTTAAAATCGAAGGGTTGCCTACGGAAGAAAGACCGTTTTTCGAAGCGCTCAAGATAAAGACGAAGCTGGGTGTTTTGGGATTTCTGAACCGCGAAATCAATCTCAAATATATAGAATTTACCAACCCAAAACTATCTTTGAAAATGGATCGGAACGGAAGGCTCAACATACCTCAGTTTAAAACAGATCCTGACGATGAGGGAACGCCGTTCTTCGAGATTGTTGCCGACAAGTTAAATATGCAGGGCGGGCTGCTCTACTATAAAAACCAGGTTGTAAAAACATCCGGGAAAATAAACGATTTCCGTTCAGTTTTGAGGTATGACCCGAAGAACGATTCCTATGCGGGCGAGATACATTTCGATAAGGCGAATATTTCTGTCGCCAGATTCTCGAACCTCGAACTAAGTTTAAATTCCAAGTTTGTGTTGTTACCAGACAGGTTGATCTTTCCGGATGTGCATCTGAAATTCTCCGGAGTGGATGTCCGCTCCAGCGGAGTGCTCTATGATTTCGACGATCTTAAATACAATATTGATTTCAAAGGAACATACAACCTCGCTTTATTATCCGATCTTTTTGATATGCCTGTCGAACTCAACGGCCTCATAAACGCGCAAGGGATTTTCAAGTCTTCCGTGGACGGTTTTGTTGCTGACGGGAGCTTGAGAGCGCCTGCCACAAGAATTGACAGATTTGATGCCGGCAACCTTTATTCCCACTTCATATTTACCTCACGCGGCATTACTTTCACTGATATCTCCGCGGATATTTTCGACGGTAAAATTCGCGGCAGCTTCGGAATCGAAAACTCCTCAGGGTTCCGAAATTTCATTTTGAAATTAAAAGGCGAAAATCTTGATTCGAAAACGATAGGACATTCTCTCGGCATCGAAGGTCTGAGGCTTAGGTCGCGGGATAACTTTACGTGTGATGTCTCCTGGAATGACGTCGATTTAAAAAGTTTAAGCGGGCGGTTTGATTTGTATCTTGCGAAGGACCTGAACATCGAGAAGAAATATCTTCAGTTCATTACATCCTTGCAAAACGACTGCGGGTTAAGGCCGTTTTCAGGCGATCCTGCCCTCGAAGTTGAGATACCTGTCTCAGGCGATATTCATGTGCTGGCAAAAAACGGCAGATGGGAAACACAGACGAGCACCGTCAATCTGCCGCTGACCAGACTCGTTTTTTTCGGGAAGGGTGATTTGCTGGACAAGGTTGAACAGGAAGTCAAGATAGAAAGTCATGAGATCAAGGAATTCGATCTCTTCATTCTCAGGTTGGCGCGTATCCTGCGGGGATGGGACCCGGAGCGAGGTCCTCTGCCCAGGATCGAACTGCCTCCTCCATTTGTCGGATTGAAAGGGGCGGCTCAATTCCGGGGAAGATTTGTTTATGAAAAAGAGAAACCTTTTATAATATACGGCAACGGTTTCGGAAAAAGGCTGTGGGTTCATAATACATTCTGGGACGAGGGGGGGGGATTTGTCGATTTCCGGAATAACCACCTTGTTTTCACGAAAGGATGGAGCAAAAAAAATGACGGCTCTTCAAAATTCTCCGGCGAAATACATCTTTTCGAACCTGCGCCAAAAGGGACATCTTTTCTTAAAATCACGGCCACTTTCTCGAGTCTTCCTTTCGAAGATGTGGAGGATTTATTTTTATTTCCCAGGGATTTGACAGGTCCGGTAAGCGGTGATTTTTTGCTTGAAATTGATGCTGAAGGAAAGATCAACGGCCTTGTGGACGGCAAGATGAACAATGGGGTTTTCTTTAAGGATGGATTCGACCAGGGAAAGGTAAACCTGAAATTTGACAATAAGTGGCTTCATTTCAAGGAGATTTTTCTTCAAAAAGGAGAGCAGACGGTTGATGCTTCCCTTGATCTGGATCTGAAAGAGGCTGCTTATAAGCTCAAGGGGCGCATAGAGGCATTGAAACTTGAAGAATTGAAATCCTTATACCTTGACCGATCTCCTATCGCCGGAAAACTATATGCTGAGATAGATTCCGAAGGGTACGCGAACGCTCCGGCCGTGGATATGGTTGGAACCATCAAAGATATGACTTTTCTTAAAAAACCTCTGGGGGATCTTGAATTCAATATCTTCAACGAAAAAAATGCCATCAAGCTCGAGGCTATCTTTCCTGAAGATTCGACATTCATTAACATGTCCATGAATATGAATAAAGATTACAGTTTCACGGCGAATGGAACGGTATCCGACGTAAATCTCTATAAATTATTGCCTTACACTGGAGGAATAATTGACAGGGTCCTCGGCGGCAATTTTTCCGGAAAGGCGAACATCAAAGGATCGGTGCTGCATATCGGGGATGTATCCGTTCAAGGCGATCTGGACAGTTTCAATCTATTTGTGAATAAATATTCGGCTGAGATCAAGACGCCCCTGAAATTCAATATTCATGATTTTATTATGAATGTCGAACCGGTCACAATTACCGATGGCAGCAGTCTTTTAAACTTATCAGGCAAAGTGGGCCTGAGCAGAAGATTTCCTTCTGATCTCAAAGTTGATCTGGATGTTCAACTCTCCGAATTGGTTCCGATGTTTATCAATTTGAACCTCAAAGGGAATGCAAAGGGCACGGGATACCTTCGTGGATTCATTCTCGAGCCATACTGGGGCGGGAAAGCGGAGATCAAAGATGGTTTTCTGCAATATTTGAACATGCCCGCTCCCCTTGAGGAGATGGAAGGAACTGTAAAGTTTACACAAAATACGGTTACTTTTGAAAACATGAAAGGAAAGATGGGAGGCGGCGATACCGCCGGAGACGGACAATTGACCTTTAAAAATTCAAGACCTGACAGGCTCTTGTTCAGATTTTCCGGCGAAAAAATCAGGCTCGAATATCCGGTTGGGGCGGAAATGGTTTTGAACGGCGCTCTCAATCTATCGGGAGAATGGGAAAATAAAGAGTTATCCGGAGACCTAAACGTGGAAAAGCTTCGCTATACGAGGCGATTTGACCCGGAAGACCTTGTGACCGGCTTTGCGAGGAAGAGCGTCGCGAGTGTTGGTTCGGATAAGGTTTCTTTTTTCAAAACGATGCGCGTGAACCTTGACGTTAAAGGTTCTGACAACATTCTGATTGATAACAATTTTGCTCAGGTCGCTCTTAGAGCGGATTTCAAATTGGCGGGTAATATTCTTAAACCCAATATTTTAGGCCGTGTCGAAACGCAGGATGGGCAGGTCTATTACCGCGACAGGACATTCGAGATTCTCTCCGCAAGTTTTGAAAACTTCGATCCGAGCAGACTGAACCCGGTCATCGATCTGAGATCGAAAACTAAGGTCAAAAATTATACAATCTATCTCTCGATCCACGGAACGAAGGATAAGATGTATCCATCATTGAGTTCCGAGCCATCGCTTCCGACAGTGGACATTATCAACCTGCTCACGCTCGGCAAGGAAAGGACAAGTTACTATGAGCGTTCCGAAGAATCCCTCCTCGGCGTGGGGATTTCATCGCTTCTGCTTGGCCCTGTATTCGGTGGAATCGAAGAAGGAGCGGAGCAGCTCTTCGGGTTCGATCGTTTCAGGATCGATCCGTTTCTTGTGGGGAACAAATCGAACCCTACCGCGAGGTTGACAGTGGGGAAGCGCATAACCAAAGATCTGACGCTGATATACTCGACGAATATTACCCAGTCGAGGGAAGATGTTTTGATTCTGGAATACCGTTTGAGCAATAATATCATCCTTGTCGCATCGAGAGACGAGTACGGCGTATATGGAGTTGACGTTCAATTTGAATCGAAGTTTTAGCGCGATGAAATACAGATTTTACATGTCCGTGCTGCTTTCGTTTATTATGACGGCAATTCCGTTTATCGCTTCAGCACATCAGGATGATATTGATAAATATAATGGAAAAATTGTTTCAAAGATCAGTTTTATTTATGAAAGCCCTTCCGTCAAACCTGCCTTTATTCCTCGATTGAAAACCCGGGAAGGATTGCCCTTTAACGCCAAGAATCTCAATTATGACCTGGTAACGCTATTTGCCACGGGAAATTTTGAGGATATCAAGGCATCGTCAATAGAGAGTGACAGCGGTGAATTGGAAATCCGCTTCAATTTGAAATCAGCCTATTTAGTCAGCGAGGTTAGCTTCGAGGGAGAAGTGCATTTTTCGAACCAGCAATTACGCGAACAAGCGAGCATCCCCTATATGGAAAAATATGATGAAACTATGGCTGAGGAGGGGGCGAGAAGGCTTCTCGCCTATTACGGAAACGAGGGGTATTTCAATACGCACATCACATCGGTTTTCAAGAAGGAATCGGAGTCCAACAGCGGCGAACTTGTTTATACAATTTCGAACGCGAAACCCTACTATATCGGCAAAATTGAGATTGAAGGTTTATATGTTTCCGTCGAGGGGTCGAACTCCATCGCTCCGGAGCTTCCCGGGTTAAAGTCCCTGCAAGGGGGACGGTTCAGCAGGTCGGGAATCAACGATTGGCTCGAAGAATCAAAGTTCTATCTGTGGGACAACAATTATTTAACGACGGATATTGATGTATTGGACGATATGATTGATCCCGCCACAGGCAAAGTTTCACTTAAAATTAAAATAAACACGGACGGGATCATCGCGGCTGTTTTTAATGAAAAGGATATAGACGCCCAGCTTTTTAAAGGCCTTCTGGAGGGAAAGCCCAAACGAAAACTTAACTCAGATACTCAGCTTGAATGGGCCAACATGGCGCAGGAATACTATAAACGTAAAGGTTATCCCGATGTGAAGGTTTATACGTCAGTTTTTATAAAGGCGCAACGGGACCCTGTCTTCAACCTAAGCGTAAAAGAAGTGCGGTTTTTGGTAAGAAAGGGTAAGGTCAAGTTTGTTAAGGATATAGATTTTGTCGGCAATAATCATTTTTCCAAAAATGAACTTAGAGGCTTGCTTGCAAATGACAAAGACATCCGTTCGGGCAAGATCCTGTATACCGCCGACAAGATTGATCAATGGATCGAACAGATAAATCTGTTCTACCGTTCCAATGGATACCTGGAGGCCAAGGTTCTCCAACATAAAACCGAGGAATATGACCAGAAGGAGGGCGTCGGAGTCTATATTGAATATCAGATTGATGAAAGCAGGCAGAGCAGGATTAAGGAGATTCAGGTTGATGGAGATCTGCAATTCGATAAGGCCGAGATAGTTCGCCGCATCGGTATTGAGGTTGGGGACGTATTCATACCGGCGGTTTTGGAGAGAACCACCTCCGCGATCCGCGATTATATTCTGAAAACCTATGGAATCGAGGCCGAGGTTGACGCCAAGGCCTATCAAGATGATGAAAATAATGCTTATCTTGCCATCACGTTGAACGGAACCGAGAGCGTATCTATCGAGCAGATCATTTTAAATGGAAATTTTCGAACCGATTCGGATTTCATCCGGAGGAGCGTTGATTTTAAAGAGGGGGACAGGCTTACCCGCTCCGCTCTGCTTTCAAGCCAGCTTAAACTGTATGATTTGGGGCTCTTTTCCAATATCGAATTTGCGCCGCTCGATGCCGATATTACATCGCAAAAGAAAAGGGTGCTTTTAAAGGTTCAGGAAACAGTGCCGATGCTGATGACCTATGGCGGCGGCATCGACACGGAAAACCTGGTTCGCGGAACCTTCAGTATCTCCCATAATAACCTTGGGGGTACCGGCAAGAAGGCGGATTTCAGCGTATCGCTCGGCAGCAAGGAATCCTCGGCGCAGTTGAACTATCAGGCGCCGCGCCTGTTGGCCGATAAATGGGACCTCTTTGCGTCGGTCTATTATGAGCAGCATCAAAGAGAAAGCTTCGGCGTTACCCGGCAGGGCGCGGTTTTGCAGCTCTCGACAAAAAGCTCGCTTAACCTGACGTATCTTCTCAGCTTTAATATAGAAAATGTGGACTTGTACGATGTCAAGGTGTCCGAATATCTTATCAGCCCGGAAGACAGGGCGGTCAATCTGACGAGCCTGTCTTCGACGATGGTTATGGATTACAGGAACGATCCTTTCAATCCGAAGAACGGTTTCTTCCTCAGTAGCAGCATAAAGTGGGCGAATAACCTCCTCGGTTCGACGGAGAGCTTTTTAAAGGGATATTTCCAGGGCAGCTTCTATTTCCCTGTCCTTGAAGATATCGTCTTCGCTTTGGGATTCAGGCTCGGGGTGAGCCAGGTTTTCGACGAGAACAAGTTGCTTCCGCCGAGCGAAAGATTTTTTGCAGGCGGCAGCAACACGCTTCGGGCATATTCACTGGACTCTGTAGGCCCGATAGACGAAGAAACTGGTTACCCGATCGGCGGAAACGCAATGCTTATTGCAAACGCGGAAATCAGGTTCCCGATCTTCGGCAGCCTGGGAATGGTTTTATTTTATGATGCCGGTTCGGTTTTCGAACATTCGAATGACATCTCGATAAAGAATCTGGCGAAATCGGTGGGAATCGGCGCGCGGTTCAACACCCCCGTCGGCCCCTTGAGAGTGGATTTCGGAGTGAATCCGGATGACTACAGCCAGAACCAGATATATATCAGCATTGGACATACGTTTTAATAGCTGAAATATCTTGCATTTTCTTCTGTATGTCTATTATTTTCAAATAGTTGCGATTCTTCATTTTTTGCTTACTTTTTTTATCTTGATAAGTGTATCCTGGTTTCTATTAATTTTCGCGGAGTCGTTCCCAATACGAAGGCGGGTTCCGTAGTTCGGTTCATACAACCTGAAAAACGAGTGGTGGATGGAGAGCGAGGATGTGAAGCCGGATTTGATTATAGACACATCGCCTGTTGACTAAGCGAAGGGCAGGGACCCGCAGCTTGATAAAGCCATCGAAAGGATAATAAAAAAAATCACCGAAGAACCGGTCAAGCTGCCCCCCATCCCCCCGGACCCCGTGAAAACAAAATAGAATACGGTTAGACAATCTCATTTGAACAGCCCGGCCCTCCGGGCTGTTTTTTTAACGACTTATTATGCGGGAGCAAATGTCCCGCTAAAGGCGGTAAAAAATAAAAATGCTCGTCATTCCCTGGGATGCTTCGTAGGGAAGACGACAGGGAATCTTCATTTTAGGTCATTCCCATTCTTCCGATAAATCCTTCCAATATTTATTTGTCTTTTTAATTAAAACCTCTTTCTAATCCCGTTTCCATTTTTTTAGTTGTTTTTCTCTGGCTATCGCTTGTAGTGGGTTTTTGAATACCTCAAAATATAACAGCTTATTCAGGCCATATCTTCTTGTAAATTATCTTTCTACAATCCCGTGTTTATGTTCATTTATCCTCTTAGGTAAATTGCTCGTAATCCCAATGTATAAAACACTCTCATTTGCATTTGTCATAATGTAGATGAAATATTTTTTATTATTCATAAAAGGCTCCTCATAAGAATTTGTGCAATGCTAATGGCGACAAATTTTGGGGAATCTTTCTCCCAGAGGATGAAAGGAAAAAAATGGACAAGTTGATCCGGCTTACTTTTATAACTGGTACTCGATATGTTATCACTTTTCCTTTCATCCCTTTGATTCTATTATACTTACAAGGCCATCAAGGATGCTACGTTCCTCGCGGCTTTTATTTTTTATTTGAGCGCTGCGGTACGTTCCTCCTTGACGGATGAGGGGTGAGTTGAATACTTGGAGAGCGATTAAAAAAACCTTACCAATTTCAACATCGAATACAAAAACCATGTCAAATAGCGTAATTCATTGATTATACAATGGATATCAGGATAATCAGCCTATTTTCTTGCACAAATTCTTGAGAGGAACCCATATTAATAATGTTTTCAATAACTTGACGCTGAATCTGAAAGATGCCATAATGAAATATGGGCGGATATTTTAGATGACTAAGAGATTCTTTTTCCTGTTAATTCTTTCTTTCTTCTCTTTCAGCATATCCCTTCTGCTGGGTTTGATTCAAAATGCGGAAACTGTCAAAAACCTTTTGTCACTCAATCCAGAAAATAGTCAACAGGGTCAGTCTGGCGAAAATTCGAAAAATACCGGATTAAAAAATTCAGGAACGGGTCCCCATGCGGATTCAAGTAAGGACCTTGCTGAAATCAAGCGAAAATCCGAAACATACTATCTTTACGGTTCCGCCATAATAAACATCCAAAAAGGCGACCTTGATAAAGCCCAGGAAACAATCGAGCAATTGTTAAAAAATAATCCGGAGAATTCCCAGTTCCATATTATCGCCGCGCAGCTCTATTACGAAAAAAAAGATACTCAGCGGGCCAAAAAAGAAGTCGAATCCGTTCTGAAGCAAAATGAAAGCGATTACGAGGCATGGCGTCTGCTTGGACTGATATACCTCGATCTCTTCCGCAAAGATGAAAAACAGGAATACCTTGATAAAGTATTGAGCTCTTTCCGAAATGTTTTTAAATATCACCCCGAAGATATTGATGAACTTACACTGAGAATCACTTCCCTCCTTCTGCTTGAAGAGGGAAAGAATGATGATGCGATTGTTTATCTGCAAAGACTGCTTCAGCATTATCCATCTCATCCGGTTGCCGTGCAAAATCTTGAAAAACTATATTATGAGAAGAAAGACCTCCGGCCGCTTCTCGATCTATATAAACTACTCGCGGAGGAAACCCCGGAAGACTTGACAACTCAATTCAAGCTCGCAGACGTTGCTTTTAAGCTTAAGAATTATGACGATGCGGAAAAAGCCCTGACATACCTTGACGAAGAGATATCCAAAACCGAAGACTCGAAAATTAATAAAGATAATTGGGCTGTAATGCTCAAACAACTTGGATACATACTTGCGCGGGAAAATCGTCTGGATGAAGCTCTCGATAAATTGCTGAAATCGAGAAAGATAAAGGAAGATTCCTTTACTTCCTATTACATAATTCTGGTTCTTATGCAGAGAAAGGACTATGACACAGCGAGAAAAGAACTGAACATCGCATTGAAAGAATATGCAAGCAGCAAAGAAGTCAACGATATGAAAATTCTTAACTGCCAATTGCTTCTGAAAGAAAAAAAGAATGATGAAGCAATGAAAGAAATTGACAAGTTGATAAATACCGATAAGACGAATCTTGATTATAAAACCGCAAAAGCAAGGCTCTTGATGAGCATTAATGAATTTCAAGGAGCGAAGTGCTATCTTCAGGAACTTTATAGGCAGTATCCCTCCGACACGGAGATAATATTCCAGCTCGGCTGTGTGCTCGAACGTCTGAAAGAGTTTGCAGAAGCTGAGAAATTCCTGAAATTATGCATAAAGCTGGAACCGCAGAATTCCGCCGCGATGAATTATTTAGGATATATGTGGGCAGACCAGGGGATCAACCTTCAGGATGCGGAAAACCTTATCAAAAAAGCCCTCGAACTTGACCCCACAAGTTCCGCATACCTCGATTCGCTCGGCTGGGTTTATTTCAAAATGGACAATTACCCGAAAGCCCGCTTCTTTCTGGAAAAAGCCATAAGGGCCGGAGTCGAAGGCGGAGAGATATACGATCATCTCGGTGATTTATATTATAAAATCAATTTCATCGAAGAAGCTATCGAATCCTGGAAAAAAATTCTCAAGGAAGACGATCCGAATCTGGATTATGAAAAAATACTGGACAAGATCAAATCCGCCGAAGACAAGTTTAAGAAATAATATTTTCCCCATTCTGTTTTTTATATTTCTGATTTCAACACAGGCTTGTGTCTTCAGGCAGGCAGATATCTCGTATTTATCATCTGAACAGGATAAAAGCAGAATATTCGATCAAGTCCGCCGGAAATGGGATGGCATTCAAACATTAAGAGGCTATTTTAGAATTACGGCGAACATCAAAGGCAAACAGGGTTCGATAAAAGCCCTTCTAGCTCTCACGCTTCCCGATAACCTGCGTATGGAATTGATATCGCCGGGCGGAACTACGATGGCAATAATGACCCTTTCGCAGGGCTTAATCAAATTGTATTATCCTTCTGAAAATATATTTTTTATCGGCTCGGCGGAGACTGAAAACATCATCAAGGTGTTGGGGATAAATCTCACACCGGAAGAAATCCTGCCTGCCCTGATGGGCAAAGGGTTCGACCTGTCGAAGAATCCGCAAAGATTGTATGCTGAAAATGATTGGCTTATTGCGGAATATTCTTCGCAAAACGGTTCAACGCGCTTTACCGTTATCATCGATCCCCAAGCGGTTGCAATCAACGGCGTAAAATCATTTCAATCCGGCGACGGGAGTTTGTTCGCCGAGATCAAGTATAAGGATATCGTTTATAAAAAGGATTTCGCATATCCGCGGCTTGCCGACCTTGGTTTTCCGCAGGAAGATACCTCTTATCGAATCAAGATTACAAACGCCGAATTTCTTATGAGCAAACTTGAGGACAAGGTTTTCATTATCACTCCAAGAGAGAATGCGACAATCTATAGGATTGAAGACATCAAGGTTCGGGGAACACTGCTTTTTGGAGAGAAATAGACTCCCGATAAAATCTTCTTCAATTATTTGTTGCGTTTGCTCCAGCCGGAATTATAATTAGTCAGTTTTTCCAAGAGGTTAAAAATGGCTAAAGAAATTGTGTTGGATGGAGATTTAAAATCCATACTCAAGGCTCTTTCGGAGATGAAAGACCCCGCGGGCAACAGCGAAATTGAAAAAGCCAGCGGAATCGAGAAATCCAAATTGGCATCTAAGATGAAAAAATTAAAGGACTCCGGCCTGGTGGACAGTCCCGAGAGGTGCAAGTATTGCATCACCGCCGCTGGAAAGCAAAAACTGTAACAACATCGTAGTAAAGATTGAAGAAATGCCTGATAAGTTATGTTATTGGGTGTTTTTTTTATGATGAAAATCAGTAGAAAAACCTGATTTCACCACAAATCAGCAATCTCATGAGGTGAGAAGGTCGCCCACAAACTTAATAAGGAATCATTCGAAAAACTTTATCGGGCATACAATCGGCGAGAGCTGGTCACAAATGATCCGCTCGGGTTTCTATACAAATTCGATGATATCAAGGACATGGAGATTGTCGGTCTGATTGCGTCATCACTCGCATACGGCAGGGTCGCTCAGATACAAGCAAGCGTGAATTCAATCCTGTTAAAAATGCCCTCTCCCCGTACATTCATAGTAAATACATCATCCGAAGATATTGTGAAAATATTTGATGGATTCAAGCACCGGTTTACGACACTGCAGGAACTGGTTCTTTTTTTCGAGGGAATAAAAAATGTCCTCGTGGAGTTCGGTTCACTTGAGCAATGTTTTATGGAAGGTTATCAGCAGACGGACAAAGATATCTTTCACGCCTTATTCAATTTCAGCCGTCAACTTTTAAAAACATCTCCCTGCCGAAACAGTCTCATTCCGGACCCAGAAAAGAAGAGCGCATTCAAACGGTTAAACCTTTTTTTAAGATGGATGATCCGAAACGATGAGGTTGATCCGGGAGGCTGGAAAGGCGTCCCGCCCGCAAAGCTCATTTACCCTGTTGATACGCATATTCATAGATTGAGTCTGGCACTTGGATTGACCAAAAAAAACCAAAATGACCATAGAACTGCGGCCGAGATAACCGATGGCTTCCGCGAAATCAGCCCTGACGACCCGGTTAAGTATGACTTTTCTCTAACCTCGCTGAGCATCAGCACTCCGGGCATGGACAATTTTATAGCTCAGCACAAGCTGCTTGTATGATTTCTCCCCAGCACACTGTAAAAAAGAAATTTTTTATAAATCCTGTCCCAGCCTTGATATCAGCGATTTATTTCTCTGGATATATGAGACGAATGGATTTATAATACAATATCGCCGGGCACCTAAAAAAAATATGCAATTAAAGATCGAAAAGGGATTATTTTTAATACGCGCAGCGTATAATTTATAGGTAATGCAACACAGGGTTTGGGAACTTATATCATCATTCTACCGGTAATTAACAAATGAATGGAGGTTGATTCGATGGGAATAACCAGGGAAGAAGTCATAAATACGGCCATAAAGCTTGAAAATGACGGAATCAAATTTTATAAAGATATCACGTTGAAAACGGGTAATGAACTGACACGAAAAATGTTCGAATCTTTAGCTGACGACGAAATGAAACACATAGAATGGATTAGCAATCAGGCGCCTGACATAAAGACATCCGGTGAATTCAACGAGAAGCTGTACGGCAGATTGAAAAAGATCTTTGCTGAGCCGGCGGACGAAATTAAGGAAGCTACGCGCGGAACCGATGACGACATCAAAGCAATTGATATCGCTATCGGAATGGAATTACTTTCTCAGCGTGAATATTTGCGATTCTCGGATGAAACCGATGATCCGGATATCGAAAAACTTTTTGCAATTCTTGCTGATATCGAGAGATTTCATGCCGAAATTCTACAGAATTCCAAGGAATATCTCGACAGCCCGCATGATTGGTTCATGCAAGAAGAAGGGTGGATGTTCGACGGCGGTTAACAAGTCCTTTTAATCACAACTATTTTTTAACAATGCCGTTCAGTAAAACGGACTTTTAAAAACCAAGACAAAAAATAAGGAGAGTCAAAATGGAAATCAATAAGAAGATAACCGATGCTTTCAACGGCCAGCTGAAAGAAGAGTATTACGCTTCGTATCTTTATCTTTCAATGGCGGCATATTTCGAAGATCAGAATCTTCCGGGTTTTGCCGGCTGGATGAAAGTACAATCCACGGAAGAACTGAAGCATGCTATGAAGTTCTACAAGCACATCATTGAAAGAAACGGCAGGGTCATACTTGCTCAGATCGATAAACCAAAATCCGAATGGTCATCCCCAGCCGAAGCCTTCGAAGATGCGTATAAGCATGAGCAAAAGGTAACTTCATTGATCAACGATCTGGTTAAATTAGCGCGTGATGAAAAAGATTATGCTGCTGAGGTCTTTTTACATTGGTTCATTGATGAGCAGGTGGAAGAGGAAGAACAAACAAGGAACATTCTCGACACTCTGAAGTTCGTTGGAGATTCGAAACAGGCTTTAATTATGCTCGACAGAGAACTTGGCAAGAGAGAAAAATAATTTCACATTTGTTTGGAAGAACCAGGGCAACCCGGTTCTTCCTTTTAACAATGGGAAAATAAAATGCAAAAATACGAATGTGAACCCTGCGGCTATATCTATGACCCTAAAATCGGCGATCCCGATGCCGGCATCGCCCCAGGCACCCCTTTCGAATCCATTCCGGATGACTGGGTATGTCCGGTCTGCGGTGTGGGAAAGGATATGTTCTCGCCGGTAATCTGAAAAATGTAAATTTCAGTATTTTCTATAACACGGACTGAAATTTACAGATGAAAAATATTCAGACATTGATTGTCTCGGAGAACAAACTCGTAATTTCAAGCGGCTTCCGAGACTTATTTTTTTAGGGATGATTTGATGTCAAGCATCTGCAAGATCTGGAAAGGCTCGATTCCCTGGAACGAAATCGCAACTTTATCTGTTGTACCCGCCTCAGATGGAGAGAATTCATATAGAGTATATTTCCATTCGGTAAAAATCTTCAAAGCGAGATAAGCCTGCACTTCGAGGAGCTTCATTATAGCATCCTGTTTGACCAGCCCTTTAGTGATAAGAATTTCTCCGAGATACTTTCTTTCCTTGGAAGCAGCCTGCTCTTCAAGCACGGGAAGCATAGTCTCGCTTTTTAATAAATTATGCCTTATTAGAAGTTCTCCAAGCTGCGGAGCCTTAGGACAAAGTATATCAACGAGATAGCCGGCATTGAAGGCGATATGCCCTGTTCCGTCAGGAGAGGTGAGCCGCAAAATTCCGCTCTTCTTAAGATATGTGCACATCCAGATTACTTCTTCGAGAGAGAATCCGAGCACTTTTCCCAATAGAATTTCATTCATAACCTATCTATGCCTTCTTCGGTATTATACCAATCTCAGATATAGAATTAAAGTAATCTTTTATTGCTTGTATAATATATGAAAAGAAAATCGCGAATTCATCTTTTTTGCCATAAGTGCAAGAGAACCCTCAATCATATTTTGCATTTAAATATTTCTTGACAATCAAAGGCTGTATTGTTTATTATATAGAGGCATACAAAGGAATTCTTGGTAGAGGCAAACTTCAAACCTACAGGAGTAATGATATGAAACTTACACGTTTATTTTTGATGTCTGCCGTCCTCCTTCTGGTAATACTCCCAATTGCATGGGCGGAACAATCAAACAAAGACCTCGATCCCACTTTCACGGGTGAAACAGGTCTCTTCACAATTTTCCTGGGCGATACATTGCCCCAGGGTATGTTCAGCGGCGGCCTTGTCTATAATAACTTTGACAGGGAAACCACGGATTTCGACACAAATGTCTGGAATCTTGTTTTTGCCTACGGTATCATAGACAACCTCGAAGTGGCCGCTTCTTTCGCTCCAATCACCCAGGTTGTTTTTCGCAGCTGGGAACTTGGAGAAACACTGAACTCTCATCCTCAGTCAATCAAAACCATCGAAAACGGTATGGGCGATCTGCGCTTGGGATTGAAATATCGTCTCGTTGACGATACCGGCTCCGCTCCGGCGGTTGCCATCCGCGCTTTCGCAAAATTGCCCACCGCTGACTGGGAAAAAGGTTTTGGAAGCGGAGCGACCGATTTCGGCGCAAATCTCATCATCAGTAAATCATTCACCAAAACATTCGAAGCCGCTGCAAATGTCGGCTACACAGTAATCGGAACACCTGACGGCATCACGACCGGCACACTGAGCGACGAGCTCAGCTATGGCCTCGGCATCGGCTGGACCCTGGAGCCGAAACTCAAATTGAAGTTCCTCGGTGAAGTTAAGGGTATCGCATATCTGAACGATGACGATTTCCCGCAGGCAGCTCCGATGGATATCTTCGTCGGCTTCCAGAAACGTTTCGAAATCGCCCCGAAGTATGACCTTCGTCTTGGTTTCGGATACCAGGTTAACGTCGCCTTCGACACCGACATCGCCAATAACCCTCACGGCGCCGGCTTGATGCTAACAGTTGGTCCCAGTATGAATACTCCTCCTGTTATTTCCAATCTGGCGGGAGAAAGAACAGCCACATGCGTCAACGCTCCTCTTGGTTTATCAGCCACAGCTACAGATGAAAACGACGACAACCTGCTGTACACCTGGAACGTAAACGGCCAGGATCTCGCCGAAACCGGAAGCAACATCTCCTGGACGCCGAATGCGCCGGGTGATTACAGAGTAGTTGCTACTGTTGACGACGGTCGTAAAAACGTCTCTACAAAGGAAATGACCGTAAGGGCATATGCCCCTCCGACCGTAAACCTGTCGGTTAACTCAGACGTTGTTTACGCAACGAAGAAATATACCGTAAGCGCCTCGATCACTAATCCCGGCGATTATCCGCTGACTTACTTCTGGAAGGTTGATATCGGCACAATCGCTCCGATGACCAACCAGGCCGAAGCGACATGGGATCTGACAACCGCCACGGAAGGCGATGCGACCATCACATTGAATGTAAAGAGCGAAATCGGCTGCGACGTAATCGCCGAGCTCAAACTCAAAGTGGAAAAAGATCCATGCCTCACCATCACCGATGCGGATTTAACTGGTGAAGTTCACTTCCCGCTAAACAAGTACATCCTACGCGAACCGACGGAAGAAGCCTACAAAGTCTTCGACCGCGTTATTGAGAAGATGAAGCTTTGCGAATCCCTCGTAATCCGTTTCGAGGGACATTGCTGCTTCCTCGGCACCAAAGACTACAACATCTGCCTCGGCTGGTGGCGTGCCGAAACCGTGGTTAAATATTTCGTTGAACACGGAATTGATCGCGCAAGAATCAATACGATCAGCTTCGGCAAAGAGAAACCGAAATATGACAACAACACCGAAAAGACAAGACAGTGGAACCGCCGTGTCGAGATCATGAAAGACAAGGGCGAAACCGTTCCAGCCGGCGCTGCTAAAGACAAGATCATCGAGAAGTGCAAAAAGAAATACAGCCGCCTGCTTAAATAACTGACGTTCGTATAACAGACGGGGGATCGGATTCGATCCCCTGTTTTTTTTTCTTTGATATTGACGCCTCTATCGGTATATTATTTAACATGCTAAAGATTCAATGGCGGATAGAATTTCTGATCTACAAATTGTTGACCTTGCCCTTCATCTATTCCCCCGCTGTTTTGCGCAAATTCGCAGGTAAATCTCTAGCTATCTTGTTCTACTATCTCTCTTCCCGCCACAGAAAAGTGACGTTGAAAAACCTTGAGATCGCTTTTCCTGAAAATGGAATTGAATGGCGTTTGAAGACAGCGAAGAATTGCTACCGTTTCTTCGGCAAAATGATTGCCGATATAATCGCTTTCAACCGTTTGAAACCTAAAGGATTGAGAAAACTCATTTATAAAATAGAGGGAGAGCAATACTTTAAAGAGGCATACGGTAATGGAAAAGGGATATTGGTTATGGCATCGCATTTCGGGAATTGGGAATTTCTATCGCTGGGCGCCTCCGCCACCGGGTATAAGGTGGCCGTTATCGCCCGCTATTCGGACAACCCTCTCCTCGAAAAGGAACTACATAAATGCCGGACCACTTCAGGCGGCGTTGTAATATATAAGAAAAATGCGATAAAAAACATGATCCGTTATATTAAAAGCGGGTTTTTGATAGGTTTTCTCGCAGATCAGAACCAGATCGCGCAGGAAGGCGTTTTTGTTGATTTCTTCGGGAAAAAGGCCTCTGCCACCCCCACCCTTGCCATGCTGGCGTTGAAATATAATATCCCGATCATCCCATCATACTGCATCCCTGAAGGCAAGAAAAAATATAAACTGATCTTTGACGCTCCGATAGAAATAAAAAAGTCCGGTAATTATAAAAAAGATATTCAAGACCTTACGCAAAAATGCTCTATATATCTCGAAAACCTGATAAAAAAATATCCCGAATACTGGTTATGGATGCATAAAAGATGGAATACCAGGCCTGTGGGAGAAAAGCCGATTTACTGATCTATGACTGATAAAATTGAAAAAATCTGCGTCAGGATGCCGAATTGGATCGGCGATGCCGTGATGGCTCTGCCGTCTTTGAAAGCCATCCGGGAACATTTTCAATCCGCGAAACTTGTGGTTGCCACGAATTCTCATTGCGCGGATATTTATAGATATGCGGATTTTCGAATAGACCAGCTTGTTGTTCTCGAAAAGCGGAATGTTCTCGGCAATTCACGCAAACTTCGCAGTTTCGGATTTGATATTATCATATATTTTACAAACAGCTTTTCCTCCGCGTTGGAAGGTTTCCTTGCGCGCATCAGACAACGGATCGGTTATTCAACAGATTCAAGAGGATTTCTGCTGACCGGAAAAAATATTGCGCCTGATGGAAAAACCGTCGATCATCATCGCCTCTATTATTTCAACCTTGTCAGCAAGTCTTTCGGAGTAAAAAATGATCCGGGAATACCAATTTTAAAAACGAGCGTCGCACCACCCAAGGTATTAACAAATAATGGCTGGATTCCCAAAAAGCCGGCCATCGGTATCAATCCCGGGGCGGCTTACGGTTCCGCAAAAAGATGGCTTCCCGAGCGGTTCACAGAGACAGCGGAGCATTTTATAAGAAAAAATTATCAGATAGTGATTTTTGCCGGAAAAGGCGGAGAAGCGGAGACTGCTAATATTATAACGGATGAATTGCCGTCGGCAATCAATATGGCTGGAAAAACGTCGCTTTCCGAACTCATCGAGTTAATCGCTTTCTGCGATCTTTTTCTGACTAATGATTCCGGCCCGATGCATATTGCGTCCGCTCTCGGCGTGCCGATAGTAGCGATCTTCGGCCCCACTGATCCATCCTCCACGTCACCATCCGGCGGGCTGTATAGGATAGTAACGACGAATGAACCCTGCTCTCCCTGCTTGAAAAGAGAATGTCCGCTTAAACATCATAACTGTATGAGACATATTTCAACGAATATGGTAATCGAAGCGTTCGAAGAACTCGAAAGGATTGGTAGAGATGACAAATCGAGTTGAGTTCACCGCAGGCACCAGCCTCGAATCGGCTCATTCGGTGTTGGAGCAAAAAAACTGTTGCGAAAAACTGCATGGTCACAGCTGGACTGTCACCGTCCGCTGGGCAGCTTATAGTCCCACCGATCAGGGGCTTTTTGAGCATCACCTTTCAAATCTCGAAAATACCGTCAGTGATCTTGACCACGGAAATCTCAACGACATCGAGGGAGTGAAAAAGAATATGGCGACTGCAGAAGCTGTCGCCAAGCTGATTTTCAAGCGGCTTTCGGCGATCAATGCCGGCTCCTGCCTGGTATCAGTCCAGGTGGAGGAAGAGCCGGATTGCAGTATTTCGTATTTCGGGAATATCGAGAAGAAATAACCAGATATATCCAATATAAGGAGAAATATAAATGATGAAAAGAACGATCATCCTCAGTTCATTAATTTACCTTGCTGCCAGCATGTTCGTTTTTCCAACGGACGAACCACTTACCCGTGCCGAGGCGAGCGGATTTAAAGAGACATCCAATGACACGGATATCACGGCGTTCATAAATACCCTGCAGGAACGTTCGAAAAATATTCTCGTGCAAAATCTTTTAGACACCAATGAAGGACATAAGCTTCTTCTGGTAATAATCGGGGATCCGCTTCCTTCCGGCCCAGCAAACGCCAAATATGATCCCCGGCCTGTAGTTTATATACAGGCAAATATTCATGCCGGAGAGGTGGCGGGAAGCAGCGCGGTTCAGATGTTGATGAGGGAAATGCTTTTAGGTAAGCTCAAAGACCTGCCGAAACAAATAATTTTTCTGATCGTGCCAAACTTTAACGCCGACGGAAATGATCGCATATCCATCTCAAACAGGACGCATATAAAAACGCCTGAGGGCGGCGTCGGAACGAGGCAAAACAGCCAGAACCTCGATCTCAACAGGGATTATGTCAAGGTTGATACCCCTGAAGTCAGAGCGACCATCGAGAATATCTTCAATAAATGGGACCCGCTAATCACCTTCGATATGCACACGACGAATGGATCTTTTCACAAACATAATATGACTTATCTGGCAGCCAAGGCGCCTATTATAGCCGCGCCGATAATAGATTATTTGTGGGGAAAGATGCTCCCGGAAGTTGCTGCGGACACACTTAAAAAAGATGGCTTGCTCACCCTGCCCTACGGGGATTATATTGATGATCTGAAACCTGACCTGGGGTGGGCTTCCTTCCCGGATTCCGCGCGTTTGTGCGCCTCATATGTGCCTTTCAGGGGAAGATTTTCAATCCTCTGCGAAGCCTATGCGTATGCCGACTTTAAAACCAGAATAATGGCTTCTTATAATTTCCTGCTTCGCGCAATCGAATATATTGCGCGAAACAGCGAGACGATGCAAATAATTGCCCGTCAAGCGGACACGGAGACCTCCGCGATGGCCCTGTTACCCTATGGTAAAAGACCAAAAATGCCTCTCGACTATAAAGAGGAAGCGGAAGGAACGGTAACGATTCAGGGATTTGAGGTCGAAAAACGAAAAGAAGAAAACATGTATCCGAGATTTATCCCCGTCAGAGAGAAAACCTTTACCGTGCCTTTAATTAATAAATTCGTCCCGACGGCCGAGAGGACATATGCCGCCGGTTACATTCTTCCGCCTGGTGCTGAAGAGGTGGCCGGACATCTTTCAATGCACGGCATAACGGTCGAAAAAATCGGGAAAGATACAAAAATGAAATTCAAACGCTTCATCATTTCCGAGCTTAAGACGAACGCCCGGCTCAATCAAGGACATTGGCAGACAATAGTCAAAGGGGAATGGAGGGATGATGAGGGAAAGATCGAAGCCGGAAGCTACCTTGTTTCAATGGCTCAACCCTTCGCCCGCCTGATTGCCGTGTTTCTTGAGCCGGATAGTTCGGATTCCCTTCTTGCCTGGAATTTCTTCGACAGCTGGCTTACAACCCAGTGGGGTAGCGAACTGCTCCCCTACCCTGTATTAAGGCTGGATGAATTGCAGCCATTGATAAAAAGGAAGACCGTAGATTTCTGATTTGAGAATGATCCAGGGAGAGAGGATGAATTGTAAAGATTTTTAAAAATGATAAAATGATGCGGTCATTGATATTCCTATAGTGGTTTACCATAAAGGTGTATATTTGAAAGTAAAGAGCCCGAAGATAAAAGAAAAGATAATAAATATTCCCAACTTCGTGACAGTGATACGATGTTTGCTCGCCCCGATCTTCATTTTATCGATGATAAAAGGCCAACTTTTCATCACACTCCTGCTTTTCTTCGTGGCCGCCGTAACCGACTCGCTGGACGGTTTGCTTGCCAGGCACCTCAAGAGTCAGACCGAATTCGGAAAATTTATTGATCCCGCCGCAGACAAACTTCTTATGACCACCGCCTACGTAATGCTGACAATACCGCATCCCTCGCTGGCATTCACAATTCCGTTATGGCTTACCCTGCTCGTAATCGGGCGAGATATTCTGATCGTCTCAGGTTGCTGGGCGTTGCAAGCTTTTAACAAAAGATTGATCATCAATCCCATTCCCCTCGGCAAGATATGCACCTTCAGCCAGGTATTTACAATCTTTCTTTTAATCCTTTTAAATCTCCTTAAAGCAGACACCTTGATTTTCGATATCTCGGCCGCTATCACGACGGTATTGACGATTGTTTCAGGCTACAAATATGTAAAGTCCGGGATGGTCCAATTAGAGAAATTTGCATGAATAAAGCCTCAAATTCCAGCCTGTCTTCCGTCTTCATAAATCCCTGGGTCAGGTTGGTTCTGATTATCGCTGCGTTCAGCGCATCTGTATTTTTGATTTATTATATGAGATCGATCTTCTTCCCTCTGGTGCTGGCGTTTGTCATAGCTTATGTGTTAGATCCGGTTGTTGACAGATTGTCAAAACCATTCTTCCCAAGAGCGCTGATCTCTGGATTGTTGGTGTTGATTTTGATTGTAGTTTTCATTCTGATATTGATTTACTTTGTACCAAAGCTTTTTGGCGAAGTCCTGAACTTTTTTAAAAGCATCCCCGATTATGTCGAAAAGATTAAAACCCTGCTCGAACCACATATTCAGAAGCTTCATGAAAAATACCCGATCGAGGTTGATAAAATTATAAATAGCCTGAGCGCGGAAGTGGAGAAAAAGCTGCCGGATATCGCGGAGAGCGCCACGAACATTTTTCTTAACACATTCACAAACCTCCTCAGCTTCATCCTCGGCTTGATCAAACTCATCTTCATCCCCATCTTCACGTTCTTTCTTTTAAAAGATATTGATAAAATAAGGACTTGGACAAGGAATCACCTCCCGTTCAGACACAAGGACAAAATCGTAAGTCTTGTCAATGAAATAGATACTGTCCTCGGTAGTTATCTTCGCGGTCAACTTCTCATTTGTCTTGTTGTCGGCTTCTACTACAGCATCGGATTTATCCTGATCGGAGTTCCTTTCGGCTTGATGTTCGGCATATTAATCGGCGCTGTGAACTTCGTTCCATATATGGGTGTTTTTGTAGGCGTGATTCCCGCCCTCTTGCTGACACTGGCGGAAACCGGTTCATTCACAAAAATTCTGATGATTTTTATCCTTTATGCGGCTCAGCAGATATGGGATGGGATGTATCTGACTCCGAGTATTCTTGGGAAAAAAGTCGGACTTCATCCGGTCTTTATACTTCTTTCACTTATGATATTCGGAAAACTCTTCGGGATCATCGGTATTTTAATCGCCGTACCCTCTGCTGCCGTCCTTAAAGTTTTGATTAAAAGATGGTTGCAGTCTTACCAGGCAAAACAGCTGGTATTGGCAAATGCAGCAACCGGCGGAAAATCAAGAAAAATTAAAAGATAATCAAAAATCGTACCTTTTCCCCTGTTTCTTGGAGATAAGAAATATCGCAGTTCAATATTGGATCGGAATCGCACAAGCGTTTGCCCAGGTAGTCTATTACGCGGATTTGGCTTTCAGTACCTTGTAGATGTAAAAAATCCTTAATAGAGCATCGAGGTTTGAAAGGATGGCTATAATATAAAGCGCTGTTATCATATGTCCTAAAAATGCACCAATTATAATGATCGCTATCCGCTCCGTCCTTCTCATAAAACCGAGCGTGACATTGGTATCTGCGAGTTCTTTTCGCAACCCCGTGTAGCTTACCAGAATACAGCCCACAAGAGAGAGGGTTGCAACCAATGAGACTAATAGTTCATCGAGCCTGACATATCTATAGATCAATCCTATGAAGATAAAGATATCCGAATACCGTTCCAGCGCTGAGACGAGGAAAAAGTCAGCTGCGATGGAAAACCCTCTTCTGCTCTGGAGTTGATTGTTGATTAGTCCGAATACACCGCCGAGCAACAAGAAAACAGCGGCAAACCTGATGTCGGAGATTGCGAAAATTACCGCGGCCGTAACATATAGCAGGAAACTTAAGATTATAAGTATTGTGGAAGGAAATTTTTTTCGATCCAGGGTTTTAACTACAGCAGTATTGAGCCTTTTAACGGGATTATAAGTGAATTCGTCTTTCTTGAAACCCTTGTACATCATAATAATTAAATGGTGCCGAAGGGGGGACTCGAACCCCCATAGGCGTCGCCCACTACCCCCTCAAGATAGCGTGTCTACCAGTTCCACCACTTCGGCACGATTAACATCAAAAAACGTTTGGTCAGGTCTATTTTTTTGTAGTTTTGGTATCCTGAGACTGGGGAGCTGTGGTCGCGCTCTCAGCCGCCGGTTGAGCGGTTGCCGGAGCCTGGGACTTATCATTTCCCGTTTTTTGCTCCATTTTCGCCGCTTCTTTTGCAACATCGGATACTTCAGAGGAGCTTCCCTGGGAATAAACAATCGCGAGTGCCAAGGAAGTGATCATGAACATTACTGCCGCAGCGGTCGTCATCTTCGCAAGGAACGTCGCGCTTCCGCGGATTCCGAAAGCAGTCTGGCTGCCCTGGGCGCCGAACGCCGAAGCCAGATCAGCCGCTTTTCCCGATTGCAGCAACACCGATAAAACCAATATGATTGAAACCAAAATATGTACAACAATCAATAATGCAGTCATCCTTCAACTCCTGGATCAAACTCAATAGAAATTGCACACTAACATCGTTTTCATTTTCTGTCAAATGAAATTATACTGAAGAACGAGTCCGGATCAAGACTTGCGCCGCCCACAAGCGAGCCGTCAACATCGGATTGGATCATTATAGTCTTTACATTATCCGGCTTCACACTGCCGCCGTACTGTATTCTGATATTATCAGCTAAATCCGAGCCGAACATATTCTTGATCTGATTTCTGATGAACAGATGAGCTTCCTGCGCTTGTTCCGGCGTCGCAGTAAGGCCTGTACCTATTGCCCAGACGGGTTCATACGCGATCACTATATCCGAGAGATCATTGCTTTCGAAAAAATCGAGAGATTCTTTGATCTGGCTCTCAAGAACAGCAAAAGTTTTGCCGCCTTGCCTTTCACTTTTCGTCTCGCCGATGCAGATGATCGGTTTTAATCCCGACTTGAGCGCCGCGGCGATCTTTTTATTAACTATTTCATCTGTTTCAAGGAAATACTGGCGTCTTTCGGAATGCCCGATTATCACGTATTGGCAACCAGCGTCAACAAGCATTTCCGCGCAAACCTCGCCGGTAAATGCGCCGACATCCTCCCAGAAAAGATTCTGAGCTCCTAAAAGCACCTGTTTGCCTATCTCCAGTGTATCAATTATTTTTCCTGCATAAGCAAGCGCAGTATATGGAGGAATCAATACTATCTCCGGATAATGTTCGGCTCCTATTAGAAGCTCCGCAAAACTTTCGATATATTCCTCTGTCTCGGTGATGGTCTTGTTCATCTTCCAATTGGCGGCAAAAATCGGTCTTCTCATTTCTTTCTTTCTCACAAATTATCTATTATTGAACTTTTTTACTTTTTATCGCTCAGAGCTATTATCCCCGGAAGCTCTTTGCCTGCAAGAAATTCGAGGCTTGCTCCTCCCCCTGTGGAAATATGTGTAAGCTTATCCGTAATGCCGGCTTTCTTGACCGCTGAAGCGGAATCTCCTCCTCCGACGATTGATATAGCCCCGCTCTCGGCAACCGCTCTCGCTATTCCGATGGTTCCGGCGGAAAATGCCGAAATTTCGAATACGCCCATCGGCCCGTTCCAGACGATGGTTTTTGCGTTTTTCAAATATTCCGAATATTTCGAAATCGTTTTCGGGCCTATGTCCGCGCCTATCCAACCCGCCGGAATCCCCCCTGGACTATCATCAATGACTTTCGTCTCCGATTGTTCGTTCAGTTCTTTAGCTATCAGATGATCCAGCGGTAGTTCCAGTTCGACGCCCTTATCTTTCGCTTGTTTCAAAATATCCGCGGCGTTTTCAATTTTATCGCTTTCCACAAGGCTGGAGCCTGTCGGTCTCCCCTTGGAGGCCAGAAAAGTGTAAACCATCGCCCCGCCAAGCAGAATTGTGTCGCATTTCTCCATAAGGTTTATAATCAGCTCCAACTTGCCGGAGACTTTCGCTCCTCCAAGTATCACAACGAAAGGCCGCTTCGGGTTTTCGACTGCGTTGCCAAGATACTCAAGCTCTTTTTCAATAAGGAAACCCGCGGCTCTAACCGGGAAGTAGTGTGTTATCGCCTCGACTGAGGCATGCGCCCGGTGGACTGCGCCGAATGCGTCGTTTACATATAATTCAGCAAGTTCGGAAAGCTTTTTCGCAAATTCTGCATCATTGTCGGTCTCTTCCTTGTGAAAACGAAGGTTTTCAAGCATCAACAGGTCACCCTGCTTGAGCTCCGCCGTCATTTTTTTCACTTCATCACCAATGCAATCCGGAGCCATTTTTATTTCCTTCCCTAATAATTCAGATAGCCTCTTTGCGCATGGCTTCAAGCTGAGTTCGGGAGCAACCTTGCCCTTCGGTCTTCCCATATGGGAAGCTATGATGATAGCCGCCTTCTTTTCGATCAGGCAATTGATTGTTTTCAAAGCCTCCCTGATCCTAAGGTCGTCCTGAACGTTTCCCTTGTCGTCGAGCGGAACGTTGAAATCCACTCTTAAAAAAACCCTTTTATTTTCAGAATGAATATCCCTGACAGAAATTTTATTGAACATTCTTTCCCCTTTTTACAGATTAAGATCAAAATATTCAGCAATGGAAAAAAATAGAGCTGCCATTCTATTGGCAGCCCTATCGTGATTTATTTTTATTCGTTCGCCCATTATTTTATTTCCGGGCAGGGATTGGATCACAATTTATCGCTTTTTCAATTTTTTGACGCAATGTATTTTATCAGGTCTCTGCAGCGGCAGGCATAACCCCATTCGTTGTCATACCAGGACAGAACCTTCACCATCGTTCCATCAATGACCTTCACAGATGGAGCGTCCAGAATCGAGGAAGCCGGATTGCCTGTGAAATCCACTGAAACAAGTTCCTCTTCGCAGATTTCAAGATATCCTTTCATTGGCCCCGCCGCGGCTGCTTTCATCTTTGTGATTATATCTTCGGATGTTGTCGGCTTTTCAACATCAACGACAAGATCAACGACGGAGACATCAGCCGTTGGGACGCGGATAGAGATACCGTCTAGCTTGCCCTTCAGCTCCGGGAGCACCAGTCCCACAGCTTTTGCTGCTCCGGTGGTCGTCGGAATCATGGACAGAGCCGCAGCTCTTGCCCTGCGCAGGTCTTTATGTGGGAGATCGAGGATTTTCTGGTCATTCGTATAAGCGTGAACCGTTGTCATCCATCCATGTTTTATCCGGTAATTATCATGAAGAACCTTGGCGATGGGCGCAAGGCAATTTGTCGTACATGAAGCGTTGGAGATAATAAAATGCTTTGCTGGATCGAAATCTTTATCGTTAACACCGAGCACCATTGTTAAATCCGGGTCTTTCCCCGGAGCGGAAATAATTACACGTTTTGCTCCGGCCGTGATATGCTTTCCAGCCTTTTCGCGATCCCTGAAAAGACCGGTGGATTCCAGCACAATTTCAACCTGAAGGTCTTTCCATGGCAGGTTCGCCGGATCTTTTTCCGCCATGATTTTTATCTTTTTCCCATTCACCACGATGCAGCTATCTTCAGCTTTTACATCGCCTTTGAATCTTCCGTGAACGGAATCGTATTTTAAAAGGTGTGCCAGGGTTGGAGCGTCTGTTATGTCGTTTATTGCGACAAACTCGAATGATTGGTCATCAACGGCCGAACGCAGAACAGTCCGGCCTATTCGCCCGAAACCATTTATAGCCACTTTTATTGCCATTGATATTCCCTCTCTTTTAATTTGACAGAGGTCTCCATTTTATTTTATTATAGTCCGACGGTCAAACTTTTTTAGTAAGTATTACGTATAAGATAATGGGATCAGGCAAACTAAAATCCTGATATTGAAAAAACTCTTTACAAGGAGGTATTTATGAACAAATACGCAAAGAGGTTCTATGCGGTTGCTGTCTTGTTTGCCGCCGCGCTTTTCTTCTCGTCATTAGCCCTGGGACAGAGCCTGGCTCAATACGAAAAGAAGATTCACGAATACACGCTCGATAACGGCTTGCGTGTTATCATACTTGAGGATCATTCGTCTCCCGTGGCATCATTCAACACATATGCGGATGTGGGCTCCGCCAACGAAGTTGTCGGTGCGACGGGTCTTGCTCATATTCTTGAACATATGGCATTCAAAGGAACGTCGAAGTTCGGCACTTTCGACTATGAAAAGGAAAAACCCCTTCTCGAAAAAATGGATGCCATCTATGCAGAATTGTCCCTCGAAAAGAAGAAATTCAACCCCGATAAAGCAAAGATTGAAAAACTGGAAAAAGAATTCAAGGACATTCAGGATGAGCATTCAAAGGTCGTTGATCAAGGCGGATTTATGAGAATTCTCGAAACCGAAGGCGGAGAGGGATTAAATGCCGGAACCAGCGCCGATTCCACGGTTTACATTATAAGCCTTCCGTCTAACAAAGCCGAGCTATGGGCTATGATGGAATCGCTGCGCTTCAAAGACCCGGTATTCCGCGAATTCTACAAAGAGCGTGATGTAGTCATCGAAGAACGGAGATTGAGAACAGACAGCAATCCGATCGGACGGCTGGTGGAAGAATTCCTCGGAATGACATACAAAGCGCATCCCTACGGGGTGCCAACGGTGGGTCATATGTCCGATCTTCAACAGATGACGATCAAGGAATTAAAGGATTTCTTCAATAACTATTATGTTGCTTCGAACTTGATAGTCGCCATCGCTGGCGATGTTGACCCGGACACTATGATCAGCTATATCAGGAAATACTGGGGTGATATGCCGACAGTTGATAAACCATTCCCGCCTAAAACCGTCGAGCCTGAGCAGATCGGTGAGAGAAAAATGGTCATCAGTGAAAAATCGCAGCCTATTCTATTGATTGGTTATCATAAACCGGAACAAAAACACAAAGATGAGGCGGTCATAGGCCTGATGAGCAGCATCCTTGCAGACGGCAGGACATCGCGTCTTTACGAACGGTTGGTAAAAAAGGATAAATCTGCGATCTACACCTTCGCTTTTCCCGGCTTTCCGGGAAGCAAATACCCGGGACTTATTCTGGTCGGAGGCGTGCCGGCAAAGGGCAAAACTTCCGCGGAAATAGAAACAGTAATCCTTGAAGAAATAGAAAAACTTAAAAATGAAAAAGTCAGCATTGAAGAACTGAATAAAGTCAAAACCCAGGCGAGGGCTAATTTGATAAGAGGCCTCGATTCTAATCTGGGAATGGCGATCAATCTCGCCCAGTATCAGGTCAATACAGGAGATTGGAGAAATCTATTCAATCAGATTGATATAATCGCTGCAATCACTCCTGACGATATTCAAAACGCCGCGAAGACTTATCTGACAACCAAGAACAGAACAGTGGCGATGATCGAAACCGAGGAAACAAAGTAAGGAGAAGAAATAATGATAAACAAGAAATTTAAGCAGATTACGTTATCCATTCTTTCGCTTGCCGTTGCGCTCGCTTTGCTTGCGCCGGCACTGAGCGCAGCGGCGACGGATTACGATCCTTCAAAGATCGTATACCCGCCGGCATCCAAGCTGAATATCCCGACACCGGAAAAATACGAGCTGCCCAACGGAATGAAATTACTGCTGATAGAAGATCATCGGCTTCCACTTATCGAGATGTCCGTGCTGATAAAAGTAAGCTCATATTATGATCCAGCGGATAAAGCCGGTCTTGCGTCGCTTACCGGAACAGTGATGCGCACGGGCGGGACCATAAAAATGAGCGGCGATGAGATCGATCTCAAGCTGGAAAAAGTAGCTGCTATGGTGGAAACTTATATCGGCGACGATTCCGGTGGCGCTTATTTAAACTGTCTTAAAGAAAACCTGGACACTTCGCTCGTCATTCTTGCTGATATTCTAAGAACTCCCCGTTTTGACCCCGAAAAAATAGACCTCGCGAAGGTGGAGATGAAATCCGAAATATCGAGAAGAAATGACGACGTCGGTGGAATTACCTCCCGCGAGTTTCAACGACTGCTTTGGGGCAAAGACTCCGCCAAGGGGATGATGGCCGAATATGACACTGTAAATGCGATCACAAGAGAAGACCTGATAAACTTCCATAAGCACTATTTCGCTCCAAACAATATGATCATCGGCGTAGTTGGTGATTTCAAAACCAAGGATATGAAATCCAAATTACAGAAGGCTTTTGGTGATTGGAAAAAGATTGATATAGCCTTCCCATCGGTGGAAATCAGAAAAGAAGCGCCTAAGAGCGTCAGCTATATTTTCAAAGAAGACATCGAACAATCGAACGTTCGCATGGGTTACATTGTGCCGGATCTGCAGTATAAAAACCCGGACTACCCTGCCGTATCGTTGATGAACTACATTCTTGGTGAAAGTTTCACTTCTCGTATATTCAAAGAAGTTCGCACAAAGAAGGGTCTCGCTTACTCCGCCTACGGTCGGTTTGTCTTTTCATTCGACGAACCAGGATATTATTTGGCTTTTTGCCAGACAAAGTTCGCATCAACATGCCTGGCAACCGATACGATAATCGAAGTTATGAATGGAATGAAAACCGGAAATATCACACAGGATGAATTTACGCTCGGAAAGAACGCCCTTCTTAATTCGTTCGTATTCGGGTTCGACAAGAACAGGAAAATCCTCGAAAAACAGCTCGATCTCGAATTCTACGGTTATCCGGCCGACTTCTATACCAAATATCGCGATGCCTTGGAAAACTTAAAGATTGAGGATATCGAAGCCGTAGCTAAAAAATATCTCGATACTTCGAATCTGACCCTTCTCGTGGTCGGCAAGAAAGACCAGTTCGATGCGCCTCTGGACAAGTACGGCGCTGTCGCTGAGATTGATATCACAATCCCGGAACCCAAAGCGGAACCGATGCCAGACGCTACTGCAGAAACAATTGCCGCCGGAAAGGAATTGATGAAAAAAGTCATCAACGCATACGGCGGAACGGAACTGCTATTGAAGAATAAAAGCAGGACAGAAGAATATACATTGACAATCACAATGCCCCAAGGCGAATTTTCAATGGAAGGTAAGACCTATTCAATCTATCCGGACAAGTACCGTATGGATATGAATTCCGTGATGGGTTCTATGGTACGCGTTTATAGCGGCGATACCGGTTGGGCGGAAATGGGCGGCAAAGTAATGGACTTGAGCGAGGCGGAAGTCCGCGATGCGAAAAAAGAAAGAAACAGAGAGTTGACTTGGCTTGCTGAAAACCTTGAGAAGATTACGCTCTACACAGCCGGAGATGAAGACATAGATCAAAGGAAGACAACCAGACTGATAATAAAAAACGGTGATGAGCATATAGCGACATTCTCCGTTGACAAAGAATCCTTCTTGATCCTTAAGCGAAGCTATATGGGAAAAGACGCTATGTCAGGAGCGCCGATCGGACAAGAAGCCTATTCATCTGATTTTAAAATCATATCGGGGATACAGGTCCCGTTTAAGATCGTTATCAAACAGGTTGGAAAACAGATAATGGAAATCAAGATGAAAAAGGTTGAAATTGGAACTCCTATAAGCGAAGAGCTCTTTCAAAAAAAGAGCAAATAAACAGCATCTTTACCTGACATTTACACTTCAAGGACCCGTTCATGCGGGTCCTTTTTTTCTTCGAATGTAAATGCCGCATGAAGGATGAACTCCTTTTATACTTGAAAGAAATTCAAAAATGCATATCATTATTTGCCATATCCGCATAAGTATTTGCGGAAAAGCCTAAAGATGTGGAGGTAGTATGAAGTTATTAGATTTTACAAAGGAATTCACGGCATCAACCGATGTAAAGAAGATGGGGATCTATCCCTACTTCAATCCAATCAGCAGCGAACAGGATACTGAAGTCATCTGCCGGGGTAAGAAAATCCTGATGCTGGGTTCCAATAATTACCTGGGTTTGGCAAATCATCCGAAGATAAAGGAAAGAGCGCAGCAAGCCATCGCCAAATATGGTACCAGCTGCAGTGGATCGAGATTTCTTAATGGAACGTTGGATATTCACCTCGAGCTCGAAGGAAGGCTCGCCCAGCTTGTCGGTAAGGAGGCAACTCTCGTTTACAGCACCGGATTTCAAACCAATCTCGGAGCAATAGCCGCTGTTGCATTAAAAGGAAGTTACATCCTTATCGACAAATTGGATCATGCGAGCATCGTTGACGGCGCACGGTTAAGTTATGCAGAAGTGAAAAAGTACAAACATAACGATATGAAGAGTCTGGAGCGCCAGCTCATTTCCTGCGGCGACGCGGGAAAAATTATCGTAATCGACGGCATCTTCAGCATGGACGGCGATATCGCCAGACTTCCCGAAATTGTCCAGCTGGCGGAGAAATACGAAGCGAACGTCCTTGTTGACGATGCTCACGCTATCGGTGTCCTTGGCCCCAAAGGTGAAGGCACTGGCGTCCATTTTGGCATTCAGGACAAGGTTGATCTTGTGGTCGGTACATTTTCAAAATCCCTCGCGTCAATCGGAGGATTCCTCGCCGGCACCAAGGAAGTCCTCGAATATGTCCAGCATTTTTCCAGAACATTAATCTTCAGCGCCGCAATCTCGCCCCCTAACACCGCGGCAGCCCTTGCTGCATTGGATATCATGGAGCAGGAACCGGAAAGAATCGAAACCCTCTGGACAAGCACCAGATGGTTGTTGAAGGAGTTCAAGGGCATGGGTTTCGACACCGGAGACAGCGAGACGCCGATCATACCGCTTGTAGTCGGCGACGACCATATATGTTTCACCTTCTGGCGGAAGCTCTTCGATGCCGGTATCTGGGTCAACCCAATAATTACGCCTGCCGTCCAGCCGGGTCATGCTCTCATCAGAATAAGCCTGATGGCAACTCATAATACAAAACAACTTGAGGGCGCATTGGATACATTCCGGAAATACGGCAAAGAGCTGGGCGTCATAAAGGGCTAAAAACCTTACAAAATTATTAAAGCTATTTGCCTATATATCAATTATAGGTATAATGGATTTGTCTGTACATCCAATACAGATGGGAGATTTTTTTGTCGAAAAAATAATACGGGCGTTTTTGTTTGACACTGTCTTTTCAACCATAGCTATCGCAGCAAAATATGATTAGCAAAAACAGTCATGAACAGATGAAGAGCGGAGATAATGCTCCCTGGACGAACTACGAACCGATACTTGACATCCTCACGATCCCAATCATCATTCTGGATGAGCTTGGAAATATAAAACATTTTAATAACTCAGTGCATCTCCTCGTCGGGTTCGATCAAAAAGAAATGGGCGACTCGCTTCCTATCGCCGATCTGCTTAATGAAAAAGACGACTCGGTAGCGAGGATTATGGATAAGATCAAATCAGCGAAGCCTGGCGGCATTATAACTAAAATCCTGACAAAGCAGGGAATTTATATTCCCGTCGAACTATCACTGACTCCCCTTATCGATCCGGCGGTCTCCAAAAACATTTTCATAGTCCAAATTACCGATATTCGTTCGCATCTCGAACTTGAGCAAAAGGAAAGCCTTCTTTCAGCGGCTTTGAATTCGAGCCTTGAAGGTATGGCAATACTTGACAGGCGATTGAAAATTACACTTATCAACTCCGCATTCGCCGAGATGCTCGGCGCCACGAAAGAAAATCTGTCCGGCGTGAACATCTTCGAAATTCCGCATCAAGCTCTGTCGGCAATGGAAAAGAAAAACTTCCTTTATATGCTCAAACAATCAGGTATATGGCGAGGTATCATAACAACCGGGTTGAAAAACAACCAGCCACGTCAGATTGAGATGGGCATATACAGAATAAAGACTGATAATGCAGAAATAGACGCAGGTTTCATAGCGATCAGCCGCGACGTTACTACAGCGGAAGAACAAAACAGCAGAATAAGAACACTCAGCGTTCATCTCAAGGAATACAGCAAGCAGATTATTAATGCGATGGCAGGAACGACTTTAGAATCATCTTTAAAGAAAATATGCAGTGAGCTTGCAAATATTTCTGAATTCGAAGATATCAGGATAATTCTCTTCAACAGTATAAAGCCATACTACGAGGTTCATCATTCCAGCTCTACCGTCATAAATGAGAATGAGCCACTCTTCGATTACGAAAGCCATCCACAGTCCATCGTAAACCAGATTAAAACCTATGAACGAATCGGAACGAAGATATACACACAACTTATGATAGATCAGGGTTTGGATGATAAAAAAACGAATCACCGTCTTTGGATTCTTCTAACTAATGAATATGAAAAACCTGTGGGATGTATCACTTTCGTCAGCCCGACTAAACCGTTTGAGGAACAAATCATCTCGCTCGACGTCTTTTCTGTGCAATTCTCCCTTTTTCTTCAAATCATCAATCTTCAAAAAACTCTCAATATGAATAGAAAAGAGATGGAAGATTTCATCTACTCCGCATCCCATGACCTGAAAACCCCTGTGATGGCTATCGTCGGATTTTCAGAAATCCTGCGTCAAAAAGCGGATAAAAAACTGAACTCTGAAGAAATCCATTGTTTGACCAGAATAGAAGCCAATGTTACCCTGATTAACAATATGGTTAATTCTTTGCTCGAATTGTCTCGCGCCGGCAAGATACTGAGCGAAGAGGATAAAAAAATGTCGGTTACGGAGGTCATTGAGTCTGCCAGAAAAAAGGTGGAAGAAAAATTCAAGTTGAAGCTACCGCTCTCTGTCGCTCCCAATCTTCCGACAGTCCAATATGACGTAAAAGGTATGGGCACTATTTTTTACAATCTGATTGAAAACGCTGTTAAGTTTCAAAAGAAAGATGACCCACTGGATTTACATATCGGGTTGATTGACCGAAAAGAAGATTATGTCTTTTACGTCAAAGACAACGGCATCGGTGTTCCCGTAAAGGGAAGAGAAAGGATCTTTGAACCGTTTTTCAGACTTTGTTCAAAAGATATCGAAGGGATCGGCATCGGCCTTGCTATCGTGCAAAGAGTTGTGCAGGCGAGAGGCGGAGACGTATGGTTTGAATCCAACGAGGGAGAGGGTTCGACCTTTTATTTCTCTGTCGGCAGAAAATAGGACCATAAAACGCTTATCTTCAGCGCTGCTATTGTTTTTTGCGCGATAAAATAAATACCAGAAATATCGCGATTGCACAATTCATATATACAAACCAATCACCAAATCTCGAATAGATCGTCTTTATTCTATTAGGGTGAATCGAATAAATAATTATCTCCTTGCTGAAGAGCTGTGATCTTTTCAGTATTCTGCCATCAGGCGCGACTATCCCTGAAAACCCGCTGTTTGCAACCCTTACGACAAATTTCCTGTTTTCCACAGCTCTGAACACCGACAATGCGAAATGGTGATACGGCATTGTAGTATCCCCATACCAGGTATCGTTGGTTATATTCGCAAGAAATTCCGCGTCCTTTTCAGAAAATTGCCTAATCAGTTCCGGAAAAAGGATTTCATAGCAGATCACGGCGCCGAACCTGTGACCGTTGGTCAAAGTCAGTCCGGTATAATCTTCCCCATGAGCAAAATCCCCGATTACTCCCTTGCTGAATTTGTCCACAAAAAATAAAATCTTTCGGAACGGAAGATATTCTCCGAAAGGAACGAGATGGACTTTACTGTATATCTGCGGCTCGCTTCCATCCGCTCGCAGCAGAACTGCGGAATTATAATATCGCCTACCTTCTATCTCTCCGTAAGACGACGTGGGAGAACTGAAAAGAACATCCAACCCGGACTCCGTCGAAAGCCTTTGCATCATTTCACCAAACATATTTTCCCTGTTGAATCCGAAACATCTCAACGCCGATTCGGATAATATCGCGAGGTCTGCATTTTCTCCTGCCGCCTGCAGAATCATCATATTATGTTTTTTCAGGTTCCTATTGCAGTCGTCAAACGTCCAGCTTGTACCCTGATCGGTATTTCCCTGGATCAAAGCGACACTTATATTTTTATCTTTCGGATATTTATCGATACGCAAGCTTCCAAAGATAAGACAACAAATAAAAACAATGAGGATTACCCCCGGATAGATCATTTTCGGAAAGGTCTTTGGATCTTTTTTATTGACCAGAATATATACAATCGCTGTATTGAACGACAATATCAACCATGACAAACCGTAAGGTCCGAAAAATTCTCCAATCTGGATGATTGGAAGGAACAAATATTGTGAATATGCCATCAGATTCCATGGGAAGCCGGTGAACAAATGTCCCCTTATATATTCCACAACCACCCATATCGAAGGGGCGAGCATCAGGGCGGCGTTCAAGCCAATTTTTTTTCTTGCCCATGAGAATACAAAACCGAAGAGCCCAAAGAACAACGCCAAATATGACGCCAGAAGGATGTTCAGCAAAAACGAAATTAAAAAATGCAGACTTCCATATTTTGTAATTGTATATGTTATCCAATACATCGTTACGGTGAAGAAAACGACGCCGATAAGGAACGATATGAGAAAACTTTTACCGGGGGATTTCTCCCTGATATTAAAAAGCCAAACGGTCAGACAAAACCAGGAAATGAAAAATAGTTTTGGAAATATGAAGGAGGCTGATAATAAGACCACGGATAAAACTATCGAACTAACTATTTCGATGGTTTTCTTTTTAATCAAATTTAGAATTGTTTGATGATTAACAGGTTTTTCTTGCCCTTAAGAATCGGTTGCAGCTTTTCTTCGGCAAGTATCCTTGCTATTTGCGCCTGAGCATCCTCTTTTGTTTTATAACCACCGACCCTGACCCGGTAAAAATATCCCTGCGAACCTAGCTCGACTGTTGTCAGATAAGCGGGAAACCCTTCTTCTTTTAAAATCTTTGTATAATATTCGGCTTTGTATTTGTCCTTGATGGATAGGATTTGAATCAGATAGGCTCCGGTCGCAGGTTCAGATTTAGTATTACCCGTCTCAATATTAGTTTTCTCAGTTTTCTTTAAAGATGCCGCATCCGTCTTGCCTTTTTCCTCCCGATTTTCCGCGGGTTCGCTCTCTCTCTTTGTTTCGGAATCGGGTTTACCGGTCTTCTCGTCAATCAGCCCGGTCTTGAGATCATAAGATTCTAGATTGCCTTTTTTACCGGCATCATTCCATTGATCGTTTCCCTTATCGCCGGTCAAATCCTGCTCGGCGAAAACACTGCTGTTCTCGGCGGAATTCCCGCTTTTATTCTGCAAACCGATTTCCAATTCCGCTGTATCTTTCCCAACCTTCATGCCCCAGACAAAGACCAGTCCAAGGATCACGATAAAGACTATGAAGATTATTATGAGCCATTTGTTGTCGAGCTGAATTTCGTAATATCCTTTATTATCGTCAAACATCAATGTTCCTCTTCTGCATCTTTTCAGATATTTCCTGTGTAATTACAATGATATCTTTTCCGTTCTCTTTTGCGGAATACATCGCCCTATCTGCTTCGCATATCAAGTCTTTTACGTTTTTCGCATTGTCAGGAAAAGAAGAGACGCCGAAACAGGCGGAAAGAGCAACCTTTTTCCCGTCAGGCGTTGGAAAATCCAGTTTTACTAAAGCTTCAAGAATTCGTTTTGCCACAATGACTGCCCCTTCAACCGGCGTATCGGGGAGGATCACGCAGAATTCATCGCCTCCATAGCGGACGAATTTATCAATATCGCGAACATTATCCATAATCTTATGTGTGATATATACAAGAAGGCGCGAGCCATAATAATGCCCATAGCTATCGTTAAAAGCGCGAAAATCGTTAAGGTCGAAAAAGATAAATGACAGCTTCGATTGGTTTCTTATGGCCCGATTGAGTTCTTCCCGCAGGCAGCGATCCAAATAGCGCCGATTGTATGCCTTGGTTAAATCATCTCTTAAAGATAATTCATGCGCTTTACTATATTTATTTAAGAAACTTAAAAGATTTTCAGAAGAATTCAGGAAAGCCGTCACTTTTCGGATATTTCGTTTTTTACCAAATTTTTTGCCGTTTTCAGCCCCTCCTATCACCGCCAAAGCGTCCAGGTGTTTCCCTGAAAACGGAATAATCAACAATTGCTGAAATGGGAAACTCGGCGGTAATGTAAACTCTTTTTTGTTCTCTGCATTTTTTCTAATGAAGAGTACCTTTTTGTTGTCAATGGAGCTCTCAAGAAATTCTTCCGGTATTATCAGGGGAGCGTTCCCATCCGAGCCATTCTGATAGTCGTTCGCATAATGCCACTTCACCTGCCCTTCGTTAAAATTGTAGATTATCAGCGAGCAGTATTCGGCTCCTGTAATTTTTTTAATCATGTTGATTGCGCCAAGAAATGGATTATCACTATCGGCGAATTCAACCACACGATCTGATAGGTGCGACATCTCTTTCGAACTGATTTTTTCCGTGAGACTGTTAATATTTATTCTCATCAACGGCACTTTATCTTTAAGGAATCCTTCGCGTGATCACATTGTCATTCTACATTATTCTGGCTTCTTTTTAAGGAGCTCCCCAAAATGTGAAAGCATTTCAATGGGAACGGGGAAAATGATGGTGCTGTTTTTTTCAGTTGCGATTTCCGTCAGTGTCTGAAGGTAGCGGAGCTGAATGGTAAGGGGAACCGTTGCAAGCCGCTTGCCTGCCATCGCCAGCTGTTCCGAAGCTTCGTATTCTCCTGCCGCATGTATAATCTTCGCTCTTTTTTCACGCTCGGCCTCCGCTTGTTTCGCCATCGCCCGCTGCATATTCTCCGGCAGATCAACGTGTTTTACTTCCACAATGGACACCTTGATACCCCAGGGGTCTGTCTGTTTGTCAAGAATTGTCTGAAGTTCGTGATTGAGCTTGTCTCTCTCAGACAGAAGTGCGTCGAGTTCGACTTTGCCTAATACAGACCTAAGCGTCGTCTGAGCGAGCTGCGAAGTCGCATAGATGTAGTTTTCGATGGACACGACAGCCCTGGAGGGGTTAATGACCCTGAAATAGACGACGGCATTGATCTTGACGGAAACGTTGTCTCTCGTTATCACATCCTGCGGAGGAACATCATGAGTGATGGTTCTGAGGCTTATCCTCACCATATTGTCTATTGGCCAGAAGATGAATATCAAACCGGGGCCTTTAGGATTTTCAATCAAACGCCCAAGCCGGAATACAACGCCTCTTTCATATTCCCGCAATACCTTTATGCAAGTTAGAAAATAAAAAATCACCGCGCCGATTACGTATAATGCCTCTTGCATTGCATATCCTCCTTTAAATTTGTTAAATAGCCTTTTCCCAAATCGTTAATCAATGAATCTGCATACTTCAATTAACAAGAGCACCTAACCCTTGTCTTTTCTTCGCACATGCAGCATCATTTCATCAACTCTCTCGATGACCACCTTTTCATCTTTTTTGATCCTATCATCACCCGTTGCGTTCCATATCTCGCCCTGGACAAATACCTTTCCTTCAGGAGCGAGAGCGACCGTGACAACCGCTTCCGACCCTACCAGTGCCTGGCTTCCGGTAACTACCTTTTTTCGTATGGATTTGATGACGAGATATGTAAGGAATGAAACTATCCCGGCAACTGCTGCTGCTATTGGAATAATCGCAATAATTGGAACCCGGAGCTCCGGTTGTGGTGTATTTATCAAAAGAATTCCGCCAAGAATCATACAGACTATGCCTCCTACGGTCAAAAGACCGAAACTGACAACCTTGAATTCAAGAATGAAAAGCACTATTGCCGTCAGGATCAACAATAATCCGATTATGTTTATCGGTAATATTTGCGCTGCGAAAAAAAATAAAATGAGTGAAATGAATCCGATCGTGCCCGGGAGAATCGCCCCGGGATGCGTGAACTCCGCATAAATTCCAACAGCGGCGAGTATCAGGAACAGGAAAATAAGGGTCGGATTCGCAATGGAACTCAGGAAATTCTCCTTCCACCCCATTTCAATGATTTCAACCGGTTTTCCCTTCAGATCGAGCTTAACCTTTTGGCCGTTCACCCTGGTTATCGTATATCCGTCAAGTCTCGATATTATTTCATCAACACTGTTGGCGATAAAATCAATCAGTCCGCCTTTCAGGGCTTCATCGGCCGTATATGAATCGCTTTCCGAAACAGCCTTGACCGCCAAGTCAATATTCCTTTTTCTTGCCCCCACGAGGCTCTTCATATATGCCACAGAATCTTTAAGGACCTTCTCGCCCATAATTTCATCCTGGGTCTTCTCTTTCGGCTTCTCGCCGCTGTCGTCGCGGCTGGGAACACTTGTCGGGATAATTGGCATCATTACCGGATGCGCGGCGCCGGTGTTCGTCCCGGGCGCCATTATCACTGCATCGGCAGACATCGCTATAAAGAAACCGGCTGAGGCGGCCTTCGCACCCGAAGGACCGATAAAAACCGCAACAGGAACCCTAGATCCCATTATCTTCCGTATGATCAGCTCCATCGAGTCGGAATATCCTCCGGGCGTATTAAGCTCGAAAATAACCAGCTCGGCATTTTCCTTGTCAGCCTTCTCCAAGCCTTTCTCAATATAGGAGGAAGTGACATTATGTATCAGTCCTTCCCATCGGATTAGGATGATTTTTGAGCCTGGAAATATTAATGCTGTCATGAAAAACAACATCATTGCTGATATATACAACTTCTTCATTATAAACTTCTTCTTTTTCATATTATAACACTCTATATATAACAGGTCAATAATGCATTTTATGCGGTTGAGGCCGGGGGTTTTTTAGAATCTGCATTAATTCTGTTCTACAAAACCTTTAGCATATCTTCCGGTTGCTTATAATAGCAATTTATCCCCATACTTTATCGAATTTCTCTCTTTTTCCCTTTTTATCACGGAGTTAAAGTTGTAAGATATAATCATTATTCAAATGTCCAAATCATTAAAAGGGACGATAATGTGGCTTTATAATAAAACTTAAAATCAATGGATATAAAAACATTTTGAAAATTGCGCTGAATTATTCCATCTATCAGGGAATAGCTTAAAATCGTTATCGTTATCATTTAAGATATAATGGATATTCAAAATTTTTACGGAGGTGGATATGAAAACGAGGAAATTGAAGGATAATATTTTTTATGTGGGTGCGGTTGATTGGGATAGAAGGCTCTTCGACGCCCTGATCCCTCTGCCCGATGGGACGACTTACAATTCATATATCGTCAAAGGCTCCGAAAAAACAGTTCTGTTGGACACCGTTGACCCGACGAAGATAGATGTCCTGATGGAACAATTGAAGGAATTCCCGAAGATTGATTACATTATCGCCCATCACGCGGAGCAGGATCATTCAGGAGTTCTTCCCGCAGTGTTGGAAAAATACAGTGATGCAATCCTTATCACATCTCCCAAAGGCAAGGGGATGATGATGGACCTCCTTCATATCGAAGAGAAGAGATTCAAAACTGTCGAGGACGGCGAGATCATTTCGCTAGGCAATAAAACTCTGCGATTCATCCATACGCCGTGGGTGCATTGGCCCGAAACGATGTCCACCTACCTTGAAGAGGATCGGATTCTTTTCTCCTGCGATTTCTTCGGTTCGCATTATGCTTCCAATCAAATCTTCGCTGAAGATAAAGGTAAAGTGTATCCGGCGGCCAAAAGATACTATGCAGAAATAATGATGCCGTTTGCAAACCACGTTGAGAAGAACCTTGAAAAAATCAAAGACCTGAAAATTGATATCATTGCCCCCAGCCACGGACCCCTCTATAATGACCCTGAATTTATCATCGAGGCTTACAGGGAATGGGTCCTCGGTAAACCCAAAAACCTTGCCGTTGTCGTCTATATCTCGATGCATGGCAGCACAGCAAAGATGGTTGAAAGATTTGTCGCTTCTTTAACCGAGAAAAATGTCGTTGTGGAGCAATATGATATGACCTCGGTAGACCTCGGAAAGCTTGCGATGTCTCTCGTGGATGCCGCAACAATTGTAATCGGAACCCCGACGGTTTTAAACGGTCCCCATCCTAACATCTTATACGCTGTAGCTGTCGCCAATGCGCTCAGACCGAAAACGAAGTTCGCCTCCCTTCTCGCTTCCTATAGCTGGGGAACGAAAATCGCCGAGCAGATCGTAGGGCTGATCCCGAACCTCAAAGTCGAGGTCATAGATCCGGTTATATGCAAGGGATTGCCACGCGAGGCCGACCTTTCGGCTGTTGACGCCCTTGCAGCGAAGATCGCGGCGAAGCACAAGGAAGCCGGTTTGCTGTAACGAACCGCGCAAGTGGAAATCATTTTCCTCTATCAACTGCCGGCGATTTTCAAAAACAACAACTGGATTTTTTTATATTCGAAAGACAGGGTAAATTACTGAATGCAGAAAATGAACAGGTTGAAGCAAAAAGCGCTGAGTCTTAAATCGGAAGCCTATGTCCTCTATCTCGCAAGCAAGGATAAAAGAGTCCCCTGGTATGCCAAGGCGCTTGCCGCAGTCGTTATCGCTTATCTGCTAAGCCCAATAGACCTGATACCGGACTTTATCCCCGTTATAGGCTATCTCGACGACATTATCCTTGTCCCGGCCGGCATCGCGCTGACAATCAGGTGGATACCTGCGGAAGCTTTGGAAGAATTCAGACAGAGAGCCCGTAAAGACCTATCATCGGTTAAGGGCCGCTGGATTGCCGCCGGAATAATCGGCGCAATCTGGCTTCTTCTCTTGGTTTATTTTATAAAAATAATAATATCTGTATTCTAACCAGCGATTCAATGCCTGAAATGCCGCATGCCAGTGAATAATGAATTGGTGAATGGACCGAATGGAAAAGCGAAAACAGGTATAAGAAGAGTTTATGGCTACAGAACACTTGATACACTTCACCTTACACTCTTGCATAAACTCGGCCATCTCCCAGAAGCACAATTCTCTTTGCACATATTTTTAGGTTCCTCGCACAAATTTGCTGGTGATTTTTCATCGGATCTAAAAGGGAAGAATTCTCTTAAGGGATGAAAGTAAATTAATGAAAGGTGATTCAGATTTTGTGATATCCACAATCCAAACAATATCCCTTTCTTTTCATCCCTTTGATAATATTATACTTACAGGGCCGTCAAGGATGCTACGTTCCTCGCGGATCATATTTATCAGGAATTGACCGCTACGGTACGTTCCTCCTTGACGGAATCGGAATTGGTGATTCCAGCGAGAGAAAAAAGTCTTTCCAATTTGAGTATTAAATTCGAGGACATTCTGAAACTTTGTAAGTGTTGGATTCTATTGATGATAAGCCCTGTTTTCATCAATTTTTTTCCCACAGATTCTTATGAGGAGCCATATCTTTTCTTAAATATATATTATGGTAAAATAGTATTATTAAGTTAATATAATAATAGAGGTTAAACGTGGATATTTTAAAAGATATTGAGATAGTTGGATTATGGGGATTGTTTTCAGGATTTTCAATGTTTTTACTTCAAAAATTATTTGGAACATGGATATCTGAAGGCATAAAAAACATGATGAAATCTAGATATGATAGAAAATATAACAAGATCGATTCAGACAGAAATTTATTTAAAAAGATAATCGATATACTACCTAGTAATGGTAGCATAGTTTAAATTAAGGAAAATCTAATTGGTATAGTACCCTTCAATTGGGACCATCTAGAGCAACTTAATGATTTTAAGGAATTTTCTCTCCAACCTCTAAATAAATTTCACAAACGTAAACTAGCAAAATTACATAATAGGTTATTAGAGAGCATTACAAATTATTTGTCCTTCTTAGCAAAAAATACTTTTAGGATGGATAATAAACCAATTTTATCCATCGTCCCAAAAGAGTGGGAATTTACGCAAAAAGATCTGTATAATGAAGTTAAGAAGAATCTTAATCAAATGAGTACTCAATTTTTTAAAAACTATTACTTGTTTGTCATCAATAGTAAAAAGAAACTTCAGTTATAATTGAATCTTTTAAAATGATTAGAAATTTTTATATTTCCTACTTCAAAATTTTAACTTTATTAATAAAAATATCTTGGATTGAAAATCACTTAATTCAATTGAATTAGAGCTTTCTCTAATTTTCAAAGAATCTTCAATATTTTTAAAGTGCTTGATTCTAAAAAAAAAGGTGCCGTAGGTGGAAAAATTGCAAAGCAATTTCTGTAATCGAATCCACACTGACCGAAGGTCGGGAAATATTAAGTTCCTTGATATGCCAGAGAGCTGGTGGCAGTCGTCATCGCTTATCTTTTGAGCCCGATAGACCTGATACCGGACTTTATCCCCGTTATAGGCTATCTCGACGACATTATCCTTGTCCCGGCCGGCGTCGCCTTGACAATAAAGCTGATCCCTGCGGAAGCCTTGGAAGAATTCAAACAGAAAGCACGCAAAGATGTTTCATCGGTTAAGGGCCGCTGGATTGCCGCCGGAATAATTGGTGCAATCTGGCTTCTTCTCCTGGTTTTTTTTATAAAAATATTAGTGTCTGTAATCTGACCAGTGAATCAATGCCTGAAATGCCGCATTTCGGTAAACAACATCGCGATGTTATGTTCGTCGGCGGCAGCGATTACTTCATTGTCTTTTATAGACCCGCCCGGTTCGATTATCGCAGTCACGCCCGCTTCCGCTGCGGCATCGACGCTATCGCGGAACGGGAAAAACGCGTCGGAGGCAAGAACACAACCCTTTATTTCCAGCCCGGCATCTTTCGCCTTCATTATGCCGATCTTCGCCGAATCCACGCGGCTCATCTGCCCCGCCCCTACCCCTATTGTCCTGTCAGCAACGGCATACACAATGGCGTTCGATTTTACATATTTCGCGACAGTCCATGCGAACATCAGCGCTTTCATTTCATCTTCCGTCGGTGTTCGTTTCGTTACACATTTTAAAGCGGCATTATCCATCAAGGCGGTGTCGAGCGTCTGCAAGAGCATCCCGCCGATTATCTTCTTTATATCGGTCTCTTCTCCGCTAAACTCCGGTTTTCCGCAAGCGAGAAGCCTTACATTCTTCTTCTTAGCGAACAGTTCGAGAGCTTCTTTAGAAAAAGAGGGGGCTATCACACCCTCGACGAACATCGCCGTAATTTCGGCAGCCGCCGCGCCGTCCACTTCCCGGTTGAACGCGATCACCCCGCCGAATGCCGAGACAGGATCGGTCGCTTTCGCTTTCATAAATGCGTCGAGAACAGTTTCCGCAAGCCCCACGCCGCAAGGATTGCTGTGCTTGATTATCGCCGTGCATGGATTCTCGAATTCCCATACAAGCCGCCAGGCCGATTCCAAATCGCATATATTGTTGAATGAAAGTTCTTTTCCCTGCAGCGGAGCCGTTGTCGCCAATGAAGCGCCGGTAAATCCTCCCTCCCTGTAAAGCGTTGCCAATTGGTGAGGATTCTCCCCGTATCTCAGATCCATCACCTTTTCCGCTTCCAAATGAATCAATGGGAGGAATATTTTTTCGGGAGAGCGCTCAAAGCTGATAGTATTGGGGTCTTCCACCCCCGCCAGAAATTCGGAGATCCTTGAATCATAACCGGCTGTTCTTTTAAAAGCCTCTTTAGCCATCTCGAAACGGAATTCGAGAGTGCTTCCGCCATTATTTTCTTTCAGATGCGCGATGACTCTATCATACTGACCGATATCCACGGCCACCAGGACGTCGGAATAATTCTTTGCAGCCGCCCTTATCATCGCAGGGCCGCCGATGTCTATATTCTCTATAGCGTCTTCCAGCAGCACATTGTCCCCGCCTGTAACTTTTTCGAACGGATACAGGTTTATGATAACTAAATCTATAGGCTGAATATTATTTTTCTTCATCTGCTCTACATGGGAGTTTACGTCTCTGCGTCCCAAAATTCCGCCGTGTATCAATGGATGCAAGGTTTTTACCCGTCCGTCCATTATTTCCGGAAAACCGGTCAATTCCGAAACCTCTATATATTCGATGCCCGCATCCTTCAGGGCTTTGCCGGTTCCTCCGGTCGAGATCAGCTCTATTTTCAAACCTCTCAGAAATTTCGCTAATTCTATCATTCCCTTTTTATCGTAAACAGAAATCAGCGCTCTTTTGACGAACCTCATAAGCACCTCCGAATATGATCCATATTTGGATATCTGCAAAAGCCTCACGAAACCTGTTATCATCCATGTAATGCAGGATAAAATATCTCTCGTAAATCGCTTAAATTGAAATGAGTGTATTTATCTCATTGAACTCATCAAATCCGATGTAGTCAGGCAGCTTGGCCAATCAGGAGAATATTCGATGAGTCTCTCCTTGTCAACTTAGCTGAATTTTTTTTGAAATTTTCCCTTTTAAAAATTACTTATAACTTTTTTTGTGACCGGAAGTACTTTCTTATGATGAAAGCTTCAGGGGTCAATCTTGACTGAAAATGTATTCAGTGTTAAGTTGTTGAAAGCATAATGAATTACGGAAAGAGACATATTTTTAATGATTAATAAAGTATTAACTTCAGTCTTTGGAACTAAAAGCGATCGGGATATGAAAAAAATGATCCCGCTCGTGTCCCAGATAAACGATCTTGAACCTGAAATATCCAAACTCACGGATTCCAAGCTTGCCGCGAAAACTGCTGAGTTCAAGCAGCGCCACGCGAACGGTGAATCGCTGGATGATTTACTTCCTGAAACTTTCGCCGTCGTGCGCGAGGTTGCCAAGCGGACTTTGAATATGCGGCATTTCGATGTCCAGTTGATAGGAGGAACCGTTCTTCATGATGGGAAAATCTCCGAAATGAAGACCGGTGAAGGAAAAACTCTTGTTGCAACCCTGCCGGTTTATTTGAACCATCTTTCCGGAAAAGGGGTGCATGTAGTAACCGTCAACGACTACCTCGCAAAAAGAGATTCCGAGTGGATGGGGAATATATATAAGTTTCTCGGGATGTCGGTCGGAGTCATCGTTCATGAAAAATCAGATGAAGAACGCAAACAGGAGTATTCCTGCGATGTCACCTACGGCACAAATAATGAATTCGGATTCGATTATCTCAGAGACAATATGAAGCTAGTCCCGGAAGATATGGTGCAACAGGGTCATAATTTCGCCATCGTGGATGAGGTTGACTCCATCCTCATAGACGAAGCCCGCACCCCTCTGATCATTTCGGGCCCTGCGGAGGAATCCACAGACAAATATTATATATGCAACAGGGTGATACCCAGATTGTCATTGGGGCCGGACTATGAGCTTGACGAAAAAAACAGGAATGCCAGTTTCACCGAAGCGGGAATATTGAAAGCGGAAAAACTCCTCGGATTGAACAATATTTACGATCCTTCTCACATGGATATCGTCCATAATCTGACGCAAGCCTTGAAAGCCCATGTGCTCTTCTCAAGGGATAAGGATTACGTTGTGAAGGATGGCGAAGTTTTGATCGTGGATGAATTCACCGGCCGTCTTATGCCCGGCAGGCGATACAGCGACGGACTTCACCAGGCTCTCGAGGCGAAGGAAAACCTGAAGGTAGAAAGAGAAAACCAGACTCTCGCGACAATCACATTCCAGAATTATTTCAGAATGTACGATAAGCTCGCCGGCATGACCGGCACAGCGGACACCGAAGCTGCAGAATTCGAACAGATATATAAACTCGAAGTCGTTGTAATCCCAACGAATCAAACACTGAGAAGAGATGAGTTGCCCGATCTGCTTTTCCAAACCGAGGATGAAAAATTCAAAGCCGTTGCCGAAGAGATCAAGCGCATGCATAACAAGCAGGTCAGCGTGAACGGGACAGTCGTGAAGGGACAACCGGTGCTGGTTGGAACGATAGCGATCGAGAAATCAGAAAAACTCAGCGGCATCCTGAAGAGAATGGGCGTCCCGCACGAAGTATTGAATGCCAAGCAGCACGCCCGCGAAGCTGAGATAGTTGCAAAGGCCGGACAGGCGGGCGCCGTTACCATATCCACGAATATGGCCGGCCGCGGAACCGATATCGTCCTCGGCGAGCATGTTACCGCACTCGGCGGCCTCCACGTCCTCGGTACCGAGCGCCATGAAAGCCGCCGCATTGATAATCAGCTCCGCGGACGTTCGGGAAGGCAGGGCGACCCCGGGTCCTCTCAATTCTACCTTGCCATGCAGGATGACCTAATCCGCATATTCGGAATGGACAGGATGGCTCCGCTTATCACAAGGCTGAAACTCGAACCCGGTCATCCGGTTTTCGACCCCAATATAATGCCGACGATTGCGAGAAGATTCTCAAAAGCGATTGAACGCGCTCAGAAGCAGGTTGAGCAACAGAACTTCGGAATCCGTAAACGGCTCCTCGAATATGACGACGTGATGAACGCGCAGCGCCAATCGGTATATTCACAAAGGCTGGAACTCCTCACCGGCGAGGATGCTGACAAATTCTTATCCGACTATTCGCTCGACGCTCTCGACGAGCTGATGGAAATCCATATTCCCGAGAAGGCCGACCCCCACGATTGGGATATCAGCGGGCTTAAAGCCGCGTACTGGGATTTATTTGCAGAGGATTTTGTTGAAAAAGGGATCAATCCGGACCACCTCAGCAGGGATGAGCTGAGAAGCGCCCTGGAAAAGTTGTCTGTTGAAAAACTTGAAAAAAAAGAAAAACAATTCACCAAAGAAATTTTCGACACCATTCAGAGGCAGATACTGCTCCAGGTGATTGACACTCAATGGAAAGACCACCTCTACTCCCTCGACCAGTTGCGCGAATGGATCGGAATGAAAGCGTATGCCCAAAAAGACCCGCTCGTCGAATACAAGATGGAGAGTTTCGGCCTCTACGAAGATATGTGGAGAAGAGTCAGAAACGATACTCTCAAGTTCATATATTTTGCGGAACTGAGGCTTCGTGACGATGAGGAGATGCAGGAAAAAGCGATGAAAAACATCTCCCTCGGCGGTTCCGGGAAGGAAGACACAAAGACGGAGCAAGTTAGACGGACGGACGGTAAAGTGGGCCGAAACGATCCCTGCCCCTGCGGCAGCGGGAAGAAATATAAAAAATGCCACGGGAGGTGATTTATGCCTTTGTATCAAAGCGAAAAGAATTGGATGGAGAAATTTGCCAATATCATTCCCGGCTTGAAATCCTACCGCTCTCACGAATTCAGAAGAGACACTGATAAACGGCTGAGGGACTACCTTGCATCTCGCATTGATGGAATTCGCAAAAAAATTGACGATATTAGTCTTGATCTGACAAATCAGAAAAAAATCGACCTTCTGGACGATGTCGATAATTTAAATAAAAAGATCAGGAAACTCGCGGATATGCTCCGTCATGCTTCTTATGGTTATACAGGTGTATTCGATCAGGTTAAAATGCGGGACGCCGAACTCGACCGCCTTTACTCATACGACGTTCAGCTGCTCGAAAATATTAACATTCTCATCAAGGACACAGATGCATTTGCAGGCGAGACGATGGATGAGCCGCTGATCAAAACATATAGAGACAAGTTGAAAACACTGGAAACGTTAATCGAAGAACGCAAGGTGATTTTCAATAATCCGGAACAACCGCTTCCCGAAAATAATAAGGAGTAAGATATGTCTCAATTCATTGAAGTAATCAATTGGGCTGACGAAGCCGGAAGGACGATGGTCTATCGTTTCCCCTCGGCTGAGCGCGATATAAAGGTCGGCGCGCAATTGATAGTTATGCAAAACCAGGCCGCCATATTTTTCCGGGATGGAAAGGCGCTGGATGTCTTCGGTCCAGGCCGCCATACCCTTACATCTCTCAACCTTCCGGTGCTCACAAAGATTTTTAGCCTCCCCTTCGGTTTCAAAACTCCTTTCAAGGCCGATGTATATTTCCTCAATCTTCGGGTCTTCACCGAGATGAAATGGGGAACAAAAGAAGCGATTCCTTTCCGCGACAAAGAATTTCAAATGATACGGCTCAGAGCTTTCGGTAACTTCTCGATCAGAATCACCGATTCGCTCCTGTTCGTTAACACGATTGTCGGCTCTCGGTCGCTATACACAACTGAATCTATTGAAGATTTCCTCCGCGGTGTCATAGCCAATCGCTTGAACGATGTCCTGGGTGAAACACTTGAAACGATTCTCGATCTCGCTCAACACTATGACGAAATTTCCGCTGGGTTGAAGGCGAGGGTTAAAGATGATTTCGACAAGTACGGTCTGGACCTCGTTGACTTCCTGATTGACGCGATCACTCCTCCCGATGAAGTCCAGAAGATGATAGACGAACGCGCAGGAATGGCGGCTGTCGGCAACATGGGCGCTTTCGCTCAATTCCAGGCTGCTAAAGCGATGCGTGATATCGGCAAAGGCATCGCTGAAGGCGGCGGAGGTGGTGGCGGTGCCGCTGCCCAGGGCGCGGGCCTCGGGGCCGGTATCGGTATGGGGATGATGCTCCCTCAGATGATGATGCAGCAGATGTGGCAGAACCAGATGCAGACCGGCCCCAATAATCAGGGGCAGATGAAAGTTTTTCAATGTACGTCCTGCGGAGCATTCAATTTCCAGAATTCAAATTTTTGCGCCAACTGCGGAGCCAAGATACAAGGTGAACCGCCTAAGCCGGAGGAGAAAAAATAATTTTGAAAGGACTAAGGAATCATAAATGAAAGAAGAATTGCCGCCTCTGGGTTTGACTTTCGATGATGTTTTGCTCAGACCCGCCAAGTCATCCGTCCTCCCCCATGAGGCGGACGTAACAACTTACCTTACTCCCAAAATAAAGCTGAACATACCCATCGTCAGCGCCGCGATGGATACTGTCACCGAAGCGAATATGGCGATCGCGCTCGCGCGTCAGGGCGGAATCGGCTTTATCCATAAAAACCTCAGCATCGAGGAGCAAGCCACCGAAGTGGATAAGGTAAAACGCTCCGAGAGCGGGATGATTGTAAATCCTATAACCGTCAAGCCTCTGCAGAAAATCCGCGAGGCTCTCGATCTCATGGAAAAATTCAAGATCTCCGGCGTTCCGGTTACTGACGATGACGGCAAACTGATCGGGATACTTACAAACAGAGACCTTCGGTTTGAAAGGAATGTAAACGCCACAATCGAAAGCCTTATGACAAGGGATAACCTGATCACCGTACCCGTAGGCACGACGCTCGACGAAGCAAAGAATATCCTCCACAAGAACAAGATTGAGAAATTGCTCGTCGTTGATAAGGATTACGTTCTGCAGGGTTTGATAACCTTCAAGGATATAAACAAGGTCATCCGCTATCCGAACGCCGCAAAGGATGACAAGGGACGCCTCCGCGTGGGAGCTGCCATCGGCACCACTCCGGAGTCATTCGATAGAGCGGCAGCGCTCGTCGAAATGCATGTTGATGTTATTGTGGTGGATACCGCCCACGGACATTCCGAGAAGGTCATCGAAATGACAAGGAAGATCAAGAATAAATATCCCGATCTGTCCATAATCGCAGGTAATGTGGCGACAGCCGAAGGAACAAGAGACCTTATTGATGCCGGCGCCGATGCGGTGAAGGTTGGAATGGGCCCGAGTGCGATCTGTACGACACGCGTCATTTCCGGCGCAGGAATGCCTCAGCTTACCGCGATAATGGAATCCGTTTCCGAAGCGTCGAAAACAGGCACGCCGATCATTGCGGACGGCGGCATCAAATATTCCGGCGACATCGTCAAAGCCCTCGCTGGCGGAGCCTCGACGGTTATGATCGGATCGCTGTTTGCCGGAACAGAGGAAAGCCCCGGCGAAACCATACTGTATTCCGGCAGGGTGTTCAAGGAATACAGGGGAATGGGTTCTCTCGGCGCCTACAGGTCGGGAAGCAAGGACAGGTATTTCCAGGATTCCGTGGAAGACAGCAAGCTCGTTCCGGAAGGAATCGAAGGCAAGGTTCCCTACAAGGGCACGCTCGAAAGTGTAGTTATACAGCTGGTCGGCGGATTGCGCGCTGGCATGGGATACACCGGATGTAAAGACATCCAAGAACTTCAAACCAGGACGAAATTCATCCGAATAACGTCAGCGGGTCTGAAGGAAAGCCATGTTCACGACGTCATAATCACTAAGGAAGCCCCCAACTATTCCAAAGACTAAGACCCCTTGTTAAAAAAGGAAATAATACTCAATGATTTTATCTCATATAAGGCTGCAACTTGGCGACGAGATGTAGTCAATCTAAGTTATTAAGGAGAATAATATGAAAAAATCTTTCCTGATTTACGTATTGGCAGGAGCTATTCTTTTGAATCTTTCTATTCATTCACTGGCTAAGGAAACCGAGGATCCTTACGATAAAAACAAAGGAATTTCCGATAATTTTGTGCTGACCGCCGGTTTCTATATGCCCAGCCTTTCAACAAATATAAGGCTGGATTCATCAACCCTCGGGACTGGCACGGATCTGAATTTCGAAAATGATCTGGACCTGGAAAATTCCCTCACGATCTTCAGAGTGGACGGCCATCTGCGCCTGTTCCGGTGGCTCAGCCTCGAATTCGGATACTATAATCTCACCCGCGATACCACGACCATCCTCAATAAAACGATCCAATTCGGAAATGAAGTATTTACCGCCAATGCAGACGTGGACGCATCTGTGCAAACGGAAGTAATTAAAGCTGCGCTGGCGTTTTCCTTCATCAATGACGGAAATGTCGAATTCGGTTTCTCTCTCGGCGGTAATATCATTCTGCTGAACGCGAGCTTGAATTCGATAACTGCTGACATCCAGGAATCGGTGGACGAGATCGCTCCGATTCCGCTCGTCGGCGTTCATGCATATCTGACACTGAGCCCCGGACTTTTCCTCAAGGGCAACCTGCAATATTTCACGTTAGCCCTCCAAGATATGGACGGTTCGGCATTAGACTTCAGGGGGGTTATCGAATACTACCCTCTTGAAAATATCGGGGTCGGCGCTGGCATCAACCTGTTCGATTTCAATTTCAATATTACCAATATCGAGGTCGAGGAAGGCGGAGAAACCTACGACCTGTCCGGAAAATTCAACTACAACTACACCGGAATCGTAGCATATGTAATAATCGCCCTGTAAACTTCATGAAGTATGTTTGAGCGCCATCTCGCGGACTATGGAAAAATAAAAGGCCATCTACTGAATTCTCCGAAGAGATGCTGAAGGAATGTATTGGAATGAGATGATATTCTTAACGCCAATTGCACACCATTATTTAAAGACACTTGAAAACCTGTTGAACCGTCATCCTGACGAAAACATCGGAGGGATTCGAGGGAAGGCGCAGTCCTGAGGCATTCTTCGAAGGGATACGAAGCAAGGAACTGTCTGGATTCCTTCCCTTGTAGCCCGTTGAAGAATCCCTCAGGACTTCGTCTTCACGGGTTTTCCTACGGGGGCTTTCTTCAGAATGACCTGCTGTCATAGTTTTCGAAGCTGTCCGCTTGAAGCTTATTAATGATCTATTCCGAGCAACCGGCATTTTTTATACAGGTGGCTCCGTTCCAGCTTCAGTTCCGATGCCGTCGCCGACATATTCCAATTATTTTTTTTCAAATAATGGAGAATAATTTTTTTCTCCGCTTCATCCGTCAGGTCCTTCAATCCCTGTTCACCGGAGAGTTTTCCCGTTTCATCGCTTTCAGCGGCCGTGTCATCGGCGAGCATCATGGCAAGCCACGAGCCTTCGATGGATGTAACATCGTTAGGCAGTAGTATCACGATCTGCTCGCAAAGATTGCGCAATTGCCTGACATTCCCCGGCCATTGCTTCTTCTTGAGCAGAAGCATCGCATCCATCTCGAATCGCTTTATTTTCCGGTTGTTCTCTTCGCAGAATGATCGCACAAAATGCTCCGCCATCAGCGGTATGTCTTCCATCCGCTCGCGCAAAGGCGGAACGTGGATGGGAATGACGTTGAGACGGTAATATAAATCATTTCGAAATGAACCTTTTCGGATATCTTCTTCGAGGTTTTTATTGGTCGCGGCGATCACGCGGACATCCACCTTGACCGTTGTTTCGGAACCCACAGGTTCGAACTCCCCTTCCTGCAGAACCCGCAGAAGCTTCGCCTGCATCTCCAGCTTCATATCACCGACCTCATCGAGAAACAGGGTTCCGCCGTCCGCCTTCTTGAATTTCCCCGCCCTGTCGGCTATCGCCCCGGTGAAAGAGCCTTTCTTATGACCGAAGAGTTCGCTCTCTATGAGTTCGGACGGCACGGCTGCGCAGTTGACCTTGACGAACGGTTTGGAAGCACGATCGCTCATTAAATGAATCCGCCGCGCTATCAATTCCTTGCCTGTTCCGCTTTCTCCCGTTATCAGCACCCTTCCACGGCTCGGAGCCGTCTTATCCACTTTGTCAAGGAGGAGTTTGACCGCCGTTGATTCTCCGATTATCCTATAATGATCGGAAATCTCCTGTCTCAGGTTTCTATTGCCCTCATCGAGCGAAGCGATCTTCAGAATATTTCTTACGGTTATTATCGCCTTTTCGGGCGAGAGCGGCTTTTCAAGGAAATCGAGGGCACCTAATCTTATGCTTTCCACAGCCTGAGAAATTGAGGCGTGGCCGGACATCATTACAACCGCCTGATGCGGCTTCGTCTCGAGGATTTTTTTCAGTGTCACGATGCCGTCCATCACGGGCAGGACAAGATCGAGGAAAACAATGTCGAAGTGTTCCGATTCAAGCTTCTCGAGCCCGATCTCCCCGCTCCCGGCGACACCGACGGAGAATCCTTCCAGTTCGAAAGCCTGCCGCAAGGTTGCGAGGATATTCTTTTCATCATCTATTATCAGGATGGACGCTTCGGACATCGTTATCCTTTACAGGCAATGCATGAGATTTCGATTTCCGCATCCTTAGGCAATTTCGCTACCTGGACGGTTTCTCTCGCAGGAAAATATTTGGTAAAATATGCCGCATAAGCCTTGTTCACGGTCGGGAAAGCGCCCATATCAGTCAGGAAAATCGTAACCTTCACTATATCATTCATACCCATCCCGGCGGATTCGAGTATAGCCTTGATGTTATCCATCACCCTGTTCACCTTTTCGGTCACACCGCCCTTGATAAGTTCGCCGGTCGAGGGGTCTATGTAAATTTGCCCGGAAACGTACAGAGCATTTCCGCATTTCACCGCCTGCGAATATGGACCTATCGCCTGCGGCGCTTTATCCGTTTTTATCATTTCCTTCATATAATTGTCTCCTTGTACTCCTTAACTATTCTCTTTACCGAAATCACGCCCTTTATTTCCTGTATCCTGCCCGCTATTTCCGAAAGCTGATCTATGCTGTCAACCTCGGCCACAAGGCTTATCCTCGCTCTGGTGTCGTCCTCTGATTTTGCTTCAAGGTGGTGCAGGTTTATGTCCATCTGGGCTAAAGTATTCGTAATCTTGGCAAGAACGCCCTGGCTATTCTCAACATTAATCATCAGCCTTGTCAAGAATTTCTCGCCCTTACGAACTTCCCATTTCGATTCCAATATCCTCTCGGCGTTGAAAATTAATTTCTGGACATTCGGGCAACTCTTCGAGTGTATGCTTATACCCCTGCCGCGGGTGATAAATCCGATTATAGGTTCGCCGGGCAGCGGGCTGCAACATCTCGCCAGATGAACGAGTATGTCGCTGTGGCCTTTTACATTTATAATGGAACCGGTCGCTTTTTTCGTCAACAAGTCCCCGGCCTTCTCTGCTGCCACGACCTCCTTCGCACCTTCAGCCGTCTGCTTTTTTCCCTCCTGGGGTTGGGGCGCGAGCTTGCTAAACAGCTGCTGAAGGGAAATTTTGCCGAATCCGATTGCTATAAAAATATCATCCAGAGTGTTGTAACTCCAATCAGAACATATCTTAATAAGTTCCTGTTTCGTGGAAGCTTTTCGAAGGTTCAGCTTGTATTTAGCCAGCTCTTTGCGCAGCATCTTTTCTCCGATCTCCCTGCTTCTCTCACGTTCTTCCTTGTTAAGATGCTGACGGATTTTTGTCAATGCCCTGGATGTCTTTACATAGTGCAGCCAGTCCCGCTTCGGCTTGCTCCCTTTACGCGTAATAATCTCGACCACGTCTCCATTTTTGAGCGGAGTCTTCAATGGGACGATCTTGCCGTTTATCCTTACACCCACACATTCATTGCCCACCTCTGTATGGATGGAATACGCAAAATCAAGCGCTGTCGCATCCGAAGGAAAGGATTTCACATTGCCCTGCGGCGTGAAGCAGTAAGCCTTGTCGGGATAAAGGTCTATCTTCAGGGCGTTCATAAATTCATCGGGATTTTGAAGCTCTTGTTGGCGCTGGACGATATCTCTCAACCACGCGATATATTGGATGTCTTCCGGATTGGCGGGAGAATCCCCGTCCTCCTTATATTTCCAGTGCGCCGGCAATCCCTCCTGTGCGATGACATCCATCCATTCGGTGCGGATCTGTATCTCGAATATATGCCCATCGCCATCCAGAACCGATGTATGCAGCGAACGGTAATTGTTCGGTTTGGGCATCGCGATATAATCCTTGAACCTGCCCGGTATCGGCCGCCATATATTATGCGTAATACCGAGCACAGTATAGCAATCAGCGACGGAATTCGCTATGACACGGAAAGCGAGATAATCATAAACCTCTGATAGCGGTATCTCCTGGCGAACCATTTTCATAAATATGCTGTAATTGCTTTTTACCCGGCCTCTGATCGCAGCAACCACTCCGGTTTTCTTCATCTCATCGCTCAGCTGCGCCTCGATCCTGCTGATTGCAGCCAGCGAGACCTTTCTCTCTTTTTCGATCTTTTCGGTCAAAGCGCGGTACTGCCTCGGATAGAGATACTTGAAACAATACTCCTGGAGCTCTCTTTGTATGTTGCCCATACCGAGACGGTTGGCGATCGGGACGTAGATATCAATTGTTTCTTTCGCAATCCTTCGCTGTTTGGCGGGAGGAAGGGCTTCGAGGGTTGACATATTATGAAGCCGGTCTGCGATCTTGATAAAAATAACTCGGATGTCCTTCGCCGTTGCAAGCCAGAGCTTCCGAAGGTTCTCAGCCTGCTTCTGTTCGAAGGAGCGGTATTCGATGCGGCTTATCTTCGTAACCCCATCTGCAAGATCGGCAATGTCTTTTCCGAAATGTTCCACAAGCATATCATATGTTACATGCGTATCCTCCAGAACATCGTGAAGGAAACCGACAGCGACCGTCGTCTCATCCAGCTCCATCCGGGCAAGGACCTTGGCGACATGCATCGGGTGGACAAGATACGGCTCGCCCGACTGGCGGAGCTGCCCCCGGTGTTCCTTAGCGGAAAAAATATACGCCCGGGTCAGGAGCGAGAGATCCGAATTGGGATGATATTTCTGGAAAACCTCGGATATATCCTCGAAGCGGATGTTCAGCTTCTTCGCATCCGGAATCTCAACAGCTCCCCCGTAATCGAACTCGGATACTATTTTGTCCTTTTGCTGACTTTCCTCCATAAGCTCTTTCTGAATTTTCTATAATTCATAATCAATATATATTCCAGGCATTGTTTGTGCAAGGTTTTACGCCTTCTTTAAAGCATTACTTTAATGCTTTTATTTAATCAGCCTTGTCCCATTATTTAATAACGAAGCGAATTCCGATTTGTTCCTTTTTAAATCAGCCTTCGGGTTTGCCAGTTCGCTGTGGATAAAATATAATCAGTCCGCTTAATCAAACAATGGAGCAGGAATGACCGATGATCTGAACAGACTTGCGGATATAATGTCTCATCTGAGAAGTCCCGAAGGCTGCCCCTGGGACAGGGAACAGACCGTTGAAACGCTTAAAAAATATCTCCTCGAAGAGGCATACGAACTTATCGAAGCGCTGGAGGGAGAATCCATTGAAAAAATAAAAGAGGAACTCGGCGACCTGTTGTTCCAGGTCTATTTCCTTTCCCATTTATATAAAGAACAGGGACTCTTCGATGTTTATGATGTAGCGAATATGATCGGCGAAAAGCTTATCCGCCGCCACCCGCACGTGTTCGGGGACAAAAAAGCGTCGAATTCGGACGAAGTCCTCGATATCTGGACGGAGGAAAAGAACAAGGAAAACGGAGTGCCGAACGATCAAGGTAAGGAACAGCGCTCCCTCGTGGACGGCGTCCCGAAGCATCAACCCGCCCTCCTCCGGGCGCAACAAATCTCAACACGTGTCGCCCGCGTTGGCTTCGAGTGGGAAAACACGCTCGCGGTCATCGAAAAACTTAGAGAAGAAATCGTTGAACTCGAAATCGCTCTCAACCGCCGGAAAGATGAAAATTCTGCTTCGCATTCTGCTTGTATCAACAAAGAAGCACATGACAATGCCATGGAAGAGATCGGTGATATGTTTTTCACCATTGTTAACATCGCCAGGCATCTGAAGATTGATTCGGAATTCGCCCTCCATAAAACCTGCGACAAGTTCGAAAAGCGCTGGCGCTATATCGAAACCTGCCTTGCCGCAAAAGGAATCTCACCCAAAGACACAGACATCAACGAACTCGAAGCCCTCTGGCAAAAATCAAAATTAAATAAATAGTAGTAAGTATATTTAGCCAATTCAAGTTATGAAAATTTATTTTTAGACACTATTGACATTATTCATATTCTGATTATATTATATTCAGGATAATTTCTTTCCATAAAATTTTAACGGAGGAAAAACCATGAAAAAGATTTCCCTTTATCTGTTTTTGTTGATCCTGTTAGCTTTATGGGGATGCTCCCATAAAGTAACCATTAGACCTGATTTGGATGTTACAGCCTCGATATCAAATCAGATGAATTTTAGGATTGGCCTTTATATTCCACCAGAAGTAAAAAATTTAGTAATGAGCGACAATTCAAACTGGGCAAATAAATATACATTTGATGTAGGCCGCTCTGTCGCGTCTATTATTCAAAAATCTTGTGCTCGTATATTTTCCTATTGTGAAATGATTGAAGCTTATCCAACAGAGATAGTTGCTTCTGATAGAAATCTTGATTTCTTTCTTTTAGCAAGAATTACAGAAGCAAATGTTGGATTAAATGTTCAAGAAGGGTTTTTTCAGAATGATGCTGAAGGCACAAGCCAGATTACCGCGACTTTAGCTTTTCTTGAAAAGAATCTTATTCAATTCACTTCCATAACAGCTACTGGGACAGGAATGGGGAGTGAAGGTATTGGGGCTTTCAGCAGCGGCAAAGATGAATTTGTTGTGCCGGTAGAAATGGCCATCCGAAATCTTGGAAATAATATCGTTCAACAAATTTATGGCAATTATGACATCAGGAAAAGAGCTGAACAAAAGAAATAGCTTGCCTGTTACAATTGTATTTTTCAAATGAGCTGTTTCATAAACTTTATGAAACAGCTCATTCTTTATGAAACGCGCACTTTATTTTATAGCCCCTTCGTCCAGTATAATTTCAATTATCTTATTCAATGTATCCGGGTCAATGAAGTGGCCGCCTTCGAATTCATAATATTTATACGCGCATGCCAGCGCATCGAGTCTTTGTTTCATTTCGTTCGTATCTTTTTCGGAGACGGATTCGTCTGACGTTCCGTGCGCGATATACAGCTTGATCTTTTTAAATGCTTCGATGTTAGCGGCCGGCAGGAATTCCTCGCCCGGAAGATGCCCGGCGAACGCGATCAGCCCGTCGAACATATCGGGTTTCTGGTATGCAGTCATAAAAGCCGCTGACACACCTTGTGAAAAACCGAGGAGATACACCCTGCCTGTCTTGTATTTTGCGGAAATTTGCTCAGCCGCGCTAATTATATTATCCGCTGTCAAAGGATCCGCGAATTCCCAGGTTTTTTTATCCGGGATGAGATAAAACCAACTATAGCCGGGTCCGTATAAACCGGCGTCTTTCATCTCGTAAGGCGCCTCGGGCACGAGGAAAATGAATTCTTTCCTTTCGATGTTCCGCCATAAAGCGGCGAAGTTTTCCGCCCAGTCGCCCCTGCCGTGAAGGCCGATGACGAGCGTGTAACTGCGGGTTGGGTCGTAATTCTCGGGCAGATGGAGCCTCCCATTGAGAACCTTTGTTGTCTTCAGCAAAATAGGTTCGCCAATATCCTCGCCGAATTCCTTTACCTTCTTCTCGACCGTGTCGAAATCTTTCTCCCCCCGCACTGGATCGAAGTCCGTATCCTTCAGGAAATGCTTGATGTCGTTGAATCCAGCCCGTACCGCAAAGAGAAGATATTTCCCCGCAAGATCAGGCCGTTTCATGCGGGCATAGCAACAGGCGAGATTATAGAGCATATCGGCAGAGTCATACTTATGATGCAGGATAAAAAGGTAATACTTTGCCGCATTCAGATAGTCTCCATCGCGAGCTGCCTCAATTGCGCGCACCTGAAACTTGAAAAGATCGATCGTAAGAAAATCCCCGATATCGTCCCTAAGCGGATCAATAGCCGCGATCCTGCTCCAATCCGTGATGGACTTTTCATCATCTGAAGCAGCCAGAGCGAGCGCAGTCATTGATATCATTAGAGTCACTATAATAAATTTCAGAAAAACAGCCTTGATTTTTAACATATGACGCTCCTTATATATAAATCTCACTTTATTGCCTGTATAATATATTACGAGATTAAACAGCGAAAGATCACCAAATATAATAAAATGATAAAAGAATAAAGAGGGATGAGATGGAAGAAAGATTCAGCAAGGTCTTCATTAAAGCCATAACAATGACTGTAATTATAGGCGCCGCCGGGATTGTTTTCAATCTCGTTTACGGAGAGGGGGTCAACGCCTTCAAGATTTTCACGCCGCCGGGCGAATTGTTTCGCAGCGATCCCCGCACGATCCACAGCGTCGAGGAGATAAAAGCGATATGGGGCTCCGGCAAGGCGATCTTCATTGACTCGCGCCCATATAAAGATTATCTCAAATCGCACATCTCCGGCGCCTTTCCGCTTCCATATGATCAGCTGGACGAATTCTATCCGAGAATCATCCGGTTGCTCGATCCCGGTTATCGGATTATCACTTATTGCGACGGCGCGGAGTGCCTCTCGTCCATGCACGTTGCAGATTACCTGAACCGGCAGGGATTTCCGAGAGTCAATATCTTCTTCGGAGGCTGGGAACTGTGGGATATAAAGAACTACCCATCAACCGGGGGGGAGGCATTCTAATGAAGGAACAATCTGTAAATTCCAGGAAAGCCTTAAAACCGCGTTCGAATACTATAAATAAAGCGAAAAAATCCGCCGGAAATGAAAAAACGAGTTTCCCCGTTTTGATAAAGAAGATAGCATTCAGCGGAATTTTCCAGCTCCTCCTCCGGATTTTTCTCGGCGGGACGTTCATCGCGGCATCGTTAGACAAGATCACCCACCCCCGCCTCTTCGCCGAGGTCATTTTCAATTACCAGATTCTGCCGCTCCCGCTGGTGAACCTCGCCACTGTCGTGATGCCTCTGCTCGAATTAATCGCCGGAATAACGATAATAATCGGTTTCTGGACGCGTTCATCATCGTTCATTCTGAGCGGATTGACCCTTATCTTCATCGCGGCGATTTCTTTCAATATGATCCGGGGGCTTGAGGTCAACTGCGGTTGCTTCGATGTGATATCCGGCTCTAAAATCGGGGCGGAGCTTCTCATACGCGATATCCTGCTTTTAATCGCAGGTATCCTGATAATCCTCGAACAGAAACCCAGGCTCGGACTTGATTGGATTTTAAATAGTAAGAAATAGAAGGACTGTTGCCTGAATCAGAATTTAATGATTAATAGGAAAGAGGATCATTGTAAATAATTGATTCTAAAAGGAAGATATCCGGCAGTAGCCCTGCGAAGTATCCCCGAATATGACGCATTTTTCTTTAGATAAAAGCCTGTAGGAAGTTTTTTCAAGCTTCGATGATACAGCACTATGGAATTTATTTCTTCACGGGATCAAAACAGCCGGAGCGGTATCCTTCGAGATCGAGCGTAACGAATTTATAACCAAGCGTTTTGAATTGTGCGACTATCTTTTCCCTGGAAGGTTTGTCTGCAAATCTCGTGATAGCGTTCTCCGGGAGTTCTATCCTGGCGATAGGAAAATGATCCCGCACCCGGAGGCCAGTGAAACCGAGAGAAAAGAGAAAATCTTCAGCTTTTTCCACCCGTTGGAAGCCTTCATCGTTTAAAAAAGTCCCGTAGGGAAAGCGGGACGCGAGGCAGGCATAAGAAGGCTTGTCCGCGGTAGGCAGACCGGTTTCTCTGGACAATTGCCTGATTTCCGCTTTTGCCAGCCCGGCTTCTTTCAAAGGGCTGATGATCCCAAGTTCATTTATCGCCCGAATGCCGGGGCGGTATGCCGATGCATCGTCGGCGTTGCTCCCCTCGAAAACAGCTGCGAATCCTTCAGCCGCAGCCATCGCCTTGAGCTTCGAGAAAATCCCGGTTTTGCAGAAATAACATCTGTCCGGCGGATTCTCGAAGAACTTGCTGCTTGTCGGGAATTCGATTTTCACAATCTTGTGAGGGATATCGAACTGTTTCGCCAGTTCTTCCGTTTCTTTTATCTCACGTTTCGGAATGCCCGGCGCGTCAACCGTGACCGCGAGCATCCTCTCTCCCAGCAGCCGGTAAGTCTCATAAGCGAGATAACTACTGTCCACGCCGCCGCTGAAAGCCACCAGCGCGCTTTTATGCAGCCCGATAATGGAATCAAGCTTATCTTTTTTAGCGGCGGTTTCCTCTTTTTTCATAAATTGAGCTTATATCAATTTCAATACGATTTCTAATATTTTAGAATCCATAATGTTGCGCCTGCTATACACAGCTGCAAAAAATCTGCTGCGTTACAGCTCATTTGCATTTCACTCAGCCATCATTTATGCTTGAGTATTCACTTTCGCGAAACAGAATCATTGGGTGCTATTTTATGAATAATAGAGATATAGCGGGAAACTTTTCAAAGAAACGGTTTTTTATCAAGACGTTTTTATTGATCTGCCCAGTATTCATTTTTATCTTCGGAGTTTCGATCCGAGGGGCTGATCCGGAGATAAAAACCATCTGGATATTCCCCGTGGAGGTTCAGCCTGCCGCCAAAACAAGCGATATTCAACCCATGGAAAAGAATTCGAGAATAGATTTCATGCCTGCCGTGGATGAGGCCGGGGGCTTCGTCTTTCTTGCGGATCGAAAAAATCTTTATAAACTGAAAATCGAAGATGGTTCAGTGGTTAAAAAGCTACGGCTTGGAGCGTCCCTCTCTGCTCCTCTTATCTTCCATGAATCCAAAGTTTATATCGCCGATGGAAAAAGCAACCTTATCTGCCTTGACAGCGATCTGAATGAAAAACCGGTCTGGACATCCTTCCTCCAGGCGGAGGACATAATCTCGATGCAGATGACGGAGAAAGGTATTTTATGTTCTTTTAAAGACGGAAGCGTTTCTTTATCCGACGCGAAGACCGGCGGCGTTGCCTGGAAAGTAAAAATCGGTGAAGGGCTTGATTTTGCAGCTGCGCTTGATGACAAGGGATCTGATGCATATGTTGTCGGTTCAAAAAGCGGTATGTATCTCATCCATCTGAACTCCGGAACGGTCACTTTTATAACTTCTCTTCCCTCGCCCCCCGTTTCGCCTCCTGTCTGCTTCGAAGGAATGATATATACTTCTCTGAAATACGGAAGATTCATCGCATTGGACGAGAAAACAGGAGCTATTGAATGGGAGGTTTCGGTAGTCAACGACATCGTCGCATCGGCTGTGTTTTATGAAGATATGATCTGCTTTAATGCCCTGAATAATCAGCTGTTCTGTTATGACAAAGATTCCGGAACCCTTGATATGCGCTTCAGCGGCAAAAACAGGTTCTATCTGCCGCCGGTAATTGCGGAAGACCTCATCTTCAGCTTCGGTTTCAGCAATGGAATACTCGCTGCCAACCTTACAAAAGGCAAAACCATAGGTTGGATAAAATTCAATTCCAAGCCTTCCGCTCCCGTTGTGCCGGTTCCTTCAAAAAAAATGCTGCTTTTGATAAATAATCGTGAGCATTTGATGGCATTGGATTTCGATTCGATATACTCATCGCAACATATAGAAGAATAAGCAGTTACCGTAATTCAAGATATTGGATAATGTTCTGGGGGAGCTCTGTAACAGTCTCAATTGGAATTTAAAATATGAAAAACCTGACATGCCGTTTGACATAAGAAAAATCCTTGTTATATAATTCGTATCTTATTCCATCCCAGTTAACAGGAGATAAAAAAGCGTGTTCGACACAAGCAATTTCAGGAACGGTTTGAAAATCGAATTCGAAGGAATGCCCTATATAATTGTGGAATTCCAGCACGTCAAACCCGGCAAGGGTGGAGCTTTCGTGCGCACAAGGCTTAAGAACCTTTTAACCGGACAAGTTATTGATCATACTTTCCGATCAGGCGAGAAAGTTGGAAAGCCGGATATCGAGGTCAAGCGGATGCAGTACCTTTACGGCGACGGGGAATCCTATGTATTCATGGATAATTCATCATACGATCAGATCAGCCTCAGCGGAGATATGCTTGGCAAGGATGTTACAGATTTTTTAAAGGAAAACGAGGAGATCGAAGCCCTATTCTACAAAAGCAAACCGGTTAACGTCGAACTTCCGTTTTTCGTCGAGCTTGAAGTCGTCACGACCGACCCCGGTGTCCGCGGAGACACGGCGAGCGGCGGTTCCAAACCGGCAACCCTCGAAACCGGAGGAGTAGTCAACGTTCCTCTCTTCATCAATGAAGGGGATGTAATCAAGATAGACACCCGCAACAGGGCTTACCTCGAAAGAATGAACAAGTAATTCAGCTCGATAAAAGATTAACCGTTAAACTAAGGAGAAAAAATTGGATAATAAAGAGCTGAAACGATTGCTGGATATTTTAAATGAAACGGGCGTTACCGAATTTGAGATGGAAAAAGAAGGAATCAAGTTAAAAATCACCCGCGGCGGCAACAGCATCAGTATATCTCCGGAGAATCCTCCATCAAACCACTATATTCACCGGACGCTTACACCCGTGATGGACCTGCCCGAGGCAATCACGCTCCCGATTATGCCTTCAACCGCATCAGCGCCGCCTGAAGTCGTAAAAAAAGCCGAGGAAGCGCCCCTTGAATCACAGGAAGGCATTCATATTATTCATTCGCCCATTGTTGGAACTTTCTACCGCAAGCCGAACCCCAACGTTGATCCTTACATCGAGGTGGGCGATAAAACCAAGGTCGGCCAGGTCCTTTGCATAGTCGAAGCGATGAAATTGATGAATGAAATTGTGTCCGATGTCGTCGGCGAAGTCGTCAAGATATACGCCGAGAATGCCAGTCCGGTTGAATATGGCGAGCCGCTTTTCGCCATAAAAACCATATAGCCTATGTTTAAAAGAATTCTGATCGCAAACCGCGGGGAGATCGCCCTGCGAATAATCTGGGCGTGCAAAGAGCTAGGAATTGAAACTGTTGCCGTTTATTCTACGGCGGATATAAGCTCCCTTCATGTTCATTTCGCCGATAGAAGAGTGTGTATCGGCGGGCCTAAATCCGATGAAAGCTATCTTAACATCCCCGCTGTCATCAGCGCCGCTGAGATAACGGGCGCGGAGGCGATACATCCCGGCTATGGCTTTTTGGCAGAAAACGCTCACTTCGCCGAGATATGCGAAGAGTGCAAGATCAAATTCATCGGCCCGACGCCGGAATCTATAAGGATGATGGGCAACAAATCCGAGGCGAGAAAGATTATGGCAAAGAGAAACATCCCGATAATTCCCGGCAGCCGGGATATAATCTTGACACCCGATGAAGCCGAAGATATAGCCAACCAGATCGGTTATCCCGTGATGCTTAAAGCATCAGCAGGCGGCGGAGGACGAGGGATGCGCATCGCCCGCAACAATGAAGAGGTGCGAAAAGAATACGAAACCGCTCGCACCGAAGCGGAAGCATCCTTCGGCGTTCCCGATCTGTACATAGAAAAGCATATCGAACAGCCCAGGCATATCGAGGTGCAGATTCTGGCCGATGAACACGGCAACATGATTCACCTCGGTGAAAGGGAATGCTCCATCCAACGGCGCCATCAAAAATTGATTGAGGAGTCCCCTTCACCGGTGGTTGGCAAGGACCTGCGAAAAGCGATGACCGATGTCGCTTTAAAAGCGGCCAGGACCGTTGATTATTTTAACGCTGGTACAATCGAGTTTCTTCTCGATAAAAATATGAATTTCTATTTCATGGAGATGAACACACGTATCCAGGTGGAGCATCCGGTCACTGAATGGGTAACAGGCGTAGATATCGTCAAGGAGCAGATAAGAATCGCCGACGGACAGAAACTTCTGTATAAGCAGGACGACATTCAATTTCGCGGGCATTCCATCGAATGCCGCGTAAATGCCGAAACGCCGGATACGTTCATGCCTTCCCCCGGCAGAATAACGGCATTCAATACGCCGAAAGGACCAGGGGTCCGGGTGGATACAGCGATGTACGAGGGCGCGGAGATACCGCCTTACTATGATTCAATGATAGCGAAGGTCGCCGTTTACGGGCGCGACCGCGATGAGGCGATAAATCGAATGCGCCGGGCGCTGGATATGATGGTGCTCGAAGGGATTCACTCCAATATACCTATGCACCTCAAAATTCTCGAGGATTCCGATTTTAAAAAAGGAAACCTTTCCACGCATTTCATGGAAAGGTATATGCCGAATAAAAACCAAAAATAATTCACCAGGATAAAATTTTTCAGTCCAAAACCAGTAATTTTCAAACAAATATTCCTTTTTTGCAGGATTTTGAGTTATTACTGATTATATATTCAAGTCATAATGAAAGTGCAGAATAGATATAAATAGACTTCAGGCGGGGTTTATCATTCAGACATTCCCCGCCTGTAAAGTTAATGCTATGAATAAACTATCTAATTCGATTCATAGAATGTTTTAAGATTTTCAATACGCTTTCCAAAAGGGGGATATCTTAAATTGTTTCTAAGCATCCAGCCTGTAAACCCTGAATAGAGATCCTTGGCTTCTGCAATTAAATATTCAACATTAACCTTTTTAGTCAATTCATTTCCGATAACAAGTCTTTTCATAGAAGAAATTGAAGCTTCAAGGCTTCCAGATGCTGCAAGTCCGCAGTTATCACAGGTCATCTCTCTCGCTGCCCTGAATGACGCAGTTTTAAAAATTTCAAATTTTCCTCGTAAACCAAAATCTAAAATAATGTGCGCTATTTCATGCCCGAGAAAGAATTTTATCTCAGCCGGTTTATCATGAATTCCTTCAAGCGTTTTGGAAAACAGGACGATGACTTTTTTCCGGGCAAATTTCACGGCTAAGGCATTAATCTCATTTACGTTGAGTAATATTACACGCGGATGTTGTTCAACATTGAATTGTGAACATACCGACTTTAAACCTTCGAATATCTCAGGAAATTGGGCTTGACTGACGGTAGTTCCTAATGCCTGAACCTTTCTGACATTATATTCAGATGTCAGGTAGGATATTCCCCAAAAAAAGAGGACGTATATTAAAAGCAACGGTGATACTACCACCATCGCTATAATAAATATCCAGATAATGCCATTGATGATCCCAACGCCAATCTGTTTTTTCTTTTCATCTTTTGAAATACAATCTGAAATTGCAGTAATATTTTTCATAAATTCTTACCTTTTCTTACTTCCTTGTTAAACCTGCTTTTTAAATGAACACTTAAACCTAATACCGTACGCAAAACCTGATTATTGAAGTTAGTATGGATATGAAAAACCTTTTCAGGCTTCATATGTTACACAAATTGATACAGTTTCGGCGGGTCTCGAGTGTCTGTTTTTAATGATCGCATAGTATGCTCCTCTTGATTATTATTTTAATAGATTAACCTTGTTCAATGATCCCCGCAGAGACTTTTATTTATAAAGATAGATTCGCTGTAGAATTGCCTGCAGTAAGTTAACCTAAAGTGGTACAATAATGCAAAAGGTAGTTAAGTGTCAAATAAAATTCCTTGTGCAATATAATAATTATCAAGAATATGACAGTCTAAAAACAGAAAAATTCATTACACCTGAACACTTCTTTTCTCTTGCTTAAAAATTCAGGCATCATTTTTTATGTTTCTTTCATTTTTCTCGCAGTGGTGTTAAACTTCCTAAACGATGTTTATTTGTAAGGAGGATAATAAGAATGACTAATGTACTTAAAGGATTTGAACCATCATTATTATGGAAATATTTCGAGATGCTTTCAGCGATCCCGCGAAGCTCCGGAAACGAAAAGGGCGCGGCTGACTTCATATTGAATGTAGCCTCAGACCTGGGCTTGGAAGCAAAACGCGACGAATCCAACAACGTCATCGTAACAAAACCAGCTTCCAAGGGTCGTGAAAATGACGCCGCTGTCGTTCTGCAAGGGCACCTTGATATCGTATGCGAAAAAAACAAGGACAAGGTTTTCGATTTTTCAAAAGACGGGATACAGCTCAAGGTTGACGGCGATTGGTTGAAGGCGGACGGAACGACGCTCGGCGCGGACAACGGCGTGGCGGTTGCGGCAGCCCTGGCGCTGCTCGAATCGAAGGACATCAGCCATCCGCCGCTGGAAGCGCTGTTTACGACAGATGAAGAGGTCGGGCTGATCGGAGCGAAGAAACTGAGCCCCGATTTTGTCAAAGGCCGCATCCTCTTGAACCTGGATTCGGAAGAGGAAGGTGTTGTTTTCATCGGATGCGCCGGCGGCATTGACACGACAGGCCGGATTCTCGTTGACTTCGAAAAAGCACCCGATAATTACGAACCATATATGCTTTTTATTGACGGCTTGAAAGGAGGACATTCCGGACTTGAGATCAACCAGCAGCGCGGCAATGCGATCCGTATTACAGCGCGGGCGCTTTGGAATTTGAATCACGAAATCGGAATACGCATCGAAAAGATCGTCGGGGGCAATAAGCGCAATGCCATACCGAGAGAAACTGAAGCCGTTATTTATATACCGAAAGGAAAGCTTGACGAAGCGAAAAAGATTGTCGCGAATATTCACAAAGAAATAATGCCGGAACTCATCTCGCAGGATCCGGGATTAAAGATAGAAATTAACAAATATGAAGGAAATCCCACAGGTAAAGTCTTCTCCTGGAAATTTATGCATAAAATTTTCGAGACTCTTTATGCGCTGCCTCATGGTGTGCTGGAGATGAGCATAGACATCCCAGAATTGGTTCAAACCAGCACCAATCTTGCGATAATAAGCATGGAGGATGAAAGAACACTGCTGATTCAAACGTCCCAGAGAAGCTCTATGGAAAGCGCAAAGATATATGCCGCTTCCCAGACGGAATCAATATTCAGACTCGCGGGCTTCGTTGTCACTCACGAGAACTCCTACCCTACATGGCCGCCGAATATAAAATCTGAATTGTTGAAGCTCTCCAAAAAAGTCTATAAAGAGCTTCGAGGTTCCGAGCTTAAAGAGGCCGCAATTCACGCCGGTTTGGAATGCGGGATCATCGGCGAGAAATATGCCGGAATGGATATGATTTCGTTCGGCCCGATTTTACAGGATGTCCACTCCCCCAATGAAAAGCTCAATATCCCGTCCGTGAAGAAATTCTGGGAGTTCCTTTTAAAACTTCTCGAAAACGTAAAATAGGAATTGCTGAGACGGAACTGATAGCATAAATGACTTCAAGGCTTAAGGCTGCTCTAATATTACTTTCAGCCTTAAGCCTTTTCGTTTTAGCTTTTTCATTATACGGAACTTTCATCTATCCCGATGGTTTCTCCGAGCCCATATATAAAGCGTGCTCGTTTATCTGTCATCAGGAACGGGAATTATGTATTAAGCTGCACGGCAATCCTATGCCGGTCTGTTCCAGATGCATCGGTCTTTATTTTGGGGCATTGCTTGTTAATTTAATCATGCTGACCTTAATCAAAAAAGGAGCGAATAATCATTCAATAATAAGGAAAGGTGGAATTATAAGCTTTGCAACCGTCATATCCTGGGGGTTGGTCTTTGCTGATTCCCGCCTGACCTATTTGAAAATACTTTCCGTCTCGCATACACGGAGATTCGCAACGGGCCTGATTGCTGGCAGCTTATCATCAATGTTCATTTTGTTTTTATTGGCGGTATTTTATTCGATACAGATAAATCAAAAAAAACCATAAGAACTGATTCTGATTTTAAGCGAAACACAACTTTTATTGTATTTGTTCTTTTTCATATGCTATATTTGAAGAGTTATGACCAATGGGGAATTTACATTTTTTAAAAACAGTATATCGAAGCGATCAGATCCCTTCGATAGTTTTAATAGCTTCATCATCGGAAACTCTCCCCAAAAATAACCAGGAGGTAAATCTAAATGGCTGATGACAAGGAACTTATCAAGAAGGCTGAGAAACCCGGTAAGGATGCTATGCGGCTGCACCCCTACTTCAAAGGGAAGATCAGATCTATTGCAAAATGCGGCGTCAGGGATATGAGCGACTTCGCAATCTGGTACACACCGGGTGTTGCGAAACCCTGCCTCGATATCAAGGCAAATCCCGAAGCAGTTTTCGAGCATACAAACAAGGCGAATATGATAGCTGTCATTTCTAACGGAACCCGCGTCCTCGGTCTCGGCGATATCGGAGCCGAAGCGTCTATTCCTGTTATGGAAGGAAAAGCCCTGCTCTTCAAGTACCTGGGCGGCGTTGACGCGTGGCCTGTCTGCATGGATACCAAAGACCCTGAATTGTTCATCGAAGTGGCGCTTCAAATCCAGCCATGCTTCGGCGGTTTCAACCTCGAAGATATCCGCCAGCCTGACTGCTTCCATATCCTCGATACGATGCGCCAGAAAGCCCGTATCCCTGTTTGGCACGATGACCAGCAGGGAACGGCTGCCGTTACGGTTGCAGGCTTGATCAACGCCTGTAAAATCGTCGGCAAACCTTTAAGCAAGGTTAGGATTATGATGTTAGGAGCCGGAGCAGCGAACGTTGCTATTTACCGCTTGCTGAAATCCGCCGGAGCCAATCCTCAGAATATTATTCTTTGCGATACCAAGGGCACTCTCCATACGGATCGTGCAGACAAAGACGAACTTCAGTCCAAATTTAAAGAAAAATGGCAGATCTGCCTGGAAAGCAATCCCGATAAGCTGAAAGGCGGAGCGGCAGAAGCAATGAGAGGTTCGGATGTGCTGATCGCGCTTTCGAAACCGGGCCCTGATACCGTCAAACCGGAATGGATCAAATCAATGGCAAAAGACTCCATCGTCTTCGTTTGCGCTAACCCCGTTCCGGAGATTTGGCCCTGGGTTGCGAAGGAAGCGGGAGCCAGAATCGTCGCCACGGGGCGCTCGGATTTTCCGAACCAGGTTAACAACTCACTCGGCTTCCCCGGAATCTTCCGCGGAACGCTGGACGTCCGCGCAACAACGATCACGGACGAGATGTGCGTCGCGGCGGCATTGGAACTTGCCAAGGTCGCTGAAGATAAAGGCCTGAAAGAAGACTGCATCATCCCGACGATGGATGAATGGGAGGTTTACCCCCGCGAAGCAGCAGCGGTCGGAATGAAAGCCATAGAACAGGGCGTTGCCCGATTGAAATTTACACACGCCGAGCTGCTTAAAAATGCAGAAACCATCATCAAAGCGGCGCGCGATGAGACCAAGGCGATGATGAAGGAAGGCTGGATCAAGCCCTTCCCTCCCGAACCGAAAGAATAAACCTATAACGTTTCAATTATTAGCGGCGCTTTTCCGGCGCCGCTTTTTTATTTCACTTTATTTACGACAGTATCGGCATCACACACAAATATCCCTGCTTCAGTAATTTATTGTGCTATTACTCAAATACATGATGATTTGATTATAAAATAATATTTATTATGACTCCGTTTATTGTTTTAGCAATGTCTACTGGGTAGAATTCAACGAGGCTGAAATATCTGATAAACCGGGTGGAAAATAGCATAGCGTTGATTAGATCACTATTTAAATTTCATAAAATATTAGCAATTCTAAAATCTGCTATATAGAGACCGTTGAAAAACCTGTTTTCCGTCATTCCGGCCGAAGAGCCGGAAATGGACAACATTCCTTATCTGAGGGAAAGACAGCTCCCTCCCTGCGCCCCCCTCAGTGAGGGGGGGTAGGGGGGAGAAGATGCCGGATTAAATCCGGCATGACAAGATGGAGAGTCGTCTCCCCGCATCTAGCACGGAGCAGGCAAGTCCGGCATGACGATACGACCAAATGTTCAAAGCATTTATCTATGAAAAGGTTGAAATTCATAATAATTCTGGTATTAAGTTATATAGTTATATCGAATAGGAGTAAATTTATGTTTAAAGGTCACCCTAAGGGTCTGATAGTCGCATTCTTCACCAACATGGGAGAGCGGTTCGGATACTACACGATGATCGCCATCTTCGTGCTCTTCCTGCAAGCCAAATACGGAATGGATTCCACGAAAGCCAGTAACGTATATGGATTCTTCCTCTTCTTTGTATATTTCTTCCCTCTTATCGGCGGTTTGATCGCTGACAAGGTTTTTGGTTACGGAAAGACCATAAGTATCGGCTTGGTAGTGATGTTTCTTGGTTATTTCCTGCTCGCCTTCCCAACAACAATGGGAAACGGTTTCCCCCTCGTGGTTGCAGCGCTTGCTGTAATTGCGATGGGTACAGGATTATTTAAAGGAAACCTGCAGGCGCTTGTCGGTAACCTCTACGATGATCCTAAATACAGCGCAGTCCGGGACCGCGCTTTCAACTTGTTCTATATGGGAATCAACATCGGCGCGATGTTCGCTCCGACAGCCGCGGAAAAGATCAGCAACTGGATACTGAGAACATCTCACTACACTTATGACGCAAACATTCCGGCTCTTGCGAATGACTTCCTTTCGGGGAAACTCGGCAATGCTGATCATTATCTTTCTGTCGCAAAAATGCAGCTTGAAATATTCTCTTTAAAATTTGCAAATTTTTCGTATACTGATCATTATCTTTCTCACGCAAAATTGCAGGATTCCGCCGTCAGTCTGGATTCGCTCAAGCAGTTTTCCGAAAGCTACATAAACTCGCTTAGCAAATCATATCATATGGCATTCGGAGTGGCATGCGTGAGCCTCATCATCTCGATGCTTGTGTTCTGGCTCTTCCGCAAACATTATAAACATGCCGACCTATCTGAAAAACAGAAAGCGATGAGCAAAGAACATAAGGACAAAATGGTCGTTCTTACTCCCCAAGAAACAAAGGAGAGATTCATCGCCCTCGGGCTGGTGTTCTTTGTCGTGATATTTTTCTGGATGTCTTTCCACCAGAACGGCCTTACGATGACATACTTCGCCCGCGATTACACCCAGCCTAACGTGGGAAAAGCCACCAACCTCTGGTTCGATCTGTTCGGTTTGCTGCCGATTTTCCTCTCCGTCATCGGCCTCTACTTCCTGATCAAGAAAAGTTCTACTCCAGCAGTCAGGGGTGTCGGCGCATTGGCGTTCGTTGGTTTTGCGGTTCTCGCTTATTTCAGGTATAACTCATATGGCGATATCAATCCATTCACACCGCCGAAATTCCAGCACTTCAACCCCTTCTTCATCGTCGCGTTGACTCCGATAATCGTCGCGTTCTTCGCTTACCTCAACAAGAAAAAGAAAGAGCCGTCAGCCCCTCGCAAAATCGGATATGGAATGATCATTACGGCGCTCGGTTTTTCGATTTTGATATTCGCGTCGATCGGCTTGCCGAGTCCCAAGGCGCTCGGTGGACAGGTTGCTCATGCAAACTTCCAGGTTTCTCCCTACTGGCTTATGTCCACTTACTTTATGCTGACAATAGCGGAACTATTCTTGAGCCCGATGGGAATTTCATTCGTCTCCAAAGTCGCTCCTCCGAAATATAAGGGATTGATGCAGGGCGGATGGTTCGCGGCTACAGCTCTCGGAAACTATCTCGTAAGCATTATAGGATCTCTCTGGAGCAAACTGCCTCTGTGGTCTCTCTGGCTTGTGCTTGTGATCTGCTGCGTCCTTTCCGCAACATTTATCTTCTCGGTTATGAAGCGATTGGAGAGGGTAACCCAAAATAAATAGATAAGAATTCTCTATTCTATATCGGGGAAGAAACCTGACGGTTTCTTCCCTTTTTTTTAACTTTTTTGATGGAAAATTAGATATTCATCTACCGGGAACTGCCAATTTATACTTTAGAAGCAGCCTATCTAACTTATCTTTTTCTCTCTTAATTATCTTATGCATTCGCGGATCATTTTTTATCTCATCAAATACCGGCATATTAACCAAGCTGTAATAATTATAATTATCGTCCATTCGCCCGGCATTCTTCGTTTCTTTAAGGCAGAGATATTCAAGATCTTTCTGTAAGCTCATGTCGTCAAATGGGAGAACAGCCACAAAGTCTCCCCTTCGAGATTGGCTATAGCTAAGAAGAGCTCCCCTTTTCTTCATAGAATTAGTAAACAGTACAAATGTCTGGATAAAGGAGAGTTACAGCTGATTTTTCTTCGCTTACAAATCTGCTAAGGAGAATTCTACCTTATGGTTGGATCAAGGGGTGGATAGAGTTCGTACATTTCGCCAATTATAGGTTTCTGAGTATTTCTTGAATCCTTCTTCTGTTTAAGCAATATAGTGGCAAATTCCTTTCCCTTTATTAATGCTTTATTCTGGGGTTCTATCTTTAAAGCTTCGTCAAAAACGACCGTCGCTTTGTCATATTTTTTTCTACCGATTAATCCGTATCCATTATAGACATATGCTAATATATTCTTTGGTTCCCTCTTAATAACTATATCCGATGCATCTATAGAATTCTGGAATTCATTACACCGAAGATAAGCAACAGAAATCATAAGCCACGCTTCTGAATCATTGGCATTCACATCAACCACCTCTTCGAGAATATTTACTGCATCATCATATTCTTCCAATGCAATATAGATACTTCCGGCGGTCTTTTTAAGAGGCGAAGAGCTCGGGTCAATTTTCAATCCTGATTCAGTGCATATCAAAGCTTCTTCATATTTCTTGTTTTCAATAAAAGCAGCTGATGCCCAGAAATATACATTAGGATCTGAAGGTTCCGTCTTTAATAAATCTGTAAATAACTTCTCTGCATCAGAGAATTTCTTTTGTTGAAATAGATCCATCGCTTGGCGAAATAAAACTTCTTTATCAGGTTTTGGATCCTGGAGCGGAATAGTTAAGGCATTGGCTGCTATAGATGTTAGTATTATTACTAACACAATTAAAAGAGAGAATTTTATTCTCATACATAGAGCCCTCCAATGCTCAAGTATCTAAACGGTGAAATATTTGAAAAAGTTCCACTTATGTTATAAAAATATATACATTCCTGATTTGAAGCTTATTCTTTCTTAAAAAGATTTATTAGTCTGCAAATAACTTGGCGTATACGGTGAGATTTGTAGCCATGGTACAGTTGCCTGTACCTACGCTTTCCAATCGTGCTCCTTCGGCCTCTCGGACACCTCTTCACTTCCCCGGTGCTTTGGACTCGGAACAATTAGATAATCTCAGGGAAAAAAGAGCTGATGTCGGTTCACTTTATCTTTTTTTTCCGGTTAATATCGAAAGGTGGTTCCGCCAAAATACATAGGATTAATACAGGGCGGATGGTTCGCGGCTACAGCTCTCGGAAACTATCTTGTAAGCATTATAGGATCTCTCTGGAGCAAACTGCCTCTATGGTCTCTCTGGCTCGTGCTTGTGATCTGCTGCCTCCTCTCCGCCACATTTATATTCTCGGTTATGAAGCGCCTGGAGAAGGTAACCCAAAATAAATAGATATAGAAGATCCGTTTTATATATAAGGGAAGAAACGTGATGGTTTCTTCCCTTTTTTTTAACTTTTTTGATGGAAAATTAGATATTCATCTACCGGGAACTGTCAATTTATACTTCAGAAGCAGCCTATCTAACTTATCTTTTTCTCTCTGATTTATCTTATGAAGAATATATTCTGACAACGATTCTAGAAGCCCTGAGCCCTTCAGGAAATGATTACAGAATTACTTATACTAGCTTATTCAGGAAGTCTTTACTCCGATTCTTCAGAGGAACTCTATTTTTCTTTCAGCAGGAACTCCCGGTAGAAGTTTATTATCGAATACTCCATATAATCACGGTTGTCCTTCTTGGCGAAGCCGTGACCTTCGTTTGTCGCCATTTGATACCAGACTGGTATGCCGTTAGCACGGACTATTTTTACAATCTGTTCAGCTTCTGTCCAGGGAACGCGAGGATCATTCTTACCTTGTATGACAAAAAGGGGTTTCTTTATCTTCGCTGCATTCGTCAGCGGAGATATTTTAGCGAGGAACTCTCCTATTATACGCTCGTCACCGTATTCCGAACGTCTCAGGTCCTGACGATACGGAGAAGTATTCTTAAGGAATGTCACGAAGTTGCTGATGCCGACGATGTCCACGCCGCAGGCGAGCCGGTTGCTGAAATGCACCATAGATGCAAGAACCATATAGCCGCCATAGGAGCCACCTAAAACCGCCACTCGATTTTTATCGAGTTCAGGCTGTGAAGCTATCCAATCCAGCAGTGCGCCGATATCTTTCACGGAATCCTCACGCTTCTCGGCGTTATCAAGCGTCAGGTATGTTTTGCCGTACCCGCTGGAGCCGCGCACATTCGGAGCAATGACCGCAATACCGAGTTCTTCAACGTAATAACTAATACTTGCATAGAAGCGAGAAGTGAATTGGCCTTCCGGACCGCCGTGGATGTCGATGACAACCGGGAAGGGTTTATCCGATTTTTTTACCGGCTTGTAATAGAATGCGGGGACCATCCTCGGTTTGTCATCGAGCTTGTCGAAAGTGGGATATTCTATTATCACAGGTTCAGTGAATCCGGAAGGATCAAGCCCTGCCGTGTCGCTCTCGGTCCATCTTTCGAGCTGCTTCGTCTCGAGGTTAAGGACGAAAACATCTCCATTCATCTTTGGGCTGCTTAAAGTCAGCGCAAGATTTTTCCCACAGCTGCTGAATTGTATGCCGCCGATGGAACCAACAGGCACCGATTCTGCAGCTTTATATGCGCCGCTTTGAATATCCATCAAATACAACCTATCGATCCCACCCTCGTTTGCCGTGAAAGAGGCGGTCTTGAAATCTTCGGAAACTGCGCCAGGATTAATATCCCAGGGGATATCCTTCGTAATCGTCTCTATTGCGCCTGTTTCGAGGTTTATTTTTATCAGGCGCGCCATTTCGTTCAAACGGTCTGATATGCCGTAAGCTGTCTTACCGTCCGGAGATATCCATCTAATTTCGAACCTGCATTTCTCGGTTGTTCCGGGATCAATCTTTCGATATTCTCCCGTCTCGGTATCCACGACATAACTGTAGGTTTCATTAACTGAAATATATTCCTCAATAAGAAGATGGCGGTCGTCATAAAACCAGCTCGAGGGAGCATAGATGGCGCCAGCCAGTGCCTTAAAGACAAGCTTTTTTTCCGCAGGTCTTTCCGGGTCCATAATATAAATATCGAAATACATGTCCGTGCGGCTGTTGTTTGTAAAGGCTATTTTGTTTCCCTTGTGATTGAAGAGCAGCCCGGTGTTACGCGATTTACCGTCAGTTATAAGTTCAGTCTTGTTGTTCGCTACATCGTAGAGAAAATATTGATAATTCTCTCTGCCGCCCATATCTTTGCTGAAGATGAAGTAGTTTTTTCCCGGATCCGGGCAGAATGATGCATCGAAGACCGGTTCTTCATAGTCCGTGAGCTGTTTCAGCTTTCCGAGCGGAGAGCCTGCCCAGTAAAGCTGCGCTGTGTTGCCAAGCCTCGTTGCAATGATCATCCCGTTCCCTTTTGCATTCCAGCTCACGAATCCGGCAGATTTTATTTCCGAATAGGCATTCCTCTTCTGCTGTATATCGACTGGAACAGGCGGGATTCCGTCGTTTATAATCGTCGCCGGAACCTGGACTTGTTCTGTATTTTCCCCTGCGATCAACGCGTTGGATAGAACGACAACCAGAATCAAATAAGACATAAAGCGGATTCTTTTCATTTTTTACTCCTATATATAATCTACCATTATTTAATGTGGAATTAATTATATAAAACGAAGGTCAAAGAAGAAAGTCCACGGAGCATGAAATTAGGAGGAGACCTCAGGATTTGAACGCAGAGTGGTAAAGGCAGTATCGAAGAAAAAATAAGTAATTGATGGAAAGACTTTTTCGATGGGGATATGTAAGCGGCGGTGTATAACGAAACGAACTGGGGGAACGCGAGAGAAGATATCATTTTTTTTATTTATAGAAACATATCAGCGGGTTGCTTGAATTTGGTTTAGGCATCTCTTGTTGAAGATCAGTAACTCCTCATACGCTTCTGTTTTTTCTGACAACAAAAATTGCGCTTAACACGAGAGCCATCAGCGAGAAAATGACCAATCCGGCTGTTTCAGGCAGCAATTCGAAGAGGCCGGAGCCTTTCAGGAAGATGCTGCGGATGATTACAAGGAAGTAACGCATCGGTATCAGATACGTCAACCACTGAACCACCTGGGGCATACTGCTGATCGGGAAGATAAAGCCGGACAACATCATATTTGGAATCAGAACGAACATACTCCCCATAAAAGCCTGAGTCATATTGTCGCTGATAGTTGATATCAATATTCCGAGCATCAAAGATCCGACGATGAAAAAGACGGACAGAAAATAAAGCAACAATAGAGAACCCTTCATCACTATGCCGAATAATATCAATCCAAGAAATGTCACAAGCGCAATATCGATAAAGCCGATTATGATGAAAGGGATTATTTTGCCGATTATCAGCTCAAGCGGGGTCAGCGGAGTTATATTCAATTGGTCTATAGTCCCGGTCTCCTTTTCTCTGACGATGCTCATGGCGGTCATGGGAACGAGCATAACCATAAGAATAAGGGCGATTATCCCCGGCACCATATAGTTGATGCTTTTCAGCTCGGGATTGAACCATACCCTATCCCGGCTCGAGACCAACTGCGCAAATCCCGAAGCACCCGCATTTTTTATCTTGCCGGCAAGTATTTTTTCGGAATAATTCATTATAATGTTCATAGCATAATTTGCGGCAATTGAAGCGCTGTTGGAATTGACTCCGTTCACCAGCATCTGGATATGAGCGGTTTTTCCTCTTTGCAGATTTTTGCTGAAATCGGGTGGGATAACGATTACAGCATCCGCAATATCGCGATCCAGTAATTTATCTATCTGTTCATTATTAAAAATGTAACCCTTTAATAAAAAATATCCATTACTTGTAAGTTTGTCCACTATCTCCCGCGATTCCACCGAACGGCATTGATCATAAACGGCAATCGGTATCTCTTTTACATCCAAAGTAGCGACATAGCCGAAGACTATCATCTGCACAATAGGCGCAAAGATTACCATCCGTAAAAACTTCCGGTCGCGCCGGAGTTGAACAAGCTCCTTTTTTGCTACCCGCCAAATTCTATCCGCCATTAGTCCAGCCTCTTCTTAAAATTGATGGAGCTGATAATCAAGAGAGCGCCCGAGTACAAAGTCAAAATGAGAAAATCAAGCCAGAAGCTGGATATACCTGCGCCTTTAAGATATATAGCCCTGATTATTGTCATAAAATATTTGGCTGGGATCAGCGCCGATATCCATTGAAGCGGAGCAGGCATATTTTGGACGGGAAACACAAAACCCGACAGTAAAATCGAAGGAAGAAGAGATGCAAGCATCGCGGCGATCAACGCGACCTGTTGCGTCCGCGCTATTGTGGAGATCAATATTCCGAGACTGAGGGTTGAGACTAAATATATAATAGAAGAAACGAGCAATAGCGGCAGACTGCCCTTGATGGGGACATTGAATACCAGATAACCGACGATGATAATTAGAACAAGGTCTAAAAACGAGAGGACGACATATGGGAATACCTTGCCGATAATAAATTCATAGCTTTTAATTGGCGTGGAGATAATATTCTCGAAACTTCCGAATTCTTTCTCCTTGACGATCGAAAGCGAAGTGAGCAGGGCGCCCATCAACATCATTATTATCGCGATTATGCCGGGGATTATAAAATGGTTGCTCTTCAATTCCGGGTTGTACCAAATTCTCATATCGAGGGATACTGCGGGAAAACTTATTCCCTTCAGCTCAAGCATGTTGCCGAGACGACTTCTGATCTGGTTGAAATTATATTGCAGAAGGATTGCCTTTATATAGCCTTGTGAAATATTCGCAGTATTGCTGTCCATACCGTCCAACAGCACCTGCACCGGGCTGCCTTTCATACGTTTCAAATTTTTCGAAAAATCCGGCGGTATAATGAGAACCGCATTCGCCTTTCCGTTGATTATCATTTCCTCTGCCTGCGCCGGGGACAGATTTTCCCCGATCCTGTCGAAATAGCCGGAACCGATAAAGCTGTTAATCAGATCGCGTGAACGGCTGTCTGAGCTGGCGTCAGATATCGCTATTCTGATATTATTAACATCGAATCTTATGCCGTAAGAATACAGGAACATAAGCAGCAGCGGCAGGAGGAAAGTAAAAATCAATGTCCTCCTGTCTCGCAGGATCTGATATACCTCTTTCCTTATTACAGCTTTAATAATGCCTAATCTCATACTGCTTTTTCACCAGTCTTACGAAAACGTCTTCGAGCGAAGGCTTGATGCTCTTCATCGAATATAATTTGATTTTATTTGCGTCAAGGAAAAATTTAATCCTCTTTACCGCCGATTCTTCATCCCGAACGGAAAGATGAAGAGAATTGCCGAATGGAGCAGCTTCTTTTATATATGTCTCGCTCTCCAGCAATTTAAGCGTTTCAAGCAGTCTGTTACATTTTATCTCAAGAATCTCTCCGTCATCCATCATCTCTTTGATCTCCCTGGAGGTGCCGAGAGCGATTATCCTGCCCTGATCAATGAAGGCGAGCCGGTCGCAATGTTCCGCTTCATCCATATAATGCGTGGTAACGAAAACGGTAACACCAACGCTTGCAAGGTTATTGATAAGACTCCAGAATCTTCTCCGGGCATCGGGGGCTACTCCGGACGTCGGCTCGTCAAGGAAGAGTATCTTAGGTTGGTGGAGAATAGCACATGCGAGAGCAAGGCGTTGCTTCCATCCGAGGGAGAGGTCTGAAGTTATTTTAACCATTATCTCGGACAAGTTCAGGAACAGCGATATCTCTCTAATTTTTTTTTCAAGGTGCGGGCCTTTTACCCCGTAGATTCCACCGAAAAACTCGAGGTTTTCAAGCGCTGTCAGGTCTCCGTAGAGAGAAAACTTCTGCGACATATAGCCTATCAAGCTTTTTATCTTTTTCTGTTCCGCATCAATATTGTATCCGCCGACCGATCCGCTCCCGGAGGTGGGAGCCAGCAATCCGCACAACACCTTTATCGTCGTCGTTTTTCCGGCGCCATTCGGGCCGAGGAAACCAAAAATCTCTCCTTTCCCGACTTTGAAGCTTATGCCATCAACGGCGGTGAAATCCCCGAATCTTTTTACGAGTTTGTCTGCGATGACGGCATATTCCATCTCTACTCCTTACCCTTCCCTTCGCTTGTATGGAATAAAAAGATATCTTCGAGTGTCGGCTCGATCTCATGTATTTCAAGACACTCTATTCCAGATTTCTGTAATGATTCTTTTATTGCCTTCATATCTTTATTTGCATCATAGCTTACGAAGTGCATATTTTCGCCGAAAAGGACATAATTTCCGATAATCTTTGTCTCTTGCAGCTTCTTCCGCGAATTGATCACATCGGATATTCTCGCCTCTATAACGGAAAAATCCGCCGCTTTTTTGATCTCTTCCGGCGTGCCTTCAAGAACCAATCTCCCCTTGTTGATGAATCCCACTCTTCCGCACCGTTCAGCCTCATCAAGATACGGCGTCGAAACAAGAATAGTCATCCCGTCTTTCCATAGGTCATAAAGTATCATCCAGAGCTCGCGCCGGGATACCGGATCAACACCTGTGGTCGGTTCATCCAGGAAGAGAATTCTGGGCGTATGAATCAGAGCGCAGGAAAGCCCGAGTTTTTGCTTCATCCCTCCTGAAAGCGCGTCCGCTCTTCTGTTCAGGAATTCGCCAAGCCTGCTGAATTCGAGGAGTTTCTTGATCCTTTTTTCCCTCTCCTTTCGGGGCACTTCAAAAAGATCCGCGTAGAATTCCATATTTTCACTGACAGAAAGATCTCCGTAGAGAGAAAACCTCTGGCTCATATATCCGATGATATTTTTGACCGATTCCGGATCTTTAATAACATCCACGCCTCCGATGGTCGCGGAACCGGAACCGACGCTCATTATCCCAGTCAGAATCCGCATCAGGGTTGTTTTTCCGGCTCCGTCCGGTCCCACCAGACCATAGATCTCACCCTCTTTCACATCGAAAGATAATCCGCGCAGTGCTTCGACGGCACCGAAATTCTTTGTTATCTGTCGTATTTCAACGGCATTCATTTTCCCGGATCGCTTTTCAGTCTTATTTTTACATCAACCGGCATACCCGGCTTGAACATCAAATCATCGTTTTTAATCGTAACTTTTGCGGCATATACGAGTTTCACCCTCTCGTCCTGGGTTTGAATATTACGCGGAGTGAATTCGGCTTCGCTCGAAATATATGTCAGTTTCCCCTTGAAGGCTTTATCGGGAAAAGAATCGGTAAATACTTCGATCTCCTGGCCGATTGAGACTTGTCCGAGAACCTTCTCGCTGATATAAATTCTCACATAGCAATCAGCTGGATTGATAACCGTCAGTACCGGCGTCCCTGGTGCAATGACTTCGCCTGGCTCTGCCGATCTTAAAGTGATGATTCCATCAATCGGGGAAAAGGTTCGCGAATCGGTTTTAATAAACATCAGTTCATCCACTGAATGCTGCGCCTGCTGGACGGCATACTTCGCGCTTTCCACGACGTTAATCCTCGCACCGGCTTTCAGAAGGTCCAGCTTTTCTTTAGCCATATCCCGGTTCGTTTTGGTTGTGTCAAGCTGAAGGGAAGCTCTCTCCAGAAAATCCTTCGATGCCGCTCCTTCTTTGAAAAGCTCTTCCGCCCTTTTCAGATCATCGAATGATTTTTTATAAGTCGCCTCCGCTGCCTCTAAAGATGCAACCGCCGATGCTACCTCTTCTTTGCGAGCTCCGGCTTCGAGGTCCCGCAATGTTTCATTAGCCGCCTTTTGAGCGGATATTGCGCGTTCCACCTGGATTTTTAGCTGCTGGTCGTCCATTTGCAGTAAAAGGCTGCCTTTCTTTATATGATCTCCCTCATCCGCATAAATCGCTTCGATTCGGCCTGCCAGCCTCGGGCTTATATCAACCTCCCGCGCTTCGACGGTTCCGGAGACGAGAAAGACATTATTGTCCTTTTTAAACAGAGTCAGAAACAAGAATACAATTACAACGGCAACCAGGATGACAACCGGTATAATTTTCTTTTTATTTTTTTGAGCCATATTTAAACCTCACTTTTCCACTTTAAAAAGATATTGCGAGAGCATCCTGTACAAATGCTCGATTGCCTTGTCCAAATCCATCTTTTTTGGATACACGATCTCCTGCAGAACCAGTATCTGGACCGAACCAAGGATAAAACTTGCGATAAAATCGGGATTTATATTTTTATTCAACTCGTCTTTATGTTTGTTTAACGTCTCACTAATAAAATCCTTATATGCCGGCAGTATTTTTGTAATCACTCTGAATGGCGATGTGGCATTATCCCCTGCAAGAAAAATTAGCCGGAAAACTTTGTTAGTCTCGGCAAAATATGAAATATGATATTTTAGTATTCGTTTTAGTTTTTCTCTGATATCGTTTTCATTGGATATATATTCTTTCAACTCTTCAAAGTATTGATCGAAGGAATATTCGAAGAGGTTTTGAAAAAGGTGGCCTTTATTCTCGAAGTAATTGTATAAGGTTCCCTCAGAGACACCTGCGGCCTTCGCTATTTTAGCGGTTGTAAAATTCACGAAATCCGGATCCGCGGTCATTTCCAATGACGCTTGAAGGATTCTTTCTCTCAGACCAACATCTTTTTTCCGAGCCACTTCCACACCCCCATAATGAGTGAGTGCTCACTCATTAATATAAGTTTTTTTCAAGGTTTGTCAACCTTTTTTTCATATTTTTAATCTTTTCTTTCTCTCCATAACATTTCTTTCTTCTTGTATTGGATTGTTAAAAATAATAGAATTCATCCGTTAAAAACCATGCGGTACACAATTCCAGTCTTGTCAGAATCCTAAACACTTAAGGAGGTTCTATGGCTGATAAAGAGTTCAAGCCTTTCGTACCAGCTAAAACCGATCTGAAAGAATTCACCCTGAAAGCGGTTCTACCGGGCGCCGTATTCGCGATAATCCTCGGCGCGGCTAACGCTTATCTCGGTTTAAAGGTCGGACTCACTGTTGCGGCAACCTTCCCTGCTGCCGTTATGGCAATGGCAATACTCAAGCCACTTAAAGGCACCGTTCTGGAAGAGAACATCTTCAGGACCACAGCCGCAGTTGGGGAAGCGCTTGTCGCAGGCGCCATCTTTACGCTTCCAGCATTTATAATTTCAGGCGTATGGGAAAAATTTCACTATCTCGAAAGCACCGCCTTATTGCTTCTGGGCGGCATCCTCGGCGTGCTCTTCGTCGTCTTCCTGCGACGGGCACTAATAGAAGATAAGAGTCTTCAATTCCCTGAATCCGTCGCATGTGCAGAAATAGTAAAAGCCGGACAGAAGGGAAAAAGCGGCGCCGGAATAGTCTTTGGAGTAACCGGTCTCGCGGCGCTAATGCAATTGCTCAAGGATACGAACGGCATATATATGATCCAGGAAACAGTAGGCCGTTTCTTCACATTCGCAAAGTCTAAGATAACGTTCATGACATCTCATGGGCAGAGAATCGGCGAGCAATCATTTACGGGTGGGTTATACTTGCAGACACCGAACGCCTCTCCTGCGATGCTTGGAGTCGGATACATTATCGGACCCAGGCTGTCTTCAGTGATTTTCTCAGGCGGCGTTTTCGCTTGGTTGCTGCTCGTCCCGCTGTTGAATTTTATATATGGTCCTCAGATAGAAACAATCGCAGGCGTAACTTCAGGCACCGCAAATTGGGCAAACCTGTCTAATGCAATCTGGTACTCTGTTGTCCGTCCCCTGGCGGTAGGATCGATGCTACTCGGCGCGATTTATACTCTTTACAAGATGCGCAAATCACTATTGACAGGTATCGCCCGCGTTGTTCAGGACATCAGAATGGGAAAGAAGGGCGGTCCTAAACAGGTTAGCAGGCTTGACGAAGACCTTCCTTACGGTCTCGTGGTTGCAGGCATTATCGCAATGGTCATCCCGATTGCGGTTGTATATTATTTCTTCTGCAAGAGTCTGATGGGAGCGATTATGGCGGCGCTCGTGATGACGATCGCCGGTTTCCTGTTTGCCGCCGTTGCGGGTTTCCTTGTTGGAACCATCGGGAGTTCGAACAACCCGATATCGGGCCTTACGCTTACAACATTGATCATCGCTGCGGGGATGATGCTGATTGTCGGTGTTAAAGGGAATTTCGGCGTCGCGGCTGTTCTTGGAGTGGCAGCGGTGGTTTGCTGTTCTTCTGCTGTTGCCGGTGACATTATGCAGGACCTCAAGGTCGGACAAATCATCGGCGGTACTCCGAAAAAAATGGAGATCGCGGTTATAATCGGTGTTATTGCTGCTGCATTATTTATGGTAATCCCGATGCAGGCTCTGCACGACAGCGCCCTGAAGACCGGCGGCATCGGCGGCGAGGCGTTGCCTGCTCCGCAAGCCGGCCTGATGGCAATGCTCTCAACGGGAATCATTAACAGAGATATGGCTTGGCCTTTAATCATCATAGGCATCGGTTTTACGATTGGAATGATCCTGATCAAATCCCCTTCTCCGATGCTGATCGCTGTCGGAATGTACTTGCCGCTGGCATCAACTTTTGGCATTTTCATCGGCGGCATGATCAAATGGATAGTCGATTCTATCAAAGAAAAGAGGAAGCTTTCAGCCGCGGATTCGGAAACGGTCGAAAACAAGGGAGTACTCCTTGCATCAGGCTTGATTGCCGGTGAAGCTTTGATGGGGATGATCATAGCCTTCACTGTCGCCCTGAACCACGGAAATAGCATTTTCGGAATTGAGAAACCATCGCTTGGCGGCTGGGGCGGATTGATTATTTTTGCCATTCTTACATACTTGTTGATCAGTATCCCCCTCAGAGATGTCAAGAAAAAGGCAAAATAGCGAGGAAATTCCGAACCTTCTCGAACTGATTCCCGAGAGGTTGGTTGAATGCAATAAAACCAGCGATGGTTTAACGCACCTTGTCGTTCCGAAGTTTCGAGGAAAGCGCTTCGGCAAATTTCTCACGGGTAGATTGAGACATCCGACCTGGAAGCTCGATCTCGATGAAGTAGGCACTTTTGTATGGGATCAGATCGATGGCAGAACGAAAGTGGAAATGATAAGCGAGAAAATGAAAAATCATTTCGGAGACAAGGTGGAGCCGGTTTACGACAGACTCAACCTTTTTCTTTTTACAATGAGAAAGGAAGAGCTGATCAGGTTTAAGAACTGGCAGAGCAAATAGACTTATATTTTTTGCACCCCTTTCCGGTTTTTGTCCGGAAAGGGGCTATTTTCAGGAGAAACCGCTATGTGTATGGACGATATCTCCGCAGATCTGATGGAAGCTGCAAGAATAGCGCTCAGGGACTGCATGGTCTTGAAGAAAGATGAAACCCTTCTGGTTGTAACAGACCTTGGCAAGGACCTGATCGGCCAGGCATTCTGGTATGCAGGCAGAGAACTCTGCAAAGAGCCATTTATGATAACGATGAATCCCAGAAGCCGGGGCGGGGAAAATCTTCCGCCTCTGGTGGAAGAGGCTATGAAAAAAGCGGATGTCGTCGTCATTCCAACGACAAAATCCGCGACGCACACGGATGCTCGCATAAACGCATGCGCTGCAGGCGCCAGGATCGGCACACTGCCCGGTATCACACAGGACACAATGGAAAGATGCTTCAAAGCTGATTATAAAAAGATCGCCGGGAGAACCGTAGAGATGACCCGTCTCCTTACAACGGCATCAAAAGTTCACGTTACATCCCCCGCGGGGACGGATTTGAAATTCTCCATCGAAGGCATCAAAGCAATCGCAAGCACGGGAATAGTCGATACTCCGGGCAAATTCGGCAATCTGCCGTCGGGCGAGGCATATATGATGCCGGCCGAAGGAACTGCCGTGGGAATTATTGTTATCGACGGATCTATAGCTGATATCGGTGTCGTTGAAAAAAATGATCCCGTTCAAGTCAAGGTTGAAAAAGGTTTTGCAGTTGAAATCACCGGAGGAAAGACGGCTGAAAGATTAAAGGCTCTGCTCGAACCCTTCGGAAAAGACGGCCATAACATCGCGGAATTCGGTGTAGGCACGAATGACTCAGCTAAGCTCGTTGGTGATATGCTGGAAGATGAAAAAGTCATGGGAACGATTCATTTCGCATTCGGAAATAACAAGTCCATGGGCGGAACATTCGGCGTGCAGATACATATAGATGGCCTTGTCCTTAAACCATCGTTCACGCTGGACGCAAAAAAAATAATGAAGGATGGTTCTTTTCTTGTTGACCTTTAACAGATCTAAACCGTCTTCATTTTTTCATAAATAAATAACATATATATGCGGCAATATAGAAGAAAGCTCCGGTAAGGAAAGCGGCCGTAATCCCGAATTGTATCGAGATTGCAACCGCCAGCACCGATGATGTCACCGATGCCGCTCCGTTGATACCCCAATACAACGCGGTCGGAGAATCCTTCCTTTCTTTCGCCATAGTCATCCCGAACGGAAACGGCACGCCCATCAAAAAACCTACCGGGACAAGCATAAGACCCGATATTAGAATTCGGTAAGGTGTTTGAAGAGCATCCGTCTTATCTATGATAATCGGGGTCAGAAGCGCATATGCTGCTAAGATTATGATAAGCGTTCCGAAGACCAGATTCATTTTTCTCGGTCTGTTTTTGCGATCCTGCACGAAACCATCCGACCAGTATGCACCGAGGCTGCTTGAAAGCAGCATAAGGAAAAGCGCAACGGCAAGACCGTAAATCGGATGTCCCAAATAAGTGGTCAAACGGTTCAGTTGCGATATCTCGATCAGCATAAACGCAAATCCAATCGAAGCAAAGAACAGCGTTGTCGGGATTGCTCTTGCGGATTCGCTACTTTTCCTTCTACGAGTGTATAGGAGCGGCAGAATGATAAGAAAAATGGATATTATCAGAACCACTATCAGCAGGTTCCCGAGGATGTAAATCGCGGCGTGTTTTGATTTAGTATTAATGTCAATGCTTTTAAGCCCCGAGCTTAAGAAAGCTTCCTTGATCTTCAGAAAATCAAAAAAATATGGTTTGTCATCGGTTGGCGCCGACAGGTTTAGAGGGGATTCTTCCAGAAATGTTTTATAATCATTTGCGAAAAGTTGTTGATATGAGGAAAGAGAGACAGTTTCAGGTTCTACTATCAAGCTGAAACCGTTATTATTTACACTATTCCTGACAGTTTCAATCTGTTCTTTCGTAAATGGCGAATTGCTAACCAATATAGTTCCACAGGGATTGCTGCTGTTGTAGACTTCGGTGTAACTTCTTGCGAACAGAATGTGCTTTTGGGGTTCATTGATACCTGATTGCTTTAGTGTTTCGATCGCCAGAACCACCAACCTAAGGGTCTCCGGTGCATAATCCCCTTCCGACCAGCGGGTGAATGAGAGTATACCGCCCGGTTTTAATTTTTTCAGGAATTTCTTCCAGGCATTGACTGTGTAAAGCGAGTTTTCAGTGAGAGCGAAGGCTCCAGCTGATGTTGCAGCCCAAGTGTCTTATAACGAGACTTGGATCATATCGAATTTTATATCACTTCGCATTATCCAACTGCGGGCTTCATCATTTATCAATTTAACCTGGGGATATTTTTCGAGATTACCGGTATATTCGGCATATTTGTTTTTCAATAGGCCGATAATGGCGCTGTTGATCTCGATGGCATAAATATTTTTGTAACCGAACAATAACGCTGACAGAATATCACGGCCTCCTCCTGCTCCAACTATAGCAATATCACCGCCCGCTTTAAGGTAATGGCCGAGATTGCTGATATCCAGGGCAAGATATGCCACAGAATTGAAATCTCCATCGAATTTTGTAAGGACAGTTAATGCATTGCTGTCTATATAAAGCCTCTTCTGCTCAGCTTTTATTCCCCTTATCATATCCTGGTTGATACCCCACCCGAAAGGCTTAGGGCCGGCGGGAAATATCGAGATTCGAGAATATGAATTCCATTTTTCATATTCCAGATTTTTCTCGAGCTTTCCCTTGAACCAACTTATTGAAACCAGACGATGGGAATGATTATAAAATGCGAAAGCCGCCAGCAATATCATTAATATAATCGCGGTAAGCGGTCTCTTAAACGCTGATCCTTTTACTTCCGATGCCATGCTCAAGGCAATAAACAAAGATCCAATCAGGGGAAAAATGCCGGTCAGGATCATCAAGCTTGGCGCATCCAGCGAGTTCAACAACGGAATTATAATTATGCAGGCGAGCGCCGCTCCTGCCAAGTCCCAAAAATATAGCTTGGATACCGATGCCTTATAGCGGGTTAAAGCTACGGAAACTATAATGCCGCTGATGATGAATGGAATGGCAATAACGATAAAAAAGAAAAAGGTTGAGAACAATGCCATAAAATTAAAAGCAAAGTCCACGCGGATCGTCAGATGAGCTATGAAAGAAAACGGGATAGAAACTGCGAACAGAATGGAATAATTCATCATTCTTTCCCTCGCATTTTCCGGGCTAAAATAATTCTTGACGTATTGAACGATCATAGCGCCTATTGTCATTCCGAACATCGCGACGGAAACGCTTAAAAAAGCAAAGTGATGCCACATTGTGGCACTGAAGATTCTTGTTAAAAGCAGTTCAACCAGAAGCGTTGACAAAGTGATTAAAAACAGACAGATAAAAACCGCAGAATCCGTTTTTCTTTTCATCCATTCTCCTCAGAATTCATATTCACGATGTGAAGCATAAATCAGCGTATTCTAACGATTATGCGTTCATTGAGAACGCGGAGTAACTATATGATGTATGCGGTCAGATCAGTGACTGTATAAATCCTTTGAAGTTGTAAACCAATTAAACGGCTATATATCAAATTCTAAAGCCGATTTTTAACATTCCTGAAATACCGCCAAGGTCGTCTTCTTCAAAAAGCGCCGGTACTCCGCTGTCGCCGATAAGCCCGGAAACGGATTCGTATCTGCCCTCAATATTGAGATAAATCTGCTCGCTCAGATTGAAATCCGCTCCCATTGCTCCGAAAAAGCCGAATCCGCTTTCGTTCCTATCGTAGTCATCCACTTCACAGTCAATCTTGACGAGATATAGTCCGCCTCCCACTCCAGCATAAACACGGACATCCTCGGATTGGACAAAATAAAAGCCTAAAATTGCAGTCAGGGGAATGATGTTGAGGTTTTCAGTAATACCTGTTTTGATTGCAGTTCCGTCGGAACCAACCCATACTCTTTCGCCGGATACGGAAACATAACCGGCTTCCGCCCCGAGAAAAAACCCGCTTTCGACATCGAATTTCATACCTGCAGTGAAAATCGGAGTGCCGGTGGAATCGTATAGCGTTTCAAAAGTATCAGCGGCGAGCATGAAACTCTTATATCCACCGCCGATGAAAAAGCTAAGGCTTTGGCTTTGTGTCGTATTTTTCGAGTATTCTTTTGGCTCGCCTGATAAAATCGCAGCATAAACTAATATCATACAGATTATTCCGCAAAAGAGCCGGATATTTATATGTTTTTTCATCTTGTTTCTCATCCTCATTCGAACAGTCCGAGACCTAGGAGCGCATGCACTGGATCGATGATACCGTAACCATAGGTATTGTCCCAGCCCGCAGTACCGATATCTCGTGCGGAAAAACGAATTACGTCGCACACAACAGACGGGACATCTCTTAAACCCTTTGATACGAGCAGAGCAGCGAGAGCTGAGGCATGTGGAGCCGAAAATGATGTCCCTTGAGCGAACCAGTATCCGAATTTGGTGACGTCACCGTTGAACGTGTTTTGAAGAACACCGTCGCCGTAGCCATCCCCGTTCTGGTCCACAGTTACATCTCCCCCAGGAGCCACAACATCCAGATTCGGACCGTAACTGGAATAATAGGCTCTTGTTTCGTCATATCTTGTAGCACCTACAGCGAGAACCTGGGGATAGCGAGCAGGATACCCAACGTCGCCGTCGAAATCGACATCATCCGCCTCATTGCCGGATGAAGCGACCAGGACTGCCCCGTTATTATAAGCATACACAACGGCATCCTGTTCCACCTGCGAACCCGAAGGACCGCCGAGACTGATATTAATCACATCGGCGCCGTGATCCACTGCCCACTTGATGCCATCAGCTACATACGCAACCGGGCACAGACCCTCATAAGAGCAAACCCTTATCGGCATGATGGAAGTGCTGAACGCCATGCCTGCAACACCAAGACCGTTATTGGTGGATTGAGCAATCACGCCCGCAACAAAACTGCCATGGCCAAATCCACCCCCCCCCTCATCGTTCGGATGAGCATCATTATCAACAAAATCATAGCCTGGAACGAAGGATGTTCCAACGAGATCGGGTGCTATCAGGAATGCGCCATAATTTTCATAAGCCACACCAGTATCCACTATCGCCACGACAACGCTCGGATCACTGGTGGAAAGATCCCATGCGGATTCCATATCAATCTGAGTAAAATGCCACTGATATGAATAATATGGATCGTTCGGCGTGAAATGAAGATACCTTAGGTAGTTCGGTTCCGCCAACCTTACCCCGTCCTGTGCCGAGAAGTATTGAACCGCTTCTTCAACGGTCATTCCTTCCGAAAGTCCGATCACATGGAAATCTCCGCTCTTAGCTGTATATTTTATATTGCTGTCAACACGTGATAGCAGCGATTCGATATCTGCCATCTTAATATCCAGCCGGAAGCGGACGATGACTTCACCGGAGACATACAATTGACTTTTATCTTTGACGACAGACGTTTGAACCTGTAATTCGTCGCCTGAGGAAAAAAGGAATGTTCCAGCGATTAACAGAGTAAAAATACATAAAAAGAAAAATCGGATGAATTTGCTCATTTACATATCCTGATAATAAAGGTGAAGCTGCGCCCCAGCGATTAATTCCTGTCTGTCCGGGGCATATTGCACAGATGCATCAAGCACGATCGTGTCATATCTTATGCCAAGACCTCCACAAAAGACGAGCGGCGTACCGGATTCGCCAGTATTTTTGTTTATACCGCCGCGGATGAAAACCGAATTTTCGAAAAGGCCGATTTCCAAACCCACTGCCGCTTGTCTGTAATTCAAACCTTCGCCGAAGTATTGGTTCTTCGATATATCCATATCAGCCGTTAGCATCACGGAATTCGCTACCTGTATCGCAAGGCCGGCCCTCCATTGAGCTTTTAGAGTGAGCGTTTCAGTCTTAGATATTTCGAATGAGGGAGAAAACAGGTTTCTACCTATAACACCGATCCTTACTTTAGGCACCAGATAAAATAGAGTCCCTGCATCGAAAGTAATGATCGAGTCGGAATAAGCGTCATCACTGAAATCCTCGAATGCAAAATCAATTTCATCATAATCCGTCTCTATATCGCTTATCAAGTTCCTTGAAAGGATCGCTGCGGAGGTTTTGACATATCTTATCGTCGCGCCGATGAACGAATCTTCACTGAATAGAGGATAGCCTCCGCCGAAAATATATTCGCTGAATTGAATACGCTGGAAATTCAGCGAGCTTTCGTTTTTCAGCACGAAGTTTTCGCTTGAGGCATTCACATCCAGCCGAGTCAAATCGATTGTGGAATTTCCTGTAATCATGGAATACTCGAAATAACCGGCGGAAAAAATATCATTCGTGTAAAAAATACCGTAATCTTTTCCTCCCGAAAGGAACGGATTATCCGTTTGAATGGAAGTCAGAATATTGCCGAAGGCCGACGCATTCACGGGATTCTGCGTGAGGTCGAGATCATTTATATCCTGCATCCTCGTCAGCAGGTCGGACGTCTGGGAGCATTTTGCGTCGAATACTATATTTATATCATTCAATCTTCTTGTCGGAATCGCCGCGGGATTCCATACAGCCGATGTGGCATCATCCGCAAATGCGACATAAGCACCTCCCATCGCCATAGCGCGGGCACCGATGATTGGAAATTCCTGAGAATAACAAATATTAGATAATATTATTATTATTCCAACTATAAAAAAGATTTTTTGCATTAGCTCTCCTTCATAATTCAATGAATTCTGGCATATTTCAGGAATTTGTCAAATTCAGTTCTACGCGTAATAAATCAATCCATTAATAGATAAAGAATGGTAAAGAGGCATAGTCCATCTTTCGTTTTGCTGATAGAAGCACTTCTCAACATCATTGACAGAGAGGCGGGAATTATCTATCATTCAACGCGAGCGGAGGGTTGGCCGAGTGGTCGATGGCGGCGGTCTTGAAAACCGTTGGCCGAAAGGCCCGTGGGTTCGAATCCTACACCCTCCGCCATAATTTATTTTCTATTCATTTTGTCTATCTTTGGCAAACCGATCGGTTAAAGATTTAAGAAATACGGAAAACGCATTTATCCGAAAGATACAGCGCTGAATTAGATTTTGACAATTCTTTCCAGGAAATTATAATTCTAATAAGTTGATTGAAACAGGTATTTGGTTATGAAGCTTGAAAAAATACTGATTGTGGACGACGACCTCGACTTTGCGAATATATGCAAAGAACAGCTCTTAGGAATCGAATCAGTAAAAGAAGTTGATATCATCGAAACCGGAGTCGGCTTCTTCAAGCAATTTATGTCAAAAGAATACTCCCTAGTCGTACTCGATTACATCCTCAGGGATATTGACGGCCTTCAAATTCTCATCGAGATGAACGACAAGGGGATTAAACTTCCCGTCGTTATGATAACCGGCCAGGGCGATGAATCTGTCGTTGTGGACTGTTTCCAGAGAGGAGTTATTGACTACATAATCAAAGATTATGGCAATATAAAAAATCTTAAAGACCGGATTGTGGCTGATTTTGAGAAATATAACTCTCAGGCTATTAGAGATGAAGAGATCATCCATTTTAAAGCTGCCAATGAAATCCTCAGCAGGCAAATTAAAGAAATATCGGACAGCGTCGGATCTATTAAAAAAGAAAACAGCGTATTAAAAAACGAGCTAAAGTCTCTTAGGGAAAAAATCAACAAGGACAGAAACATTACCGAATCCGTTATTAATGCCTTTTCATACGCGATAGATAGATCTCCCGCCAATCCACCGGATAAAGCTGCGGATTTCCTGTCCCATGCGCTGGCTGTCGGCAGGGAATTGAATCTAAGTGATGATGATCTTGAGAGGCTGCGTATTACTACTTTTTTATTGAATATCAACGCGGCCGGTATCGATCAGAGCGACATTATCATCGAACAGGAAATGAACGACGAACAGCAAAACCGGTTAAAGAAGATCAGCGAGGGCGGAGCCGACATCATTAATACCCAAAGCAAATTAAGCGAGATTGCTCGAAACGTATTATACCAGTTCGAAAGATGGGACGGCAAAGGGTACCCTTACGGGTTGAAGAAAGACGAAATACCCGTTGCCACAAGAATCCTTCAAGTCGTCAAAGTCTATAATATAATGACAATGATTGGCTTTCAGAATAAAAAGTTCACTCACGAAGCTGCTTTAAAATTGATCAATGAAAGAGCCGGCGCCTTCTATGATCCGAACATCGTATTCGCCTTCAGTAAAATCATTAAGAAAATAAAATAGATTTTACCGTAAAATTATAAATTCAGAAATTTTATCGGATTAAATAGATAAAGAGCTATTTCTTCATTTTAGGATTTTTCATAAGAATTTGCGTGCATAAGGCCTCAATTTTATTCAAACATGATGTAATTTGCCAATAAATATGATAGATTTTTCATCTTCCAGAAACAATATGTTTCGATATATTTTTTTCATTATTTTGCGCAGAAAGTGGTTTTTCCTCGCCATATCTTTAATGTTCCTGATAGCATATTCACGCCCCACTGCAAACCTAAACGCAGGTGCATTGGCGGTGATCGGAATAACCGTGATGGCGGTAATCCTATTCGTGAGCTCTGCCATTCCGCTGCCCGCAACCGCATTATTGATTGCATTCTTCCAGGTTTTTTTCAGGGTCAGCAGACCCGAGCAGGTCGCAAGAAGTTTTGCCGGCGATTCTATGTTCTTTATCCTTGGAATTCTCTTGATTTCAAATGTATTAATTGTCCAAAAAATTGACAAGCGTCTCGCGAGGTTTCTCCTCGGCGTCACCGGTTTAAATCTGTCGAAATTGATCTTTGGATTGATTACACTGTGCGCATTTCTCGCGTGTTTTATCGGCCAGCATACTGCTGCAGCGATTCTTTTTCCTGTCGTGATGACGATAATATCAGGTCTTGATGCTGAAGCTGATATCAAGCAAAAAACCGCGAAACTTATGCTCTTCTCTTTAACATACAGTTCAATGGTGGGAGGAATGGCCACCCCGTCCGGCGGAGCAAGGAATCCTCTAATGATCGAATACCTTTGGAGGATATCCGGCATCAAGGTAAGCTATCTCCAGTGGATGATTATGGCTATGCCTATCGCCATCGCCCTTTTACCTGTCATCTATTTTTCTGTGCGATTGGCTTTCAGAGTCCGTACGAATTCCATCATCCTCTCCGGGGAGTTTCATAAGAAACTGCTTTCCGCTCACGAGAAAAGCAAGATGTCCCCAGGTGAATTTCGCGCTATCGAAATCTTTATTGTAATTCTTGTGTTATGGATTTTTTTCAGCGACAAATTGGGCATGGGTATGATCGCCCTGTTTGGCGTTATGCTTTATCTGGTCACGGGAACCGCCGACTGGGGCGAGATAAGCAGAAAAACCAACTGGGGAATCATCCTGATCTATGCAAGTTCGCTGTCTCTGGGGCTTGCCATGAAACAGACGGGTGTCACTGCTTTTTTTGCTGATTGGATTACAGATATGTCATATAAATTGAACCTCGACAGCCAGCCTGCCGTTTTATCGTCTGTATGCCTGGTTTCCGCTCTTTTAAGCAATATCTTATCGCATGGGCCATCCGTCGCTGTGTCCGGACCGATATTCATTCGCCTAGCCGAAATATCGCATCTAAATGTCCTCCTGATCGGTATGATAACTGCGCTCGCAGGCTCCTTCGGTTTTTTAACAGTAATTGCTGCGCCCACAAATACACTGATATATGCCAGCGGATATGTGAAAACAAGAGATTTCCTGAAAGCGGGGATTATCTGTACTGTTTTAAGCATCGCCATAACGGTGCTATTCGCAATTTTTTACTGGAAAATTTTGGGATATGAATTATAAATAGGAACAGGAGGTGCAATATGCCTTCGGAAAAAGGTGAGAAATATCAGTGCCCGAAATGCGGAAACACGGTCGAGGTTAAAAAGAGCGGCAGCGGCACTCTTACCTGTTGCGGTGTTCCAATGAAGAAGGTGTGAACCATTTCGCGAGTTGAAGCAGTTGTGCCGATAAAAATGCTCTACCCGGGAATTTAAGAGTACCTTTTTCGTGAATAATCATCGATTTCCAAAGGCACGAATATATTAAGTATGGTTATGCTAATATTGATTCATTAAAAGATCGAGGGTGAATATGCGTAAAGTAATGAAACTTTTAGTATTAAGCTTGTTAAGCCTGTATTTATTTTCCTCCTGCGATGAGTTTCCCAAGTTTGAGGGAACATACATCGGTGTTTTTACGATTACATATCAGACCTATACCTATGAATTGGAAACCAGCGCAACAGTCGTGATAGAACGCAGTTTTAAAGATATTACATCTACTTATGCAACAGTTTTCGGTTCCTTCGGACTTGGCGGGCAGATAGATAACCAAGGCAATTTTACTGTGGCTTTTTCCGGGATAAACGATCTCGGAACATCATATGTCATGAACGATGAGGGGCAGATTGATCTTGGCACAGGGATATACACGTCCAGCCTGACGGTTATCGAAGACGGTGTAACGACTATCACTGGGACCCTTTCCTTGCAGAAGCAATGATAAAAGGTTTCGAAACCTATTTTTTACGCTTATCAACGGAATAAAATTGATCGGGTGATAATCGCTTGACTTCCGGAGCGGCTTGTAGGTTTTTCGGAGCAGTCATGGATTCGAGCTTCAATATTTCTGTTACATCCTCCTCGGTAAGTATTCTTTTATCAAGAACCGTTTCCCTTATTGTCTTTCCTGTTTTATAAGCCTCCGCTGCTATCTTCGCAGCTTCATCGTACCCAATCCTTACGGCAAGAGGAGTTGCCATTGCAAGCGATTTCTCAATATTCTCCCCACATTTCTCCCTGTTTGCTTTTATTCCAGATATGCATTTGGAGGCGAAAGCTTCGCTGGAACGAGCAAGTAAATGCAGGGACTCGAGAATATTGCGGATCATAACCGGCATCATGACATTCAACTCAAAATTTCCCGAAAATCCAGCGGTTACAATAACGGCGTCATTTCCTATAACCTGAACCGCCGCCTGAAGCACAACTTCAGGAATCACCGGATTTACTTTTCCTGGCATTATCGAAGAGCCGGGTTGAAGCTCCGGCAGGCTTATCTCTCCAATGCCGGCCCTCGGTCCGGATGCAAGCCATCTTATGTCATTGGCAATTTTTATCAGGCTCACAGCGAGACCTTTCAGCGATCCGCTGCAGGCAACAACAGCATCCGTTGAAGATTGGGCTTCGAAATGATCATCCGCCTCCCGCAAGCCTAAGTTCGTATGCTCATTCATTTTTTGAATGGCGGACATTGCAAACTTCGGGTGCGTGTTAATCCCCGTTCCGACAGCTGTTCCGCCGAGCGCGATCTCGCAAAGTCCTTCCGACGCCTGCTCAATCCTTTCGATGGACTTTGAAATCATGGTTTTATATCCACTAAACTCCTGCCCCAGCCGAATGGGAGTGGCATCCTGCAAATGTGTCCTGCCTATCTTGAAGACATCTGCAAATTCACTTGATTTCGATTCCAGCTCATATTCGAGTTTTCTCAATGATGGCAGAAGCCGGTCACGCAAAGAATCAATAATCGAGATGTGCATAGCTGTTGGAATGACATCGTTGCTGGACTGCCCTTTGTTTACATCATCGTTCGGGTGGACAAGGGATTTATCTCCTTTTTTTCCTCCCAACAACTCACACGCCCTGTTCGCGATCACCTCGTTGGCATTCATATTTGTCGCTGTCCCGGAGCCCGTTTGGAATATATCCAGGACAAATTGATCGTCCCATTTCCCCTCAAACACCTCTTCGGCAGCTTTCGAGATGGCGTTCCCCTTCACTTTATCGAGAAGGCTAAGCTGCATATTCGCTTCTGCGGCCGCCCATTTTATTAAACCCAATGCCTTTATGAATATTGCAGGGAAGCGCTGTCCGCTGACCTGAAAATTATCCATCGCCCTCGCTGTTTGCGCTCCGTAATACATTGCAGATGGAACACGCATCACGCCCATGCTGTCATGCTCGATTCTGAATTCATTTTTTATCATTATTTTATTCCCGTGTTGAACCACAATAATAGATACGCTTTCCTCTTCGCTATAATCCAAGAACAAAAGCAGCAGCGTCAGAATGAGAGACTTAGATTTTATTTAGACTATCATAACCGAGCAACTGCGGAAAGAAGAACCGGAGTTAAATGCCGTTTCCGGAAGAATTCGGATTCTGCGGATCAATATCGGAAACATACTGAAACAATCCCTGTATCGCTTGATTTGCGTTTACAAGATATCTGTTCGTGTTCAGCTTCAAATTAGTCAGCTCCGTATATATCGCCTTCAATTCGTATTTACGTCTTTCATTGGATTGCATCTCGGATGTTTTAATCAATTTAACGATTTCATCTATTTGTCTTTGATCTCTTTCAAGGATATAACCTCTGACGACCTGGAGCAGTTGTTCGTTGTTTTTGTCTATCTCGCCGGAGAATTTTTCCGTCATAACGGCAGAAGTCTGGCGGGACAATAGGCCGAAACTGATGCTGAATCCGCTTTTCGAAAAAGAGATGTTTAAACTAAGAACAGCAAGAAGAAGAATAAAAATCCCTCCTACGAAAACAGCTCTGGACCATAGCGGTAACCTCGATCGGCCTGCTTTCCTCAATTTTTTCGATTCGCTGTAGATCGCGAAGGAATCTACAATAATCTTCGGCGAATCTGATTCTTTCCAGCTGTGCATTGAATTTCTCATGTTTTTAAAATCCCTGATATTTTTCTTCAAATCGGGATAGTTTTTAAGCTCTGCGTCAAAGATTTCTCGTTCTTTTACCGTCATCTCTCCGTAAATATAATCGATAATCTGTATTCTCTCTCTTTTACTCGGCATTGTATCCCTCCATTACTCGGTCCCTTCAATGAATAGCTTTAAATTTTCCAAACCTTTATACAATCGCGACTTTACTGTGCTGACGGGACAACGCATCACGTCAGCTATTTCTTCAAACGTCAGATCGTTATATTCTTTCAAAATCAATACTATTCTCTGTTTTTCCGGCAGCTTGCTCATAGATAGCTTTAAAAGATTTATAAACTGTTTTTTATGCGCAGCTTCGTAGGGATTATGAGAATCTCGATAATCGTGGTTGAAAGATGTTTCATTATCCAATATTTCTTCTCCAACCATTGAATGTTTTCTTCTCGATTTACGTCTATAGTCGTTTATCGAATTCAGAGCCACGCTGTATAGCCACGTTTTAAAACTGCTGTTCCCGTTGAAAGTATGTATTTTTGCATAAACTTTTAAAAATATATCCTGCGTGGCATCTTCGGCATCTTCCTTGTTGAATAAAAATCGAGAGGCAAGTGAATAAACCTTCCTCTCCCATCTGTCAATTATCATTTCAAAAGCATAAATATTCCCTGAGCTTGCTGAAATGCATAACATTTCATCGCTCATATTTTTCATATCTCTGCTCATCTTCGTTATTAGACGTAAACCAAATCAAAAAAGTCGAAATTTTTAATTAATATGATAAAAATCGAATTCTTGACCATTCATCGCACTTTTGTTATTATCACAGCATCGACATTAGTGAAACGGTTTGTTACAGGCGTTATTTGGGGTTTGTTATATGGTTGGTAAAAAATATTTTTCATCTGCGTTAGCAATCCCGTCCATACGAAGAATTACGATGTTATTTATACTAAAATTAACCGATCAGACATATTAATTCAAATCCTGAGAGGAATTTGATGGACAAGCTCGATTTTTTCGAAAATTTGGAACCATACGAGGAAACTCGGGAGGCCGCCAAGCTTCTTGTCGAGCTTGCCTCTGCCCCAGGGCAAAAATATGAAACCATAATTAAACCCAGCGAACCGGTTAAAGCTCTTTCAGTTTCTTCAGAGGCGTCATTCGCTTCACCACAAATCGAGGAATCAGATTCTGATGAGGAAATAGTTACCGCCCAGGTGGAATATGCGGATGGGCAAAACCTTTCCTCCTTCCTTCCGGAACCTATGGAGCCTGTTTTCGCCGAGGAAGAAAAAGAGAGATTTAATTCTTCGGCTCCTCAATTCGAACCGCCTATGGCCATTGAGGAATCCTCTCCTGAATCCGCAAGTGTTCCGCTGGAAACCCCATTTGTAATGCATACCCTCGATTCTCAACAGCAATATGCGAAAGAAATTGTCACCACGGATGATGTCGTAAAAGAACCTAAGCAGATAACCGTCGAAGATTTCTATTACAACGAAGATCAGGAACCCGCAAAGTTCGAAGAGCAGATGGTTATCGAGCACACCCTCCCTAAAATAGACTTCAATCAATACCTGAAAGAAGAAGATGATATCGCGCCTTCGGTTACACCTGAAGTTTTCAAGCCGAGTCTTGAATCCGAAGAAAAAACGCTGCTGAAGATGGAAAAAACAGAAATTTTACCCGAACCTTCTGCAAAAGCGGCGACCGTCGGCGAAGAAGATTATGCTTATGACGCAGCGCAGTCTGACGCTTCGAAATTCGTTCTGGATCTCCCGTTGGAAACACCTCCACACGCGCAAGAAGATTTTTATTTGATTGATCAAGCCGCCCTGCCGGATGCAGACGGAACCATCGAAAAATATGACGACAATATTAAAAAAACCGAAGCGATATCCGAGAACGGTAAGGAATATATCGCGGACAGCTTCAAAGATACCGACAGCTATAAAATAAGCAATATTGATGAAAAAGTGGTATCCATCGCTGAGCAGCCGGGTGGACCTTACACTGAAATAACATTGCATGGCGAGGTTCCCGAGGAAAAGGCTGCCGAAGCGATCCGGACCGAAACTGAGTCCGATGCTTTTATTACTGCTGATGAAAACAAGAAGGGAAAGGAATTTACCTATTCCGAAGATAAGACAACCCCGGAACCCGCGGAAGAGAAAAGAAAAATCAGTCCGCTCTCATTGATTGACGGCATCAGATCACAGACTGGCAAGGCGATAAAGATCGAACCGCTCAAAGAATCAAAATATGAATCTGAAGAGCAAATTCTTGAGGAAAAACCGAAGCTTGACACCCCGGTAAAAAAAGAGATCGCTTTCGATAGCGTAAGAGAAAAAGCTAAGCGTTTTACAGCAGTATCCAAAACAGAACACGCTGCCTATTCAGAGGACAAGGGAAAGTTGGATACTCAGGAACCCCTCGAAGATAAAACTCCTGCTCCGAGCGGAGTGGAGATTGATAAACTGATAGCGCCCGACGTTTCTTTAAAGCCTCAAATTTCCTCAGAACCAAAAAAGATAGAATTTCCACCCCTCGAACATGCAGGTGAACAACAATCCGAGAAAGAAGATTCGGCTCCTCCCCTGTTGCCATTCGAGACAAGTAAAATCAAGACGGTATTCAAGAACAGCAAGAAATTCCAGGAATCGGAGTTGCCTCCGTTTGAAATCCACAAGGAAAGCCGGACTGCTCCCGAACTTGAAATTCCTCCAGAAGGATATAAATCCCAAATAGAACAACCCGAAGTTAAGGGAAAGGATATTTCGAAAGAAAAAGAGGAATTGGAGGGCTACGATAAAATACTGGCGGAAGCCCAAAAAGAAGCAGAAGAGTTTATTAGGGAAACAATTAAAAAGAAGCAAAAGGAAGAGACAATCGCCGGTAGAGAAGACGCCAAACAAGAGGAACCAACCTCGGAACAACAGGATGGACAATCTTTCAGTGATTTTTTAGCTAAAGTGAAATCACAGACCAACACCGAAGAACTGAAGGCGAAAGGAGCCGAAGATTCGGGAATCCCTTCAGCACTCGATGATCATCTCCTTAGGCCCACCCTTGATACGCCGCATGTGCCGGAGGATATAGCCAGGATGCTCCCGATAATAAAACCGGATTCCGCCGACAAGAGCCGGATGGACTTGCCGTTGAAACCTTCAGCGGCCGAAATCGAGGATTTGAAATATAAGTCAGTTCCCTTGAGCATCGAAGACAAGGAAGAACCCGTCAAGGAACCGAAACTGAAATCCCTATTTTCCAGGTTAATAAAGAAAAAAGATAAGGAAGAGAGAATTGAGTAAGGTATTTGCGATAGCAAGCCAAAAAGGCGGAGTAGGCAAAACAACCTCGACAATAAACCTCGCCGGAGCGCTCATCCAGCTTGGGAAAAAAGTCCTAATAATAGATATGGACCCTCAATGCAGTACTATCTTCGGAGTCGGATTGAAAAAGGACGCAGTATTGAGCGGTGTTTACGATATCCTGAAAGGAAGAACGAAGGCTCAGTTTGTCATTCATCTCACCTCTTACTCCAAGCTTGACCTTATACCTTTCGGCTCTTTCAAGAACACCGACTATAAAAAACTCTATAATTTGGACGACGATGAGTCCAAGCATTTTATAACCGAAATAAGGAACATCTCTCAGAAATATGATTTTGTTCTGATTGATTGCCCTCCAGGATCCGGCCCGATGACAAGACTGGCGTTGGAAGTGTCGGATTCCCTTATAATTCCGCTTCAATGCGAACCTCTCGCCTTAAAGACATTGCCTGAACTTTTAAAACTCATCAGGACGACGAAAAGCGTTAATCCGCAATTAAGGCTGGAGGGAATCCTCCTCACTCAATATGAAAGGTCTTCGCCCATATCCAAAGAGGTTTTACAACAAGTTGTTAACAACTTTCCGCAAAATACTATCATCGAGATCATAATTCCATACGACGAAAGTTTCTCGACTTCCTTCAAGTACGGCAAACCTCTCACACTCGAGGATAATTATACTCCGGGCTCCGCTGCCTACAGAATGCTTGCGGATGAGGTTATTAAAAACAGCATCCGCAAAAACTGATAAAAAAATACTTTTTCCAATTTTCTGTTTTTATCATTTACATTTGCTCCGATCACCGCTCATACTTCATCCGTGTTGCTGACAAATAGTTGATTATATAGAAACTCCGACTTGAGCTTAAATCTACTTACGGATATAATATTCCTTTGTAAAGTTCCTGAGGATAAAATGGATAAAATCATTATTCTTGATAAGAAAAAAATCAAATTGGACAAAGAAGTTTTCACAGTCGGACGAGGACCCGATTGCGACATCCACCTGAATGATGAACAGGTATCGAGATACCACGGCAAGTTCATACGCAAGGGGGATGATTTATTTTACGAAGATAACAAGAGCAGCAACGGGTCTTATCTCAACAACAAACTCGTCACAGGAAAGAAAAAAGTGAAAGAGGGAGATGTCATCCAGGTTTCGAGCTTTGTGCTGAAAATTGACCTGGAGGTTCCGACTCGAAGATATCCCTCGCTCGAATCTGGCGCAATAAAAGATGGAATCAGCTGTCCAAGCTGCGGGAAGACCGTTAGTCCTGAAGCCCGCTTTTGCGTATTCTGCGGTTCACAGGTGAAAAAACTGGTCAAACAGAACACCCTGCCCTGTCCGGAATGCAGGAAGTTGATTCCGATTGGATCGAAATACTGCAATCATTGCGGCGTGGATCTTTCCGAAGAAACATATGATCTCGACTTAACCGAAATGACTCCTGTATTTATGACCGCTCCGGAGGTGGGAAAAGATCAAAGCGAACTGAGCACAATCCCCCTCGATGATTTAAAAACATCTACCTCTGCTTCGGCGGAACGGACAATTAATAAGCAGCCCCCAAGGTCAAAGAAGGAAAAAATGAATTCTAAGAAAACGAAAACACCTTCTTTGAGAATAGATAAAAAACAGATCAAAATTGAAGATATCAAATCGGTTCCAAAGATCATGAAAAAGCCCACACCTATTTCAGCGGCAAAGCCTGCCGGATTCTGGATCAGAACCCTCGCTTTGTTTCTCGATGTCGTATTCTTCCTGATCCTCTTTTCCGTCCTCTTCGTGGCGCCGGCATATTTTACAAACCCCTTCAAACTGGATTTTTCAAATGGGCTCAACTTAAAGTTTCTCCAGGAGATTCACAAAAACATCAGGGTCGAGACTTATTATGGCCTGGCAGCCGGCGCGGCATTATTCGGCTTGCTCTATTTCGTTGCATCCACTGCCCGCAAAGGTGGTACACCCGGTAAAAGGATTCTCGGGTTGTACGTCTTCCGTAAGTCTTCCATGACGGTGCCTATCGGTTGGGGCAAAGCTATACTCAGATCTTTTTCGTACATTGTCAGCGCAGCATTAATATTGACAGGCTTTATCATCGTTGCCTTTAAAAAAGACAAAAGAGCCCTTCACGATATGATAGCCGGAACACAGGTCTGCCATAAAAAGCCCAAATGACTATCAGAAAATGAAAAAAGAAAAAACTTCTCGTGACTCTGTTTATCTGGATACTCTGCATCAGCTTGAGAAAAAGCTTGGAGAAATCGGTTATTCAGACGATCCGCGCATCCTCCCCCGCCTGAGAAATTCGACGATATATCATAAGATTCGGAGGAGGATGTATTCGGGGGGAATGCCGCCGACTCTACTAGGGCTCGACGAGAGATTTAATTCTATCCGCAAGAATTATAGACTGTTGAATTTCGGATTCTGGTCCGTCTATCCAGTTCTGTTCGCAAGCGTTCTGGAGAAGGACGTCGCCAAGAGTGGATTCACAAATCTGATCAGGAAGTTCAACCGGGATGTCTCAGAGTTTTTTCCCTATTGCACAAAATGCGTCCTTAAGGTTACGATTTGGCCCAAGGTTGAAATTCATTCCTACCCGAAGGGATATATTGCGATCATCTTGGCAAACGGGGTCAGCAAAAACAGCGGTTTGATTCCCGGTTGGCAGGAGGAGTGGTCCAAGCTTGCTGGTTTCGAAACATTCGGCGTCCTTCCTCCATTTCTAATTGATATACATAATAAAAAGATACTGACCCCTTTTTCGAAGTCAAAATTGACAAAATATCCACCTTCCTCCAAAGAATTAAGCGACAGTCTTTTTATAGATAAATAACAAACCCGGAGGTTCATAATGCGATTTCTTCAAAAAATCACAGGATTCATATTTGTTTTCGGACTATTATTTATTTTCCAGTATTCAGGTATTTCATTGTCCGCAGACAATAACCCGTTCGATGTTAAAAATGACTATTTTACATTAGACAACGGTTTAAAAGTCGTAATAAAAAGAGATACTAAAGACCGTAACATCTCATTGACCGTAGCCTTCAGGTTCGGAGCGGCATATGACATCAAGAGCAAAGAAGGCTTCGCTCATTATACATTCATGGTAGTGGACAGGATGATATCCCGGTTCTTCAAGGATGATTACCAGAAAATATTAAGTGAAGAGGGCGCGGTTTATTATCCTCAATTCGATAGGAATACAGCATCTTTTACCACGATTTTCAACAAGAGCAGCCTGGACAGTGTTCTGAAAATTGAATTGCAGCGGATGTCTCTTGAAACTATTGACCCTGAGGAATTTGAATCCGTGAAAAGACTCAAAATGGCGGAATTGCTTAAAGGGGAGGATCAGCAGCCGGAAAATTTAATTAGATTTAATATGAACGGCGTAAATAACATCTTTTGGGAGTATTTTCATAGATTCGAGGGCAAGGAGACGGATGTTCAGGTTGCGAGAATTCAGGATATCGAACGATTCGTCAGGTGGTATTATTCTCCTTCAAACGCCGCTATTGTAATCAAAGGCCCTGTCGAAAAAAGCCAGATCGTCGCTAAAATCAAAGAGCTATTCTCGGTAATTCCAAAAAGTAATATCATTCCATCAAGCCCGGTGGCTTTCGCTTTATCTCTGGATATAATCCGATTGCAGTATGAAGAACCGCAGATCAAAAACCCCGCCATCTCTTTTTCCTACAGGGTTCCCCCGGTCAATCACCAGGACTATCCCGCGGTCAAGATCATCTACAATTTTCTCTTCGCGGGTAAAGAATCGCGATTTGGAAAATACTCCGAAGCATCGAAAATTATTCAGGATTATTATAATACGATGACGGACAGCGGCGGCCCGAACCTGATGGGAGCCGTCTTTTATCTTCCCGATTCGACTTATTTTGATTCTATCACGGACATAGTTAACGAAAACCTGAAAGAAATTACCGATGGCAAGTTCTCGGACGAAGAATTCATTCGCGCAAAGCGCCGGACTCAAGCCCATAATAATGAATCCATGAGTCCTTCGAATTACACCAACACGATCTCGAGGTTTCTTCTGTTATTTCCCAAACCATCGGATATCGGAGCCTGGTTCGATTCATATTCAGGAATCACAAGGCAAAGCTTTATCGATGCCGGGCGCGTGTATCTGGCAAATATCAATTCATGTATCGTTTACAGCATAAAATAGTGTTGCTTTTTTTCTAAAGATATGTAGAATCTGCTCTTCTAATGAAACTGAGAGAGGTGTGGAAATGGCAAAGGTTTGTGATATCTGTAACAAGAAGCCGATGAGTGGCAATAAAGTCAGCCATGCGCATAATAAAACGAAAAGAGTATTTTACCCCAATCTTCAGGTTGTACGCGTCGAAGGATACGGAAGACGCAAGAAGATCAAGGCTTGCACCAATTGCATTAAAAGCGGACGTGTTCAGAAAATCGTCAGCGTCTGATACACACGATATTCGTTCTAAACCGGTTAATATCCTTTTTTGGCGTTATATATGCTTACAATTCCCATAGTAAGCATTTCCTTTTTTACATCTTCGAATCCAATCTCTTTCAATTCTGCGTAGATATCAAAAGTCCCGCTGAAACTGTAAACGGAGCTTACGAGATATGAATAAGCGGATTTGCGTTTCGATACAAGACCACCTAAAAACGGAAGTACCCTGTTAAAATATAATCCGAACGGGATTTTTACGATCCTGTTTTTCGGCGCCGAAAACTCCAGGATCACAAGTTCTCCGCCCTGTTTCAGCGCCCGAAATATTTCCTCCAACCCTTTTCTCGCATCGGGCAAGTTTCTTATTCCGAACGCTGCCATTGCTGCATTGACTGAAGAATCTTTTAGCGGCAGTTTTTCTGCGTCACCTTGCAGAATTTTTATCCGTTCTTCTTTGCCACGGTTTGCGACTCTTTTTCTTGCCTTTATAAGCATCTGCATCGAGCCATCGAGGGCAAGCACTTCACCTTTAAAATTTTGGCGCTTTAAGAGTGTAAAAGCCAGATCACCGGTTCCTGAGCATAAATCAAGCACCTTTCCATTGTTAATCCCTGGACTAAACTTTTTAACCGCCTTTTTTCTCCAGCCATAGTCAAAACCAAAACTTAGAAAATGGTTGAGGAAATCATAACTTGGAACAATTTCATCGAACATTCCTATTATTTCAGAGGTTTTTTTCATTTTATCGGAAGAAACTGAAACATTTTTTTTCATGACTGCCGGTCAACTGTCTTACTTCGATTCATCCGTCCAGTGTTTGACAAAGTCTGATGAGATGCCGATTATATTGAAAACCTTGGATGCGATGAAGTCTGCAAGATCTTCGATTCTGCCCGGTTTGAAATAGAACGCAGGCATCGCCGGAAGTATTATCCCCCCTGCATTGCTTACTTTTAGCATATTTTCCAAATGTATCGCCGAAAGTGGCGTTTCCCGCGGAACGAGGATCAGCTTTCGCCTCTCTTTCAGAAAAACATCCGCAGCCCGCTCGATCAGGTTCGATGCCCTTCCTGTTGCCACGGATGATAATGTGTTCATACTGCATGGGATTATTACCATCACTTCATATAATGCACTGCCGCTTGCGGGAGGGGCAAAGAGATTTTTGTTGTCGAATATGCAGAGATTTTCCGTCTTAATCCTGACGCCCATTGAGTCGGAGATATGTCTTGCGCAATTCTTATAATCAATATCAAATCCCAGCTCATGCTGAGCCACTTTCAGTCCGTTTTCCGTTGCGATCATATGAACATTAATCCCGACCTCAATGATCCTGCCTATAAACCTCATCCCGTAGATGCTGCCGCTCGCGCCGGTGATGGCTACAATTATTGGATTTGTCATCATTTTTCCTGTTGCTTCAGGATTCTGTTACTTAAAAAATATAGCAGAAATAAAAATTCCCGCAAAAAATACGACACTTATAATGGAATTCCCAATAAAAAATGCTCTGTTCACACTTTTTCCATCTTCAGGCTTTAACGATATATGCTGAAATAAAAGCATCGCCAGAATGATCGCGAGAAAAGCTATGGAAAGCAAGGGAGCGCAGCTTATAAGATAGACAGCCGAAAAAAACAAGAAAGCAATGAGATGCGAAAACCTTGAAATCCATAATGCTCCCCTAATCCCATATCGCACAGGGATGGACTTGAGCCCTTCTCTGCGGTCAATCTCAATATCTGATAGCGAATATATAATATCGAAACCGGCCACCCAGAATAAAACGCCGACCGACATCAGTATCGGTAAATAATTGAACACGCCGGTTATCCCGATCCAACCGCCTATAGGCGCGATTCCAAGCGATAAGCCAAGATAGTAATGACTCATCACAGTGAACTTTTTTGTATAGGAGTAGGATAGAATTATAAAGACGGCAAGCGGGAATAAAAATAATGCCAGCCAGTTCAGCATCGCTGCAGATAGAAAAAAAACGATAAGTGAAATCAATACGAATATTCGTACCGCAGAGATGCCGATCCTTCCTGCAGGCAACGCCCTCGCTTTGGTCCGAGGATTACGGGCGTCCAGGCTATGATCCGCCAGGCGGTTGAACCCCATCGCCGCACTCCTTGCGCTGACCATTGCGATTGTGATCCAGATAATCTTAGAGACTGTGATTTCGCCGCGATTTCCGGCAAGCACAACACCCGCATAGGCAAACGGCAACGCGAAAACCGAGTGCGAAAAACGGATCATCCGAAGGTATTCAACAAAACGCTGCCATTCGTATAGAAGAAGCAAAATACTCGGTTTCAAAAATAAAATGTGATCCCGCCTGAATACGCAAAACCGGAATAATCCACTTCCATACCGGTGATCGTAAACGTCAGGTCGTTATATCTTAACGCGCCGTGGAGCACAAAATTGGGACTGACGGGTATTTCAAGACCGAATCCGCCGTGAAGGCTCTTTTGCCATTCTCCCTCAGTCTCCGAAGGACCCGGCTCACCGCTGGATTGCAAAACAGGTTTTGTAAAAGTCACGCCTCCAAAAACATAAAGTCCGATGATGGATTTGGGAAGAAGGAAATACAGCAGCGAAAACGATAACGGCTGGCTTCCGATCTCGAGGTTCGTTAAATCTGTCATTTTCGACCGGAATTGAATTTCTGCTTCAAGTCCAATCGTTTCATTGAATCTGAGTCTTGTAAACAGGCCAAAGTAATATTCGGATTCGGTTTCACCCGGGTAATAATTCAGATCCATACCGATCCCCATCTTGCCGAAATGGTTATCGTCTTCCGCGAACAGCCCTGATGCGGACACAAGAACAACCAATAGTGTAAAATAGGATAACGCTTTGATATTATTCATATTTTATTTTCAGAATGGAATATCGTCGTCAGAGATTCCGTCAGTGGACAAATCCTCTTCGCCTGGCATCTCGGGAGAGGTCTCCCCCTTGCTTCCAAGAAAGAGAACCCTTTGCGCAACTATTTCACTGATATATTTTTTTTGCCCGTCCTCGCCTTCCCAACTTCGATTATCTATCCTGCCTTCCACGAAAACCTGCTTTCCTTTCGACAGATATTCACTCACAGTCTCGGCGACCTTTCCCCAGACTACTATTTTGTGCCAGATCGTCTTCTCTTTCATTTCACCGGTCTGTTTGTCCTTCCAGGCATCGTTAGTCGCAAGCGAAAACCTCGTAACCGCCGTTCCCTGTGGAGTGTACCTCAATTCCGGATCGCCGCCAAGCCTGCCGATCAACATCACTTTATTCAATGATTGAGCCATCTTGCACCTAAATTTAAGGTTTTAAGCCAAGGCTTTCGAGCTTTTCCTGAGCGATTCTCGCCTGCTTCGAGTTTGGAAACTCCCGCATTATCTGCTGCATGATAATAACTCCCTGCGCGGTCTGATTTAACTCGAAAAGCGCAAAACCCTTTTTAAGGGCTGCGCTTTTCACTTTTTCATCGCTTGGGAAATTAACAATCACTTTGTCGAATTCCGTAATCGCCTCTTTATAATTTCCTTTTGCATAGTATGATTCGCCCAGCCAATACTGAACAGCCGCCGCGAGCTCCGAATCAGGATATCTCTGTATATATTCTTTGAAACCCTCGATGGCAAGGTTGTAATTTCCCTTCAGATAATCTGCATAGGCGGTCTGGTACAGCTGGTTCGGGGAAAGTGTGTTATATTGTCTCGAAAATGTAGAAGGGTACGAACCTGGTGCCGCAGATGAGGACGGTGAACTGCCCGGTGAACCTGTCTTCAATCGGTAATTAATATCTTCGATCTGCTGAAGAATCTGAGAAATCCTGTAGCTGTTCTGATCGGCTTTATCTGTATTGATGGCGAGCTCCGATTCCAGTCTTTCGATCCGCATAAGGTGATCAGTCAGGCCAGTACCCATAGGGTAAATCTCGGATTCGAGTCTTTTTATGATCTCGGACATTTTATTAACAACATCCTGCACCTGTTTTTTCATCTCGGCGTTTTCCATTTGCAGTCTCTGGACACTGTCCTCAAGCTCACCGATCTTTGCGCAGCCGACCATCGTTAATATAACGGCTACCGGCAATAATATTCTTATAAACCGCAGCTTCATTATTCTTACCTTGTGATTAATTATTTCGATACTACCAGGAATTCCGCGCGGCGGTTTTTCGTCCAGGCGCTCTCGCTGTGGTTCGGATCAACCGGCCTTTCTTCTCCATAACTGATTATCGAAATTCTCGATGAATCTATGCCGTTTGCGATAAAATAGCTTTTACAGGTGTTCGCGCGGCGCATTCCCAATGCCATATTGTACTCGTTCGTTCCTCTTTCATCGCAATGACCCTCTATCAATATCTTGATGGTGTCATTCTGTTTCATTGCCTGCATGTTTCTCTGTACTGCTTCGATGGCGTCAGGGCGAAGATTGTATTTATCAAAGTCAAAATAAACCGTCTCAAAAACTCCTTCAGAAACCTTCGGGATTTCTCCAGTGCTCGGACGGGATTCGACCGGACCTCTTGCATCCCATGATCTCGTTGTCGGCTGTTCCACAATTGCATCACCCCGGACCGCCGTTCCTGTGGCATCAGGAGGGAGCTCGACGGTTTCACGGGATTCCTTCGGACAACCCACAAATAATGTAAAAGATAAAATCAACATAGTTGCCAAAAATACGCCTTTTTTAAAGCTGAAAATCATCTTTTCTCCTTTCACTTTGCTCGATAAACATTAGATTGGCTATTTTAACATAACTTCTGAAGACCCACAAATAGTAATAATCTTACTTTGACCATCGAGGGTCCGTATTGTTGCCGGAATTGGTTATCTGCCGCTGATCCGACCCGTCGGCGTTCATTAGATAAAGCTGGTATAAACCCGTCCGGTCGGAGGAGAAGACGATCTTTCGTCCATCTGGAGACCAGCTTGGATCCTCGTTATTTCGGGAATTTATCGTGAGCTGATAAATATCTTCGTTTCTCAAATCCTTTACGAAGACATTGAAATACCCTTGCTTTCGTCCTGTAAAAACAATTCTGTCCCCGTCGGGAGACCAGTCGGCATGATCACAATATTGAAGTTCATATGTCAGCCTTGTCGTTTCAAGTCCCTTTTCGTCGGTGATATACAGATTCGGCATTCCGCTCCTGTCCGATGTAAAAATAATACTTTTTCCGTTCGGAGACCAGGCTGGTGTTGCATCAATACCGAAATGATACGTCAGCCTATCCAGTTCTCCAGACTGCAGGTCCATTACATAAATCTCCGAATTTCCAGGCCGGCTACTGCTGAATGCAATTTTCTTTCCATCAGGAGATACTGCGGGAGTGATATCACCGTTCACGGAATCCTTCAACGGCTGGAGCCCGCCCCCGGCTGAACTGCTTACCTTGAAAATTCTCGGCATCCCTTCGTGAAAAGATGTGAAATATATCGTCTTTTTATCCGGGGAAATCGATGGAAACAACACTATGCTCTTCAGATTGGTTATTTGGGTTACATTAGTGCCATCGAAGTCCGAGATATACAATTCTTTAAGCTTGGTCCTGTCGGAAACGAATACAATCGAGGTATTGAAAAACCCTTTTTTGCCGGTAAACTGGCGCACTATCTCATTCGCAAAAGTGTGCGCGATCAACTTCAACTGATCCGGTTCGCCGCGGTACCTCCTGCCGATTCTCATCTGCTTGCTCTTCGTATCGAATACCCTTCCCTCGAAAACAAGCTTTCCGTCCTCCATGTCTATGGAACCCGTAACAAGCGACTCCGCTTCCACTGATATCCATCCCTCGAAATTTGGTGAACCGTTCACGGAATGCTCGATCCATCCATACCTTTCTTCAGGTATCAGGTTGAATATGCCGGAGGTTTTAAGATCAGCAATTAATATGCTGCGCAATTCAACAGCGCCGGTTTCCAGTTTTGAATCTTTTCTCTTTGTTTCAAACGGAGGAAGCCCGAGCCTTATCCTTTCTCTTCCCTCGGTAATGACTCCGGCGATCCTCGGCTCATCCTGCAAAATTTCTTGTGCGTATATTGATATAACAAACGGTGCTATCAGGCATATGGTCGCTAAAATTACTCTGAATTTTTTAATATACGAATTCATATTGGGCTACCAAACTCTTTTTTTGAAATCCTTTGGGTAATGGCGGCAGTGGAGAAGAATTTTGCACTGCCCTGATGACCTCCTGGTCAAGCGCGAAGATACCGCACTTCTTCACAAGAATTATGTCATCAATCCTGCCGTCCTCGTAAATTCGAAATCTCGATATAACCCTTGTCCCTCGAAGTTCCGGCGGAGCGAGCGACCTTACCCAGTTCTTCGAAAGAATGCCTGCGACCGAGGCGGAATACCAGGTGTATTCGAACTCGTCCACGCTCATTGATGAGATGGAGCCGCTCTTGGCGCCGTAACCGTCTTCGCTCCCGTCAGGCAAACCATACTGTTCTCCGGTTTTATTGCCGCTCCCAGCCTCACTGTATTTGTCCTGCTCCCGGGCTTTTTCTCTTTTAGATGAATCCTCTTTCGGTTTTTCCTTCGTCTTTTTCGCTCCTTCGAGAGACGGTAGCTTCACCGCATTTTCAACGCTGCTTTCCTTTGGTGGCTCTGCATCCTTTGGCGGTACTTCCGCTTTTTTAGACGCAACTGTTTGCGAAAAAGACGGCAATCCTTTCGCGGGAACAAGGGAGGCGGAAATGAATGGGGAAAAATCCTTCTGCTCCACAAAAAGCCTTGTGCCAAAATAGATCGCCGCCAGCAAACCGATATGGATTGAAAACGACAGGACGATGGACTTTAGCGGAAGGGTATCCTCGCGTTTGCGGCTTTCCAGCACTGATTCCAGATTCATCTTCATAGAGGCTTTTTTCTTTCGCTTTTACTACTGACAGGCTTTTCGCGCAAAGGTTCCGTAACCAGGCTTACCTGAGTAATCCCCGATTTTCTGGCCAGGTCCATTATCCGCAATATGAAGCCGTAATCTATTCTCTCATCCGCCCGTAAAAAAACACTCTTTACACCGGCCGCATTCAATGCTTTAAGTTTCTCCTCGAGCAAATTGATATGAATAATATCACGATTGATATACACCTTTTTTTCGCTGGTAATTGAAATGACGAATTTCTCGCTCTGAACCGCGTCGCCGCTCTCAGTCTTCGGGAGCTGAACATCTACACCCTGGAAAAGTATCGGAGATGTTATCATAAAAATAATCAGCATAACCAGCATCACGTCCACGAGAGGCGTAACGTTTATTTCACTCAGCGAACCTGTGAATCGTGTATCTTTTTTACCCGGCGTCATCATAATACGGGCATCCCCTTAAGTGAAATTCCTCTCGGTTATGCTTATGAATTCAAGGGAAAAATCATCCATCTGCGATGCAATGATTTTTATCTTATTCAGCAGGAAATTATAGCCGATTGCCGCGGGTATCGCCGCGAAGAGACCCACCGCCGTAGCGATGAGAGCTGCCGATATTCCCGGGGCGACCGTCGCCAATGAGGCCTGGCCTTGCATTCCAATATCCCTGAACGCGTCAATAATCCCGATGACGGTCCCGAGCAGCCCGATGAAAGGACTGATGGCGGCAGTTGTGGCGAGAAAATTGAGAGACCTTTCCAGCCTGTTCACCTCTATCGCGCTTGCCCTTTGCAGAGAACGGCTGATCCCTTCCATACTCTGTATTGTAGTTTTGACGTTGTCAAACTCCTCCTTTTCAAAGCCTGGAAAGGAATCTTTTCCCTTAAGCCTGTTTTTGCTTCCGATCCTTAGTTGGTAGTTCAGCTCGCTGTAGGCGGCTAAGAATAGTCCAACCATAGGGGATTTTCTCAACTTAGTGCAAACTGCGTTGACTTCAGAAAATTTGCTGCTTTTACGAAATACGTTCAGAAAAATCGCTGTCTGCTCCCTCGCAACCTTGAGAGCTCTTACCTTACCTATGATTATCCCCCACGATATGGCGGAGAAAAGAAGCAATATGGCGATGATAGCCCACTCGAACGGACCTGATTCAGTTACCAGGGATATGAAATCTTTCTCGGTTCCGATAGCCCCAACCTGTGACATCAAATTTGCAGTGATTGATCCAAACACTATAAGATTTTCCTTCCAAATAGATGTAGCATATCCATCAACTATTTAACATCAATCACATCCGTTGTCAAACCACAGATTTTTCCACCCCTCATATTCGACCTTTATAAATACCCGCATATAGTTTAAAATCGTCTTTATGCCGATTGACGATCAGCGAAAAGCTTCGATCCTTATCTCTTATGACGGAACCCCTTTTTACGGATGGCAGCGTCAGAAAAACCGTATTACAGTGCAGCAATCCATTGAAGACGTTCTCGAGACTTTGTTCCAAAAAAAGACGACGGTTCATGGAGCCGGCAGGACGGATGCAGGGGTTCACGCAGCAGGACAGACAGCACATTTCGAAGTTCCAAGAAATTTTAACTTGAACAAGCTGTCGCATTCCATGAATTCGATGCTGCGGCCGGAGATAAGGATTATCAGCTGTGTCGAAGTTACCCAGGATTTTCATGCAAGGTTTTCTGCGACTTCAAAAACATATTTTTACATAATCAATACCTCGAAGCTTGTATCACCTTTTCTACGGAACTATTGTTGCCATCTCCCAGATATCGGTGACCTCTCCCGCCTCGAGGATGCGCTCCATTTACTTGTCGGAGAGCATAACTTTGAAAGATTCACCGCAGCCGATGCCGTCTGTGAGTCCCCTATACGCAAAATATCGGCAGCAAGACTCATCAAGGCTGGCGATTTCATCTTCATTTCTTTCACCGCCGATGGGTTCTTAAGATACCTCGTACGCACCCTTACAGGCACACTGATAAAAATCTCACAGAATAAATTCTCTATCTCAGATTTTGAAGCATCTCTGAAAGGTGAGATGACTAAACCTCTCCCATGTACCCTCAAGATGGAGCCTAATGGGCTCTACCTTCATAAAGTAAACTATGATACAAACCCATTCGCCGGCGCGGATTCACAAGGCTCTCAAAAAGGGCAGCTGTGGCCGTTTATAAAGGAGATAGACTTATGCCGATTGTCGGATTAGGTATAGATGTCATTGAAATACACAGACTCGAAGAAGCGGTCAGTCGTTACGGCGAGAGATTCCTCGGCCGTATTTTCACGAAAAATGAAAGGGAACTCTGCCTCTCAAGGAAGGACCCGGCATCCTGCCTTGCTGCGAGGTTTGCCGCAAAGGAGGCTCTTTATAAAGCCCTTGCTGCTTTTAATAATGAAGACTTCATTCTTCCATTCCAAAATGTGGAGATTTCGAAAGACGAATCCGGTAAACCCTTTTTCAAATTTTACGACAAGGCTTTGAAAACAATAGATTCGATTGGAGCGGCTGATTTCCATCTTTCGATAACCCATTCAAGAATTTTTGCCGCCGCTATAGTCATAATCGAGATGTAACGATTGATCATTGCAAAACAAAGAGCCGCGTTGAATTTTGGCTTTAACTGAATATGATAAGCAATATAAGGTAAGAACATAAATGATTATCTGTCCAAAGTGTAAATCGGAAAACGATGAATCCACGATGCGTTGTCATTCATGCGATGAATGGCTGTTATACTACGAATTCAAAGACATCAAGAAAACCGACGGCAAACTCCCCAAGGTCAAAGACAGTGCCAGTCAAGTCTTTCTGCCTGACAGTCTTGTAACGGACGAACCAGAGAAACCTGTGAATTTTGAAGTGGAGCGGGTTCTTCGGCTGGGAGAAGATGCTGAAAAAAGTTCTGAGGCTATCCTGAACGAAGCCGCAGTTCAGATCGCGTTTAGCTCCGAGTGCCCGAATTGCGGTGGAGAAATAAAAACATATGAAGTTAAGTGCCGGCATTGTAACGCCGTTTTGCGGGATAAAATTGAACAATCAAGAAAACTGAAACCCGTTTGGGAAAAGATGTTCCGCGATAAAGTTTTACAGGACGGCAAATACAATGACATCTATGGTAAGGGCGAGGTGAAACTTATCTTCAAAACGCTGTTCGACAAAGGAAACAAACTTATCTGGTATATGGTTTTCATTATTCTTTTTCTGATCTTCGGTGGTGTTCTGCTTCTGTACTGTGCGAAGACAATGTTATAATGTAGCGGAATCTATTATATTTTCTTTAAAACTATCAGAGTCAGGTCGTCTTCCTTGTGGTAATCGGCGGTAAATTCTTCCACCTCTTTTACGACGATTCCGGAAATCTCTTTCGCGCTTTTTTTTCTGTTTCGGATTAAAAGCTCTATCAGACGTTCGCTGCCGAATTCCTCTCTCTCTCCGTTCTCGTCTCCCTCCCCGGTCGCCGCTTCGACAATCCCGTCTGTGTACATAATGAAGGTATCACCTGTTTTCATCTTAATGCGCTCCATACTGGGCTCTATTTCCGGTAAAAGGCCAAGCACCGGGGTTGTGGAATCAATTTTTTCCCATAACCCGTCCTCGTGAATTATGACCGGGCTTGTATGTCCGCAGTTGCATAAGAGCATCTCGCCGGTTTGTCCGTTAAGGATACTTCCGCATAGGGTCACGAACGATCTGCCCGCCGTAACGGTCAGCAATAGGGAGTTAAGCAGCGTGGGATAGTCTTCCCTGCCTGAGACCGGGATTCCAGCGGGAAAGCCGCCGAACTGGGCGGGTAAAAGCATATTGATATATGCGTGAAGCGCGAGCGTTATCAGTGCTGCGGGAATCCCTTTACCGCTGACGTCGGCGGCAATCAGGAGATATTCATCCGCTCCAAGCCGCGCAAGCCGCATATAATCGCCGCCTATCTGATAGCACGGGTCGGAAACTGCTGATATATCATAGCCCGGAAAATCGGGTATCTCTCCCTGCAGAAAGGTGGATTGTATTTTCCGCGCAAGCGCGAATTCCTTTTCCAGGCGTTCTCTTTCAATCGTAAAATGAATCTGTTTCGCATTCGCAACAGCGATGGCGGCAAAAGTGGCGAGTATTGCGGCAAAATCCTCATCATCTTCATTGAATGATCCCTGTTTTTTATTCAAAACCTGGATCACGCCGATGGACCTGCCTTTCCGGTCCAGCATCGGAATGCTCAGGATATTCCGGGTTTTGTAGCCGGTCTTTTCGTCATAAGAACAGTCGAATCTTTCATCAGAATAGGGATCGGAAATATTTAATATCTGCTGAGAGATGAATGTCGCGCCTGCGAGCCCCTGATTCGAGGGAACGATCAACTCTTTAACGCTGTCACGTTCCACGATGCGCGAGATCAGGTTTATATCGTCATCGTTTGAAAGAAAAACCGTGCCTGTCTCCGCATCGAGCTGCTCCACGCTGGCATTCAAAATAGCGGTCAAGACTTCATCGAGATTAAGCGTGGAATTTAGAGTGCTGCCCGCCGTGAGAACGGCCTTTAGCTTTTCGCGGCCGAGGCGCACTCCTGCCGTAAAAGTCCTCTCAATCTCACTTTTTTCCATATTTACCTGATCGAATTAGACATTTATATCATAATTTAATCGAGTAATCAATATGAATTGTAAACGGCGAAATTCGATAGATGTTTTATTTGCAGAGATTCCATTCCTGGCTGGAATACTTTGCATCGTTGAAAAAGCAAGTAACCGCCGCCTCCCTTTCCGTCAGGTCCATTTTCTTCAAGCTGACTCCGAACCTCTTTTCAAATCCACTTACGATTTTCGGCACAACCTCTTCAAAACCGGCACTTCTGCCAAGAACTTCCGAGACCGAGGTCATATAATCCTCCGGGTCTGCTGTGCTTTCAAGACGTGCACCAATCGCCTTGAGCATCTCCGCAGAATCGAAATCGAGCAGAATCGAACCGTGCTGGAGAAAAGCGAGGTTGTTTCGCCTCTGCGCGCTGCCGACGACCTTTTTCCCGTTGAAAGCTATTTCAAATTTTGTCGAGCTTGCAAAACATGGCAAATAAGTAAGCTTGTCCCCTTTTTCCGCTCCTTCTTTGCCATAGGTATTGGCGTTGATGCCGAGATTGCGAAATCCCTCGATTATCCCTTCGGATATCAGACGATAAGTCTCCTGAATCGAGTTGCCGAGTTCCTCTCCCACCCTTGCGACTACGCAGTAGGTAATCTCCCTGTCATGAAGAACCGCTCTGCCTCCGGTCGGTCTCCTTACCACGTCATAGCCCGCCTTCTTGCAATATTCGAGGTCAACCGCTTTCGTATATTGCTGCGAAGAGCCGAACGACAGGGTCGGTCGTTCCCATTGATAAAACCTTATTACAGGAAAAATGCCACCGGATCCGTCGGCGCACAGCCGGAATAACGCTTCGTCAATCGCCATATTCAAAGATGCCGGCAGCCTTCCATGAATCATCAGGCGCCAGTTTCCGGATGGATTCATTATCTGAAGATCAGGGGTAATATTTGTTTATGAATTCCTCGAGCTTATCGTATGATTTAGCGAGGATGTCCATTTGGGGCAGGAATACCACCCTGAAATGGGCTGTTCCGGGTTTTTGTCCGAAACCGCTCCCGAAGACGACGAGAACCTGTGTTTCTTCCAGAAGTTTCATCGTGAACTCCCTGTCGTCAATATCGAGGTTAATCTTCGGAAAAGCATAGAATGCTCCCCTGGGTTTGACGCAGCTCAGATGTTTTATCTCGTTCAGACGCTTGAAGGTGAGGTCTCTTCTTTCCTGCATCTTCGCGATGTTTATGGGGATATGATCCTGTGGTCCTTCGAGCGCCGGTTTGATGGCAAACTGCTCCGGATGGTTGGCGCACAGTCTCGCGCGGACCATCTTCATAACCCCCTCGATATAATCCCCGATAATTTCCTTCGGCCCGCTCATTATCGCCCAACCGAGGCGCCAGCCGGGGGCAACATAAGACTTTGAGATTCCATTCAGCGTTACAATCGGAACGTCGTCCGCGAGCGATGCAGTGGAAATATGCTTTTCACCGTCGAATGTCAGTTTGTCATAAATTTCATCCGAGAATATTACGAGACTATGTTTTCGGGCAAGCTCTATGACCTGAAGCAGTGTCTCTTTGGTGTAAAGGCCGCCGGTCGGATTGTTGGGATTTATTACTATGATCCCCCTCGTCCGTTCGGTGATGCGCGATTCGAGGGCTTCTATATCAATCTGCCAGTCGTTTTCTTCGTTTAAATAATATGATCTGCCAATCGTCTCTAATTTCGCCGTCACGGCGGAATACAGAGGATAGCCGGGCGATGGAATGAGTATATTATCACCCGTATCGAGCAGTCCGGTGATGCAGAGCTCTATCGCCTCGCTTGCCCCGGTTGAAACGAAGATTTCCTGGATGTTTTTAATCCCTTTTCTTTCCGCTTCATTTCTTATCGCCTGTACTGCCTCTTTCGTGCCGTTGGCGGGAGAATATCCGTTATACCCATCCCTCATCGCCTTGATCACTGCTTCCTTCATATGTTCCGGTGTGTCGAAATCAAAGATGTTCGGATCCCCGATATTGAGATTCAATATCTGCTTACCTTGCGCTTGAAGCTTGTTTGCTGCTATGACGACATCTCTGATGGCGTAGGTAACGTTCTCAGTTCGCTTGGAAGGCATAATCTTTTTCATATTAAAAACTCCTGTTATGATCATTTATCAAGGGAAAAAATCTTAACATAGTCCGAATAATATATAAACAATTGCCATATTAAAACTTCACTTTATGCCCGCCCCTTCAGCTTCCACGGGAAACATAATTTTTAAAGCCGACTGTATTCTCGAATTCATTCCCTCTTGCAATGCATCTATATTCGCTTTATCTAATCCATCAGATTTTAAAATTGAAATCGTCTCGCTTATAATTTCATCTTCCAGCCCGGTTAGCTTATTCAAAAACCCTTTGCCGGCAAGATTAACAAGCGGCGCGAGGTTCATATATTGATGGCGGTTTCCTCCCTCATACGGAAAGATTTCTTTCATTAAAATCATAGAAAATTTGCTGAGCGGAGCGGATTTTTCACCCTGGAATAATTCCGCTTTTTTGATTGATGACAACCATACCGGCATCGCGATCCCGCAGAGCGGATGCCCAAGCCTTGTCCACATAATTGTCAATCCCGGGTCGTCTCCAGACTTTACTCCCTGGAATAAAATTGTAGCGACAGCGGAACGGCGGGTGATGCTGTCATTCATATAATACATTTTTTTATGTTCGGCATTCGCAGGAAGCGGCTCAGACAAAGGATTTATTCCGGTCATACTGTTCACCATATCCCTCGATGCGCTCCGGAGAATCCAATCGAAGGCAATACCGCCTGTCGCGGACTGTTTATGAAAGAGCTCCGCTGCGCGGTCGAACCGGATATAGCCAGCGCCATTATTGAGCTTTCCTGTAAAGCTGTAATTCGTTCTGATAATATATCCCTCCGGGGCAATACGCGGATCGTTCGCGTCGAACTTGGAATAATGATAACTATCGGTTTCATAGAAAGCGGCCCCGCCTATCGCGTCTAACACGCCGAAATTTGCGTCTATTCCCCTTTTGCCCGAAGTCTCGTCGAGGTATTTTTCGAAATCTGATGTGGAAGCGCAGGCCGACAATGCCTGTTTCATAAAAATGCCTTCCTCGTCTTTTTGTCTTTTATATGAACTATCCGCCTCTTCTTTCTTTTTTAGATCATCATTCAGATTATACGAAGCGGAATTAATTATGCAGAATCCGGCGGAATTGACACCCGCCCATACTTCTTTCCCATTTTCGTCGGAAGCGTTGACAATTCCCATAAAATCGAATTTTTCACCCTTGAAAAACATCACCCGGCTTTCATCTTTATCCGAGTCTCTGTTTTTCCATAACAAAGCCCTTCCGTCTTTGGATCCATGACTTGCGATGACCGCCACTGTGCATGGATAAAGCGTGGAATGAAGGATCATCAGAAACGATGCAAACAACAATAATTTAAAATAACTTTTTTGCATTAATCACCTCGTGACAGGATAGCCATTATATACTGTTTGCCCCACTGTCGCATCTTTTCCCGACACCAGGTATTTTTGAAGGTAAGGACCAGTGACGGATTCTTTATTCCCGGCAATCTCTTCCGGGGTTCCTACCGCGAGTATTCTGCCTCCGTTCCCACCGCCTCCCGGGCCTATATCAATAACATAATCAGCAGATTTTATAATCTCCGGATTATGTTCTATGCAAACGATGGTCGCTCCGTTAGCGATCATCCGTGTAAAAATCCTGATCAGGCGGGCAATATTGAACGGATGCAGCCCTATGGATGGTTCATCGAACAGGAACAGCCTTTCCTTCATCTTTTTCTTTCCGATGATCCTCGCAAGCGCCAGCCTCGATGTTTCGCCGCTCGATAATGTGTCGAGGGGCTGTCCCAGACGCAGATACCCCAGACCGGTGTCATCCAGTATCCGCAGCTTCGATGTAATTTTCTCCCTGCTTTTGAAGATTTCAACCGCCTTTTCGACCGTCAATTCGAGAATATCATTGATATTCATACCTAAATAGCGATGTTTCAGCGGCGCTTCACGGAAACGGGTTCCGCGGCACCGTTCACAAACCACGTTCACATCCGGCAGAAATTGGAGATCAACGATGATCTTGCCCCTGCCCTCGCAATCCGGGCATCTACCTGCCCTCGTATTGAACGAAAAATCTTTCGGCTCCAGCCCAGCGCTTCTCGCTGTTCTCAAACCTGCGAAATGTTTCCTGATCTCTCCGAATACGCCTACAAATGTAGCTACGCATGAGCGTGGGGTAGTGGTTATACGACCGCTTTCAACCGGCACAACATCCTCGAAAAAATCGAGACCTGTTATAGAATCGAATTCTCCCGCATCCTTATTAAAATCTTTCTTTTCGTGCCTTTTCCAGCCGCCGTATAATACATCCAGCATGAGGCTGCTTTTTCCGGCGCCTGAAGGGCCTGTGATGCAGGTGAAAGCTCCGACGGGCATTCTTGCATCTATATTCTTAAGATTATGCGCCTTCGCCCCCTTTATTTCTATGAAACGCTCGAATCCGCTCCGCCTGAAAGGAGGAATATCGAGCATCCGGCTTCCATCAGCATATCTTGATGTTATCGTATTCTGCTTGAAAAAGTTTTCCCGACTCCCGCTGAAAACAACCTCGCCTCCATCCGCTCCGGCTTTGGGTCCGAGCTCAACAATATAATCCGCTATCCTGATTATCGTCGGGGAATGCTCTGCGACGATCACCGTGTTTCCGCGTTTCTTCAATTCGATGATAACATCCGTTAATCCTTCCTCGTCCATCGGATGCAAGCCGACCGACGGTTCATCCATAAGATAGAGAGTCCTTGTCAACCTCGCTCCGGCGGCGTTGATAAGATTTATCCTTTGCAGCTCTCCCCGGCTAAGTGTCCGAGTCATCCTGTTTAAAGCTAAATAACCTACACCGACCTTGATGAGCATTTCCAGACGGTTGATTATCTGTTCCAGTATTTCCATCGCGGCTTTATTATTCCGATGCCCGGAAAGAATATCATTCATAAAGACCAGAAGGTCCGTAAACGGCATTCTCACAACTTCGCCGATGTCCAACCGCTCCAGCTTAACATTCAGAGCTTCCTTGCGCAGCCTGCTCCCTTCACAGGCAGGACAGGACACATAACTTCGATACTTTGCGAGGATCGCACGAATGTCCACCCGGTATCGCTTCTTTTCCAGACTGTTGAAAAAGTCTAAAATTCCTTCGCCCCGATCATCGCCATGCCATAAAATATCCAGGGCTCTTGGCGATAGAAACAATACTGGTATATTCGTCGGAATCTTGTTTCTTCGAACCAATTCATTAATTTGATATTTTTTATACGCAAAGCGATTCAGTTCCAGCACAAGAACAGCGCCATCTTTAAGCGATTTACTTTTGTCGGGAATAATTTTATCCGGGCTGTAAGTTATGATATCTCCGAAACCTCTGCACTCCGGGCATGCACCGTGAGCGCTGTTGAAGCTGAACATTCCTGGCGTCGGCAGAGGAAAGCTCTTGCCGCACTGAACGCAGGTTCTTCCCTCCGTTAAAGATAAAGCCGCGTTATCCGAATCTGGCTCATAAACTCTGCAACAACCGTCCCCTTCTCTATAAGCCGATTCGACCGCCTCGACGAGCCGTGTTCTCTCCTTTTCCTTCGCGATCAACCTGTCAGTTACAATTGATAAATAGATTTTTCTTTTCCGAGGCTTCAGCTGGGAGGTTTCGACGATAGTCTTGTCATCCCATATCCGAAAAAAACCTTTCATGAGGAGTTCTTTTTGGATTTCTTTCCAGTTTTTACCTTCGATATACAGGGGAAATGTGATTATCACCGCTTTTCCCTCGAATTCGTTGATAATACGCTCTGCGGCCGAGCTCGGGTTGACGGGTTGTATCGGAAGAATGCATCCCGGACACCATACGGTCCCCAGATTGGCAAACATCAAGCGGATATAATCATATATCTCCGTGGAAGTTCCGACTGTGGAGCGTGAGCTGCGGGACAAAGGCAGATACCTCACTGCTATGGCAGGAGGAATATTCTCCGCTGATTCTATATCCGGAGATGCCAGCTGGGGCAGGAAATTCCGGCTGAAGGCGCCGAGTGACTCGATGAACCTCCTGCTGCTTTCCGCGTATATCGTGTCGAAGACAAGGCTGCTCTTGCCGCTACCGCTCAGGCCGGTAACCACGGAGATCGAGCCAAGCGGGATTGCAACTTCAATATTTTTCAGGTTGTGAACCTTTATGCCTTTAAAGCGCAGCTCTCTCAAATTACTTATCCGATCTATAAATAACCTTTTATTCTACAATTTTTCTCCCTCTGCGGAAAGACCAATGAAGGGCTTTATTAAACCTGTAATCTATAATTCCGCTCTAAAAACCAATGGATTCAATACTAATTATGAGAGCTTTACAAAAAGTGGTTAATCCTTTCTGTCATGCCGGACTTGCCTGCCTCGCACTGGATGCGGGAATACGGTGCCTGCTCCCCCCTACCCCCCTCACTGAGGGGGGCGCAGGGGGGAGTATCCTCACTGAGGGACGCGCAGAGAGGGAGCTGTCTTTCCTTCAGATAAGGAATGCTGTCCATTTCCGGCTCTTTGGCCGGAATAACATAAGAAGATTCTACAAAGGTCTTACCATAGAACAAGTGTTCTGTATAATCCTCAATTGTGGTTTTCCGTCCAAACAATGATGACTTGAGGTATGGGACATGATAATATTCACCGCTTGAGCTCTATAAAATGGAATAAGTAATTATAAAAACAGGTTAAACCGATGCCGGAAAAAAGCAGAAGTATTATGAAATGGTTTTTTTCATATAAAAAGAAAACCGGAAAATTCTCCGTTATGATGTTCATCTTGAAGACAGGTCTATTATTTGTCATGTTCCTCTTTGCTGCATTCATCACGGCTTATATTTTCTCCCCCGATGTTTCAAAATTCGCCGGGTCAAATCCTGTAAGTACGTCACTCATAGACGCCCGCAACGCCGAGAGAAACGAGAAAGGGCTGCCTTCGGCAAAATTGAGGTATTGGGTGAAATATAAATCCATTCCTGTTCAGCTCGTCCGCGCCGTGCGGATCGCTGAAGACGACGGCTTCTTTTCGCATAACGGTTTCGATCTCAACCAGTTATGGGAGGCTTTAAAAGGGTATTTTTCAAACAATAAAAAACTCCGCGGAGCCTCCACAATAACTCAGCAACTGGCCAAAAATCTTTATCTATCAGAAAAAAGGTCTTTTCTCAGAAAATTCCTGGAAATACCGATAACAATAAAGCTTGAACAAGCGCTGACAAAGAAGCGAATTTTTGAGATTTATATGAATGTCATCGAATTCGGCGATGGGATATTCGGCGTCGAGCGTGCATCGAGGTTTTATTTCGGGAAACATACATGGGATTTGAATTTGGATGAATGCGTCAAACTTGCGGCGATGATAAAAAGACCGATCTTTTATCAGAATCATCCGTATTCGAAATCCCTTGCCTTCAGAAAAAGAATGATCCTTGAGCGGATGGGATTTTACGGCTACCTCGACTGATCCCCGGTCGATTTGCTGATTTTTTATGATCCGTTTTTTCTCCAGAACAATCAGGAATAAAATTCTTAATAAAAGATATTAAATATCACCGCTGTTCGTTGTAAAATAGATAAAGTTGATAATAAAACCGTGGAGGATTTATGACCATAGAAGAGGCGATCAAAACCGCTATAGTATATGAAACAAAAGTAAGAGATGTTTATAATAGCGCCGTTTCCGGCACAGTTGACGAAACCGGAAAAAGGATATTCGGGCTTCTCGCAAAAGAGGAACAGTATCACCTCGATTTTCTCAATAAAAGGCTTTTGGAGTGGAAAATCAGCGGCGCAGTAAAAATTGTGAAACTTCAAACCACAATTCCATCCCAGGAAAAAATTGAGGAAGGCGTCTGGAAACTGTCGGATAAAATGTCGGCGAAAGATTATTCAGATGAAATTCTTATGCTCCGCAAGGCGCTTCAGGTTGAAACAGAGACAAGCGATTTCTATGAAAGAATGGTTGAAGAATTGGAAGGCGACGGCAAAAAACTGTTCTCGAATTTCCTCGATATTGAAATAGGCCACAGATCGCTCGTTCAGGCTGAAATAGATCATCTTCAGGGAAGGGGCTACTGGTTCGATTTCCCGGAATTCGATCTTGAAGTCGAATAATGAACGAACAAGTTATGTAATATTTTTTTAATTGGAGGCAGCAATGTCCAAACGTCTTCTAAAAGGATTGCGGAAGGCTATCGAATTCGAGCTCAACGGCCATTATTTTTATTTGATGGCCGCTGACAGTATGAAGGATTCGAAGGGAAAGAAGCTCTTTAAAAAGCTTGCCGAAGAGGAACTGGAGCATAAGAAATTCCTCGAAAACCATTTCAATGCAATCTCAAAGACCGGAAAACCGGACCCCAAGGCGAAGCTGAGCAAGGGCATCGATCTTTCGGGCAACAATCCGCTCTTTTCAAACGATTTGAAAAAGAGAATCAAGGATGCGCATTTCGAGATGACCGCGGTATCCGTCGCCATCAATCTCGAATTGAATTCTATCAAATACTATAAGTCTGAGGCGAAGGCCGCGACGGAGCCCAAGGTTAAAAAGTTCTTCGAGGAACTGGTGAAGTGGGAGACAGGTCATTATGATGCGCTCGTACGGCAGGATAACGCCGTGAAGGAAGAATACTGGGATAATTATAATTTCGCGCCGTTTTAATGACGGCATGCGCGCTCAGCGGCTTTCAGGCGCTCGCAAGCGCGGAACGGTGATCCCGCCGTCCAGCAGAAATGTAATACTTGCATCATCATCGCCCTTTTGAAGGAACGCCTCTTCCAATGCCCTCTCCAGCGACGAGAAGGGGCGGAATCTTATCGCTTCGAGGATTTCCGGTTTCATCTCCGAGACCGTCCAGATCTGCGCCCTATTTTGAAGCTGCGCAATCTTGGCTGATTTGTGCTCGCCGAGTTTATATGCTTTTTCAAACCTTTCGATCATTTCATCAGGGTCATCAAACTGGGATAAAAGTCTATAGAAGTTATCAGGCCCGATCCCTTCTCTGCATGATGCGACAAGAATTAGTATCCCCCCTTCCTTCAAAATCGGTTTCGCATTCTCAATAGCCTTGTGCGCCTGGTAAAGATTCGCATCCAACGGGGAAAACGGAACAGCTACGATGATATCCGCCTTTTCATCCACCGGCACCGAATATATCTCGTCTGCCGCCTTGGCAGCGGCATAGAGAGCTTTTTCAATGTTCCCGCCGAAAGCCTTGTAAACTTTCTTGTCCTTGTCGAGAACCGCCTGTATCGAATATATTTCCTTGTCCCTGATAAAAGCGAGCGCCTCATGCATATCCTCGCTCACAGGATTGCCGTTAATTATGAGGTTTTCCGAACCTTTTTTCAGGGCAAGCCAATGATTACGTTCGATGGTCTCGTATGACGAGATTCCGGGGACGATGGATTTTCGCCCGCCGGTATAGCCTGCAAAATTATGGGGCTCCACGGATGTTATCGTGATTATTTTATCGTACTCGAATAAAAGCCGGTTCAACCTCACCGGCGTTCCATTGCTTGTTATGCCGAGAAAAACCATCTCATCATCCGCGGTGCTTCTATGAATGTATATGTCTTCTTTAATTGAACTGTAAAATTTCCCGAATATCGCCGACAGCTCCGTTTCGGTGGGCGGTTTATGGCTGCCGGTTGCGACGAGATACTTCGTCGGTTTAATTTTTATTTTTTCTTCGATCATCTCCAGAACAGCAGGGGTACAGATTGGGCGCTGAGCGTCATTGACGATTACGAGCAGGTCCTTTGCCGACGATACGAATTCATCAAAAGAGACGGATCCTATGGGAGATGATATGGATTCTTTCAACCCCAGGAATTTTCCCAGGCTCTTCGTATCAACAGGCTCTATTACATCCAAGATGTTTTTTTCCGGAACATTCGCGACAATTATTCCGCCGTCATAGGGAATTTCGATCATCATAGATCAAGATGTTAAACTAAAATAAAAAAGCTTCAATAGCAGGCTCATTGAGCATTGTTTTACGTTTCATATAAATTAATCGGAATAGATTCAACCGAATCGGCAGGAACTGCGAAGAATCAAAGTAATACGGCGAGTTTCAGGAATTCACGTCGGAGTAGTTCTATAGGAAAGTCACTCATTTTAGGATGAAGCCTGTTGATAAATAGGATGTAGATTTCTTTTTTAACAGGGTCTATCCATAATGATGTTCCGGTATAACCTGTATGTCCAATCGCTTCATCCGAAAGGATTTCGTTTGCTGGATCGCTTTTAGAGATCGCCCTTCTCCAGGCAATGGATCTATGATCTCCGAGATGTTCCGTAAGGTCGTCGTAAAAAAGGCGAAGCTCATCTTTCGTGAAGAAATTGGAATCAGGCAAAAAGAGTTTCGCAATCTTCAATGTCTCGTCCACTGTGGAAAACAAACCCGAATTGCCGGTTTCGGAATTTGCGTAGAATGCATTGCAATCGTTCACCTGCCCCCGGATGATTCCTTTTCTCCAGCCTGAAAATTTCAAACCGAGTTTCTGAACCTTCATTTTTTCCGACATATTCCCCTCCTCGCCCGCTGCGGTATCCGATACAAGGTTTTCAGGGACATCGAAAAAAGTCCGCTCAAGTTTCAACGGATTGAATATGAGGCGTTTCGCTTCATCTTTGAATTTGATTTTTTTCCTGACTTGAAGCAGGTAAGCGAGAACGATGTAGCCGAGGCAGCTGTAAATCACCTTTTCGCCAGGATTGTCGTCGAACGGCAAGGTCGTGATTGTCATAATATATTTATCAATAACCTTGGGCGCCTTCTCATAAAGTATTCTGCCGCCGGGACCAACAATCGCCGTTCCGAGAAGCGCCTGCTTTTCGGCTGCGTAACATGGATACCAGCTTTTAATTCCAGACGTATGCGTCATCAACTGGAATATGTTTATTTCAGAAAGTCTGGAAGCGAAAGGCGTCAAATTCATTTGCTGCAAAGGTTTTTCTATATCAAGGAATCCTTCGCTCAGAGTTTTTAAGACCATTGGCGCCGTTACAAGGGGTTTTGTTAGAGAGGCAAGATCGAAGATCGTATCCTCTTTCATCTCCTCTTTTTTTGGAACAATCGAGGAGTGGCCTATCGTACCCTTTATCGAACCAGTTTTATGCTTATAGACAAGCCAGACAGCTCCGGAAAACTGCTTTTGATCCACGCCGTTTTGGAGAATCTTATTAATTTCCCGAATCATTCAGCGATATTCCCAGGATGGTTACGCTAAACTATAATTGAGACATTATTCGCAATCATCAAACATCCGATTTGTCATACCCTTGAGAATATTATACAAATCTTCAAATTCCCGCTCTCCATATTCTCTCAACGCTTCCAGATGCTTATTGATCGTCTCGATGTCTCCCCTGCTTACCGGACCGGTAAGTGCATCTTTCCAATCGGAGCTTTCGAGGTTACTCAAAGCAGAACGTGCCAATAGAATCAGTGATTCTTTTTGACCTTCCCTTTTATCACCCAATGCACTGGATAAGAGCCGGAACGTGATATAGAGCAACGTCAGGCTCAAGTTTCCCGCCATTGAAGCTGCACAATGATATAACGCTTTTTTTGATTTGTCAATAAGATAAACTATACCGTCTAAATCCTTGCTTATGGTATTCGCAAGATTAAGACATTTTTCATCCCCCTCGAAAGTAAACAATATGCCGGCCGGGAGTTTTTCAGGTCTCTTAGAGAAACAATATAACGGATGAAGTGATCCTATTGCCGCGCCCTTATCCTGGATAGGTTTCAATACATCGGAAGGCAACACTCCTGAAAAATGAATGCATTTGGTATCCTGGAAAGATATTCCAGAATCCGCCAACATTTTCGCGACATCCCCAATCGAATCGTCGTTGACGGTGAAGAAAATATTTTTTCCAAGATTATCTCCCCGCTCGATTCTTTCTTGCACGATATGGTTTTTCAAATATTGCCGTTTTGCTTTCGGGTTCCTTGCAATGATGAGACAGCAGTTCCATCCTTTTAATTCAAGGTTATATATTAAATTCGCACCCAGCCTGCCAGGTCCAATTAAACTGAATGACTTTTCATCCGTCATTTTCTTTTTTCATCCTGAGTATATTAAGCAGTACGGCCGCGATGATTGAAAGAGTGGCTCCGGCTATGAAGGCCGTCTTGTGTCCGAAGACCTGCCATAAAAAACCGAAGATCAGCGATGCCGGCAGCGCTCCAATTCCGACAGCGAGGTTATACAGACCGTAGGCTCTTCCATAGCGCTCTGCTGGTACGAAATCCGCCACCAACGCTTTCTCCGATCCTTCCGTGAATCCGAAATATATCCCGTAAATGACAAACAAAGCCCAAATATGAGCGGTGGATGATGAGAACGCAAATCCGAGATAAACCATCCCGTAAACCAGCCATCCGGCTGTGATTATTCCCCGTTTCGACCATCTGTCGCCAAGCCATCCGCCGAGAAAGCTGAACATCATTTTAGATATATGCAAGACGCTCCATAATATGGGCAGCAGCGCCAGGTCTATTCCTTTATTTTGCGCGAGAAGTAAAAGAAATGCGTCAGACGAGTTTCCAAGAGTGAAGATGATAATTATAAACAAGTATTGATAAAACGATTTGTGAAGTTTCATCTCTTTGGAGGACTGAAGGCTGTTCCTCGAAAAACTCCCCACTTTAATATCAGATTTTTTTTCAGGAACTTTATCTTTTTTCGAAACAATCGCTCCTTGAGCATCAACCGCCGATATTCTCTCCCTGACGAGAAAAATAACGGTTAAAATGACAAAGATGCCAGGTATGGCCGAACACAGGAAAACCTCACGGTATCCCATCCCGAACTTCGCCATAAGAAGCCAAGCTATGATTGGACCAACGAGCGCACCCGAATGATCCATCGCCCTGTGAAAGCTAAAAGCGAGCGCCCTGTGTTTTTCAGTTGCCGAGTCTGCAAGTAGAGCGTCTCTTGGTGCTGTCCGTAATCCTTTGCCAACTCGGTCCGCAAATCGCAGTAAAAAAACATGCCACCAGCTTGTAACTATACCTGTAAGCGGCCTGACGATATTCGAAAACAGATAACCGAATACGAAGATCGGTTTCCGCTTTCTCCATCTGTCCGAAAGCCATCCGGAGTAATACTTCAGTACCGATGATGTTGTCTCGGCCACCCCTTCGACAAGACCGAGGCCCGCGGGGCCGGCTCCGAGCTGTATTGCAAGGAATACAGGCAACAGGGGATAGATCATTTCAGAGGCCGTATCGTTGAAAAAACTTGTGAGGCCAAGACTTATTATATTCTTAACATCGCTTTTCCCTTTAACCGATTTCAATGATTTCTTTTTCATTATCGTCTCAAGTTTGCCAAATGATAATATATGATGCATTATCATTCAATCCGTGCGTTTGAATAGCCTTATTGCAAACAGGATTCTAAGTAGTTTTACCTTAGCGGTTTAATACTCTTTTCTTTTTGAGGAACGCTAATCGGAATCAAAATCTTTTTGTTGAAAGAATGTGTTATTTTGTTAGAATCGCTGCAGCTTTTTAGAAGCTGGTTCGTCGCGGAGAGGTGTCCGAGAGGCCGAAGGAGCACGCTTGGAAAGCGTGTGTACTGGCAACAGTACCGTGGGTTCGAATCCCACCCTCTCCGCCATTTGTCTGTATTTTCATTAAAACCAGCATCTCTGCAAACAATATGTTTTAATATTCAATAATAGTTATCTCGCCAAAACGGAAATATTAGTATAAGAATCAATTCACAAAGCGACGCGTGATTCTAAATAATTTACAATATAGACAATTGGAAAGGATTGATCTCTATTTGATCATTCCCTCAACCAAAGGTTTATACTTTGAAATGGTAAGATATTTTAGCCCAATATTGCAAGGCTTCTTGAATATGGCCGTGATAATAACATCTATGCTGTTCAGTTGTTGAATAATAATATATGAATTTTCCAGTGTCATAAGGATTTCATCTAATTTTATTTTTGATGATTTATCAAGATTATAGTCTTTTATAGCGCTTTCGATGGCATATTTCTGGTCATCTACAAGGCTTACAATGACACTGCCGATCTTTCCTTTTTTTACGTATAGGGCGGTGCACTCTTCGAGATTATCCTTCATCTCTTTAAAGAAATCCGTATAATCACCGGCAACCGCCTTCTCTTTTGCGGTTTCGTATTCTCTTTCGCTTTCGTCACGAATTCTGCTTATCTCCAGGAGCAGATGCTCCAGTGAAAAAGATATCTCCGGATTGACATCGCCTTCAAGGGCACTGACGGAAAAAGATCCGCTTTCCCATTTTATTATGTCATAAAAGGCATCAAGGCCCGTATTGAAATCTGTCTCGGCATTTAGGAGAACACTGTTTTTGAGAAAAACCTTTCCAGATTCTCCGAGACGGTTCCGAACGGTGACAGTGCAATCTTTCCCGGAAAAACCGAGAATCTGCAGCATATCAATCAAGTCCATCCCCGACAGATCCGCCGTAAAACCTCTTGGGCTGAAGATATGCTCGATGATATTTTTTATTTCAGAATAGTCTATAGGTTTTTCAAAATAGAATATCGCACCTTCTTTTCTAATGGCTCTTTTAACCGAATCGGAACCATATGCAGTCATCATAATCGTTTTTACTTTGGGTTTATTTTCCTTGAGCCATCGTATCAGGTCAAATCCGGTTTTACCGGGCATTCTTACATCGCTGATAACGACATCCACGGGTGAATCCGTCATTATTTGAATTGCTTCATCCACGTTATAGGCTTTATAGCAGTTGTAGTCCGCCTCAAGAAAATCGGATAGACTCATCACAATGTTCTTCTCGTCATCTACAATCAGAATATTTCTTTTATTCATTTCAATTCTTGTTCAAGACACAATATTATTTTGATTTGCATTGATCCACAACTTTTTTAGCAATCACTTTCGCTACGTCAATGTTGCCTTCCTTCGGTAACATTAAAACAAGGCTGGAGCCGTCGGTTTTTATCGTTGTGATAAGGAAAGTATAATCAGAAGAGTTAGCAATTATATCAGTCGGCTTGTCCTTGAGGACAGAACAGATTTTCTTAGTTTCCGAAACCAGATTCTGTAAGAAGGGCAACATTTCCGCAGGTTTATGTTTCTTTTCATCTAAGATTCGGAATTTATTGATTGTATTCGAAGGCAGGATTTCGAAGACACCTATAATACCTTCCGTCTCGGAAAATATTTGGTTGATTAATTCTTCTTTCATGCTCATACAATCAATTTACCCTATATAATCTCATTTTTCTATAATCCAATGCCGACGGCTCTAAAGATTTTGGTACGCAAATGAAGAAACACTCTTTCTATCTCACATCTTTTTAAGCTCTGCAGAAAACCTGGATTCATATTTCTTCATTATTTCTCTCGTCATGCCCAGGTTTCCCGTTCTCTGGATCGCGCATCCCTGATAAAACTTTGTCCTTTCGATTGCTCTCATAACGATGTACATTTTATTCGTTGTGATAAGATAATCAATAGTCATTGCGTTCGCTTTTAGAGCCGCTAATGCTTTTTCATTTTCCTTGATTACTTCGGACATATAAACATTGGGCACAGCCGGGTCAAAATTTTCCACGACCGATTTGTCAATGATCCCATGGCCTGTAGCAGGATCAAAAACCGCTGAAGCTATGAAAGCGTCACATTCCAACGCGAATTGTTCCATTATATCGGTGATTTTTGCCATTTTATAATCCTCCTTGATTTTTTAAAATCGGAAATTACATCACTTTTTCGATCACGCTTTCGAACTTTTTCATAACAAGACGGCAGATTCCGAGATTGCTTTCATTCGTCACCGCCAAACCGTGAGAATATCCAGTTGATCCAAGAATCCTCAGCAAGATGGTCATCTTATCGGTTGTGATCAACAGGTCTTCCGGTTCCAACGTCGGGTCTATCGCCTCAATAGCTTTAATATAAGCGGATACAACTGCGGCATAATAAGCAGACGCGACCGATGAATCGAACTTCGGGTCTATAGAACCACCACCGATCGAAATCCCATCTGTAAGGCTCACAACATCCGTCGAAATGAATCCCGATACCTCCTTGCGAAAATCCTCCAGTATCTCTGAAATTTTACCTTTAGCCATTTTCTCCTCCTTCAATGTACGAATTGTATAGGGCACTAGCCCTTTTCAAACATTATTAAAGCAATTTATCTGCCATTTATATAATAATTCACAGATCACTTACTAAACAGCTTTTTATCACGCATAACTATTCTGTTATCAATGAGATATGAGATTACAATATGAAAAAAAGAGTCTCTCGTTTATGTTGTGCAATGGGATGGATTATAGAACGAAAATCGCCGGGTGGTTAATTTACGCCATACCTGTGCAGTTTATCTCTCAGAGTCGTTCGTGAGATGTTTAGAATCCTTGCAGTTTTGCTGATATTCTTATCGTTTTCCCTGAAAACCTGCAATATATATTTTTTTTCCCATTTCTTCCAAACCGATATTGCCGGTCGAGATATATTCCTTTTTGTCGAATATTCCTCTGAAATGATCTTCTCTCAATACACTCCCATCGCAAAATATAACCGCCCGTTCTATCAGGTTGCGCAATTCTCTTATATTTCCAGGGTAATTATAGTTGACAAGGATATTTTTCAAGGAGTCCGCAATTTCTAATATTCTTTTTCCCGAATTTTTCGATGCAATATCGAGGAAATACTGCGCCATACGTGGAACATCATCTCTTCGTTCACGAAGCGGAGGAATATGAATGTGCAAAGCATTTAATCGGTAATAAAGATCGAGTCTTATCCTGTTCTGTGCAAGAGACTCCTCGATATTCCTGTTTGTCGCGCATATTATTCTTGTATCGGATTTCACTTTCCGGTCGGAGCCGAGCGGCTAATATTCTTTTGTTCCCAAAAATCTTAGTACTTTTGGCTGCAAATTAAGCGGCATCTCTCCTATTTCATCGAGAAAAAGAGTACCGTTTTCTGCGATCCTCACTTTGCCTGTTCTCTCTTTTTTTGCATCGGTAAAGCTATATTGAGAATGGCCGAACAGCTCGCTCTCGAAAAGGTCCTCGGGGATCGAGCTGCAATTAACTTCTACAAATGTTCCTTTCCTCTTGGAATAGCTGTGAATTGTCCTTGCCACTACCTCTTTTCCGGTTCCGGTCTCACCGGTTATCAATACCGGAAGATCGGAATCTGCAATTTTTTCTATATACTCCCTGATGTCCCGCATAATTTTGCTGTCGCCTATCAAGACGAATTCTTTATCTCCTTTGTAGTATTGGAGTTGCTTTTTAATCGAGATCGTGTTGAAAATTTTCTCGAGTTCGAATTTAATAACCTCGAGATCAATAGGTTTAATAATATAATCATATGCCCCGCTTTTAATCGCGTTCACAGCCTTTTCCGTTTCGGTATATGCACTGATTATTATTATATAAATGTCCGGTTTCACTTTCAGGATTTGAGAAATCAGCTCGATTCCATCGGCGTCCGGTAAATTCAAATCGAGCAAGACGCATTGAATCCCGGAATTTCCCTTGATGATTTCCATCCCGTTCTTTCCTGTTTCCGATTCAATGACCTCAATATCATAATTAGAAAGAAAGTCTCTCACTGAAAACCTGAATGATTTGTCGTCATCTATAAGTAAAACTTGCTCGTTCATTATTATGCAATCTCTCAATGGTTTTTTTCTATTGGGAAGATTATATCAACCGCGGTCCCCTCCCCGACTTTGCTTTTTATATCAACTCGGCCTTTGTATATCTTGACTAATTTGTCAACGATGTAGAGTCCCATGCCCATTCCTTCTTTTTTGGTGGTTGTAAAGGCATTCTTTACCTGCTTCAGTACTTCATCGTTCATCCCGGTACCATTGTCCGAAATCGTAATAATCAGATTCTCTTCATCCTGTTTGATATTAATGTCAATTTTTGAACCCAGACGATTTTTAAGCGACTCAATAGCGTTTTTATACATATTGGCCATTATCTGAAATATATGGTCCTTGTTGCCACGTTGAAAATACTTGTCAAGCGATGATTTTAAAGATACTTTGATATTGTTTTCTGTAAACTCCGGTTCAAACAGCTTTACGGTTCTCTTAACCGCTTCTATCAGGTCGAATTTCACAAAATAGGAAATTCTCGGCTTCGCAATATATTTTGCGGAAGACAGCAAAGAATTTAATCTTTTTAATTCACTTTTAACCCGCTCCGTATAGTCGCTGATCTTAAATTCTCCCGGCATTCTCTCTGCTTTTGCTTCCATTGCCTGGATCAAACCCAGGATGGCGGAGAGAGGATTCTTAAGTTCGTGAATAATTATGGAGAAGAACAACACCAGATCATCTTCCAACGGCTCGATGTTATAAATCACCAGTTCTTCGTTTGCCAGACTGACAAGTTGCTTTGTAAAAGAGTACTGGTTGTTATTATATTCTATAATTCCTGATGCGTTCTGAAAACCCGCATCCAAAGTACGGTTTTCGCAAAAAGATCGAAAATCTTCCATTTCTTCAGGCTTCGTTCCCAGGTCTTCCGCAAGCGACGGACTTATAAACAGCACTCTATTATTTTTTATTATCAAATTATATGTCATAAGCTCTTAACCCCCAAAGAATAGCACTGTAAATCAGGAATGTCTGTATAATCAAATATACTTTTAATCGATATAGTTTACCACTGATCGCCGACAACTGCAATTTTCAGTAATCCATTATAGTCCATTCATGGAATTTTAAAATATTCTTTAAAATTGTATTGAAAGTTGAAGTATTTTTATCCAAAATACAATTCCATGAAAAAAATAGCCATTTTTTCCTTTTTATTCTTCTCTCTCACAGTTATTTTCTTTCTCTTGATGCCGATAAAAAGTGAAGAGCGACATTCCAACCTCTTTGAGTCTTTTTCTTTTGGTGCATTTCAGGATCAACATGAAAAGCATTTGCGGCAAAATCTTACCGACCGCTTTAATATCAAACTCGGATTGGTATATGAAGCACTTTGTAAAAAAGCTTTTAATAATTCTGATCAACTTCTTAAGCTGTCTTCAGATGTTGTCGAAAAACGTATCTCCTGCACAAATGGTGTTTTTCAAATAATAAATAGAGATACATTGCTGAAAGTCAGCGAATTATCGTTGAAATTCAGAATTACTGATTCAGAAGACTATTATTTATTAAAAATCTCAATAAAGCCTTTCAATAATATCAGCCTCATAAAGGTTGAAAACGGTTTACAAAAACAGTTAAAAAATCAGAACACTCTTCTATGGGACAGCAGGGATATTAGAAGCGATATCTTCACATTCTATTTTAAAAAATATCTATTATTTATGAATGGAGATAGATTGATAGCATTCTACAGCTGTCTGGAGAATTCAGCGTCTGGAAGTATTTCTTTTTCAGCCATTTCAGAGAAAAAAGCTATTAAAGTAGAAATCATACATTCGACTCTTGATGCGAACGCAGTCTCTTATCTTGAACAAGAACTAATGTTTTCGCGCTTGATACCCGATTCTTACACTTATCATTGGAACGCTTATTATCCTGAACATTTAATCCCGATCAACACAAAAAACATGAATTCGTTCAAAGGGTTGAGTTCAAAGATATTACCAAACCCTCTCTCCTTATTCCGTCCGGTGCAAAAGCAACGTGGAGTCTCCATGTTACTGGAGCCTCAAGGCTTCGAGTATCTACTGCACTTGTTGATAAATACATTTATAATCCTGAAAGGATTATTTTCAAAATCTGCATTAAATCAAAAACCCGCCCTTCATTAATTGTTACCGATAAGATTGACTGGAACTCGTATATTAACCATCACTGGAAGGATTTGAATATTGACCTATCTGATTTTGCCGGTGATAAAATTGTAATCTCTTTTCAAACGGAAATCTCGGGCGCAAAGCTTCCTACCGATGATAATATTGTCTCGGTCTGGGGAAGCCCGGAAATAATCACGCAAAAGACACCAAATGAAAAAAATGTCATTCTTTTTATCCTTGATGCGGTTCGTCCCGGTCATTTGAGCTGTTATGGATATGATCTAAAAACAAGCCCGACCATCGATGCGCTGGCAAATTCAGGTGTGATATTCAAATCTGCAATCACTGCTGCTCCCTGGACTCTTCCTTCTCATATGGCCATTTTTTCGGGTCTTTATCCATCGGAATGCGGTTATAATCCGGAGGTCTTGAATAACACAATAATTTCGCAAAATGGCTTCCCGACTCTCGCGATGGGAATAACTACTTTAGCAGAATATCTCTCCGACAATGGGTACTCGACCGCTGCTTTTACGTGCGACGGTATGTTAAAGCCCGAATAGAACTTTGACCAGGGATTCTATAATTTCGCACACTTGAACAGCGATAAAAGCATAACTATTCAAATTTCGAGTGTTATTGATTGGATAAAAAGCTGGCGAGCCCCCGATTTCTGGACTGTTTTGAATGTTAGTTTATTTCTTTCAAACATTCAACACCCGAAGGCGCAGAGAGCCGGGCGATCGGAGCCTTTGGGTGCATAGAGAATA